>Ga0209344_10000257_pt1 | contig 105070 bp, 100 predicted proteins | sample Cruoilmetagenom6_FD_187293 | JGI IMG/M metagenome (GOLD analysis project Ga0209344, IMG submission 187293) | Oil polluted marine microbial communities from Coal Oil Point, Santa Barbara, California, USA - Santa Barbara Oil Seep Sample 6 (SPAdes)... | ecosystem: Environmental > Aquatic >...
CTTCCCTGAGGCGACCCCCAAGGAACCCGGTCCCCCTCCACCCCGAACGTTCGTCGCGCCGGCGCCGGTGATGTGAAAAGGTGGGATCAAGGATACGGCAGGTTTTGGGGGCGTCGATAAGTTTGTAGTTTGTGGGGTTGGTGAGGCGCTTTCGGCTCCCTGCCTTCTAGCCCCCTCGCCCCTTTGGGGAGAGGGTTGGGGTGAGGGGTTCTTTGCCCGTAAATTCCGGTCCTGGCGCCACCCCTCATCCGGCGCTGCGCGCCACCTTCTCCCCAAAGGGGCGAAGGAAAGACGGCCGCCGGGTTATGTGCTTGCCGCTCTGGATTGCCGCGCGGCTCTGCCGCTCGCAATGACGCGGGTCGGCTTGGGGCTTGCCACATACACCCCTCATCCTGAGCTTGTCGAAGGATGGGCGGCGCACGCGGTGCTGAAACCCTCGTGGTTCGACAGGCTCAGGGTGAGGGCCGCGCGCCTTGATAGCTGCATCCAGGGAGGTGCGAGCACGACCTAGCCGCCGGTTGCAACGCCCAGCATTTCATCCTGCTTCTGGCGCAGGGCGTAAAGTCTTGTGCTTTTGTCGGCACTGGCATTGGCAGCGGTGATCAGTTCACCCTTCTTGACGGGGGCCAGAACCTTGCCGCCTTCCAAAAGTCCCACCGGCAGTGCCAGCTGGGCCCGGGCATCGGTCACCGTCATCGCATAGGAGCGATAGCAGGTCTCGCCAATGGCATCGAACATCTCGCCCGGCTTCAGATCGCGTTTGGCCACGGCACAAACCTCCGCCACCGGTTCGGCCAGCGGCACCATGTCGGCCTTGCCGTAAAGCATGATCCGCGCCGCGCTGAGCGGCACCTCGAGACTGGTCAAATGATAGGGGCGGAAAAACCCGTAATAGGGGCCGGTTCCCACATGCAGATCGTCCATGCGCTCGATAATGCGCTTGTGTTCCGCCTTGACGATAACGAACACACCGGGCGCCACGCCCTTGCCGATAGTATAATCGACAACGCCAATCTTGTTGAGCACCCCGCCATCTTCCTTCGGAATCAGAACAGAGGCCAGTTCCTCGCGGCTGGCTTTTGGTCCGTGCATGCCGGGCACGTCGGGGACCAACCCGGTGGCGTTGGCGATGGCGCACATCTCAACCGCGGTTTTTGACCCGTCGACAAACTCGACCAGCATGCGCGGGTTCATGTTGCGCCGGGTCGCTTCTTCCCGGTAATCGTCGGGCACCGCGTCATGGTTGAGCGGGTTGTTCTTGCCCTTGCCGGCCGAGACAATTGTATAGCCAAGTGCCGAGGCAAACTCGATCAGCTCCATGCATGAGGACGGCTCGTCGCCCGCCCCCACCGTATAAATGACCCCAAGTTCATCGGCGCGTTTCTTCAAATAAGGCCCGATGGTGACATCGGCCTCCACATTCATCATCACCACATGCTTGCCGTGCTCCATCGCCATGAGCACATAATCGGCGGCAACGCCGGGCTTGCCGGTTGCATCGATAACGACATCGATTTCCGGGGCGGTGACCATCAGTTCCGGATTATCGGTAATCGCGGTCTTGCCCATATCGAGAGCGGCCGACATCTGGCTGCGCGTTGAGACCTCGCGGCCATGGCTGGGATCGCCATAGGCAATGGTCATTGCGGCCATGGCCGTATGCGGACGCCGGGTGGCGATGACGGCAAGCTCCAGCCCCGGCATCAACATGCACTGGGTGACCAGATCGGTGCCCATCTCGCCCGAACCAATCACCCCGATGCGGATCGGCTTGCCGGTTTCGGCCCGGATGGCGAGGTCGCGGGCAAGCCCGGTAAGATGCACATTGGTCATGGAATAAACGGGGTTTGTTTGAACTGCCTGTCCCTAGCACTCCCAAGAGCCAATGGAAACGGGGACCGGCAATATTGCGCGATCGACGACAAACTGGCACGAAGGGCGTTGGGAACAGGAGCCGTCATGTTACAAACCGTTTTGAGCAGCCGCGCCGGGAAGACCGGTTTCATCACATTGAACCGGCCCGAGGCAATCAATGCGCTCGGCATGAGCATGATCGAGGCGATTGCCAAGGCCTTTGCCGATTTCAGCGCCGATGACACAATTGCAGCGATTGTGTTCGAAGGCACCGGCACGCGCGGCTTTTGCGCCGGGGGCGACGTGCGCGCCGTGCGTCAGGCGGTGCTTGATGGCGATACGGCCAAGGCCGAACGCTTCTTTGAGGCGGAATACAAGCTGAACGGGGCCATTGCCAAATCGGCAAAGCCGGTCGTGGCGCTGACCGATGGCGTGGTCATGGGCGGCGGGCTGGGTCTCGCCGGACATGCCCGGTTCCGCATTGCCACCAGCAATGCCCGTTTTGCCATGCCCGAAAGCGCCATCGGCTTTTTCTGCGACGTCGGGGTGAACACCATATTGGCCAAGGCACCCTTGCACCGGGCGCTGGCATTTTTGCTGACCGGCACGATTGTGGATGCCGCCGATGCGCTGGGACTGGGGCTGACCGATTGCGTCGTGCCTGAAGGCGCCCTGCCCGAGGTGCGCGACATGCTGATCTCCGCCATTGAGGTGGGTGACGTGCCCACCTCGATTACCAATGTGATGCAGGCCCATGGGGTTGATGCGGGAATAGCGGGCTTTATTGCCAACGCGGACGCGCATGAAGCGATTTTTGCCAAGGGCGATGCGGCGGAAATCCTCAATGCACTGGCTGAAAACGGCGATAGCGCGGCGGCGGCATTCCTCGACGTATTGACCACCCGCTGCCCCACAAGCCTTGCCGTCATTACCGCCAACCAGCTCGCGGCGCGTTTAACCGATATTGACGGGGTTCTGGCCAATGATCTGGCGCTGGCCCGCTGGATGATCCGCCGCCCCGATTTTGCCGAAGGGGTGCGCGCGGTTCTGGTCGATAAGGACCGGAATGCAAAATGGGTTCCAGCCGATATCACAGACGTCAATAATGCAGAGATTATAGAACGACTTAACCATTTGGCATGAATAAATGAATTGCACTGCCCCTTGCAGGCCCGCCATTAGCAATTCGTAAACCACTACAGTGACAAACTCCCGCTTATATTAATGGGGGTGATGCATCAAATGAGCGACGCGACAGCGCAGTCACTGGTTTTACCAGCGATTGTAGATCTGGATGCAATAGACTTGGTGCGCGATCAACTGATTGAGGCCATCGAGCATGGTCCGGTCGAGGTTGACGCCGCCTCGGTCGAGCGCGTGGCCACGAACGCCCTGCTCATGCTGATGAGCGCCGCAGAATCGGCCAAGCGCTATGACTTCAGCTTCCATGTTTTAAACCTTAGCGACCCCATGACAGCAGCTATTGCACGACTTGGCCTGAGCGAAAGCTTTGCGCCACTTCTGAAAGGATAATGCAAATAATGCGTGTTCTAACCGTTGATGATTCCCGAACAATCCAGGCCATGCTGCACCACACACTTTCTGGTGCCGGCTTTGAGGTGCTCCAGGCCGAAGACGGCCAAAAGGGCCTTGAAGTGCTCAATACCGAGACCGTCGATATCGTGATTACCGATATCAACATGCCGGTGATGGATGGCATTGAATTTATCAAGAATGTACGGGCATCCGGCCAGCATCAGAGCTTGCCTATCCTCATTCTGACAACCGAAACCAGCCAGGAAAAACGTGATCTGGGCCGCGAGGCCGGTGGTACGGGCTGGATCGTCAAGCCGTTTGATCCTGAAAAACTGATCAGCGTTATCCGCCGCGTCGTCCATTAATCCCGCCAGCGAAGATCGAATGCAGCCCACATGAGTGAACTCGACGAATTCAAGGCCACCTATTTTGATGAATGTTCCGAGCTCCTGAACGAGCTCGAAGAACAATTCACGGCCATCGAAGAAGGGGATCGTAATGCGGACCGGCTCAATGCCGTCTTCCGGGCGATCCATTCGGTCAAGGGTGGCGCTGGCGCATTCGGGTTCAGTGGACTTGTGGGCTTTGCCCATGAGTTCGAGACGTTGCTGGATTTTGTCCGCACGGGCAAGATCGAGATGACAGATGAAGTGGTGACTTTGTGCATCCGCTCCAATGACATTGTTGCCGATTTCGTCGGCGCAGCCCGCGCCGGCGAGGAGTTGCCAAGCGACCATGGTGCCGAGGAAAAGGCACGGTTTGTAACCTTGTGCAAAGGCACCAAGGGCGACGATGAACTGGATGAAGACGGCGAGCCGATGGAAGAATTCGATATCGAATTCACGCCTGTCATGGTCAATCTTGAACCCGTCAACGACAGCGGCAAGGAAGGCTGGCTGGTTGAATTCACGCCCCATCGCGATCTTTACGCCCGGGCCAATGACCCCCTGCTCCTGTTGCGCGAACTGGCCGAACTGGGCGATGTGGATGTCAAAGTCATCCTCAAGACCATACCAACCCTCGCCGATTTTGAACCTTTCGGGGTTTATTGCGGCTGGGAAATTCTGGTCCCCGGCGACGATGTGACCGAGCAAAGCGTGCGCGACGTCTTCGAATTCGTCGACGGCGATTGCGATATCAAGATCACCCGCCAGACCATTGCCGAACCGCGTGACGATGCCGACGCCATGGCATTCGATCTCGATGACGACATGCCCAGCTTTGCCGATCTGGCCAATGAAATCACCCCCGAGGTCAAAAAGCCGGTTCCTGTGGCCGCCCCCGTTCAGAGCGATCCGAACGGCACCGAAGAGGGCAAGAACGCCGCCCCCGTGGGCGTGCAGTCGATCCGGGTTGATCTCGACAAGGTCGACCGTGTGGTCAACATGGTCGGCGAGCTGGTGATCACCCAGTCCATGCTCACCCAGCAGATGGATGACAATCTCAAGGTCCATTATCAGGAACTGGTGCGCGGCCTTGAAGTTCTGGCCCAGACCACCCGGGGCTTGCAGGATTCGGTGATGGCCATCCGCGCCCAGCCGGTCAAATCTGTGTTCTCGCGCATGCCGCGCCTGGTCCGCGAACTGGCGGGCAAGACAAACAAGAAAATCCGGCTGGAAATGGTCGGCGAGAATACGGAAATCGACAAGACGGTGATCGAGCAATTGTCCGATCCCTTGACCCACATGATCCGCAATTCGGCCGATCATGGCATCGAGATACCCGAAAAGCGCACCGCAGGGCGCAAGCCCGAGACCGGCGTGATTCGCCTTTCGGCCGAACAGGCTGGCGGCAATATCCTGATCATTGTCGAGGATGATGGTGCCGGGATCAATCGCGACCGCGTGCTCCAGATCGCCCGCGAACGCGGCGTTGTCGGCCCCGAACAGCAAATGTCCGAGGAACAGATCGACAATCTGATCTTTGCGCCGGGCTTTTCAACGGCCGATGAGGTTTCCGATATTTCGGGCCGTGGCGTCGGCATGGATGTGGTGCTTTCGAACATCAAAAAGATCGGCGGCTCGGTACATGTGCGCTCCTGGCCAGGTGCTGGCACGCGCATGACCCTGCGCCTGCCGCTGACGCTCGCCGTGCTTGATGTGATGCTGGTGACCGTTGGCCGTTGCCCCTATGTCATTCCGCTCTCCTCGATTGTCGAGACCATGCAATGTTCGCGCGCCGAATTCGGCCATATGCCGACCGGCGGCCGTGTGCTGCAGGTGCGGGGTGAATATGTGCAGGTCGTTGATCTGGCGACCCGGTTTGAAATGCATACCGATGTCGAGGACAAGCACCGGTTTGCCGTGCTCTGCGAGGCAGAAGGTTCGGTCAAGATCGCACTGATTGTCGACGATATCATCGGCCAGCAGCAGGTCGTGATCAAAAGTCTGGAAGAGAATTTTGAGCGCATTGACGGAATCGCCGGAGGCACAATTCTCGGCGACGGCAATGTAGCTCTCATCGTGGATGTTCAGGGTTTGCGTTCTGCCACCACCCATAGGAACGCGGCGTAAAACGCCAGCGTGAAAGCGAGGAATTATGGAAGCGCTCGAAATAAACAATGAAGTTGATGATGGTCAGGTCGTCGAGACCAAGACCCTGCAGCTCATCGCTTTTTCAATCGGCGAACAGATTTACGGCGTTGAGATCACCACTGTACGCGAGATCCGGGCCTGGAACGGGGCAACACCCTTGCCCAATACCCGCGAATTCGTCGTCGGTGTGATCAATCTGCGCGGCACGATCGTGCCGATCTTTGACCTGCGCGCCCGTTTCGGCGACGGTCAGACCTCCCCCACCAAGACCCATGTTGTCGTGGTCATGTCTGTCGGTGAAAAATGGGTCGGCATTCTCGTCGACGCGGTCAGCGATATTCTGACGGTTTCCAAGGATGACATCCATAATGTTCCCGAGGGCAATTCGGTCGATACCGATCTGCTCTCCGGCATCATCACCCATGACGGCCAGATGGTCGGCCTGATCGATCTGCATGCCGTTGTCGCCGGGGCCCAGATCGAAGCCTGATCTGGCGCCTTCCCGGGCCCATCTCACATAAAAAAAGCGCCGGTTGACCGGCGCTTTTTTATTATTCTGTCATCGGGACAATCAGAACAGATCAACCTCGCCACTGCGCGTACGGCTGGCAATGCCCGAAAGTTCCGGCACCGCGAGTTCATCCAGACTCAAATGGGCCCAGATTTCATCAAAGCGCGGATGATTGATGGATTTGTCAGAGGCCACCAGATTACGCACGGCTTCCGCCAGATTGCGGCAGCGCTGTTCGATCCGGTCCTGCCCCTGCAAAGCCATGATGATTTTTTGTACGGCCAGTTCGCGGGCTGCCGGATAGGCGACACCGGTATCGGCCAATACAGCAAGTGCCTCGGTAACACCCTCCACCATGCCGGATGTCTGGCGGGCGGTTTCCTCGAGTTCTTTGGCTAGTCTTTCAAGCGACATATGACTTCCCTGATATTCGAGGACCAGTCTATGCCAAAAATAGTAAACGTGCGTTTGCTGACGCCTGATTATTCCGAAGTTTTCTCACGTGGTTAGCAATTCCCTAACGTTTGGGTCTCTAGATTTAAATCCAGAATTTGTATCCAGGGGTTGCGTATGGCATCGCACGACTCGCTACCGCCAGAGTTTGATCGCGGCGTGGTGACGACAATACATCAAGGCGACTGTCACGTTTCGAGTGCGAAGGATCTAACCTTTTCCACTGTTCTGGGGTCATGCATCAGTGCATGTATCCGTGATTCGAAAACAGGCGTCGGTGGCATGAACCACTTTCTTCTCGCAGAGCAATCCGGTGCAGCGAAGGACCGCTATGGCGCGTCTGCGCGCTATGGGGCGTTTGCCATGGAAAAGCTGATCAATACCGTTCTGTCCAAGGGTAGCGGCAACAAGGCCGATCTCGACATCAAGGTCTTTGGCGGCGGTAACATCAATACCTCGCTGAACGACATTGGGGCCCAGAACATCGAATTCATTCGTGAATTCCTCAAGGCTGAAGGCTATAAACTTTCCGCCGAAGACCTTGGGGGCACCTATGCCCGCCGGGTGCTGTTCAAGCCCGGATCGGGCCGGGTATTCGTCAAACGGCTCGATAGCGCCACCGGTGCCAATGTGGTCCGCGACGAACTCGCCATTGCCGGCATTCAGAAGGTATCCAAGCCCGAACACGACGATATCGAATTGTTCTAGGGGCCTGGCCCGCGGGATTTTCCGGTGGCAAAATAGCGATTGGTTATCAAAATCTTGCACCAGGACCCTCCTGGAGAGATTTGATTAACCATTCCCTCTTTAAGCTGACACCATGATCATGTCGTCCTTTGCAAATTTGCCGGGATATTTGCCATGCGCCGGTTCACACTAGCGCTTGGCGGCAGCCTGTGTGCCTTGCTGGTTCTCGGCATCAGCCTTGGAGCCATAGCCGTTCTGGGCCTGACCCCGGCCGGCATATCGACATCTGCCGGTATCTGGGTGATCGCCAGCATCGGCCTGATCCTTACAGGCCTCAAGGCCGACCGGCAGGCACGCAAGACCCTGACCGAGCTGGGCGATGCCCTTGGATGCACGGCCGATCCGCGTCAGGGCGACACCGCCTTCGTCAAGGCCATGGTCGCCAATCTCTGCTTACGGCTGGAACGCGCCGCCAGCTTTAAAACCGCCTTTGCCATGCTGCCGCTGCCCGCCCTGATTGCCGACCGGCATGGCGATGTATTGTTCGTTAGCGCGGGCCTTGCCGCCCTCAATTCCGATATTGCACCGGGGGCTAATCTGCACGCGATATTTGGCCCCGACTTCACCCTGCCCGGGCATGAGACCACCAGCCCGCAGCGCGTGACCCTTGACGGACGGCCCTATGATGCCGGTTTTGTCGCCCTTGGGCCGGACAAGATTGCCGCCGGCTTCAGCCGCGCCGGGCTGATCGTCGGGCGCAGTCACCTCGCCGCCTATACCGACGCTCTGGCCGCCGGACAGACCGGCTTCCGTTTTCCCGATCAGCAGACCAGCCTTTTCCCTGCTCTTGAGGAATTGAATGCCGGGCTGGAACTGGTCGACCGCAGCATGCAGGCCATTGAAGGCATTGCTCTTTCAAGCGATGGCGGCACTGAGGCAACGCAAGTACCCAATGCGGGATTAAGCGAACAGGTGCGCACCGTGCATGAGGCCTTTGCCGGGCTGAACAGTGCCCGCAATGACGAAGCGCAGAAACGCGCCGGGCTGGAACGCAAGCTCGGCGAAATTGCGCAACTGGTTGATGCGCACCGGGCCACAATCAACCGGATCGGCCAGATGGCACAACAAGCCCAGAGCGGGGCCGTCCGTGTCGGCGCAGCACTCAATTCGGGGCGCACCACCTCCCGCAAGGTCTCCGAGATCAGCCGCGACGCGCAAATGCTGGCAGGAGAAGCCGGCGATACCGTCAAGCGCACCGCCGAGGCCATTGGCGCGGTCGGCGGACTTACCGCACAGATCGAAAACATGATCGCCGCCATCGAGGACGTCTCGTTCCGCACCAATCTTTTGGCGCTCAACGCGGCGATCGAGGCGGCACGGGCCGGCGACATGGGTGCCGGCTTTGCCGTGGTCGCCGATGAAGTGCGCACACTGGCCGCATCCACCTCAAAATCTGCCAAGGAAATCAGGGCCCTGGCCAAACGCGGCCATGCCGGATCCGGCGATAGCGCCGCGCAGGTGGCCACCCTGACCACATTGATCTCCGGCCTTGAAGAACATTTACTGAATATAAGTAATGAGACCAGCATAGTTGCTGACAGTCTGGATGGGGGGAGCGCAGATCTTGCCCGTTTTGAGGACGATGTTGCGGACATGGCAGAAAATGCCAGCCGGGCTTATGGGGCAGAGGAACGTAATAGAGCCAAATACTGATCGGCACGGTCCTTTGGTGCCGGCGCGGCCCGGATATTTATTTTGAGCTTTATTGCCTGTTTTCGCAACAATCAGCTTTGGTTTGAGTTTGGAGTGCCTCGATGGATAACGGCGAATTCCCCCTGAGTGACCGCGAATTCTCGCGTATTCAGGGTCGTGTTTATAAAGTTGCCGGGATCTCGCTCAGCGATGCCAAGCGCACCCTGGTTGTCTCCCGCCTGAGCAAGGTTATCCGCGCGCTCAATCTTTCAAGCTTCGATGCCTATGTTGATTTTCTGGAACGCGGTGGCGCAACGACCACTGACGAGCAGAATTTCGTCAATGCGCTGACCACCAACCTCACCCGGTTCTATCGCGAAGACCATCACTTCGATCACCTGGTCAAACAGGTCGGTGAGCTGATTGCCGCGAAAAAGGGTGCCGGTGGCAAACAGCGCCTCAGGATCTGGTCGGCCGGGTGCTCGACGGGCCAGGAACCCTATACCATCGGGCTGGCGCTGATGAGCGCCTATCCCGAGCTCAAGCGCTGGGACTTCAAGATTCTCGCCACCGATATCGACACAAATGTGCTGGCCAAGGCGGCGACCGGCACCTATCCCGAATCCGAACTGGCCGGACTGAGCGCCGAGCGGGCTGAACCCTTTGAGCGCCCCGGCGATGGCCGCATTCACGTGCCCGAGCACATCCGCCGGCTGGTCTTTTTCAAACCGTTGAACCTCAATGAGGCCTGGCCGATGCGCGGCCCGTTCGACGCCATTTTCTGTCGCAATGTGGCGATCTATTTTGACAAGCCCACCCAGGCGCAGCTGTTTGCGCGACTGGGCGAAATGCTGGCACCCGGTGCCTTTCTTTATATCGGCCATTCCGAAAATATCGCTGCGGGCAGCGGGCCGTTCACCCTGGTCGGCAAGACGATTTATCAGTGCAGGAACGTAGGCAAGAAGCGAGACGCAGCATGACAATCAAGGTACTCGTAGTCGACGATTCGGCACTTATCCGCGATGTTCTGACCAGGGCATTGAGCAAGGATAAACAGATTGAGGTGATTGGCACCGCCAAGGACCCGATCGATGCCCGCGAAAAAATCAAGCTGCTCAACCCCGATGTGCTGACCCTCGACATTGAAATGCCCAATATGAACGGGCTGGCCTTTCTCGACAAACTGATGCGATTGCGCCCCATGCCGGTGGTGATGGTCTCGACCTTGACCCAGCAGGGCGCGCAGGAAACCCTGTTGGCGCTGGAACTGGGTGCCGTCGATTTCGTTGGCAAGCCCAGCCATGACCTCGCGGGCGGCATTGATACGTTTGGGGCCGAAGTATGCGAAAAGGTCCATGCGGCAGCAGCCAGTTCGGCCCGCTCACGCGGCATGCGCGCACCAGCGCCCGCAGTGCATATTACAACGGCTGCCGCCCCCGACGGGGCGCTGATCGCCATTGGGGCTTCCACCGGTGGTGTCGAGGCTATTCGCGAAGTGCTCTCGAACATGCCAATGGACTGCCCCCCTATCGTCATCGCCCAGCATATGCCCATGGGCTTTACCAGCCGCTTTGCCCAGCGGCTTGACGATCTGTCGGCAGTAAAAGTTATTGAGGCCGAAGATCGCATGCCTTTGAAGCGCGGCCACGCCTATGTCGCCAAGGGCGGCTGGCACCTGCGGGTTGAACGCAGTTCCGGTCAGCTGAAATGCCGCCTGACCGAAGATCCCGAAGTCTCCGGTCATCGGCCCAGTGTCGACGCCCTGTTCGAATCGGTGGCCAAGACCGTGGGGGCCATGGCCGTCGGGGCCATTCTGACCGGCATGGGCCGCGACGGTGCCCGGGGGCTCAAAATGATGCGTGACGCCGGCGCCTATACCCTTGGCCAGTCCGAGAACTCGGCCCTGGTCTATGGCATGCCGCGCGTTGCCTTTGAAGAAGGGGCTGTGATCGAACAGGCCCCGATTGAAGCCATTGCCGGCAAACTCGCCAATGCCCTCTCAAAACTGAAATCGGCGGCATGACCGTAATGGTTGAGAGAAAAGTAACGGATTTTACCTAGGTTCAGTCTCAATTATGGACTTGGACCCTGCTATTGCTGGGGAGTTAAAGAGTAAAATGCCTAAAGCGAGTGCACTCAGTGTTCTGATCGTCGATGACCAGCAGTCAATGCGCGGGATATGTAAGTATATTCTGACCCAGCTCGGGTTCAAGGATATCATCGAAGCTAAAAGCGGCCGTGACGCGCTGACCAAGCTGGAAAAAGCCACCTTTGATCTGATCATTTCCGACTGGAACATGGATGATATTGACGGCCTGACCCTGCTCAAGGTTTTGCGCAAGCACCCGCGTACCGCCGCCCTGCCCTTCATCATGGCAACCGGTCGTTCCGACAAGGAACAGGTCAAGGAAGCCATTGCCTGTGGCGTCAATAATTACATCATCAAGCCCTTTGATGCGGGCACGATGAAAAAGCGGATCGAAGCCGTTATCGGCACGCTCTCCTGAACAGAGACCTGCCGGCATGAAATGAGAACAAGCCGCCCGCGAAAGCCGGCGGCTTTGTCGTTTATTGAGACTCATTTCCTCATGTTTAAGAAAGATTTACGCCTGATCGCTAGTCTCTGTTCTTGAGGCAGATCCGCGCTGCTTTGTGGTGACACATTTTTGCAGCCGTAAAATTTCAGCCCGCTCTTGCGGCGCCCTTTGGGCGGGGCGGCTGAGGGGGAACAGACGTCGCCATGATCCATTTTTCATCGATCAGCATTGCCCGAAAACTGCCCATGGCATTGATCGGCTGCGCCCTGCTGTTGGGGCTTGGCATCGGCACAGCGGGCTATCTGACGGCCGCAGACCATATCAGGACGCTGGGCGGCGAGCGGCTCGAAACTCTTGCCGTGCAAAAAGCCAATGCGCTTTTTGATATTTTCGATGGCGTTCGCCAGGATCTCTTAACCCTCGCCGCATCGGACACTGTCGCCAGGGCGACGACGCAATTCACCACCGGCTGGGATCAGCTTGATGCCCACGCGACCGCCACACTGCAAAAACTCTATATCGAGGACAATCCCAATCCCGAAGGCCAGCGCCAATTGCTGAGCACGGCGGAAAGCGCCGATGCTTATGCGAAGACCCATGCAGCCTTCCATCCCGATTTCCTGCGGCTGGCAGATGCGCGCGGCTATGACGACCTCTACCTGTTCAACGACAAGGGCAACCTTATTTATTCGGTCTATAAATATGCCGATTTTGCCACCAATTTCGCCGAAAGCGGCGAGCCCTGGTGGGATACCGCCCTTGGCGACGCCTATCGGCAGGCGCGGGCCGCACGGGCACCGGGCGCGATCGCCCTCGTCGATTTTGCCCCTTATGAAGTGGTGCATGGCCTCTCTGCCGGGTTCATGGCGACACCGGTTTTTGTCGATGGACAGATTGCCGGTGTTCTGGCCGTGCGGCTGCCGATTGCCCGCATCAACAACGTATTGGCCGACCGCACCGGCCTTGGCGCAACCGGCGAGACCCTGATTGTCGGCGGCGATTTCAAACTGCGCAATGATTCGCCCTTCACCGAAGCCAATGACATGCTGGCAACCGAATTCGATACGCCTGCTGTCGCCGATGCCCTCGGGGGTGATCTGGCAACCGGCAGCACTTCTGCCTATCGCGAAATGGAAACAAGTCTCGCCGCAGCGCCGCTGGATTTTGCCGGCCAGAAATGGGCAGTTGTCGCCTTGCAGGGCACGGCTGAAGCCCTGGCACCCCTTACCGCTATCCGCAATGCCATGCTGCAGGCGGCTTCTGTGTTGGGCGTGCTGATCTCTGGTTTTGTGCTGTGGTTCTCCCGCTCCCTCGCCCGGCCGATTGCTTATCTGAATGAAGCCTTGAGCGGTCTTGCGGCGGGCGATCTTGATGTCGAGATTCGCGGCACACGGCGCGGCGACGAACTTGGTGCCATGGCCCGCGCCGCCGAGATTTTCCGCGAGGACGGCATCCGGGTCAATGCGACGACCGAGGAGGAACGCGCGCTGTCCAGCCAGCAGCGCACTGCCCGCGCGCAAATGATGCAGGAATTGCAATGGGCGTTTGGCGAAGTGGTGGATGCGGCCATTGCCGGGGATTTTTCCAAACGGGTGGAAGCTGAATTCCCCGATGCGGAGCTCAATGCCCTGGCCGCGTCGGTCAATAATCTGGTGGCCATGGTGGGGCGCGGGGTTGGGGAAACCGGCATGGTGCTCGCAGCCCTCGCCGAGACCGACCTGACCCGGCGGGTCGAAGGCGACTATGAAGGGGCCTTTGCGAAACTCAAGGACGACACCAATGCGGTGGCGGACAAACTGACTGAAATCGTTGGGCAATTGCGCAATACCTCGGGCGCGCTCAAGACAGCAACCGGGGAAATACTGCTCGGTGCCAATGATTTATCGGAACGCACCACCAAACAGGCCGCGACCATCGAGACCACCTCGGCGGCGATGGAGCAGCTCGCCAATACGGTACGCCAGAACGCGCTGCAAGCCGATGCGGCCAGTACCAAATCACAGGCCGTCAGCACGACCGCCGAACAGGGCGGGGATGTGATGGGCCGGGCCAATGAGGCCATGGAGCGGATTACGGCGTCGAGTTCAAAAATCTCCAATATCATCGGCATGATCGACGATATTGCCTTTCAGACCAATCTGTTGGCGCTGAACGCCTCGGTTGAAGCGGCGCGGGCCGGGGAAGCGGGCAAGGGCTTTGCCGTGGTCGCCGTTGAAGTGCGCCGGCTGGCGCAATCGGCGGCGAATGCCTCATCCGAGGTCAAGGTGCTGATCGAGCAGAGTGCCGGAGAGGTCAAGGGCGGTTCGGCGCTGGTGGCGGAAGCGGCGGGGAAACTTGCAATCATGCTGGCCGGGATTCAGGAAAATGCCGTGTTGATGCAAGACATTGCCCGTGACAGCAAGGCGCAGGCCTCAGCCATTGACGAGGTCAGCGCCGCCGTGCGGTTGATGGATGAGATGACCCAGCACAACGCGGCGCTGGTGGAAGAAACCAATGCCGCAATCGAGCAGACCGAGGCGCAAGCCTCTGAACTCGATCAGGTTGTTGCCGTGTTCCGGCTGGAGGGCACCAGCGCGCCTCACGCGGCAATGGCCCCTGCCAAGGCAAGCCCGGCGCCCGCCAGAGCGCCCCGGGAGGTCAATTCTTACCGCACCGCCGGCAATGCCGCGATCAAGGCGGATTGGGCAGAATTCTAACCCTGATGTAAGCGATGATTAAGCCCCGCCTCTGGGCTTAAGTCTGGCTTGCAAAAACCCTACTGACACTTCCTGACATTGCGCCGGTTTAACGATAGGATCATCGTCAACGGTATCGGTAATAGGGGAAATCGGCATGGGTAAAAGCCAACGGCTTTTTGAGCTGGTGACCCTGATGAGCGGGCGGCGGACGGCGGTGACGGCGCGTACGCTGGCCGAAGTGCTCGAAGTCTCCGAAAGGACGATCTATCGCGACATGGATGCGCTGGTCGCCTCCGGCGTTGCCGTCGAGGGCGAGGCCGGCGTTGGCTATCGCCTGCGTCCCGGCTCGCACCTGCCGCCGCTGATGTTCAGTGCCGAGGAAGCCATGGCGCTGGTGCTGGGCCTGGCCATGGTGCGGGCCGCGACCGATGTGGAACTGGCCACGGCAGCACAAGGGGCGGAACGGCGGATTAGGGCCGTGCTGACGGACGATTTGAAGCGGGCGCTGGAAAAGCTGCCCTATCGCATGCCGATGACCAATCGCAGCCGCAGCCTTTCCGCGCTGCACTCGATTTTGCGCAAGGCGGCAACCGAATATATCAAGCTGAAAATCGGCTATGCCGACAAGGACGGCATCGTCTCCGAACGGGTGATCTGGCCCTTGGCCATTGTCGGCTGGGGCGACCGCTGGACGGTGCTGGGCTGGTGCGAATTGCGTCAGGATTATCGCAATTTCCGGCTGGACCGGATTTCGGATACCGATGTGCTGGAGGCGCGTTTCGAGACCGGGCCCACCCTCAGCTTTGACCATTATGTGCAGACCATGCTCGAAGCCGAGCAGAACAACCCCGATTAAAGCAAGTCGAGCCCGGGGCTTTACTTGGCAAAGACGCCCCGGCATGGTTCAACAGGGGGGAATGATTTTGGGGGCTCGCCTATGCGGATCGGTCTGGTTGCGCACGACAAGAAGAAGCAGGAACTGGTGAAATGGGTCAGCATGCACAAGCAGATCTTGTCCACCCACAAGCTGTTTGCGACCGGCACCACGGGTGCCCGGATCATTGCGGCAACCAAGCTTGATATCACTCTATTGAAAAGCGGACCGCTGGGCGGCGATGCCCAGCTGGGCGCGATGATTGTCGAGGGGGAACTCGATGCCTGCATTTTCTTCATCGATCCGCTGACCGCCCTGCCCCATGATGTCGACGTGAAAGCGCTGACCCGGCTGGCAACGCTTTATGATGTGCCCTTTGCCTGCAATCGCTCGACGGCGGATGCGATTCTCGCGACCTTTTGAACCCCCGCTCAATATTGACCGGGGCGGCGGCTTGTGAACAGATGCGGCCAAAGGCGAAAACGCCAGACAAACAAGAATAAAAACGGGGCAGACACGGGTGTCATTCGACGCGATTATTGACGTCAGGGGCGTCACCAAACATTTTGGCGGACTTTATGCAGTCTCTGACTGTTCTCTCAAAGTGGCGCGCGGCTCGATTACCGGACTGATTGGTCCGAACGGTGCCGGCAAATCGACGCTGTTCAACATGGTTGCCGGCACGCTGGTGCCCGATGCCGGCCAGATCATGTTCGATGGTCAGGACGTGACCGGTTTGAAGCCGCACGAACTGTTCCGGCGCGGCATGCTCCGCACCTTCCAGATTGCCCATGAATTCTCCCATATGAGCGCGCTTGAAAACCTGATGGTGGTACCGGGCGACCAGCCGGGCGAAAATCTCGCCAAGATGTGGTTCCGCCCGGGGCTTGTGGCCAAGGCCGATCTGGCCGTTCGGCAGAAGGCCAATGACGTCATTGATTTTCTCAAACTCGGCCATGTCCGCAATGAACTCGCCGGCAATCTCTCCGGGGGCCAGAAAAAGCTGCTGGAGCTGGGGCGCACCATGATGGTTGATGCCAAGGTTGTGCTGCTCGATGAAGTGGCGGCGGGCGTCAACCGCACCCTGTTGCAGGATCTTGCCAGCAATATCGAACGCATGAACCAGGAGCTGGGCTATACCTTCTTTGTTATCGAGCACGACATGGATCTGATCGGCCGCCTCTGCGATCCCGTTATCGTCATGGCCGCCGGTCAGGTGATCGCCCAGGGGCCGATGGCGGAAATCCGCCAGAACCCCGAGATTATCGAGGCCTATTTCGGCGCTGCGCCTGAGGTGGCATGATGGCGTTGATCAAGCTTGAAAGCATTGTCGGCGGTTATGGCGGCGCTCCCATTCTCAATGGCGTCGACATGGCAATCGACATCTCCGATATCGGCGTGATTGTCGGGCCGAACGGGGCCGGAAAATCGACGACGCTGAAGGCGATTTTCGGCCTGTTGCAGGTGACCTCGGGAACGATCAGCTTTGAGGGCAAGGACATTACCAATGCCCTGCCCGACCTGCTGGTGCCCATGGGTTTAAGCTTTGTGCCGCAGGAGAAGAATGTCTTCACCTCGATGAGCGTGCACGAAAACCTTGAAATGGGCGCGTTTATCCGCACCGATGATTTCTCGGCGACGCTCGATTATGTCTATGACATGTTCCCGCCCCTTAAGGAAAAACGGCGGCAGCCCGCAGGCGAGCTTTCAGGCGGTCAGCGCCAGATGGTGGCCATGGGCCGCGCGCTGATGAGCCAGCCGAAATTGCTGCTGCTCGACGAACCCTCCGCCGGGCTGAGCCCGCGCTATGTGCTCGAAATCTTCGAGCAGATCGTCAAGGTCAATGCCTCGGGGGTCGGCATTTTGATGGTCGAGCAGAATGCCAAACAGGCGCTCGGTTTTGCCACCAAGGGCTTTGTGCTGGCCTCGGGGCAGAATTCATTTACCGGCACAGGCCGCGAACTTCTGAACGATCCGGAAGTTGCCAAAAGTTTTCTCGGGGGTTAGCGGCCATGAACGAAATTATTTTCTTTATCAACAATGTCGTCGTCTCCGGCCTCGTGCTCGGCTCGGTCTATGCGCTGGGTGGTATCGGCATTACCCTCGTGTTCGGCATTTTGCGGTTCGCCCATTTCGCCCATGGCGACATGATGACCATGGGTGCCTTCGTCACCTTTGTGCTGGCCGCCCTGATGACAGCGCTCGGCATTGCCGCCCCTGTGCCCATGGCCGTTATCGTTTTGCCCGCCGCCATGGTGATTACCGCCGGGCTGGCGCTCGGGATCGACAGGATTTTTTATGCGCCGCTGAGGCTGCGCGGGGCCAGGCCGGTGACCTTGCTGATCGCCTCGATTGGCGTGACGCTGATCATTCAGGGCCTGATCCGGCTGTTCTTTGGCACCGGCACTTATAGTTTTTACGACCTGCAGCCCAAAGTGCTTTACCGGGTCGCCGTGCCGCTATTCGATGCGACGCGGACGATCAATTTCACCCAACCGCAAGTGCTGATGGTGGTGGTGACGGTGATTGCCGTTCTGGCGCTGCACCTGTTTTTAACCCGCTCGCGCCTGGGCAAGGCCATGCGCGCCATGGCCGACAATGCTGATCTGGCGCAGGTCTCGGGGATCAATACCAAGCTGGTGGTGCGGGTGACCTGGGTGATTGCCGGCTCGCTCGCCTGTCTCGCCGGGACCATGCTGGCACTCGATGTGACGCTGAAACCCGATCTGGCTTTCAATATCGTTTTGCCCTTGTTTGCCGCCGCCATTGTTGGCGGACTGGGACAGGCCTATGGCGCGATTGCCGGGGGCTTTTTGATCGGTTTTGCGGAAATGTGCGCGGTGTTCAACTGGGCCATCCTGTTGCGGCCGCTCAAACCCATGCTGCCGCAATGGGTGGAGATTCCGGCCAATCTGGCCATCGTGCCCACCGAATATAAACTGACCGTGGCCTTTGTGATTCTGGTGATCACGCTTCTGGTCCGCCCCACAGGTATCTTTAAAGGAGCCTCGTCATGATCCGCCGGGCCCTTATTCTTTACGCGCTGCTCGTGGTGCTGTTTTTCGGTGTTGGCACCGTGCTGGGACCGGCGAATATTTCGCTGCTGCTGGTGCAATCCTTTGCCTATGCCCTGATCGCCCTCGGCCTCAATATCCAGTGGGGCTATGGCGGGCTGTTCAATTTCGGCATTATGGGTTTTCTCATGGTCGGCGGCTTTGCCGTGACCTTCGTTTCCTACCCGGTCAATGGCGAGTTCTGGGCCTCTGACGGGCCGATGCTGCTGGGGCGGGCGCTACTGGCCTTCCTCATCGGCGCCGCGCTGGTTGTGGGGGCCCGCTTTGCGGATCGCATTGGCATCAAGGGCCGCTGGCAATCGGTCCTGACAGTGATCGCCTGGATTGCGGCCTATGTGATTTATCGCAGCCAGATCGATCCCGCCGCCGCCTATATCGAGGCGACCGATGCGGGCTGGGTGGGCGGACTGGGTCTCAATCCAGTGTTGGGCTGGGCCTTTGGCGGTCTGCTGGCGGCCGGGATTGCCTATATTATCGGGCGGATATGCCTGGGGCTGCGCACCGATTATCTGGCCATTGCCACCATCGGTATTTCCGAAATCGTCCGCGCGCTGTTGAAAAACATGGACTGGCTGACCCGGGGCACGCTGACCGTCTCGCCGATCCCCTGGCCCGTGCCATTGCCGCAGGACCTGCAGGCCGACGGGATGGCGATTTCGCAATCTTTCATCTATTCGCGGCTCGGGTTTCTCGCCGTGGTCGTTGTCGTTCTGGCGCTGATCTTCTTTTTGGTGCAACGCGCCTATGCCGGGCCCTGGGGCCGGATGATGCGGGCCATTCGCGACAATTACATTGCCGCCGGTTCCATGGGTAAAAACGTCACCGCGCGGCAGCTGGAGATTTTCATTTTCGGTTCGGTGCTGATGGCGATTGGCGGGGCCATGCTGGTCTCGTTTGCCCAGATTTACGATCCCGGTTCCTACCAACCGATCAACCACACTTTCCTCATCTGGGTGATGCTGATTGTGGGGGGCGCGGGCAATAACTGGGGCGCGATCTTTGGCGGCCTGCTGATCTATCTGACCTGGATGATTTCCGATCCGGTGGCGCAGGCGGTGTTCTCGACCCTCAGCCATTGGTCGACCGATATGGGGTGGGGTGCCATTCCCGATATCCAGTCACGCTCGTCGCAGATGCGGGTGCTGGTGCTCGGATTAGTGATCACCTTTGCGCTGCGCTATGCGCCCAAGGGCCTGATCCCCGAAGTGATCAAGCGCGGCTGATTTTGGATGGCGGGGCCCTGGCGTCCCGCCTCAATCCAGCGTGCGGCGATAGCGCAGCATGGCGATGGCAATGATCACCGCCATGATGACGACAATGCCCAATATGTCGCCGCCAATATCCCCGAGCCCCGCACCCTTGAGCATGACCTTGCGCACCAGGCGCAAAAAATGCGTCGCCGGAATGGCGGTGCCGATGGCCTGCGCCCAGCCCGGCATGCCCGCGAACGGGAACATGAACCCCGACAGCAAGACCGTCGGCAGAATGGAAAAGAACGAAATCTGCATCGCCTGCATCTGGTTGCGCGACAGCGTCGAGATCAAAAACCCCAGCGCCAGATTGGCGATGATATAAAGATTGAAGCCGACAAAAAACGCGAACGGGTCGCCCTCGAACGGCACCTTGAAGATCAATCTGGCAGCGGCCAGAAAAACGATGGTCTGCACATAGCCGACAATGACATAGGGCAGGATTTTGCCCAGCATCACCTCGCCGGGACGGACCGGTGTCGCGAGCAGGGTTTCCATCGTGCCTTTTTCCGATTCCCTGACGATAGCGACGGCGGTGATCAGCACCATGGTCATCGACATGATAATCGCCAACAGGCCCGGCACGATATTGGTCGAGGTGCGCCCCTCCGGATTGAACTGGCGATGCACCACCACCGAAAACGGTGCCGGCACGCCGCGCGCGGCGGTCAACGGCCCGGTCAGGGTTTCGGCAATAGCGATTTCGACAATGCCATTCATCGCCCCGACCGCCCCCGCCATCGCGGTGGGGTCGGACGCGTCAGCCGCAATCAGAATGCTGGGGTGCAGCCCGCGAATAATGTCGCGCTCGAAATCGGGCGGAATGACCACGACGAAATTGGCCGCGCCATTGCGCAAGGCCTCGTCGCCCGCCCCCTGACCGGTGACCACGCCCTGAAAATCGAAATAACCCGAATTCTGCATGCCGGCCAGAAGGGCGCGCGCCACCGGGCCGTTATCCGCCATCTCGATCAGCGTCGGCAGATGTTTGGGATCGGAATTAATCGCAAAGCCGAACAGCAAAAGCTGCATGATCGGCAGGCCGATCATCATGGCGAAGGTGACGCGGTCGCGCCGCATCTGGATGAATTCCTTGAATAAGACGGCGGTAAACCGGGCCCAGGAAAATCCGCTCATGACGCCGCTTTCCCCGGCGCGAAATTATCCTCCGCCCCGGTCATCAAATAGATGAATGCCTCTTCGAGCTCGGCCTTTTTCTCGGTCCAGTGATAGCGTTTGTCCTTTTGGTGCGCTTCGGCTATCGCCCGCAATTTCTCCGCGTCGGTGCCCGAGACATGCAGCACGGCGCCGAACCGGGCCACCTGCACGATCCCGTCAGTCGCGCGCAACTCAGTTTCGAGCCTGGCCAGATCGGGCCCGTCGACGCGCCAGGTGTGGAGGCCAATCATCGCGGGAATTTCCGCTGAAGGCCCGTCGATCAGTTTCTTGCCATAGGCGATATAGGCGATGAAATCACATTGCACCGCCTCATCCATGTAATGGGTGGAGACCAGAACGGTGACGCCCGCTGCCGAAAGCTGCCGGATCTCGTCCCAGAAATCACGCCGCGCCTTGGGATCGACACCGGCGGTCGGCTCGTCCAGAAGCAGCAGTTTCGGTTCATGCAACAGACAGGCGGCGAGGGCCAGCCGCTGTTTCCAGCCGCCGGACAAGGTGCCGGCCAATTGCTTTTGCCGGTCGCTGAGACCCAGATTTTCAAGCGCTTCATCGACCCGTTCTGTCCGCTTGTCGAGCTGATACATCCTTGCCATGAAATCGAGATTTTCGCGGATCGACAAATCCTCATAAAGCGAGAATTTCTGCGTCATATAGCCGACCTGGGCCTTGATCCTGGCCGCCTCCGTCAGAATATCGAACCCGAGGCATTGCCCCGTCCCGGCGTCCGGGGTGAGCAGACCGCACATCATGCGAATGGTTGTGGTCTTGCCCGAACCATTTGGTCCGAGAAACCCGTAAATCGCGCCGCGCGGCACCACCATGTCGAAATCATCGACCACCAGTTTGTCGCCAAATTTCTTGCTCAGCCCGGTCACCTGAATGACGGGGGCTTCGGTATTCATTCCGGCACCGTCAGCGTCACCGGCTGGCCGGGCAATAATCTGGCCGCGCCGAGAATTTGCGCCTCGGCCATGAACACCAGCCGCGTCCGCTCGTCGCGGCTATAAATGATCGGCGGCGTATGCTGCGGGTCGGAAGCCATATAGGTCATCTGCGCCTTAATACCCGCCGGACAGCCATCGCAGGCAAGCGCGAACACATCGCCGAGCTTGAACTGCATCCGGTCGGGTTCGGGGATGAAAAACCGCGCCTTCATCGCCCCCGGCGGCAATAGCGATATCACCGGCGCGCCAGCGGCCGCGACCTCGCCCGCCCGGTAATAGACCCGCTCGACCAGCCCGCCCGTCGGGGCAAAAACCAGCCGGTCGGCCAGATCAACCCGCGCCCGGTCCGTATCGGCCTGCGCCGCCTCAAGGCTGGCTTTGGCCCCGACCAGTTGCGCGTCCCGCGCGGGCAATTCGGCCACCGCCAATTGCGCCTTGAGCTGCGCCACCTCTGCGTTGGCACTATCAAGCGCGGCCTGATCACTATCCACTTTTGCGGCGGAACTGACACCGGCTTGTTTCAGTTTGAGCGACCGCTCCAGCGTTGCGGCTGCCAGCGTCTGATCGGCCAGGGCCTTGGAAAGGCTGGCGCGGATGACGTCGATTTCCTGTTGGCGGCTGCCGGTTTCAAGATTGCGCCATGTGGCCTCGGCCACCGCTTCACGCGCCTCCGCCGCCCGCAAGGCCGCCGCCTGATTGTCCGATTCCAGCGAAAACAGCAAAGTGCCCTTGGTGACAAGGCTGCCCTCAATCGCCGGCAGGGTGGCAATGCGGCCGGTGCCGGCGGCTGCGGCATAAACATAATCGGCTTCGATATAGCCGTTATACTGGGGCACCGCCTCCACCCCGAAGCCGGGCAGGAAAAGCGCCAAAAGCCCGGTGATCCAACCTGCAACTGTGCTCATTCTGCCCTCCCCTTGCCGGTGCTCAACCCGTCGAACAGGATCGAGAGATGATTTTCGATCAGGGCGCTGGCATCCATGCCCCCGGCGGGCACAATGCCGAAAGCCTCGGCCAGCAGCACATGGGTCAGGACGGGCCCGACAATCGAACGGACGGTGAGTTCGGGATCGACCGGGCGCAAATAGCCATCGGCAATGCCTTTGGTGACCAGTCCGGTCAGCATGGGAATGGCCCGGTCCAGCACCGCCTTGCGATACATTTGCGCTATGGCCGGTGCCACGACCGCCTCGCGAATGACGATGCGCGGAATGGCCAGCATTTTGGGCTCATTCATGCGGGCCGCAAACAGGCGCAACGCCCCCTCGATGGCTATGCGCGGATCGCCGTCAAAACCCGCCATCATGCCCAGAATACTGTCAGCAACCGGGGTGACGGCGCGGGCCACCAGCCCCTCAAGCAAGGCATCTTTGGAGGGAAAATAGAGATAGATCGAGCCTTTGGAAAGGCCCGCCCGCCGCGCCACGTCCTCAACCCGCGTGGCGGAAAAGCCTTTTTCGATGAAGAGATCGAGCGCGGCATCAAGCACTTCATCGGGCCGGGCCTCAGACCGCCGCCTGAATTTGGGGACGCGTCGCACGGGCTTTTGTCTGGTCGGTTCGTTCATGGCACTCACATCGTTTCGGTATAATAAATAAATGACCAGTCAGTTATTTACAAGATGAATCCCGCAGCGGTTTTTCCCCGAACCAGACAATGGTCAAGTACGCCATGGCCGAATAGGATATCCGCACCAACCTACGACACCCCGGATGTCCCATGCCCGCCATCAGCTCGATTGCCGAACTTGAAGCCATTTATGGCGCTACCAATGCCAATTCGACGGTCAAGGAAGTGGGCCATATTACCAAGGCCTATCGCGCCTATATCGCGGCATCGCCCTTTACGGCCCTCGCGACAGTTGGGCCCGAAGGGCTCGATTGCAGCCCGCGTGGCGACAGGGGCAGCGTGGTGCGCATCCATGACGAAAAGACGGTGATGATGCCGGACCGGCGCGGCAATAACCGCATAGATTCATTGCGCAATATTGTGCGCGACCCCAGGGTCGCCCTGTTGTTTCTGGTGCCGGGCAGCGACACGACCCTGCGCATTAATGGCCGCGCCATTATCACCGCCGATACCGAAATCTGCCAAAGCTTTGCCATGGAAGGCCAATTGCCGCGCTCGGTGATCGTCATCAATGTGGAGACGGTCTATTTCCAGTGCGCCCGCGCCCTGATCCGCTCGGCACTCTGGCAGGAGGAAACCAAGGTCGATCCCGCTTCCCTGCCCAGCGCCGGCGCCATGCTGGCCGAAATCTCAAACGGGCATATCGGCGGCGAGACCTATGACCGCGAATGGCCCGAACGCGCCGCCAAAACCATGTGGTAGTGATCTGGTTGCATAAAAACCCATTTGAACGGTCGGAGCCTTCCATGAATTACCGCACCGTCATTGCGAGCGCCAAAGGCGCGCGGCAATCCAGAGCCGCGAACACCAGCGCTTGCGGCTCTGGATTGCCACGGCGCTGCGCGCCTCGCAATGACAAAGGGCGTTTGCAGCAAAACCTGATCGGCACTGGCAAAAAAACCACTAGGATCGGCCCGAATAATTGGCTAGATATTTGCCCGGTGTGGGGCCGTAGCTCAGTTGGGAGAGCGCGTCGTTCGCAATGACGAGGTCGTCGGTTCGATCCCGATCGGCTCCACCAGTTCTCTTTTTCAGCTTGCAACGGCCAAAGCAAACGGGCCACAACCGGCCTTTGCCTTACTCCCTGAATTGGGCAAAGCCTAGCGGCTTTCCACCTTGCGCGCTTCAACCGGCTGCTGGAATTGCGCCAGAAAAGCCAGCTTTTTCATATCGCGCCGTGTGCGCGTGACCCCATCCAGAACAAGTCCGCCAAAACAGGAAATCAGCCCGATAATCCCGAGGGTGGTACTGGCGATCAGTGTGGGGAAACGGGGCACGACTCCGGTTGCATCATATTCTGCCAGAATGGGCAGGAAGGCGAGAACACCCACAATGATCGAGGCCATTCCCAAGCCGCAAAACACCGCTATCGGGCGTTCAGCCGCAACCAGCGTGGCAATGGTTCGCAAAATCCTGAAACCGTCCTTCCAGGTATTGAGCTTGCTTTGCGAGGCTTCGGGACGATTGAAATATTCCGCCGGAAATTCGGCAAACGGCACGCCGATTTCAAGCATGTGCACGGTCAGTTCGGTTTCGATTTCAAAGCCGCGGGCCGAGACCGGGATCGATTTGACGAACCGGCGTGACATCAACCGGTAGCCGGAAAGCACATCGCTTACCCGTGCGTTGAACAGGAGCCGGATGATCATGGTGAAGAGGGCGTTCCCCAGCTGATGCCCCGGGCGGTACTGGTCGTCGTAAGTGCCCTGCCGCACCCCGATCAACACATCAAGAAACTCGGTCCGTGCCTTGTCGATCATCTTCGGCGCGGCGGCGGCGTCATAGGTGGCATCACCATCGACCAGCAGGAAATAATCGGCTTCCACCTCCCGGAACATGCGGGCAATGACATTGCCTTTGCCGCGCCTCGGCTCCATGCGCACAATCGCCCCGCTCGCACGCGCGACGCTGGCGGTGTCATCGGCTGAGCCATTGTCAAAAACATAAATGGCGGCTCCCGGCAGCGCGGCCCGGAAATCCTTGATGACCTGTGCGATGCTGACCGCCTCATTGAGGCAGGGCACCAACACGGCAATTTTTGAAAATTCATTCTTTGTCAAAGGCCAGGCTTTCTGTTTGTTGCGTCCACGGGCAGTCAGCGTGAGTCTTCATTTTTGGCGTCAGGAGCGCCCCCCGTGCGCCAGTTCGGCACCAGATAACAAAGGGCGGCGAAAACATAGATCATGCAGGTAAACACAAGCCCAACCGCCCTGAATGTCAGGGAGAACAGTGCGGCAGTGGCAAAATCCCAGCCATAAAGGGTGAGCACCGTGGTCCACCCCCACTCGGCCAGGCCGAGATTGCCGGGGGTAAAAACGGCAAAGCGCGTAATCTGAACGGTTGCATAGACATGGAGCAGACCCAGTACCGACCAGTCCTCTCCGAACGTGCTGGCCACAGCGATCACCGCCACGCCCAGCACCCAGAAGCGCAGCACGGACAGCCAATAGAGCCGGCTCACAAATCTGGTGTTGATGAGGTCAGTCTGCGTTTTGAGGTTTTCGAGATTTTTCAGCCGTTCCCGCTGCCCGGGCAGAATATTGCCAACCCAGCCGAGAACTCTCGTCGAACTGGGCAAAACCAGAATGACCTGCACCCCCACAGCGCCAATGATCGCGGCCAGAATATATCCCATCAGGGCAATCTGCTCAGGCACCCCGATCAGGAACAGCAAAATGCCCATGCCAGCGAATATCAGGCTGGCCCAGGCGTCAAAGAATTGTTCGAGCACCGAAGTCGAGGCCCCAAGGGCGAAGCCGCCATGCCCGCCGCGTTTGGTCGCCAGGCCGCGCACAATCGGGCCGGCGGCATAAGGAGTGATGACCTGCCCCATGACGCCGGACAGGGCCGAGAAATGAAAGAAGAACAGGAAATTCGGCAGGATCGAAGGCGCACGCAAGGCACGGGAAACTACGCTACGCCATTTGATTGAGGCGATCAGGACCGGCAAGGCAAACCCGATCAGGCACCCCGCCATCTCGTAAGGGCCGAGCGCCGACACGGCGCGCCAAAACTGGTCCGCGCGCAGCCCCGAAAGGTGGACCAGCAGAACCAAAAGCACCACCGCAGCAATAATTGTTGCGAGGACAAGAAGGAGACGGCGGATATTCATCAGGGACGCAGCCGCAATTTCATTTCGTGACAAACTTCACGAAGCAAACTAGTCTCTGACTATTAATAATAGTTGCAATTTGCGGATGTTAGCTCAAACCAAAACCACAGCCCATCCGCGAGTCTTGTGTGTTTCGAGCTACTTTCTGGAGCACGGCGGCGGCGTCGAAAATGTTGCGCACGAGCTTGCACAGCATTTTGCAAAGGTGATGCAATGGCCGACGACCCTGGCCGCGCACACAACCGGTGAAACCCCGAACACCCCTGCTACTGGTTACCAGCGTTTTGCGCTGCAATGCTGGAACGGCATTGAGGCCGCGACCGGCCTGCCGGTCATCATCCCGAACCCTTTCCATGTTTTCGGCCTGTTGCGTCGTCTGCGTGATTTCGACCTGGTGATGGTGCACGAGGAAATTTATATCTCGAACTTCCTCGTCATCATCTGGTCATTGCTCACCGGCATGCCTTTGGTGGTGGTGAAGCATACCGGCATTGTGCCGCTGAAAAATCACCCGGCCCTGCATTGGCTCTTGCTGGGGGTGACCCGGTTCATCAGCCGTCCGCTCCTGCGCCGTGCCGCCCGCACCGTTTTCGTCACCAAGGCCAAACGGGACAATTACGATCCGGAACATAGCATCAAAAACGCGCTGGTTATTCCCAACGGCATCGATACGGACTGCTTTCACCTGCCGGAGCCTGCCGCGCCGCCGCGCGAGGGGATTGTATTTGTTGGCCGGTTTGTTGAAAGCAAGGGGCTTGCAATCCTCCGCCATCTCACCGGCACGCTCGCCGATATCCCGTTCACCCTTATCGGCTGGGGACCAGAAAATCCCGACGATTGGGGGTATGAAAATACGACGGTGATCTTGAAACCCGCGCGCGCAACAATCGCCCAAATACTGCGCCAGTCCAGATTGGCTCTGGTGCCCAGCAATGGCGAAGGCATTCCGCTGGTCGCGATGGAAGCCCTCTCCTGCGGCACGGCGACCATGCTGGGCACGGGGTCAGATGGGACAGAAAACACGATCTCCGACCAACTCATTTATGTGCATGCAGATCTGACGCAGCCGGAACAGGCAGCAGCGCTCTGGGCCGATAAAATCAGGGAAGTCCTCGCTGTCGAGGATGATCCAGAAGCTCAGGCTGCGCGCCATGACGCTGTCGAAGCTGGTCATTCAAGAACGGCGATGTGCCGCGCCTATGCAGATATCGTCCGGGATATTCTGAAAGCGCGTGGGCCCCTTGCGGGATAGCGGCTAGGCTGAGGGGGAACACAACCAGTGAGCATTTGGAAAACACCTGTCTGGTTGCTGCTGGCATTTCTTCTGGCTGCGATTGCAGTCATATCGGGCGGGGCGACATTCGGCATTTCGCGCTATTTCTTCGTCAACGTGGACCTTTTTGGGCTGATCTTTGCCGCCATCATCTTCGTGGTCGCCGGAATCCTTGCCTGGCAAATGCCGCCCGGCTTGATGCAGGCCGTCAGATCGCTGAATATCGCCTATATCCGGCCCTGGCACCTCGCCATTATCGCGACAATCCTCACCATCCTTGGCACCCATTTTGTCTATCAGGACTACGCCTTCTCCATGGATGAATGGATGACGCGGCTCCAGGCGGAGATATTTTCAAACAGGCACCTCTCTGGTGTGGTGCCGCAAGAATGGCGCGAATACGGGCGGGCGATGTATCACAGCTTCGCCGCCTATGACCCCTTGTCCGGCCGGGTCGCCAGTGACTACCGTCCCGGCATGGCCGCGCTTTATTCAGCGTTCGATCTGGTTGGGCTGGGATTATACACCTCATCCCTTGTCAACGGGCTGGCCATTCTGCTGGTCGCCGGTGTCGCCCTGCAGCTTTGGCCCGGCCGGCGCGACATTGCCATGCTGGCGGCGTTTCTGGTGTTTTCCTCACAGCAGGCCCTTGCCGCCGCGATGACTTCTTATGCCATGTCCGCGCATATGTGTTTCAACCTGCTCTGGCTCTACCTGTTCCTGCGCAATGACTGGTGGGGGCATATTGGCGCGGTACTGGTGGGCGGGGCGACGGCGGCATTGCATCAAATCCATGTGCATCTGTTTTTCGCCGCCCCGTTCTTCTTGCTGTTCCTGCGCCCTTTCCGGCCCGGCATGCTGGCCTTTTACGGGCTGTCCTATGCCGCGTCCCATGCAATGGTCTATTCTTGGGACTGGTGGTCGGTGAACCGCTATCTGAGCAATTCCCCCCCCGAGGCCCGCAACCTTCTCGAACGGGTGCTGCGCATTGCCCGGCTGCCCTCTGTGAACGACATTCTGACCGTATCCGCCAATCTGGTCAGATTTATCGCCTGGCAAAACCTGATACTGGTGCCCATGATCGCCGCTGCCGGCCGCGCGCTGGTGCACGATAAATGGCTGCGTCTTCTGGGTGCCTCCGTGCTCACAAGCCTGCTGCCCTATATCTTCTTGATGCCGGATCAGGGCCACGGCTGGGGCTATCGCTATCTGCACGGCCTGATCGGCCCGATTGCACTGATCGCGGCCTATGGCGGGGCAAAGCTTTTGTCCGCTGCAAAAAACGACCGGAACGTCATATTTTTGGGGATGGTCGCCATGGCCAGTGTGTTTGTCATGCTGCCCCTGCGCGCATGGCAAATTCGCGGTGAGGTCACGCCCTATTTCGAGGCGACGGCGTTCGCGGGCAGTCAGGATGCGGATGTGGTGATCGTCGACAGCAAGCGCATTTTCATCGGTGGCGACATCGGGCGCAATTCGGCCGTTGCCCTCGCCCGTCCGGTCCAGATGCGCCTCACGATTCTGAGCGTCGCGCAAATCGGAAAGCTCTGCGAAGACCATTCAGTTGTCTATCTGGGACCCGATCAGTTTCCAAAAGAGTTTGGCCTGAGGAGCTTTCCTGTCGAAAGCGGTGAAGACGGGGCCGAATATCGCCAGAAGATCGAAGTGCTGAATTCGGCTGCCTGCCAGCGGAACTAGGCGGGCATGAGAGGCGTCAAACCGCGACCGGTTGCCCGCCGAATTGGGCGGCGGCGCGGGCACCGGCTGTGTTGCCGCGTTCAAGACAATGCGCCAATGACGCGCCCTCATACAAGGCGGCGACAAAGCCGGCCATGAAGGCGTCACCCGCGCCGGTGCTGTCCAAGGCCTTGATGCGCAGCGCTGGGGCGGAGGCGAGAATACCCTGCCGGTTTCCAGCCATCGCGCCGGCCTCACCGCGCTTGAGCACGACCAGATCATAGCTCTCGCCTAACGCTCGAATCTGGGCTTCGGTATCTTTTGCCCCGCTTAAAAACGCGGCCTCTTCCTGATTGGGAAACACGAGCGCAGCACCCTGGGTCCAGGCACGAAAATTATCTGCGCCGACAGAGGCGAGAAAACCGGTCGAGGCCGGGTCCACCGAGACCGGGATATTGGCCGCCTTAGCTGCGGCCATCAATTGGCGCATGGCGGCGCGAGGGCCGGGCTCGAAAAAACTATAGCCTGAAATATGCACCAGCCCGATGCCCTCAAGCAGATCCGGCTTGAGACCCGCCAGACCGAGGGCGAGATTGGCGCCGCGATCGGTGAAAAAACTGCGCTCTCCATCGGTATCCAGTAGCGTGACCAGCCGCCCCGTCTCCCGTTCGGGATCGGCTGAAAGCAGTGGGGTCACCCCGCGGGCGGCGAACAGGGTTTGGTAGCGGTCGAGATCATTGGCCCCGACCCGGGCCAGAAACGATACCGGCACCCCGCAATCGGCCAGCCACATCGCCTGATTAGCCCCCGAACCACCGGGCAGGGTCCTGATTTTGGCGGGCACATCCGAGCCGCGCACCATGGGGCCTGCTGGTTGGACGATGATATCTTCCATCACATCGCCGACAACCAGCACGCTACCGGTGAACGTGGGCAGCACGGGCGAAATCAGCCGCGCGCCGCCAGCGCCACGGCAATCTTTGCAGCAACGGCAGCGTTATGTTTGACCAGCGCAATATTGGCGACAAGGCTTTTGCCTTCGGTCAGTTCGAGCAGCCGCCCGAGCAGGAACGGGGTGATGTCCTTGCGGGTAATGCGATGTTCTTCGGCCTGGCTGAGGGCCTGCTTGACGCGCAATTCGACAACCTCCGCGTCCAGCGCGAACGCCTCGGGAATGGGATTGCCGATCAAGACGCCGCCCATGCCCAATTGCCATTGCAATTCGAGCATGCGCGCCACGTCCTCGGGCGTATCAAAGCGGTGATCCGCGGGATAGCCGCTATCGCGCACGTAAAAGGCGGGGAAGGCATCGGTGCCATAGCCGATGACCGGCACGCCATTGGTTTCCAGCATTTCAAGGGTCTTGGGGATATCAAGGATCGACTTCGCCCCGGCGCAGATTACCGCAACGGGGGTTTTGGCCAGTTCGGAAATATCGGCGGACACATCAAATGTTTGTTCGGCCCCGCGATGCACCCCGCCAATACCGCCGGTCGCAAATATCTTGATCCCCGCCAAAGCGGCAATCTGCATCGTGGTGGCAACGGTGGTGCCGGCCAGTGCGCGCTTGGTCAACAGCGCCGCCATGTCACGCCGTGAGGCCTTGGCCGCCATATGCCCGTCCCGCGCCAGCCGCTCGAGATCATTGCCGCTGACCCCCGCAACCATCATCCCGTCCATCAGTGCGATTGTTGCCGGCTCGGCCCCATGCTGCCGGACGATTGTTTCGACCGATTGCGCCATCTCGAGATTTTCCGGATAGGGCATGCCATGGGTGATGATGGTGGATTCAAGCGCCACCACCGGCCGGCCGCTGGCCACGGCTTCCGCGACCGGCGCACTCACACGCAAATGATCGATTTTCATAAGGGTCTCTCCTGCAAGGGCGAAAATTCAGACAAGGATTTATAACGGTGGCGGGGCCGGGCGGCGGCGCAAGGTGGCGAGCGCCACCCCGGCCGACGCGACCACGATGCCCCCAACCTGAATAAGGTTCAAGGTTTCTCCAAAAAGGAAATAGGCCATCACCGCCGTCACCGCCGGCACCAGATAAAACAGCGAGGCGACCCGGGCGACTTCACCGGCGCGGATCATGATCATCAGCAAAACGATGGCGCCGATAGAAAGGACCAGAACCAGCCAGATCAGGGCAAAAATCAGGGAGCCGGTCCATTCGATTTCCAGCGGCTCGAACAAAAGGGTAATGACCCCGGACAGTATCAGCGCGCCGATATATTGCACCGTCGTGCCTGCCGCCAGATTGCCGCGCCCGCCAAAGCGCTTTTGCAGCACCGTGCCAAGGCTGATGGCGGCGACCCCAAGAAAACACACAAGGCCATTGCGGACAAAATCACCGCCCAGCTCGCCGCCAAGCCGGGGCCAGAACACCATCACCACGCCCCCAAGCCCGATGGCAAAACCGGCGGTTTGCCGAATGGACACCCGCTCGCCGAGCATCAACCCGGCCAGCAGCATGGTCACCACCGGCTGCAGCCCGACCACCAGCCCGGCAAAGCCCGAGGGGAATCCGTGCTTGATCGCCCAGAACACTGCCCCGAGATAGATTCCGTGGATGAGCGCGCCGGTGACAAGCGCCGCCCATAGCGCCTCCCCGCGCGGCCATTGGGCGCGGGTGAGCACACAATAGCCCCCGATCAGAATGATGCAGAGAATGAACCGGATGCTGAGAAAACCGAACGGATGCGCATGGGGCATGGCATAGAGCGCCCCGACAAAGCCGGTTGACCACAACACAACGAAAATTGCCGGAATGGCACTGAGCCAGGCCGAAGTGGGGTTCTGTTTCATAGCCCCATGCATAGGCGATGGCATGGCTTGGCGCCATGATTTTCACCGCCCTTGCCCATATCACCAACAGCTCTCAGCCGCCGCACAGGGGCGCAACACAGCCATGCATGTTCCCTGTAGCGTTATCCTTCGGTTTCAGTTTATGATTTTGGCAAGTCCCGACCGGCAGCTGGCTTGCGGCATCAGTTTGGCGGAGACTGGACACTCGCGTATTCAGGAGCCAAGCGCATGCAAAAAACCCTTATTATCGCTGCTGGACTGACCCTTCTTGCCGGCCACGCCATTGCCCAGGAAGAAGCAGTCGTCAATGTCTATAACTGGTCGGACTATATTGCCGAGGACACCATCGCCAAGTTTGAGGCGGAGACCGGCATCAAGGTCAATTACGATGTCTTTGACAGCAATGAACTCGTCGAAGCCAAATTGCTGACCGGCAGTTCGGGCTATGACGTGGTCGTGCCCAGCGCCTCTTTCCTTGAGCGCCAGATCGAGGCCGGGCTGTTCCAGCCCCTCGACACGTCCAAACTACCGAACCTTGCCAATATGGATACGGCGATCATGGATACGGTGAAAGCCAATGATCCGGATAATGCCCATTCGGTTGTCTATATGTGGGGCACGACGGGCTTTGGCTATAATGTCGAGGCCATCAAGGAACGCATGCCCGACGCCCCGGTGGATAGCTGGTCGATGATCTTTGATACCAATATCGTCTCGAAATTTGCCGATTGCGGCGTCACCCTGCTGGATGCGCCGACCGAGGTGCTGCCAGCCGCTCTCAAATATCTTGGCCTCAATCCGTTGAGCGAAGACCCTGATGATCTGGCCAAGGCCGAAGAGCTGCTCACCAGCATTCGTCCCTACATCCGCTATTATAATTCCTCGCAATATATTTCCGATCTGGCCAATGGCGATGTCTGCCTGTCGCATGGCTATTCCGGCGACATTCTGCAATCGCGCGACCGCGCTGCGGAAGCGGGACAAGGGGTTGAGGTTAAATATGTCATCCCCAAGGAAGGCGCTGTTGTCTGGTTTGACATGATGGCCATTCCCGCCGATGCACCCCATCCGGACAATGCCCACAAGTTCATCAACTTCATCATGCAGCCCCAGATCGCTGCCGATATTTCGAACTATGTGTTCTATGCCAATGCCAATGCCGCCTCGTTCGATCTCGTCGATCCCGAGGTGACCGGCGACCCGGGCATCTACCCTGAAGAAGCGGTGAAAAAGAACCTGTTCGCCATTCAGGCCTATTCCCTCAAATTCGACCGGCTGCTGACCCGCGCCTGGACCCGGATCAAGACCGGCCAGTAAATACCAGTCGGGGCGGGACTTCAGGTTCCGCCCCTCTTTGATCAGGATCGGGGGATTTGACGTGAACAACAACCAGCCCATCGCTGCCGAAGCCAGACCCTGGCGCGACAGCAACGCCAAGCCCTTTGTCCGCATCCGCAATGTCACCAAGAAATTCGGCGACGTCACCGCCGTCGACAATGTCTCCCTCGATATTTTCAAAAGCGAATTATTCTGCCTTCTGGGCGGGTCCGGCTCCGGCAAGTCGACGCTGTTGCGCATGCTCGCGGGATTTGAGGACATGACCTCGGGCAGTATCGAGATTGACGGACAGGACATGGCCGGGGTGCCGCCCTATGCGCGCCCGGTCAACATGATGTTTCAGTCCTATGCCCTGTTCCCGCACATGAATGTTGCCGCCAATATTGCCTATGGCCTCAAGCGCCAGGGCATGGCCCGGGACGAAATCAATGGCCGCGTCGCCGACCTGCTCAAATTGGTCAAGCTCGACAATTATGGCGCGCGCAAGCCGCATCAACTCTCCGGCGGCCAGCGCCAGCGCGTGGCCCTCGCCCGCTCTTTGGCCCGCCGCCCCAAACTACTGCTGCTCGACGAGCCGCTCGGCGCACTCGACAAGAAGCTGCGCGAGGAAACCCAGTTCGAACTGGTCAATATTCAGGAAACCCTCGGGGTGACCTTCATCGTCGTCACCCATGATCAGGAAGAGGCCATGTCGCTGGCCACAAGGGTCGGGGTGATGGATGAGGGCTATATCGCCCAGATCGGCGAGCCGCGCGAAATCTATGAATATCCCAATTCCCGCTTCGTTGCCGGCTTTATCGGCTCGGTCAACATGTTCGAGGGCCGCGTCATCGAGGATGAGCAGGACCATATCCGCATCCGCTCGGCCGAGGCCGGCTGTGACATCTATGTCGGCCATGGTGTCGCCTGCGCGCCCGACCAGACGCTCTGGTTTGCCTTAAGGCCGGAAAAAATCCGCCTGCACCGCAACAAGCCTGAAGGCGACGCCAATTTTACCAAGGGGCTGGTCGAGGACATTGTTTATCTCGGCGACATGTCGACCTATCGGGTGACCCTTGAGAGCGGCAAACATATCCAGATCACCAAGCCCAATATCGAGCGCGAGGCCCTCGATGAAATCCATTGGGACGAAACCATCTATTTGTCATGGGGCGATACCGGCGGTGTGGTGCTGACCTCATGAATGGCAACACGGCGGCAGCACAGCGCCCCTGGGGGTTTATTGCCGGCCTGTTGAGCCGGGCCGGGTTTTCCGGCCGGACCCTGTTGATCGCCGCCCCGACGCTCTGGCTGCTGATCTTTTTTCTGATCCCCTTCCTTGTGGTCGCCAAGATCGCCCTGTCGGAAATCACCATTGCCAGCCCGCCCTATCTGCCCATTGTCGAATGGACGGCGGACGGGCACATGATCGTCACCCTCAATTTCGGTAATTTCCAGTTCCTGCTGGATGATCCGCTTTATATCTCGGCCTATCTCAGCTCGATCAAGATTGCCGCTTTCTCCACCCTGATCTCGCTGCTGATCGCCTATCCGATGGCCTATTTCATCGCCCGGTCGGGCGAACGCTATCGCAATATCCTGCTGATGCTGGTGATATTGCCGTTCTGGTCGTCTTTTCTTCTGCGGGTCTATGCCTGGATCGGCTTTCTCAAGAGCAATGGCGTCATCAACAATTTCCTGATGAGCACCGGGATTATCAGCGATCCCATACCGATGCTGCAGACCGATTTCGCCGTCTATGTCGGCATCGTTTATACCTATCTGCCCTTCATGATCCTGCCGCTCTACACCAATCTGGTGAAACTCGATGAGGCCTTGCTGGAGGCTGCTGCCGATCTGGGTGCCCGGCCGATGACGACGTTTTTCACCGTCACCCTGCCGCTGTCCCTGCCCGGGATCATTGCCGGCTCGATGCTGGTTTTCATTCCCGCCATTGGCGAATTTGTCATCCCCGCCCTCCTCGGCGGCCCGAACACGCTGATGATCGGGCGGGTGCTCTGGGATGAATTCTTCTCCAATCGGGACTGGCCGGTGGCTTCGGCCGTGGCCATTGCCATGCTGGTCGCGGTCGTTTTGCCGATCATGTTCATGCGCAATGTCGAAGCCAATATCGCGGGGGACAAATGATGCGCCGCCACTGGCTATTGCCCACCGCAACCCTTCTCGGCTTCATCTTTTTATATGCGCCGATCCTGTCGCTGATCATTTTCAGCTTCAATGATTCCAAGCTGGTCACCGTCTGGGGCGGTTTTTCCACCCGATGGTATGGCGAACTGTTCCAGAACAGCCAGATCATCGACGCCGCCCGTCTCAGCCTGATTATCGCGACCCTCAGCGCCTCGCTGGCGCTGGTTTTAGGGACACTCGCCGCCATCGCCCTCACCCGCTTTCGCCGGTTTCATGGCCGCACGCTGTTGACCGGCATGGTCACCGCACCCCTGGTCATGCCCGATGTCATTATCGGGCTTTCCATGCTGCTGCTGTTTGTTGCCATGCAATCCATGTTCGGCTGGCCCGCCGGGCGCGGTGTGCTGACCATTGTCCTCTCCCACGCCACGCTGTGCATGGCCTTTGTCACCGTGGTGGTGCAATCGCGCCTTGCCGATCTTGATGTGGCGCTTGAGGAAGCGGCGCAGGATCTGGGGGCAACGCCGGTGCGGGTTTTCTTCGACATTACCCTGCCGATCATTTCCCCCGCCCTGATCTCGGGCTGGCTCTTGGCCTTCACCCTGTCGCTCGATGATCTGGTGATTGCCAGCTTCGTTTCAGGCCCCGGCTCCTCGACCCTGCCCATGGTGATTTTCTCGAAAATCCGCCTCGGCGTCAGCCCGGACATCAATGCCCTCGCGACCATTATTATCGGCGTTGTGGCGCTGGGTGTGGTCATCGCCACATTGCAAATGTGGCGGCAGTCCAAAACCTGATCGGATACAGGGCTAGCGGATCGGGGCGGCGAGCGTTGGCCGGACGGCAAGCTGTTTCTCGCGCAGCCAGATATAAAGCCCGGCCCCGATCACGATCGGCGCGCCGATAAAGACGGCGGCATCCGGTGCCTGATCAAAGATCAGCCAGCTGGCAATGGTCAGGTAAATAATCTGCGGATAGACAAAGGGCGCAAGGGTTGAAGCCTGGGCCAGCCGGTGCGCCATGGTCAGCAGCAAATGCCCGACGCCACCAAAAATCCCCAAGGCAAAAAACGCGATCCAGCCCGCCGGGTTCATGGGCCAGACCCAGTTGGAAAAGGCGAAAGGGGCAATGCAGCAGGTCGCGATCAGCGCCGAATAGAGCTGCTGGGTATAGGGCGAATCCACCCCGGCCAGCTTGCGGTTGAAAATATTGTAAAACGCATAGCAGGTGACCGAGATAAGCGACAAAAAGATCGCGGGATGAAAGCTCTCGCCGCCCGGACGGATGATGATCAACACGCCGGCAAAACCGGCGAGAATCGCCAGCCAGCGCCGCCAGCCCACATGTTCCCCCAGAATCGGCACCGACAACACGGTGAGAATAAGCGGCATGGCAAAGACGATCGAACCGGTCACGGTCAACGGCAGATAGCGCACGGCAATGAAATTGGTGACCGTTGAAAACAGCAGGGCCAAGGCCCGCACCAGTTCCAGCTTGGGACTATGGGTGCGGAACAGGGCCCGCCCCTGTGTCGGCACAAAAACCGCCACCACGATGACCAGATGCACCGCATAGCGGGCAAACACCACTTCGAGCGAGGGCATGCCCGACAGGACCAGCCATTTGGCCGAAACATCCACCCCGGTAAACAACAGCACCGCCACCAGCATCATTGAAATACCGAGCAGGCTTTTGTCCTCGATAGGCTTGATCATGGAGGGAGGGCGGCGCATGAAACTCTGCTAATTGATTTTGCACCGCAAATCGGTGGGCAAACTGAAATGTTAGTGACAGAATTGGCTTTTATTCAGCGCCCGTCAATGCCAAACCGGGAACCGGGCTCTTTGGCGAATGCCCGAGGGGCAAACGAATAACTTGGCGCGCACCTGTTTTCATGCGAGCAGTCCCGCCACAATCTTGAGCTAGTAACCGGACCGTCACGAATCGGGAAATTCCATGCAACTACAACCGCATATTCTTGCCGCTATCCGCAAGCACGCCGAAAACCCGGCCCAGCGCAGCTTCTATCTCTATGATACCGCGCCGATGCGCGCCAAAATCAAGGGCCTGAAGGCGCTCCTGCCCGAGAATGTCCGCATCTATTATGCCATGAAAGCCAATCCCCATGCGGCCTTTCTGGTGGCCGCCGGCGAATCCGAAATTCACGGCGTCGAGATTGCCAGCCTTGGCGAAGCGCAAAAGGCCGTTGATGCCGGGTTCAGCCCCGAAGCGCTGATCTTTACCGGCCCCGGCAAATCCCCTGAAGAACTCGTCTGGAGCGTTTCCAACCGGATCGAGACCGTCCATATCGAATCCCTGACCGAAGCCCACCGGCTGGAAGCCATCTGCGCCAGCCTTGGCCAGACCCAGGACATTCTGGTCCGGGTCAATCCCAATTTCCATATTCACGGGGCGCAGGCCAATTTCTCCGGCGACAGCTCCAAGCTCGGTGTCGACGAAAGCCGCCTCAACGAAATCCTGCCGCAAATCCTCGCCCTGCCGCATCTCAATTTCCGCGGCCTGCATGTCTATTCCGCCTCGGGTATTCTCGAGATCAAGGACCTGCTGAAAAACTGCGAACTGGTGTTCAACCTCGCCCGCCGTGTCGAGGATACTTATCAGGGCGTGCGGTGCGACATCATCGATTTCGGCGGCGGTTTCGGCATCGATTATCTTGAAACCGGCAATGATTTTTCCGCCGAAACCTATGCCAAGAGCCTGACGGGCATGATCGACAAATTCGGTTTCAACGACCGCCAGTTCGTGCTCGAACTCGGGCGTTACCTGACCGCCGACAGCGGCTGGTATTGCACCGAAATTCTCGACATCAAACATAGCCTTGGCAAGAAACAGGTGATTTGCGCCGGCGGTGCCCACCAGTTCCGCCGCCCGGTGGCGCTTGGTATCAACCACCCGCTGACCATTATCCCCATGCACCGCCCCCCGATTTTTGACGGGCAGGAAGTGGCCGACAATGAAAGCGTGTTTATCGGCGGGCCCTTGTGCAATACCGCCGACAAGCTGGCCCCCAAGGACATTCATGTCGACCGAGCCGAAATCGGTGACATTGCCGTTTTTGGCCTCGCCGGTGCCTATGGCTATTCCATGTCGCATCTCGACTTTCTCAGCCACGCCCATCCGCCCGAAGTCGTGCTGCGCTAGAGCGGTTCAGGTTTTGCGGACAACAGCTGTCGTCATCACTAGCGGTCACTTCTTTGCCCTCCCCTTGAGGGGGACTTCGATCCGTCCCGCAAGGGCCAGACGTGCCAGTGGCACGGCTGGAGGGGAGAAGGCCATGAGGCCTATGGCCGATTGGCAAAGCCCGGTAAAGCCGGGTCGGGTGGGGTGGAGCAGCACGCACCGTATTCACCGATAGCCCTAAGATTCTTTGTTTGGCCCTTCGGGCCGACCCCCACCCTTGATCCCTCCCCTCAAGGGGGAGGGAGAAGAAGGGACTGCAAGCGCCCCTTGCCCGACCCGCTGTAATAACGTTAATACAGACGGGTATTGTCCGGGGCACACCACGGCCTGGGAAAGGCACATCATCACTCGGGGAGGGGAAAAATGAGCCAGAGAATCGTCAAACAGATCGCCCATGCCTGCATTTTCGCGCATGATCTCGACAAGACTGCGGAGTTCTATAAAGAGGTCCTGGGCTTTGACAAGCTGTTCAACTTTACCCGCGACGGCAAGGTATTCGGCTATTATCTCGATGCCGGTGGCGACACCCATATCGAGGTGTTTCACAAGGGAGAAAGCCAGTTCGCCGAGACCAACCAGATCAATCATATCTGTTTTGAGGTCATCGATATGGATGCGGCCATCGCCCATATCCGGGCTGAGGGCGTTGAGGCGCGCGACAAATCCAAGGGCTGTGACGACACCTGGCAATCCTGGATCACCGATCCCAATGGGGTCAAGATCGAGCTGTTCCAGTATACCCCGGCCAGCGCCCAGTTCACCGGCGGCGACCGCGTGGCGCATTGGTGAAAATCAGGTCCGCCCGAACACATCCTCAAGACGGATGATATCGTCTTCGCCGAGATAGGAGCCGGTCTGCACCTCGATCAATTCGAGCAATATCTTGCCCGGATTGGTCAGCCGGTGCACTTCGCCCTGCGGGATATAGACGCTTTCGTTTTCGGCCAATTGCATGGTCTTGTCGCCGATCTGCACCTCGGCGGTGCCGCGCACCACAACCCAATGCTCGGAACGGTGGTGATGACGCTGCAAGGACAGGCGCTTGCCCGGCTTGACGAATAGCCGTTTGACCTGAAACCGCTCGCCATTGAGCACCGAGGAATACCCGCCCCAGGGCCGATAGCTGGTCTGGTGCGTCTCGGTCAGCCCCAGCGTTGCCGCGTCAGCACTCAAGGCCTTGACGACAGCGCCCACATTCTGCGCCATCGACAGCCGCCCCACATAAACCGCGTCCTCGCTGGCAATCACCGCCACATCATCGAGCCCATTCACCACCACATGCAGCTTTTCCGAAACGATGAGCGAACGGGTGGTATCGCTGAGACTGGAGGGGCCGTGCTGCACATTGCCCGCGGCATCCTGCACGCTGACTTTCCAAACCGCATCCCATGACCCCAGATCCGACCAGCGGATCGGCGAAGGCACGACCGAGGCCAGATCGGTATTTTCAAAGATGGCATAATCGACGGAAATATCCGGCGCGGCCGCAAAGCTCTTGGTCTCAAGCCGGACGAAGTCGAGATCTTTTTCCGCGCCCGCCACCGCGCCATGGGCTGCGGTGAACACGTCCGGTGCCAGTTTTTCGCATTCGCCGAGAAAGGCCGAAGCGGAAAACAGGAACATGCCCGAATTCCAGTAATAATTGCCCGAGGCCACCATTTCTGTGGCCCGCGCCACATCCGGCTTTTCCACAAAGCGGCTGACCGCATGCGCGCCCCCGGCCTCTGCCGCTCCCGCCTCGATATAACCAAAGCCGGTTGCCGGCTCGGTCGGGGTGATGCCGAAGGTCACAAGCCGTCCCCTCGCCGCACTGGCCCGGGCGCAATCGATTGCTGCCAGATAGGCATCGTCGACCGTAATATCATGGTCGGACGCCAGCACATGGATCAGCCGGTCGGTACCGTCGGCCACAGCCACCAGACTGGCCGCCGCAATGGCTGCCGCCGTATTGCGCGCTACCGGCTCCAGCAGGATGGCTGCCAGATCGATCCCGCATTCGAGCGCCTGTTCGGCCACCAGAAACCGGTATTCCGCATTGGTGATGACAATCGGGGCCGCATAGCGCGTTGGGTCCTGCAAACGCTCCAGCGTCAATTGATAAAGGCTGAGATCGCCGGTCAGCGGCAGGAACTGTTTTGGCCGCGCAACGCGGGACATTGGCCATAGCCGTGTCCCCTTGCCGCCCGCCAGAATGACCGGAACGATCAACCCCATATCACCACTCACGCCTCAAACTCCTGTGGGCCAAAATTATTCTCTGCCAGAAAGGCTTCCAGCCCGCCAACGATCTGTTTCAGCATCGTCCCTGTCGACCGGCGCGAGCCCGTCTCCACGTAACAGCGCAATTCCGGCGCATTGCCCGACTGCCGGAAATGCACAATGCTGCCATCGGCAAAACTCATGCGCACCCCATCCAGCCTATCAACTTCAAGCGGTGTCGCCAACCGCGGATCGACCCTGGCCCGTGCCTCTGCCGACCCGGCCATGGCCGCCAAGAGGCCGCGCCCGCGCTCCGGGCTGACCTGCTTTAACCGGTCTGCCTGCATGAAGCGCGAGGGCAGATCGCGCACCAGCCCCGACAGCGGCACGCCTTTTTCCCGCGCCGCCGCCAATACGGTAATCAGGGGCAAAAGCGCATCCCTTGTTGGCAGCCGCGACAACCGCCCCGGCCCCAGATCCAGATCGCTTTCCAGCAAAAATCCGCCATTGGCCTCAAACCCGGCTACCACATCGCCCTCGGCCGCCGCCTGGGCCATGGCCGCGACCACATAGGGCGAACCTATACGGGTGCGCATGACCGCTGAAAACCATTCCGATTGTTCAATGGCACTGGTTGATGACAGCGGCGTCACCACCACGGGAATGCCGAGCCTGCGCGCCGTCAGCGCCCCCAGCACATCGCCATTGATCTGGCGGCCTGCCTCATCGATCAAGAGGGGTCTGTCCCCATCGCCATCAGTCGAGACAATGGCGTCGAGCTTGTGTTCGGCCAGCATGGCCTTGGCGCGGGCAATATCCTCGGCACTCAGCGCTTCGGTATCAACAGCAATGAAATGGGCCGAGCGGCGAAAGGGCAGACATTCCGCCCCGAGCGCTGTCAGGATTTCGACCAGAAGATCGCGCCCGACGGCTGAATGCAGATCAACACCGAGGCGTAACCCGGCCAGCGCATTGGACGCAAAGGCGAGGGTAAACCGCCCCACATAGGCCCGGGCGATATCGGGATTGGGCACCGGCAAATCGAGCGGCGAGAGGGTGCGTGGATTTTCCAGCCGTGTCGCTGCTGCCGCCCGCATCGGGGCTTCGTCATTCTTCATCAGCTCGCCATCGCGGCGATAGAATTTGATGCCGTTGAAATTTTCCGGGATATGGCTGCCGGTGACCATCAGGGCGGGGCATTTTTCCATCAGGGCATAGGCGGCCAGCGCCGGGGTGGGCACATTGCCGGCATAAACCACATCCCAGCCCTCGGCCTTGATCGCCGCCAGACAATCGGCGGCAATGCGCGGGCTCGAATCGCGCAAATCCGCGCCGACATAGACCCGTTTCGGCCCTGAATTGCCCACCACATGTTCCAAAAAAGCGCCGATATAGGCGGAAATGCTTTGGCCGGTAAAACCCGTCGCCCGCCCCCGCAGCCCGGAAGTGCCAAAATCGATCTGCTCTGCGAGTGACATGAATTTTCCCGTGATGGTCCTGAAATGCGGTTCACCCGCGCGGCCGGATCAAGGGGTAAAGCCGGGCGGCCCATGAGGCAAGACCCGACAAAAAACTTGCACCTAAAACTCAGATATTGCCACCATCTTTCCGCAACCTGAAAAGCTAAATGCCGGGGCCATGGCGTGCTTCGTGATCAAGCAGCCAGCGCTTGCGCGCCAAACCGCCGCCATAACCGGTCAAGGCACCATTGGCCCCGGCCAATCGGTGGCAGGGGACAATAATGCTGAGCGGATTGGAACCATTGGCATGCCCGACCGCCCGGGCCGCCAGCGGCTTGCCAATCGACAGGGCCAGAGACCCGTAAGTCGATTTCTGGCCCGGCGGGATCTGGCGCAAGGCCGCCCAGACGCTTTGCTGAAACGGCGTGCCGCCTGCCGCTGTGCTGAGGGCAGAGAGGGCGCTGAGCTGTCCGGCAAAATAGGCGGAAAGCGCTGCAGAAAAGGCCGGGTCTATCGTCCCCGCCTGCAATTGAAACCCGGTTTTGCCGAACTGCCGCTCCAAAAGACGCTGCAACCGTGCTGGCTGATCGGCAAATTCGGCAATGCGCAAACGCCCCTGCCGGTCGGCAACCAGATGAAAATCACCCAGCGGTGTCGCAACGGTTTCAACCGCCAACTTGTGCATCAGGCTTTCGCTTCCCGATCCAGCAGCGCCTGTTTGCGCGCCACCCCCCAGCGATAGCCGGACAGCGCCCCATCAGTCCGCACCACCCGGTGACAGGGGATGGCGACCGCAATCATGTTCGCGGCACAGGCCCCGGCCACGGCCCGCACGGCCTTAGGCGTGCCCATGGCCCGGGCGATATCGGCATAGCTCGCGGTCGTGCCTGCTGGGATTGCCTGCAGCGCCTGCCACACCCGTTGCTGAAACGCGGTGCCGCGAATATCGAGCGGCAAATCGAGCCCCAGCCCCGGTGCTTCGACAAAGCCGACTACGCGGGCCACCAAAGTCTCGAAATCGGCATCGCCACCGACCAGCGCCGCCTTGGGGAATTTATCCTCAAGGTCGCGCACCAGCATTTCGGGATCATCCCCGATCAGGATGGCGCAAACCCCTTGAGCACTCTGCGCCACCAGAATGGCCCCGAGCGAACTCGCCCCGATGGCAAAACGGATTTCAGTATCCACCCCGCCGGCGCGATAGGCACTGGGCGTCATACCGAGGACAGCATTTGAGCTTTCATAAAACCGGCTATTGGAATTGAACCCCGCTTCATAGATCGCGGCGGTCACACTGCCCGCACCCGCATCCAGTGCCGCCCGCATCTTCTCACTACGTTGCGCCATGCCAAAGGCTTTTGGCGTCAACCCGGTGATGGATTTGAACAGGCGGTGAAAATGATAGGGGCTGAGCCCCGCCGTCTTTGCGAGCGTTGCAAGGCTGGGCAGGGTTTCGGCAGCGGTAATCTGCCGGCAGGCCGCAGCGATCAACGTGGCCTGTTCTGTCGCCGGGGCGACGCCATCCGGCTTGCAGCGTTTGCAGGGGCGAAACCCCGCTTTTTCCGCTGCTGCCGGACTGTCATGAAAGGCGACGTTTTCCACATGCGCCCGGCGGGCAGCGCAGGTCGGGCGGCAATAAATCCCCGTCGTCTTCACCGCATAAACGAAGACGCCATCATAGGCGGGGTCGCGATTGATGATCGCGGTCCAGCGCGGGTCCTGTTCGCTGGCCATCACCTCTGCCGCCTTCCGTGATAAAACGCTGTCGTTGTTCAGGTGCATGTCTACAATCCCTCGATTGATCCTGCCACCTTGTAGACGCGTGCTGCAAGCCGGACACTCCGCCGCTTGCGCTCAAACTCTTTTACTGCGCCCGGCGGAATGTCAGATTGATCCGCCGCGCCCCAAGCTTGGGATGGTTGCCGTCCTTGAGCGCCAGAACCCCGTGATAGAACAGGCGCGACGGCCCGCCCCAGACCACCACATCGCCATGCAGCAGGGGGATGCGCCTGACCGGGTCGCTCCGCTTCATGCCGCCAAACTGGAACATGGCCGCAAGCCCGAGCGATACCGAAACAATCGGATTGGTAAAATCGCGCTCATCCTTGTCCTGATGCAGCGACATGCGCGCACCCGGTTGATAGCAATTGATCAAACAGGCATCGGGGGTGAAACCGGGATAACCGGCCTCAACCGCTGCGCCTTCGGCCAGATCGCGAAACACGTCTGGCATGGTGGGCCAGGGCTTGCCGCTTTGCGGATCATCTGCCTGATAACGATAGCCCTTGCGATCCGTGACCCAGCCAAAGGGCCCGCAATTGCTCATGGCGACAGACATCTCAAAACCGCCCGGCGTCACCATGTGCCGGAACGGGGCCTCGGCGATCACCGCCTCCAGCCCGCCGAGCAAGGCAGTCTCGTCCGTCAGCGCCCGGCCGCGCAACAATACCGCGCCTTCCCCCAGCTCTTCACGCCGGGGTTCGGTGGGGACCTCATTGCCGAACAGGTCATCCATCATTTCGCGTTCAGCCGTTCAATCATCGCCATGGCCGCCGCCGGATTGCGTTCCTTGAAGCCGGAGATGACATAGAGAAACACCTCACGCTGAACGCCGTCTGCCACCGGCTCCGTTGCGGTCTCCAGACCCTCGGGCACCTGACCGGATGCCCAAAGCCGGGCGCGCTCCACCCATTGATCAAGCGCTGCATCATCATAGCCATTATCTGCTTCATTCGTGCCCATGATCCGGGCATAGACAAACGGGGCTGTCACATCGGCGATCTGGGGAAAATCAGAATCACCGGCGACGATCACCGCCACCTGATATTCCCGCGCCAGAGCGATAAATTCCGGCACCCGGAAACTGTCATGGCGCACCTCGACCGCATGGCGCAAAGCCTGCCCGTCGACCGATTTCGGCAAGAGCTTCAAAAAGCCTTCAAAATCTTGCGGATCGAATTTCTTCGTACCCATGAATTGCCAATTGATCGGGCCGAGCTTGCTCTTGAGTTCGGTAATGCCGCTCGACAAAAACCGCTCGATCGATTCGCCTGCCTCCGCCAGCACCCGCCTATTGGTGGCAAAGCGCGGGCCCTTGAGCGCAAACACAAAATCGTCCGGCGTCTCGTCATGCCATTTGGCAAAGCTCTCGGGCTTTTGCGAGCCGTAATAAGTGCCATTGACCTCAATCGAGGTGAGCTGCCGGCTGGCATATTCCAGCTCGCGTTTCTGGGTGACGTCCTTGGGATAAAACGTGCCGCGCCAGGGCGCATAGGTCCAGCCGCCAATGCCGATCCTGATTTTTGAGTTGTTCATTTTTCGGCCTTTCGCCCACGTTCTGCCCGGCAGGAGCCACCTAGCGCGCGGGCACCATGCCGGCACCCGTTATCTTGCGGTCCAATCTCCCTAAGACACAGATATATACGCCTGACGCCCCGCCCGGCTCAATACCGGCCATAAAGCCTCCTGACACTTGTTGGCAGCGCGCGGTGCATGAGGGCCACAAATTCCGCTTACCCACTTGAATGGTTTTGAAAAATCAGCAAACTTCGCTTTGCGAGTGATCTTCCCGCCGGACCATGTCCAAATTTCGGGCCGCTAGTCCGGGCAATTACTTAAGTTTGGAAAACAGTTGAGCAGCGATGCGTCAAGCAGCGCGACGAAGTTATCGGCTTCGCTCGCGCATGTTGAGGCCGCCGGCTGGGGCCGGGGGCTGAATATTCTTGTGCGGATCATCCGCATGACCCTGCGGCATCCGGTGCAAGTCACCCTCGCCATCGGCTCCACCCTCGTGGCGGCCACCCTGCAATTGATCATCCCCCGCCTGCTCGGCATTGCGGTTGACCAGACCCAGACCGCCTTTGCCGGCGGCAGCGCCGGACAGCTCGCCGAAAGCGCCCTCTGGACCACAGCCCTGATCCTGCTGCTGGTCAGTGTGCTGCGCGGGCTTTTCACCATGCTGCAGAACTATTTCGCCGAATCGGTGGGCCATCACATCGGCTATGAATTGCGCATTGCCTGCTATGAAAAAATCCAGCGCCTCAGCTTTTCGTTTCATGACAGCGTCCATTCCGGCGACCTGATCACCATCGGCATGCTCGATCTTGAAGGCGTGCGCATGTTCTTCTCGACCGGTCTGGTGCGGGTGGTCTTGCTCAGTGTCCTGATCGGGGTCGGCGCCTATATGCTGCTATCGACCGATCTGGTGCTCGGGCTTGTGGCTCTCAGCTTTGTCCCCTTCGTGGCCTGGCGCTCTTCGCTCACCCAATTGCGCCTGCGCGCCACCTGGCTCGACCTGCAACAACGCCTCTCGGTGCTGTCGCGGGTGATGGAGGAAAACCTCGGCGGCATCCGCGTGGTTCGGGCCTTTGCCGCCCAGGCCCATGAATTGCTCAAATTCGACAAGGCCTCGAAAAGCGCCCTCGGCCTTGCCCATGACCGGGTCGGCATTCGCGTGCGCAATACCAGCGCCATGACCTTTTCCTTCTTTCTGGCCATGGGACTGGTGCTTTGGGTTGGCGGCAACAAGGTGATTGACGGCGAGATCACCGTCGGCACCCTCGCCTCCTTCCTCACCTTCATGACCATTCTGCAAATGCCGGTGCGCCAGCTTGGCATGATGGTCAATTCCTTTGCCCGCGCCTCCACCTGCGGCACCCGCCTGTTCGGCCTGCTCGATCTTGAAATCGCCGTGCGCGATGCGCCCGATGCCAAACCTCTCGATCTGACCCAAGGCGAATTGCGCTTCGACAATGTCAGCTTTGCCTATCCCGCAGCGCCGGACCGCGAAGTATTATCCTCACTCTCCTTTACCGCCCATCGCGGCGAGACCATTGGCATTGTCGGGCCCCCGGGCAGCGGCAAATCGACCCTCGCCCATCTCCTGCCGCGCTTTTACGACGTCACCGCCGGGCGCATCACCATTGACGGGCAGGACATTCGCGATCTGACGCTCCAGTCCCTCCGTCAAGCGGTGGCTGTGGTGCAGCAGGATGCCTTCCTCTTCACCACCACAATTGAAAACAACATTGCCTATGGCGATCCCTGGGCCAAGGACCGGCGCATCGAGCGGGCCAGCGAATCGGCGCAATTGCATAATTACGTGCTCGGCCTGCCCCGCGGCTATGACACCATTGTCGGCGAACGCGGCGTTTCCCTCTCCGGCGGCCAGCGCCAGCGTCTTTCGATTGCCCGCACCCTGATGCTGAAACCGGCCATTCTGGTCTTTGATGATTCAACCGCCGCCATTGATGCAGGCACAGAGCAACGCATGCGCGGCGCCATGCGTGAACATGCCGAGGAACGGGTGACCATCGTTGTGGCCCATCGCCTGAGCTCGCTCATGCATGCCGACCGCATTCTCTTTTTGGAAGAGGGCAGGATTGTCGAACAGGGCACCCATGACGAGCTGCTCGCCCTTAATGGCCGCTATACCGCGCTTTATGAACTACAGATCCGCCCCGGTGACGAGATGCTGGACACCCCAGAGGAGACCAGACGATGACCGGCGGATTTGAAACCGAACGCAATGACGTGCGTGAGGATGGCCGCCGGCCGCCGCGCGCGGTTGTCGGCTCGCACCGCATTGAAGAGGAAATGTTCGGCAAGGTGTTTGACCGCCGCATTGTCCGGCGCATCTGGGCCTTTGTGAAACCCTATAAACTCAAAATGCTGCTGGCGGTGGCCGCCGTTCTGACCTTTACCGGCACCCAGCTGATGATCCCGCTGATCATCCGCTACGCGATCGATAATGGCATGGCACCGGGCAATGGCGATCATGCCGCGCTGACCTCGGCCGTCATGATTTTCGGCGTGGTCATTGTCATCAATTACGGGGCCAGCCAGATTCAGGAAACCGTGGTCGGCAAGGTCGCCGAAAACGTCTTGTTCGACATGCGCCGCGCCATGTTCTCGCACCTGCAATTTGTCTCGCTGTCCTTCATGGACAAGACTGAAGTGGGCCGCCTGATGTCGCGGCTGCAAGGCGACGTCAATTCCATGCAGGAATTTCTCGAGACCTCGGTGCTCTCGGTCGGTGATATCGTCCTGCTGTTCGGCATTGTCTTTGTCATGCTCTGGCTCGATTTCCGCCTCGGCCTGCTCACCCTTTCGGTGCTGCCGGTCTTGTTTATCGTCCGCATCTTCTGGCTGCCCCGCGCCCGCAAGGCCTTCATGGCCGCCCACGAAACCAATTCGGTCGCCAATGGTGCCTTGGCTGAAGCCATTCATGGCGTCCGTGCCGTGCAGAGCATGGATCGCCAGCAGGTCAATTTCACCCTTTATGACGACAAGGCCCGCGCCAATCTGCGCAGCCATCTGACGGCGGCCAAATTTGCCCAGGTCATGGTGCCGATTGTCGATTCCCTGACCGGGCTTGCCATGGCCGTGCTGGTCGTTGTCGGCGGTTCCATGGTCCTCTCGGACAGGCTCGATGTCGGCGTCATGGTTGCGTTCCTGTTTTATATCCAGCGCTTCTTCGATCCGATCCGCTCATTGACCATGCAATATTCGGTGATGCAGCGCGCCATGGCCTCGGGCCAGCGCCTGACCGAAGTGCTCGACGTGCCCGTCGACGTCCGCGACGCCCCCAATGCCCACGCCCTCTCCTCGGACATGGATGGATCGGTCGAATTCAAAAACGTTACCTTCGGTTATAATCCCGAACATCCGGTGCTGAAGAATGTCAGCTTCAAGGTCAATCCCGGCGAAACCGTCGCCCTTGTCGGCCCCACCGGTTCAGGCAAATCGAGCGCCATGGCGCTGATCCACCGCTTCTACGATATTCAGGAAGGACAGGTGCTGGTCGGCGGGCATGACGTGCGCGACCTGACCCAGGAATCCCTTGGCCAGCAGATCGCCATGGTGTTGCAGGAGCCGTTCCTGTTCACCGGCTCGGTGTTTGAAAATATCCGCTATCGCAAGACCGAAGCAACCATGGACGATGTGGTCGCGGCGGCAAAAGCCGTTGGTGCCCATGATTTCATCATGAGCCTTGCCGAGGGGTATGAAACGGAACTGGGCGAGCGCGGGGGCAATCTCTCGCTCGGCCAGCGCCAGCTCATCAGCTTTGCCCGGGCGCTGGTAGCCGACGCCAAGATCCTCGTCCTCGATGAGGCCACCGCCAATATCGATTCCTATACCGAAATGCTGATCCAGAAAGCGCTGGTCACCCTGCTTGAAGGCCGCACCGGCCTCGTCATCGCCCATCGCCTTGCCACCATTCGCGGCGCCGACCGCATCATTGTTTTGCAAAACGGACAGATGATCGAACAGGGCAATCACGACCAGCTGATGCAAAATGCCGGGCTTTATTCAAAACTCTACAATCTCAACTATTCGTCATTCGACGACATTCCCGACACCGAATTGCAGAGCACAGCGACGCCCGAATCCCGGACCTGACGCCGCGGTATACCCCAAAGCCAAATCTGCATGCCCGCACAGCGCCACCGGCACGCTTGCGGGCTGATGGGGGCGCCCAATTTAGAACCCCTCCAGCCTTGGCGGAATATATTCCCTCATTGTTGGCAATTCAGGTCAGGAAATGTCCCGACCCCGCATCATTTTTGATCCGGCGCCAAAGATTTTTCCACAAAATCGGCATCTGTAATGCCTTGCTTCAATTGGATTTTTCCAGTCAGTTTTTATCCATTCTAAGCTGCAGGCCATTCTAACCAACTGTTTTTGCTATATTTTATTGACTCGCAAAAAAGTGATGCTAGGTTCACGCCATGTGCTCCGGGCCTTTAACCCGAAGGATAAGGATAAAGATCGTGCCAACTTGTTTGACGAGGCAGAGCCGCCATTATCAGGTGCCGCTTGCCACCCCTATATGGCCGTACCAAAGCCATGACACCCATCATCCTGCGATTACTCATACCCCTTTAACCGGCGTACCCGGGACTATGCTTTTGCCCCTGCGCCACAATTTGAGGCGGGCGATATCATGACCTTTACAAAACCGGAACCGCGCGACCTGGCCGCCAAGCCAGACAGCAATTTTCTGCGCCAGTTTGAAAAAGTACCCCCGACCATTTCCAGCGATGAGCTGTTCGAGGGCCGCACCGAGGTCCTGATCAATCATGCGGGTTCCCAATACCGCCTCAAGATCACGCGGCAGGGCAAGCTCATCCTCAATAAATAAACCCGTCCCGACAGGCCCCGGCCCGTCGGAAATTCCGCTTTTGCGTTTCAGGGAGAAACGGCCATGAAGACAGTATCCGCCGGCATTGCGATGCTTTTTGCACTCTGCGCCACGGCATCCGCCCAGGAGGCTGCGAACACCACCACCCTGTCGCTGGAGCTCAATGCCGTAAAGCAGATCGATGATGCCTGCCAGATGACGTTTCTGGTCCGCAATCAGCTGGGCGCGGATATCGATGACCTCGCCTTTGAATTCGCCCTGTTCGGCGCGGATGGCGGCATCCAGCAATTGGTCACCCTCGATTTCAATGGCGTTGCCACAAACAAGACCCGCGTATTGCAATTCGCCATTCCGCAACTGGCCTGCTCAAGCCTGACCCGCATCCTCGTTAATGGCGCGACCGCCTGCGCCGGACCGGCGCTGGCGAAAACCGCCTGTATCGACAAGCTGGTGCTGAACGGCCGGCCCGACATTTCATTCGATCTTTAAGGACGCAAAATGGATCCCGTTTCTGTTGTCGGCGAAAGCGCCCAATATGAGTTCTCCCTGTTCGCGCTGTTTCTCGCCGCCGACTGGGTCGTCAAATCGGTCATGATCGGATTGGGCTTCGCCTCGATCTGGTGCTGGGCGGTCATCCTGAACCGGGCCACGCTTTTCAACCGGGCCCGGCGCGACAGCCGGGAGTTTGAGAAAGCCTTTGCCTCCGGGCAGACGCTGGAAGACCTGCACCAGCATTTTGCCACCCGCAAGGGCGGCATGGCGGCCATTCTGACTGCGGCGATGGACGAATGGCAAAAGAGCCACGCAACAAAAGCGGCAGCCCCGGACGGCCTGCGCGGCCGCCTCGAAATTGCCCTTGATCTGGCGGTGACCGAACAGAGCGAGGCCCTCGAAAGCCGGTTGGGCATTTTAGCGACGGTTGGCAGCGCTGCGCCCTTTATCGGTCTGTTTGGCACGGTCTGGGGGATCATGAACGCCTTCACGGCCATCGCCGCCGCGTCCGATACCAGCCTTGCCGTTGTGGCACCGGGCATTGCCGAAGCCCTGTTTGCCACAGCGCTCGGCCTGCTTGCCGCCATTCCCGCTGTGATTGCCTATAACAAGTTGTCCGCCGATGCCGGCAAGCTGATCGCCCGGCTCGAAGGCTTTGCCGACAGGTTGACGGTGATCCTCTCGCGCAATCTTGACGCGGAAAGGGGGCGGTAATGGGCGCCGCACTGGCAAAAGGCAAATCCGGTGGCGGTCGCCGTCGGCGGCGCGGCCGTCACGGCGGGTCCGGGCCGATCAGCGAAATCAACGTCACCCCCATGGTCGACGTCATGCTGGTGCTGCTCATCGTCTTCATGGTGGCAGCGCCGCTGCTGACCGTCGGGGTGCCGATTGATCTGCCGAAAACATCCGCAAGCGCCATGCAGCCGGAAACCAAGCCGATCATGATTTCCATCGATCCCGAAGGCGGCCTGTTCATCGGGGAAGATCCTATCACCCAGGAAACACTGCTTTCGGCTGTGGCTGCACTGGCACAAAACGGCACCGAGGAACGGCTCTATGTCCGCGGCGATACCAGCGCCCAATATGGCACGGTGATGAAAGTCATGGGGGCCTTGTCCGGGGCCGGCTATAGCCGCATTGGGCTCATCACCAATCAGGAACAGGCGGAGTGATCCCATGCGCTATGCTTTTCCCGGCTCTGCAGTTCTGCATATTGGCGCGGCAACCATAGGCTATGTGCTGATGGGGTGGCAGACCGCCCCGCAACCGCCAAAAGCTGAATCGGTTGTGGTTGATCTCATCGGCACCAGCACCTTTTCCAGCAATCAGCCCTCGATCATTCAAAGTGACGCGACCGAAAACATGATTGCCGCCGGCAGCCAAAGCCAGGCAGCGCAACCGACGGAAACGCTGGAGCCGGAACAGCCTGAAGAAATTGAGCCGCAACCCCAGCCCGAAGAGCCGAAAAAGATCGAGCAGAGCGAACCCGCAGAACCCGTAGAGACAGCGCCGGCAGCCCGCATTCTCAGCGCCAGTGTCGATGCCCAAATGATTGAACCCATACGCCCGGTGCAAAGTGAGACCGATGCGACACGGATCGATAGTTCTGCCGTAACGGAATCCATTACGCCCGATGTGATCAAGCCGGTTGAAGCGGCCCAGCCCATCGAGGGCACAGAGGCGGTTCTGCCACCCGTGCCCAGAATGCTGCAGGCCAGCCGGCCGGAAAAACCGACAGTCCGGCCCAAGCCGAAGGTGGAGAAAAAGCCGCAAAAAAGCACGCCGAAACCTGCCCAGTCCGGGAGCGGCGGCCAGAGCAATGCCAATTCACGCGCCTCCTTTGCCGCCAGCAGCCCCGCTGTCAGCAATTATCCCGGCAAGGTGCAGTCGCGCCTGCGCCGGGCGCTGCGCTACCCCTCCAGCGCGCGCGGCGTTTCGGGCACGGCACAGGTCCAGTTTGTCATCGCCGCCAATGGCGCTGCATCAGCCATCCGTATCGTCAAATCCACCGGCAATACGGTGCTCGATGAGGCGGCGCTGGCAACAGTGCGCCGGGCCAGCCCCTTCCCCGCCATTCCTGACGAGGCGGGACGTAACGTGTGGCAATTCACCATCCCGCTCATGTTCACCAACTGACGCCGCCTATGCCCGACGCAGAAGACGTTCCTCATTCCAAAACCGGTATTATTTGATGATAAAACGCCCCTTCCTGACCGCGCTGACACTGGCGGGCATGTTCTTTATCCCCCATGCGGCCCTGGCCCAACAAGCCGCGGAGAGTGCTGCCCAACCGGCACAAACCTATGGCACAGGGGCCAGTGCCATTACCGAAGTCTATGGCGACTGGACCCTGGCATGTGGGGCCACATCGGTGCGCGGCTGTGCCGTCAGGCAGGTATTGCAGGATTCAAAGACGAACCAGCGGGTGCTATTGGCTGAACTTGAGCCCACCCCGGACAAGGGCGCTGTCGCCACCTTGATCATGCCTTTCGGCCTGCGCCTCTCGTCAGGGGTCCGGCTTCAGGTGGGCGATGTCAGTGTCGGCAGTCCCGGCAGCTTCACCACCTGTTATGACAATGGCTGTTTTGCCAGACTTGATCTTGATAGCAGCGCCGTCGATCTGTTGAAGCGCGGGCAGGATCTCAAGATCATCACCATCGCCGAAGACAGCGGGCAAAGCGTTGTCCTGACCGTGTCGCTGGCGGGGTTCACCTCCGCCCTTGATCGCGGACGGGAGCTTGCCCAATGAATATACCCCTTGTGAACAGACGCCGTTTTTTGCACGGCACCATGGCCTTTGCCGGCGCCGGACTGCTGGCCGGCACGGCCCGGGCCATCGATATTCCGGATGTTGAAATGGCCATTACCCGGCAAGCAGTCCCCTCCCACCATATTGACGATTGGGGCATGCCCCGGACCGCCCGGCAGGGATTGCACATATTCAGGGCCATCCCCAAGGCACCCCCGCCGCCCGGCGGCTATCCGGTCATTTACATGCTCGACGGCAATGCCGTTTTTGACCTGCTGACGCCGGAAATTCTGGCCAGCGTGCCTGAACTCATGATTGTCGGTGTCGGCTATCAGGGCAAGAAGCGGTTTGCCGTGGAGGCGCGCACGCTTGACTATACCCCGCCCCTGTTCGGTACGACCGGCCCCACCCCGGACCCGCAGCGACCACAACGCTTGCAGGGCGGGGCGGCTGAATTTTTTGACCGGCTGACCGGCCCTGTGCGGGAGGTTTGCGAAAAAGGTATCGCCATCGCCCCGGATAACAGGTCCATCTGGGGTCATTCGCTGGGCGGGTTGTTTGTGCTCTATGCCCTGTTCAAACACCCGGACAGTTTTGCCCGTTATATCCCCGTCAGCCCCTCGCTCTGGTGGGGCGGAGAAACCTATCCCGCGCTCGAAGCTGAAGCCGCGCTGCGCGCCAGCACACCGGCCGATGTGCTGGTCATGCTGGGCGACATGGAAAGCCGCTCCGGCCAGCCCAAGCTTGCAGCACCGCGCCCGGCACCGGCCACGATCGATTTGATCGCCCGTTTGGGGAAACGAAAAGACCTCGTTGTCAGCCAGAGGATTCTTGAAGGATCGCAACACGGCCCGGCGCTGGTGCGATCCATTCCTTTCGCCCTCAATTTTGCTGCCGCCCCGGCAAGGCAAGGCTGATCCCCCCAAAAACCCGCATATAAAAAAGGGCCCCGTCGGGGCCCTTTTTCGTGACTGTATCCGGCCCATGGCGCGCGCTGTCGCTTCAGGGACCCCAAACGAGAAATGGCCGCCCCTTTCGGTGCGACCATAATCAATGTCTTTCGGTTTGAAGCCGGATCAGAAGGACCCGTTCAACGATACGTAATAGGCACGGCCCGGCTCATTAAATGTCTGGGCCCCTTCATTCGTGCGCTGCAAGCGGAAATCAAACACATTGTTCACGCCGCCCGTTACCTTGAAATGCTCGTTGAACTCATAATCCACCGAGGCATCAACGATTGTGTAGGCTTCCCGTTCAGCCAAATCGTCTCCCGAATAAGCCGCACCGGTATTGGGATTGGTTCCCTGCGGTTTGATCTTGCCATAATGGGTCGCCCCTAGCGTCAGCCCCAGATTTTCCATCGGCTCATAACGCAATGAAGTGTTGATGGTATATTCAGGCACCAGCGACAATGGCTCGCCGGTTGACTTGTCGCGTGTCTCAATGATTTTCGAGGCATTGGTGGTCCAGGTAAACTGGTCGAGGAACGGCACTGTCAGGCTGCCCTCAAGCCCCGAGATGACCGCCGGCCCGCTATTCGCCCAACGAAACACATTGTAGGTATTGGCACCGGAGACAAAGGTATCAACAATGTCTTTTCCCGAGGCGATCCGGTTCTCGTAATCATTGTGATAATAGGTCAGCGACGCGTTCAGCCCATCGAGATTTTGATAGCTGACGCCGATTTCCTTGTTGAGGCTGATCTCGGGATCGAGATCGGGATTGCCCAGCACATAGCACTGCCCCTGGTTCTGCCAGCAGCCATTGCCCCGCGATGTGTACACATAATTGGGGTTGAGCTGATAAAGGTTCGGCGACTTGTAGGCCCGGGCGATACCGCCCTTGACGGTGATCTCGTCGGTCACCTGATAGGAGGCATTAAGGCTCGGGGAAAAATTCAGGCCGAACTTGTCATGATAATCCGCGCGCAGGCCCGGTGTGACCGTCAGCCGGTCATTGACCATGATATTGTCTTCGACATAGAGCCCAAGCAAATGGGCAAAACTTTTCGGATCCCGGTCAGCCGGATCGGCGGCAACACCGCCAGCGCCCCCGGCCATCGCCTGCTGGATCGACACATTGTCGAGCATGAACTCGCCGCGGTATTCCCCGCCAAGTGTCACTGTCTGGTTCCACAGCATATCAAGCGGAATATCGAATTCCGATTTCGCGATAAGATTGTCGAGATAGATATCACCATAATCGCTATCGGAATTGATCTTGCCCTCACCGCCGCCAGCGAGGCCTTCCAGCAGCCGCCTGTTATGGGTGTGTTCCCACTGCACGAAGCTGTTTGATTCCCCGAAATCATATTTCCCCTTATGGGTCACCGAGGCTGTGGTACGGGTCATCGTATTGGTTTCGGCCCCGCTTTCCGTCAGGTCCTCGATCAGCGCGCCACCACTGCTATACTGGGTGTCGCCCGCGTAAATATTGCTCTGCCTGGAATAGGTCAGTTCAAAATCAACGCTATGATCGGCATTGATATCGGCCGACCAGAGGCCGGAGATATCGCGGTTGATCACGCCTTCCCGGCCCGCCGGTGTATCCAGCGCATCGGCACTGTCACCCGCCTCATCATTGACGTCCGCACTGTCCGGATCCGACTGGGCGATGCCCGCAAGGATACGATAGGAGAACATGTCATTGACCGGGCCGCCGATGACCAGATTGGCGCGGCGGCTGCCCCCCTCATCGGAATGCTCGGGCATTTGCGCAAATACCGAGAATTCAACTGTGGTTTCCTTGGGCTTCTTGGTGATGATATTGACCACACCGCCCGCAGCACCCGAACCATAACGGGCCGCTGCCGGACCGCGGATAACCTCGATCCGCTCGACCGCGCCCGCCGGTACCCAATTGCTGTCACCGCGGGTATCACGTTCGCCGCTGCGGCCATAACGCACGGAATTACGCGACAGGACCGGCTTGCCATCGATGAGGATCAGGGTGTTTTCCGGGCCCATGCCGCGAATATCGATCTGGCGGTTATTGCCGCGAATGCCCGTGGCCGAATTGCCGGTCAGGTTCACACCCGGCATCTTGCGGATAATTTCTGACAGATCATTGGCAGGGGGTGCGTTTTCGAGATCTTCCGCCGTAATATTCGAGACCCCGAGCGCCTGCTTCAGCTCCTCGGATGCGGCGCGCACGACCAGCGTTTCGAGCACGGTGGGATCGCTCACTGTATAGGTCTGAGCGAAGACGGATGGGGTATGTATGAGAATAACGGCAAGCGCAGTCATGCAGCCGCCACGTGAGATGAATCGCTTCATGCGAAACCTCCTGAACACCAGAATTATGTGGAATGCATCTCTGGCGGTGGCAGCAGCTAATGACCGGGATACGATGGCCGCACATTAAGGCGGGCCGCGCCATATTTCAATATGAATCTGAACTTTTTATTCATATTCAGGAAAATCAGGCCGGCAATGCTTGGGCCCAAAACAACCACTAACAATATATTATAACTGCATTATTTGGACGAATCACACATCTCTGCCTTAAATATTCTGGTCCAGAACGCCAAAAATACATGGACATCATATTCAGGTTTAGGGCAAACTTGGGTCAGCGAACCTCGCTCACTACCCATGATCGACTCTCGGCAAGGGCAGGACGCACCATGCCGGACCCCGTCCGATCAATGTGATTGAGGAATTCAGATATGAAAAGCCATTTGAGGCCCGCTTTAACCGCGGCGCTGTTCGCCAGCCTTGCTATGGGCTGCGCCATCCCAGCCTTTGCACAATCCGCTTTTGTCGCCCCCGACAACACCTATTCCGGCCGTGTTTCGGTCTCTGCCACTGAGCGCGGCGCCCCGGTCGTGCCGGGCACGGCGGTCACCATTTCCGGCCGCGATTTCAAGCCCGGTCAGGAAGTCGTGCTCAAGCGCGGCGAAACGCTTCTGAATGCCGATGGGCCATTCAAGGCCGACGCTGAAGGGCAGTTTTCGGGCAGCTACACCATCCCCGCGGATGCCATCCCGGGCCTTCATCCGGTCATCGTCACTGTGACCAATCCCTCTTTTGCCGAAGTCATTGAGGTGAAGGTTTCGCCGGACATTCCGGTTTCAGGTTCTGACAAATTCGAGATGACCAGCGCCAGGGTTGGGCATGGCCTTTATCAGGTGGCCTATAGCGCCGCCAGCAAGGCCCTGTTTGTTACCTCCGCCGTGGGCCGCCCCCCGGTCGCCCAGAGCGAACTGTTCAAGCTTGATCCCGAAACCCTTGAAATTCTCGCCCGCACAACGCCCGCAGATGCACCCAAGGCTGACGACGGCCGTCCCGGCGGTGTCTTTGCCGTTTATGGGGTTGGGGTTGATGACAGCCGCGGCACGGTATGGGTCACCAATACCCGCCAGAACACGGTTGCGGTTTACAACCAGGCCGATCTGTCGCTGGTCAAGCAGTTCGCGCCCGGCACGGCAACCCATGCCCGCGATGTCGTGATCGATGAGAAGGCCGGCAAGGTCTATGTTTCCGCCACCACCACGCCCAATATCGTGGTGATTGACGCGGAAACGCTGGCTGTTGAGTCAATGATTGAAGTCCCCTCTTCCAAGCGCCGGACGGAAACCTCGGTGGGCAGCCTTCAGCTTGACACAACCACCGGCAAACTGGTGACCGTCAGCCTTTCCAGTGATGAAGCGGCCATCATCGACACTGCAAAGGGCGAAGTCGAAAAGGTCTTTGCCCTGCCGGGCGCTGCCGGTGCCATTGGTGTGGGTTATGATGGCACGGACAATCTCGTCTTTGTCGCCTCCCAGCGCAGCGACAACCTGCTGATTGTCGACGCCGCCTCGGGCGATGTTCTGCATGACGTCAAGGTAGGTGCCGGTCCCCTCAACCTCGAATACGAACCCAAGAGCGGTCTGGTTTTCGTCGCCACGCGCGGTTCGGGCACTGTCGGGGTGATCGATAAAGAGGGCAATCTGGTCGCCAATCTTGATGCGGGGACCTACCCCAATCATCTGATTGCCGCGGAGGATGGCCGGATCTTCATGGTCAACAAATCCGCAGGCGAAGATGACCCAGAGGGTGACCGGATTACGCGGATCACACCGGCACACTAACGCCTTCCGGCCGGGTGGCCTCGTGCCGCCCGGCCCGAACCCGGGTAGTAAAAATGACCAATTCAGACGTTCTGCGCGACCGTAACCGGTTCGCTGCAACCGACCCCATATTCACCCTGCTGACCCCGGCAGGCCCGCTCACCGCCTTTGGCAAAAGGCAGGGCGTGCATGCGACCAATCTGGATCAGCTGGATAAAGCCGTGCGGACATTTTTTGCCCAAAGCGACAACATGCCGTTTGTTTGCGGGGCGCTGCCCTATGACCGCACGCGCCCGATCGAATTGCATCAGCCGCATCGAACGGCCAAAGCCGCGCCATCAGCGCCGCCCTTGAGCCCGGGCGATGCCGATGGCTGCCATTTGCATGCCGAACCGTCCGCGGCCGAATATGGCCGCATCGTTGCCGCGGGCCTTAAAATTCTTGAGGACGAACAGCCCTCCCCCCATCAGGTGCGCAAAGTCGTGCTCGCCCGCTCTCTGGCGCTCAGGTGCGACAAACCCGTCGGCCCGTTTTCACTGGTGCAAAAACTCGCCCTCGACCCGGCGATCAACGCCTTTTGCGCCCTGCTGCCGCAGTCCGAAACAGGGGACACGCCTTTTCTCGTTGGGGCCACGCCTGAGCTTTTGGTCTCCAAACATGGCCGCAGCGTCGTCTCCCATCCCATGGCCGGCACCACCCGCCGCCGCTCCGATCCAGATGAGGATAAAGCCGCCGCCGAAAGCCTGCTGAAATCCGGCAAGGATTTGCGCGAACACGCCATGGTCGCGGAAGCCGTATGCGACACGCTGGCACCATTCTGTTCTGAACTGAGGGCACCGGATGGCCCGGCCCTCGCGGCCACGGCGACACTTTGGCATCTGGGCACCCGCATCACCGGCACTTTGCGCGATCCCGATATCTCTTCGATCGAACTCGCCGCAGCCCTTCACCCCACACCCGCCGTTTGCGGCCTGCCGCGCATGGAAGCGGCCAAACTCATTGCCGAACTCGAACCGCTGGACCGGGGTCATTATGCGGGGGCCGTGGGCTGGTGCACTGCCGATGGCGACGGGGAATGGTATGTCTCGCTGCGCTGCGCCGAGATCACCGGCCTCAACATGCGGCTGTTTGCCGGGGCGGGCATTGTCACGGGCTCGATCCCGGAAGCCGAGATTGCCGAAACCGGGGCCAAATTTCTCGCCATGCTCGGTGCCCTTGGCCTCAGCGAACACCACAGATTGCTCGAAGAGGTGAACGCGTGACCGAACCCGTCCAGATCTGGCCCGATGAGTTTGCCGCCCGCTACCGGGCTGAAGGCTATTGGACGGGGGAAACCTTCCCCGCCATGCTGCGCCGGATTGCCAAAACCCATGCTACCCGCACCGCCGTTGTGGGCGGCGCTGAGCGCTGGACCTATGCCGAATTGTCGGCGCGCGCCGAAGCCGCCGCCGCCGGGTTTTTGGCCCATGGCCTTGAACCGGGGGACCGGGTTCTGGTGCAATTGCCCAATATCCCTGAATTCCTCTCCGTGGTTTTCGGCCTGTTTCTGGCGCGGCTGATCCCGGTCTATGCCCTGCCCGCCCATCGCCTGACCGAGATCAGCCATCTGGCCGAAAAATCCGGGGCCCGGGCCTATGTCATTGCCCAAAGCCATGATGGCTTTGACTATACAAAACTCGCCGCCGAGGTTTTGGCCAAAGTGCCGGCCTTGCGCGATGTCATCGTGCTGGGGGCAACAGATACCTACATTCCCTTTGAAAGCCTGCTCGGCCAAACGGCCACCCTGCCCGAAGATCCTGACCCCTCTTCTGTTGCCTTTCTGCAGATTTCGGGCGGCAGTACGGGCTTGTCAAAACTCATTCCGCGCACCCATGACGATTATCTTTATAGCGTTCGGGAAAGCGCGCGGATTTGCGGCGTCGGGCCGCAAACCGTTTTTCTCGCCTGCCTGCCCATCGCCCATAATTTCCCGATGAGTTCACCGGGCTTTCTCGGCGTGCTGCATGCGGGCGGCACCATTGTGATGAGCCCCTCGCCCGCCCCGCCCACAGCCTTTGCCCTGATCGAACGCGAAAAGGTGACCCTTGGTGCGCTGGTGCCGCCACTGGCCCTGCTCTGGCTGCAGGCCGCAGCGACGACAAAGCACGATATTTCCAGCCTTGAAGTCCTGCTGGTTGGCGGGGCCAAATTCACCGCTGAAGCCGCCCGGCGGGTGCGCCCGTTGCTGGGCTGCCAATTGCAGCAGGTGTTCGGCATGGCCGAGGGCCTGGTCAATTATACCCGCCTTGATGATCCCGAAGAGCTGGTCGTCACGACCCAGGGCTATCCCATCAGCCCCGATGATGAATTGCTGATTCTTGATGATGCCGGCAATCCGGTTGCGGACGGCGAACCGGGCCATTTGCTGACGCGGGGGCCCTACACCATTCGCGCCTATTACAATGAACCCGCCGCCAATCAGCGCGCCTTTACCGAAGACGGGTTTTACCGCACCGGCGATGTGGTCAAAAAACTGCCCTCCGGCCATCTCGAGGTGCAGGGCCGGGCCACCGACCACATCAACCGGGCCGGTGAAAAGATCTCGGCCGAGGAGATCGAGGATCATCTGCTGGCCCATGACGCGGTCTATGATGTGGCCGTGGTCTCCATGCCCGATCCATTTCTGGGCGAACGCAGTTGCGCCTTTGTCATTTGCGCGGACGCGGCCAGCGTGACCCCGGCAGAACTGAAAGCCTTCATGCGCCAGCGCGGCATTGCCGATTTCAAGGTGCCCGACGAGGTGGTGTTCGTTGAGAGTTTCGAGACCACCGCCGCCGGCAAAACCAGCCGCCGCGACTTGCGCGCCCGGTTGCGCCAGACCCATTTGCAAACCACAACCCCACCTGCCCGAAAGGCCTGAGCATGGCCCTGCCCAAAATCGAACCCTATGACCTTCCCATCGAAGCCAGCCTGCCAAAAGCCCGCGCGCCCTTTGTGCCGGAGCGGCACCGCCTCGCTTTGCTCGTCCATGACATGCAGAACTATTTCCTCGCCGCCTATGGCGACGACAATCCAACGCTGAACACGGTCATCGCCAATATTGCCGCCCTGGTCGCTGCCTGCCGGGCCCATGACATTCCGGTTCTCTATACCGCCCAGAACGGCAATCAGGACCGGCGCGACCGGGGCCTGCAGGCCGAACTCTGGGGACCGGGCATGCGCACCGACCCCGCCCATCAGGCGATCACACCGGCGCTGGTACCCACTGAAAACGATATCGTTCTGGTCAAGCACCGCTATAGCGCCTTTCAGCGCTCCAACCTTGCCGATCTGCTGCGCGTTCGGGGCCGCGACCAGCTGATGGTCACGGGCGTTTACGCCCATATCGGTTGCCTCAGCACCATTGGCGAAGCCTTTCAGCGCGATATCGAACCCTTCCTCGCCGCAGATGCCAGCGCCGATTTTTCCCGTGAACGGCACGACATGGCCGTGGACTGGGTTGCCGCCTGCAGCGGCGTGCCGCTCTCGACCCGCCAATTGCTGGCCGCGATAAAAGAAGGCTGAAACTGATGCTGACCCGCGACCTGCTTAAAAGCGATATTGCCGACATGCTCGGCATGGACCCCGGCGAGATCGGCCCGGACGACAATTTGATGGATATGGGCCTTGATTCCATGCGCGCCCTCAATCTGGTGCTCAAATGGAGCGAGGCGGGCGTGACCCTCGAATTCGGCGAACTGGCCGAAAACCCGACCCTTGCGGGCTGGTGGCAGATTATTGCTGCCCGGCAGGCGTAAGCCCATGACCAAGGACCGGGAGCCCCGCGCGACATTTCCCCTCACCGAAGCGCAGAGCGGCATGTGGTTTGCCCAGCGCCTCGACCCGACCAATCCGGTCTTCAATACCGCGCAATATGTCGAGATGACCGGCCCGTTGCAGCGGGCTGTTTTCGCCACAGCCGTCGCCCAGACCATCGCTGAAGCGGAAACCCTATCGCTGCGGTTTTTCGAGGACAGTGACGGCCCAAGGCAAAAACTCGATCCGGTCGCGCGGCCCGAATTGGGTATCCTTGATCTCTCCGGCGATGCCAGCCCGGAGGCCACCGCCCGGCAATTGATGCAGACCGATAGCGCCACGCCAACCAATCTCGCGGAAGGCCCGATTGCCGCCTTCACCCTGTTCATCCTCGGCCCCGAACATTATTATTTTTACGCGCGCATCCATCATCTCGCCATTGACGGGTATGGCATGACGCTGATCACCAATCGCATCGCCGAACGCTATTCAGCCGCCCTTGGCGAAAAACCCACCGGCCCCGCCTTCCCGCCCTATCAAAGGGTCATGGACGAGGATGCCGCCTATCGTGCATCCGATGCCCGGCTGGCCGATCGCCAATACTGGCGCGACACCATCACCACCGGCGAGACGGGCGGCATGGCCAAGGGCAAACCGGTCACGGGCCATGGTTTTCATCGCGCCGAATGCGCGCTGGACGAGAAAACCTTCCATGCGCTTGAGGCCGCGTCGCGCCAGGCGGGCACGAATTGGCCCGACGCATTGGTGGCCCTGACCGCCGCCTATTGCCGCCGTTTCCCCCAAGGCGAAACCCTCACCGTCGGCGTGCCCAATATGGGCCGTATGGGCAGTCCGCTAGCGCGGGTCCCGGCCATGCTGGTCAATGTGCTGCCGCTGGTATTTGCCGCCGATGAGGCCGAACCGCTGGCAAAAACCCTCAAGGATTGCGCCGGGCAATTGCAACGCGCCCGCGCCCATGGCCGTTATCGCAGCGAACAATTGCGCCGCGACCTCGGCCTGCTCGGTGGCGACCGGCGGCTCTATGGCCCCTTGATCAATGTGCTGCCGTTCAATGCCCCGCCGGTTTTCAACGGCCTTCAAACCCGGCTCAATATTCTGGGTGCCGGGCCGGTTGATGACATTACCTTCACCTTTCGCGGCGGCATCGGCGGCAATATCCACCTTGAGGTCGATACCAACCCGGCGCTTTATTCAGCCCATGATACGGCGCGCCATGCCGAACGCCTGCTCGGCTTTATCGCCAATGCCATGGAGGCAGGAAATCTTGCCGACGTGCCTACGGCGGATGCGGTGGACCACAGCCGTTTTGTCACCGAAGTCAATGACACCGCCCACCCGGTGCCCACCACCACGCTGGTCGCACTGATGGCGCAAACCGTGCGGCAACAGCCCCATGCCATTGCACTGGTCAGCAGCGGTGAAATTCTTACCTATGACGAACTCTGGCAGCAAAGCGGGGCCCTTGCCGCCCTGTTGCAAAGCCTTGGCTGTGGCAGCGGCGATATTGTTGCCATTGCCCTGCCGCGTTCGCTCCACCTCATGGTCGGGCTTGTCGCCATTTTGCGGGCCGGGGCGGCCTATCTGCCGATCAGTGATGAAGAACCGCCCGAACGCCTCGGCGATATATTGCGCACCGCGCGCCCCAAATGCATTCTCACCCTGCCCGAAAATGCCGCCCGTTTTGGCGAAGGCATCCAAATCCTCGCGCCGGAAGACTGGCCCATAAATGGCACCCCGAAGGGAGAAGCCCCGCAGGCGAGCGATCCGGCCTATGTCATTTTCACCTCCGGCTCCACCGGCAAGCCCAAGGGCGTGGTCGTCAGCCATCACGCCATCGTCAACCGCCTCATGTGGATGCAGCAGCACTATGGCTTTGATACCCATGACCGCATCCTGCAAAAGACCCCGATTGTCTTTGATGTCTCGGTCTGGGAATTGTTTCTGGCCCTGATTGCCGGCGGCCAATTGGTGCTGGCCCCGCCCGGCGCCCATCGCGATCCGAAACTTCTGGCCGCTCTCATCCGCCAGCACACCATTACGGCGCTGCATTTCGTCCCCTCCATGCTGGCCACTTTTCTCGCCGCACCCGATGCGGTGGGACTCAAAATCCAGCGCGTTTTTTGCAGTGGTGAGGAACTGGGCGCGGATCTCCGCGACCGTTTCCACACGCAGATTACGGCCGAATTGCATAATCTTTACGGCCCCACGGAAGCGGCCGTCGATGTCACCTATTGGCCGGCAGGACCAAACGACAGGTCCAGCCCGGTCCCCATCGGCTTTCCGGTATGGAACACCCGCCTTTATGTGCTCGACGCCCAATTGCGGCCACAGCCGCCCGGCGTGCCGGGGCGGTTGTTTCTGGCCGGACGCCAGCTTGCGAACGGCTATCTCGGCCAGCCGGAATTGACCGCCGAACGTTTCATTGCCGATCCGTTCGTTCCCGGTGAGCGCATGTATGATACCGGCGACCTTGCCGCCTGGCGGCCCGATGGCAGTCTTGGCTATTTCGGCCGCTCGGATCATCAGGTCAAAATTCGCGGATTGCGGATTGAACTTGGGGAAATAGAAGCGGCATTGACCGGCTCAGGTCTCGTCACCCAGGCCGGGGTGATCATGCGCGAAGACATGCCCGGTGACCGCAAGATCATCGCCTATATCGTGGCGGCCCCATCCTATAGCGAAGCCGCCCTGCGCAAGAAACTCAGCCTCACCCTGCCCGAATACATGTTGCCCTCGGCCATCATCTCCCTTGATGCCCTGCCGGTCACCATCAATGGCAAGCTCGACCGCAAGGCCCTGCCAGCCCCGCACTTTTCCAGCGCTGGCGGCCGCGCGCCGCAAGGCCCCACCGAAATTCTTTTGGCGGAAATTTTTGCCAATCTGCTGAACCGCGAAGAAATCAGCGCCGAGGATGATTTCTTTTTGCTGGGCGGCGATTCCCTTGCCGCCGTGCATCTGATGCTGGAGATCGAACAGGCCTTTGGCCGCGAACTCGGCTTGGGCACCCTGTTTGAACAGCCACGCCTTGAAGCCCTCGCCGCCCTGATCGACGCCGCCGACGCCCCGTTCGATAATGGCTTGCGGCCCCTCATTCGTCTGGCGGAAGGCAATAAGGATTTGCCGCCGCTATTTCTCGTTCATCCCGCTGGTGGCTTGTGCTGGTGCTATCGCCACCTGGCTGCCGCCATGGATGAGCGACCCGTTTATGGCCTGCAGGCCCCACATTTGAATGATACGGACGAGGGACCGGAAAGCCTCGAAACCCTGGCTGCAACCTATGCCACGCGGATCGCGGAAGTTTACCCTGAAGGCCCCTGCCACATTGCCGGTTGGTCCGTTGGCGGCATCATCGCCCATGCCGTTGCCATTCGCCTGCAACAGGCGGGCCGGACAGTCGGCCTGCTCGGCCTGCTCGATGCCTATCCCAGCGAATGCTGGCGCGCCGAACCCGAACCCGATGAACGCACCGCCCTTGATTCAATCCTGGCCATCGCCGGGTATGACCCCAAGGACTATACCCACCTGCCCGACCGCAAGGCCGTAAGCAACTTCCTGCAGCAAAGCGGCAGCCCGCTGGGTCAGCTCCCCACCGAGGTGCTGGACGGGATTATCCGCGTCGTGCTGTCCAATAATGCGCTGGTGCGCGGCCATCACCATCGCCGTTTTAATGGCCCGCTTTTGCATATCCATGCCGCAAGCGACCATCAGGGCACGGCGCTCACCCCAGCACTCTGGTCCGGATATGCCAGCGGGCTCGACATTGTCGATTTGCCCTTCATGCATGCCGAACTCGCCAGTGCCGGGGCGGCACAACCGGTGGCCGAGGCGCTTGTCGACACCATGCAGAAATTTGAAAGGACACGCCCATGCGCTACCCCGGCATAAAGGGAAAAACAGCTTTTGTGACCGGTGCCTTTGGCGGCATCGGCATGGCCCTCGTCAACGAACTGGCAGCGGCGGGTGCCACAGTGATCGCCACCGATCTGCACCTGCCGCCTGAAACCACAACCCTGCCCGAAGGCGTTCATGCCTATGCGCTCAATGTCAGTGACAGCGACGCGGTTGATGCACTGGTTGCCAAGGTCGAGACCGACCACGGCCCCATCAGCCTTTGCGCCAATGTGGCGGGTATACTTGATACCGGCCTTGTCACCGAAACCAGTGATGCGCGCTTTCGCGCCGTGTTCGACGTCAACCTGTTCGGTGTCGTCAATGTTTCACGCGCCATCGGGGCGCTGATGGCGCAAAGACAATCCGGTGCGCTGGTGACCGTCAGTTCCAATGCGGCCGGGATTCCCCGCCATGGCATGGCCGCCTATGCCGCGTCAAAAGCGGCCTCCACCATGTTCACCCGCTGCCTTGGCATCGAGCTGGCGGCCAGCGGCGTGCGCTGCAATATCATCGCCCCCGGCTCCACCCTCACCCCGATGCAGACCGGCATGTGGAGCGATGAAAATGGGGCATCAGGGGTGATAGCGGGATCGCTTGAAACCTATAAGACCGGCATTCCGCTCGGCAAGCTGGCAACGCCTCAAGACATTGCCAATGCGGCCATGTTCCTGTTGTCGGATCTGGCGGGGCACATCACCATGGCCGATCTTTATATCGATGGCGGGGCCACCCAGCGCGGCTGATCAGCCTGCAGCAACGGTCTCGGCGATCTCGTATTCAATGCCGAGCAATTCGCGCAAGGTCAGCTCGCGCCGGGCCAGATCGGCAATCGTATAGCGGCCGAGAACCCCCATAAAAGCATGCAGCGCCTCGGTATACATAAGGTTCACATCACAACTGCCGACCAGCGGACAATCGGCAACGCCGGTTTCAAAACATTCCGCCAGGGCAAAGCTTTCCTCGGTCAATTCGACCACATCGCGCACCTTGATATCCTTGGCCGGACGCGCGAGGGCAATGCCGCCGCCCCGTCCGCGCGTGGTCGCCAGCATGCCCGAATCCACCAGCGGCCGAATGAATTTTGACAGCGACAGTTCCGAGACGGAATAGGCGGCCGCCACCTCGCTGACCCGCGCCAGCTTGGGCGCCCGCACGGCACAATAGACCAGCGTCCGCAAAGCCAGATTCGTCTGCTTGGTGATATTCATAAGCGCCTTCCCGGAAGTCGTGACAGCTTATATTAACGGCTTTTCAGCCGCCTGTCTTGGACAAGCACACGCTTGTGAATAGATCGGACGCGGTCGGGCGCAAAGCCGGATCAGAGAGGCCGCGCCCCAAGCTCGACCTCTATCCCCGCCCGGTCCGCCAGATCGGTAATGCTGTCCTGCAAAAGCTGGATGGCATAGTGCGGATTGTGCACGTACGCGCCCTTGTCCTTCAGGACAAACTGGAAATTATAGGCGGCCCGCAACAGCGCCGGCGTCCAGGCCGAAAAGGTCTCCGAGGTTGCCACACCATCCTCGGCGACGAAGAAATAGGGATAGTGGTCGGCATAGACAATCGGCGTCCCCGCGACGTCCGCGGCATAGTGCCCGATCATATCGAGCAACTGGTCATTCAGGGCCGCGACTTCGGCATGAATGCCGCTGGTGACATCGCCATCGCCGTCAAAATCCACAGGTGAAGTGCGAATGGCGCGCGGGTCGTCGGTCTTGTGACAATCCACACAGGTCGCAACGGCTACCTTCAGATCATGGGGATCATGACAATCGATACAGCCAGAGAACGGCGGCGCATGGGCAAACTGCCCCTTGTAGTCACGCCCGGGATATTCATAGCCACCTTTGACATCGGTGCCGAACTGCATGGCCGCAGCCACCCCATAATGCGGATTGATGAACCCGAGCTCCGGATCAACCACATCATCATCCCGCCCGGAAAGCGCCGCTGTCAGCCCCACGCCCGATTGACGGCCCTGATGGCAGGCAAGACAGGTGGCGGTCGACCCCTCCGGCGTGACCATCAGCCCGGACGGGAAGGTCACCGATCCGATCTGATCGGCCCCATCATGGCAGGTGGCACAATCAACCACCCCGCCCGTCGGCACCGGATGGACAATCTCGCCGAGGGTTGACCCGTCCAGTCCGAAAAATTCGCGAAAACCCTGCCCCGAATGGCAGGTCGCACAGGCTTGCGGGATCGCCCCGTCATCATTCCAGTGCGTAAACGAGGGTGATTTGGCGTCAGCATGGGGTGAGCCCAGCCATTTCTCGACAATCACCGCATTGGGTGCAGAGCTTTGGCCAAAAGCCAGGGAACCCGCGAACAGGCTCAAAAACCCGATAAGAAACGCCAAAAACTTGCGTTGATCTCGCATTATATCTCCCTCCGCTTGTAATATTTTCCCACCTTAACAGGATTTTGCCCGGTCATATTGACTTCGATCAAGTTCCCCAGCGACCCTTCCTGATAGCTCTCATGAAACGCCAAATGGATTGGGGAGACATGAAAACCGAGACCGGTCGCGGCTTGAACTTGAGTTTTGAAGGTGCCCCCGCCCGTGTTCTTGAAACCGCACCGGCCAGCGGACGGGTGGCCTATCTGGGCGCCGACTATCCCGGCCTGCGCGTCGAGCTTCTGGTCGAACAGGGCGAGGCGGTTGCCATTGGCACACCCCTTTGCCGCGATCGGCGGCGCAAGGAAATTGTATTCTGTGCTTCAACGAACGGCATTGTTGCCGACATCGTAATCGGTGCCCGGCGCCATGTCACCGCCATTATCATTTCCCCCGCTGATGACGGCACGCCGCAAAGCGACATCAGGGCCGCCCCGGCAGACACGCCGATCCGCGCCTTGATGCTGCAATCGGGCCTCTGGCCGGCCCTGCGCACCCGCCCCTTCGACCGCATCCCCGACCCCGATTCAACGCCGGATGCAATATTCGTGACCGCCATCGACACCGCCCCGCATGCGCCCGATCCCGCCTTTGTTCTCGCCGAAAGGGGCGAGGATTTCGCCCGCGGCACACGGGCGCTCAACCACCTCACCGAGGGGCCGGTCTTTATCTGCCAAAGCGCCAGAACGCCCCTCGTCCAAGCTGCCGAACAGCTCATTCCCGTGCGCTGGGCCGGGCCGCATCCGGCCGGGCTGGTGGGCACCCATGTGGCCCGCCTGTTTCCATTAAAAGATAGCCGCGTCATCTGGCACATCAATTATCAGGATGTGATTGCGCTCGGCACCCTGATTGCCACCGGCCAGCCCGATCCGCTGCGTACCATCACCCTTGGCGGCCCCGGCCTGCGCAATCCCGCCTATAGGCGTGTGCCGCTTGGCACCGATTTACACGAACTTCTCCGCCCCAACCTGACCGCGGGGCAAAAGCTCATCCTTTCCGGCTCCCCCCTTTCCGGCCGGGAAAGCCAGTATCTGTCGCGCTATCACTTGCAGGCCAGCGTGCGCGACGCCCCACCCGAAAAATCCCGCCACTGGCTGGTGGAAGCGCTCAACAAGGTCGCCTGCCCCGCCCCCTTCATTCCCACTCAGGCCCTCGAACAGGCGCTCGGCCCGGACCTGCCGGCAACGCCCCTGTTGCGCGCCCTCAGCATTGGCGATGCCGACCGGGCCCTCCAGCTCGGCTGCCTGCATCTGGGTGAAGAGGATCTGGCCTTGGCCTCCTATGTCACCGGCGGGATTACCGATTTCGGACGGCGGCTGCGCGTGGTGCTGAACATGCTGGAGGCCGGATCATGAGCCGCGGCCTTTGGGACAGGGATACCATCGCCTGGATCATGGTGGCGGCCATAGTGCCGGTAGCCGTGGCCGCCGGTCGGGAATTCGGCATGGAATTTCTCTGGCGGCTCGGGTTCTGCCTTGTCGTCATCCTGCTCTGGCAGGTCATCTTTCTGCTGGTGCGCGCGCAACCGCTTTCCCCGATCGCCGGCGTTTCAGCCCTTGCCATCGCCGTACTGGCACCGGGCACGAACGATCCCTTACAACTGGCCCTCGCGGTCTCGTTCGGCACCGTTATCGGCGAGCAGATCTTTGGCGGCTGGGGGCGCAATTTCATCCATCCGGCAGTGGCCGCGCTCGCCTTCCTTTATATCGGCTTTCCCGAAACCGTGCATGAGGGGGCGGGCGAGCTTGTGGCCGTCTCCGTGGTTCCCGGTGCCATCATGCTGATCGTCCTTGGTATTCTCTCCTGGCAGGTTCTGCTGGCGGCCATTCTGGGGCTGGTTGCGGTGACGCTGGCATTCGGGGCGGCACCCGGTGAGCTTTTAGGCCAGGGCAGTCTCGCCTTCGCCCTGGTATTTTTGATCGGCGATCCGGTCAGCTCTGCTGCTACCCGCCCGGGCCGCTGGATTTATGGTCTCTTCGCCGGCGTGCTTGCAGCCCTGTTCGGCTGGGCCGATAGCAGTATTGGCGCTCCGCAATCCATCGTCTTTGCCGCCCTGCTCGCCTCGGTCTTCGCCCCGCTGATTGACGCGACCATCATTGCCCTTGTGTCCAGAACCTGGAGGCGCCGTCATGGCTGATCTCAATCCCCTTTCCCTCTGGCGCAAACTTCTGGCCCTGCCCAATGAAAGCCGGACGAAAACCATCGCCATGGCCTTTCTGATTTCGGGGGCCTCTGCCCTTCTGGTCTCCAGCGCCACCACCGTGCTGGCCCCGATCCGCGACGCCAATATCGCCGCCGAGCAGCAGGCACGCATGGACAATATGCTGGCAGCAATGCCGGGAATGACCGAAATTCTTGAGGCCTCCGGGGCAGATCAGCTCGAAACAATCATCGTCGATCTGGAGACTGGCAAGGCGACCGATATCGACCCGGCTGCATTTGATCTGCAATCCGCGACCACCAACCCTGATACCAGCCACGAAATTCCCCCCGAAGCCGATATTGCCGGGCTGGGCCAGAGGGCCGATTATGCCCCCATCCATATCCTGCGCCAGGGCGATACGCTCAAACTGGTCATCCTGCCGATTTCCGCTTCGGGCTATCAATCCACCATCGAGGCCAATCTGGCGCTTGAAGGTGATCTCAATACCGTCGCTGGCCTCGCCATCATCTCCCAGGGGGAAACACCGGGGCTCGGCGCACGCATTGAGGAACCGGCATGGCAAAGCCTCTGGCCGGGCAAACAGCTGGCCGATGAAACCGGTGAAATCAAACTCAGCATCGTCAGCGGCCGCGCCAGCACCGTCTTTGAGATCGACGGCATCACCGGGGCCACCCGCACCGGCAATGCCGTGACGGCTGCCGTGCAATTCTGGCTGGGGGATTATGGCTTTGCCCGTGTGCTCGCCAACCTGCGCGAGGGGACGCTTTAGCCGATGAAATCCCTGCGTCATCTCTACGGCCCGATCATCGACAATAACCCGGTCACCTTGCAGATCCTCGGGATCTGTTCGGCGCTGGCTGTCACCACTTCGCTGACCACGGCGGCGGTCATGTCGCTGGCGCTGACCGTGGTGCTGATCGTCTCCAGCACCATCATCAGCACCATTCGCCACCATATTCCGGGCAGTATCCGCCTGATTTTGCAAATCACCATCATCGCGTCGCTGGTGATCGTTGCCGATCAGGTGATTCAGGCCTTTGCCTTTGGCATCAGCCAGAAACTGTCCATCTTTGTGGGGCTGATCGTCACCAATTGTCTGGTTCTGGGCCGTGCCGAAGCCTTTGCCATGCAAAACCCGCCGGGCCCGGCAGCGCTCGATGCCCTGGGCAATGGGCTGGGGTATTCGCTGATCCTGTTGATTGTCGGCGCGATCCGCGAGCTTTTTGGCGCGGGCACACTGTTCGGGTTCACCATTCTGCCCCTGATCGAGAATGGCGGCTGGTTCACCCCGCTCAACCTGATGCTATTGGCCCCGAGCGCCTTCTTCGTGCTTGGCCTGCTCGTCTGGGGCATCAGAAGTATTTACCCCGCCCAGGTGGAACATGCGGATTTCGAGATTGCGGTTGAGCCCAACCGGAGGGCACCATGATCAATCTGTTCATCAATTCGGTTTTCTCCGAAAACCTGATCCTGAGCTATTTCCTCGGCGTCTGCACTTTTCTCGCCGTCTCCAAACGGCTCGACACCGCCTTTGGATTGGGCATCGCCCTGATCGTTGTCCAGACCATCACCATACCGCTCAACAATCTCATCCAGACCAGGCTGTTATCGCCCCAAACCTGGCAGGCGCTGGGCCTTGGGGACATTGATCTGCGCTTTCTCAACCTTATCGCCTTTATCGGGGTGATCGCGGCCGTGGTGCAAATCCTTGAAATGGTGCTCGACCGCTTCGTGCCCGCCCTCTACCGGGCGCTGGGGATTTACCTGCCGCTGATTACCGTCAATTGCGCCATTCTGGGCGGCAGCCTGTTCATGGTCGAGCGCCAATATACGTTTGGCGAAAGCCTTGTCTTCGGCTTTGGCAGCGGTGTTGGCTGGGCGCTGGCGATCATGGGGCTGGCCGCCATCCGCGAACGCCTCAACTATGCCGACATACCCCCCGGCCTGCGCGGGCTCGGCATGGCCTTCATCGTCACCGGCCTGATGTCCATGGGCTTCACCGCCTTCTCCGAGGTGTCCCTATGACCGAGATCGCCTTGGGGACCACGCTGATCATTGCCCTGGTTCTGGTGCTGTCGATGATTGTCATCGGCACCCGGGCGATCCTTTCGCCCGACCGCGCCGTCGAGATCACCCTTAATGGCCACACCATCATCCCCGCCCGCACCGGCATGAAACTGCTCTCAGCCCTCAATCAAGAAGGCATACCCGTGCCCTCGGCCTGTGCTGGCGCGGGCACATGCGGGCTGTGCAAGGTCAAACTGATATCAGGTGCCGGGGCACCGCTCCCCACCGAACTGGCCCGGCTGTCGCGGGCCGATCTCAGCGCCGGGCAAAGGCTGGCCTGTCAGGTGGTGGTGCGCGGGCCCCTATCGATTGCCGTCTCCGATGACATCCTCTCCGCCGAAAGCTGGACCTCGACCGTCATCGCCAACCGGATGCTGGCCCCCCTGATCAAGGAACTGGTGCTGGAAATCCCCGAAGAGGTCAATTTCGCCTTCCGCGCCGGCGCCTATGTGCAAATGGAAATCCCTCCCTATAGCCTCGCCTTTGCCGACATGGCGCTTGCGCCACGCTTCGAGGACGTGTGGCGAACCCTGGGGTGGCGGAACCTCAAGGTCCATAATGCCGAGCCGATCCAGCGCGCCTATTCGCTGGCCAGCCGGCCTGAGGACAAGGGCCGGATTGTGCTCAATATCCGGCTGGCCGTACCACCCCCCGGCAGCGCTGAAGAGGTGCCGCCCGGCATTGGCTCGTCCTATCTTTTCGGGCTTGAGCCGAACGATAATGTGACCGTCTCCGGCCCGTTCGGCGATTTCCATGTGCAGGACACCAATCGCGAAATGATCTTCATCGGCGGCGGTGTCGGCATGGCACCCTTGCGCGCCATGATCCACGAACAGCTTGCCGCCGGCTCAAGGCGCAAGATGTCCTTCTATTATGGTGCACGCAGCGGGGCCGACATTTTCTATGCCGAGGAATTTGCAGCCCTCGCCGCCGAAAACGAAAACTTCTCCTGGACGGTAGCGCTGTCCGAACCCGTGCCCGATGACCATTGGGACGGGACGGTGGGCTTCATTCATGAAGTGGTGTTCAATCACTATTTGAAGACCCATCCGGCACCTGAAGAGTGCGAATTCTATCTCTGCGGCCCGCCGCTGATGATTCAGGCCGTGCTGGCCATGCTCGACGAATCCGGCGTGGAGCCGGGCTCCATCTTCAATGACGATTTCGGGATTTGACCATGTTAACGCGACGCAGATTTCTCCTCACTTCAGGTGCGGCACTACTGGTCGCCCGCACGGCCTCTGCCAGTACCGGCACAACAAATATCGGCGGCAATGCCTTTGGCTCGTATTGGCAATTAAGCGTCACGCCCGAAGGGGCGGTAAAGGCGGCCCGCGCCGGACTTGGGGCCATTATCGATGCAGTCGATCAGGGCTTTTCCCCCTATCGGGCCGACAGTGTCCTCTCCATGTTCAATCGCAATGCGAATACCGACTGGCAGGCAATCCGCCCCGATGTCCATCAGGTGCTGCAGGCCGGATTGAACCTAGCCACAACCAGCATGGGCGCGTTCGATCCCACAGTCGGGCCCGCCGTTGCACGTTTCGGCTTCGGGCCGATCACTGGAGCAATGGGGCATTTCAATGAAATCACCCTGACCCCCGAGGCCGTACGCAAGGCCCGGCCCGGCCTCTCCATTGATCTATGCGGTATCGCCAAGGGATACGCGCTCGACCTTATGGCAGCCCGGCTCGCCGATGCGGGCATAGAAGATTTTCTGCTCGATCTTGGCGGCGAACTCGTCTCATGCGGCACTCATCCTTCAGGCCGCCCCTGGCAGGTGGCCATCGACGCCCCCGGCGGCGGGTTGACCGAGGCCTTCGCGCTTTCAGGGCAGGCAGTCGCCACCTCCGGCACCACCATTCAGGCCTATCACATTGGCCAAAAAACATTCGGCCATATCATTGATCCCTTGACCGGCAAGCCATCTGCGAGCGGCGTCGTATCCGTCTCGGTGCTGGCCCAAACCGGGATGGCGGCCGATGGCTGGGCCACGGCCCTCATGGCCATGCCCGAACAAAAGGCCCTCGCCACAGCCCGTCAGCAAGGCCTTGATGCCCTGTTCCTTGTGGCCAGGGACAACGGCTTCGAACCGGTCGCTTTGGGCAATTTTGCCCAGCATCTATTGGGTTAGGAGAAACATCATGGCGCTTGTCATTGTCAGTTTTCTGGTTTTCGCCATAACCATGGCGGCGATGGCGCTTGGTCCCATGGCCGGGCGCGCGCCGATCAAGGGCTCCTGCGGCGGCCTGGCCTGTATCAAGACCCTTAAATGCGCCGGCTGCCCCCATCAGGCAGATAAGGGGGAACCCGAATGACCCCGCACAACACCGTTGCCGATTTCATGGTAACCGACATCGTCACCCTGCCCATGGCCCTTGAGATCAACCATGCCGTATCGATATTGCTGAACCGCAGGATATCCGGCGCGCCGGTGCTCGACGAGACAGGAGAACTGGCCGGCATCCTCACCAAGAAGGATTGTTTCAAGGCCGCCCTTAACGCCAATTATTACAAGCAATGGGGCGGCACCGTTGCCGATTACATGACCGCCAAAGTCGTGCCCATGGATGCCGATCTCGACATTGTTTCAGCCGCCGAGATGTTCCTCTCGCTGCCCTATCGGCTGTTTCCGGTACTGGCGGAGGGACAATTGGCTGGCCTGATCAGCCGCTCCGACCTGTTGCAGGCCTTTGTCGATACTGGCAAGCCAGCCTGACCAAAAGCGGAATAGGCCGCATCATTCCGCTGCCGGATGGTGGCGTTTCCACCAGTCGCGCATCGAGAAAAACACATCCTGCAGATCGTGGGCCATCGGCGTTGCCGAATACTCAACCCGCGGCGGCACTTCTGCGAAGACCTTGCGCACCACAAGCCCGTCCTGTTCCAGCGCGCGTAACTGGTTGGTCAGCATGGTCTGCGTGACACCGTCAAGCCGCCGTTTCAAGGCACCAAACCGCTGGGTCCCCTCAAAAATCAGGATCTGGAGAATGATCAGTTTCCACTTCCCCGCAATCAGCCCGGCAATATCGGGCATGGGACACGGCAAGGCGCACAAGCCCGCCGGTGTGGCGGGAATCGCCGAAGGTTCGGGCACAGTCACGGTTAAATCCTCGGCCATAAGCGCCCTTTCATCATCCCAATAGTATGTTTTTTGGTACTATACCAAAAATAATTGCCTACTTGTGAAACAATACCAAAGGCTTAGCTTCCGGGCAATTTCAAAATCCAAAACCCCTGCCCCAAGGAGTGGGGCACGGATCAAACCAAAGGAGTGAGCCCGTATGAATAAGGATTTCTCAACGCGCGTTGCCGCCATCATCACGTCGTATGGTGAGGGCGTTAAAGCCGGCATGCCTGACCGCGATATCTGGACCCGCCTTGAAAGCGCGTCCGGCCAGCCGGTGACCCTGGTCAATTTTTTCAAATTGCGGGCAGAGGCCGTTTATTCGCCAGACTTTCCCGGCGGCGACGCAAATGTCGATGGGCAAACGGCTTTCAACCGCTATGCGGCGGTCAGCATGCCAACGCTGGTGAAAGTGGGCGGGCAATTCCTCGCAGCGGCACCCTTTGGCGGCACTTTTGTGGGAGAGAGCGAGGATTGGGATATCGTGGCCATCGGCACCTATCCGGATGCAGAAGCGCTACTTTCCCTCTACGAAACCCCTGAATACCAACAGGCTTATGCACACCGCAACGCCGCCTGCATCACCCAGCGCGTATCGCTGCTGATGGGCTGATCCGGCTGGAACATATGTCGGCGGGGGAGAATGGCGGAGAGACAGGGATTCGAACCCTGGGAACGCTCGCGCGCTCAACGGTTTTCGAGACCGCCCCGTTCGACCACTCCGGCATCTCTCCACTCACGGCATTGCTATGCCCGAAAGCATCTTGGTCGGCAAGGCCGGTGAGGCTTATGACATAGAGCTATTTCGCTTGCAACGCGCCTTTTGCACGAAATGTATCTTCTGGCCCCGGGCCGCCAGGATCATTTGCGCCAAACCGGCAACAAACTACCCCCAAAAACCTTGACTCTGGCACCATTTCCCCCGATAAGCCGCAACATATGAGCGCACCGGACAACCGGGGTGCCCGTTTTTTATGATGAATGCTGCTTGAGGCTGCCCGCCGGAACCTTTTATCCGGCCTTCAAAAGACCACGGAAACCGGCTTTATCCGTGGCGCCACAAAGCGCGCAAGAAAGGGATTCCGGACTAAAAAGTTCCGGAACAACGAAAATGTTCGCAGTAATCAAGACTGGCGGCAAGCAATATAAAGTTGCCGCTGACGATGTCCTCAAGATCGAAAAACTTGAGGGTGAAGCCGGCGACATCGTCACCTTCGACAATGTGTTGATGGTGGGCAATGGCGCCGATATCACGGTTGGTGAACCCCTCATCGAAGGCGCAATGGTTGCAGCCGAGCTGGTGGAAACCAAAAAACAGCGTACGGTCATCATCTTCAAGAAGAACCGTCGCCATAATTATCGCCGTCGCAACGGTCACCGGCAGTTGCTGACAACCGTGCGCATCACCGAGATTCTGACCGGTGGCAAGAAGCCCTCGGCCGTGGCCAAGAAGCCGGCTGCAAAGGTTGAAGACAAGCCTGTTGCTGCCAAAGTAGACAGCAAGGCAGACAGCAAGCCTGCAGCCAAGGCCGAAACCGCAGCCACTGCGGATTTCAAGGATGACGTGAAGCTGATCGGCGGTGTCGGTCCGGCACTCGAGAAAAAGCTGGCCGCGCTCGGCGTGACCTCGCTCAAGCAGATCGCCGCATTCACCCCCGAAGAGATCGAGCGGGTTGATGCAGAATTGAACTTCAAGGGCCGGATCGAACGCGAAGAGTGGATCGACCAGGCCAACGACCTGATCGCGGGCAAAGAACCCCGCGCCAAGGCCGACAAGAAATAAAGCGAAGGAGCTGACCCATGGCACATAAAAAAGCAGGCGGTTCATCCCGCAATGGTCGCGATACCGCTGGCCGTCGTCTTGGCGTAAAGAAGTTCGGTGGTGAAACTGTCATCGCCGGCAACATCATTATTCGTCAGCGCGGCACCAAGTGGCACCCGGGCACCGGCGTTGGCCTTGGCAAGGATCACACGATCTTTGCTCTCGTTGACGGCACCGTGACCTTCGCCAAACGCGCGAATGACAAAACCTTTGTATCGGTAAACCCGGCAGAGGCCGCAGAATAACGGCAGGTACCTGACACGACCTGCCGGCAGCCAACAGAGCTCCCCGGCAGGCGTCAGACATCAAAGCGCCAGAATACCAAGGGGAGCCCGGCAACAGGCTCCCCTTTTTATTGGACGTATTTGAGATGACCGATTTTACTTTTTTCACCCAGCTCCCGGAAACCCTGGAAACCGAGCGGCTTTTGCTGCGCGCGCCCGTGCGCGAGGACGTGGCCGATATCACCCGGCTGGCCAATAACCGCAATATTTACGACATGCTCGCCCGCTTGCCCTATCCCTATACGGCGGTGGATGCGGAAAACTTTGTCGATAACATTGCCCGCTCGGCCAGTGAGTACGCCTGGGCCATCGATACCCGTGACGAGAATTTCATCGGCACGATCGGCCTCCATCTCGAGCCCGGCAAGGCGCCCGAACTGGGCTATTGGCTGGGCGAGCCTTATTGGGGCGAGGGCTTTGCCTCTGAAGCGGTCGCCGCCATTGTCGCGGCGGCGGACGCAGCCGGCTGTCCGGCCCTCACAGCCAATGTAAGGAGCGCCAACAAGGCCTCCCTCACCGTGCTGACAAAATCGGGCTTTGTCAAAACCGGCGAAGCCGTCACTGATTGCGGACCCCATAAGGGCGTCGGCGTTATCGCCCTGAGACGGGAGAGGTCAAGATGACACCCTTGCTGACCACGCCCCGCCTGCGCCTGCGCTCGCCGGGGATTGGCGATGCCACAAGGCTGACGGAATTGCTGAACAATTTTGCCGTCTCGGGCAATCTCACCAGCGTGCCCCATCCCTATACCGTCACCGATGCCAATACATGGCTGGGCAGCTGGCGCGCCAGCCCCCGGCCGGCCGAAACCAGTTTCATCATCGAGCGTATCGGTGAAGGGGCGGTCGGCGTGCTCGGCTTCCGCGCCAAGCAAGGCGATGCCCATATCGGCTATTGGCTGGGCGAACCCCATTGGGGTCATGGCCTGATGACCGAGGCGACATCGGCCGCTTTGACCTGGTATTTCGGGGCCACAACAGACGATTATATCACCTCGGGCGTTTTCCATTTCAACATGGCCTCTCTTGCCATTCAGCAAAAACTCGGCTTTGTCGAAACCGGACGCTCCACGATCCACTGCCTTGCACGCAGTGAGGATGTAGAGCATATCGATACCGAACTCACACGGGACGCGTTTGAAACCTATCTCAACCGTTCCGAACCCATGCTGCGGGCGGGCGAATAACGCCCGCCGCCATTCCCGCCGGACAACCCGGCAACGAAAAGATCCAAACCGATGAAATTTCTCGATCAGGCCAAAGTATTCATAAAAAGCGGTAATGGCGGCGCCGGCAGCGTCTCCTTCCGGCGTGAAAAATATGTCGAATTCGGTGGCCCTGATGGCGGCAATGGCGGTCGGGGCGGCGATGTCTGGGTTGAATGCGTCGACGGGCTCAACACCCTGATCGATTATCGCTTCATGCAGCATTTCAAGGCCGATACCGGCACCCATGGCATGGGCCGCGACCGCAGTGGTGCCGCGGGCGATGACGCAACCCTGCGCGTGCCGGTCGGCACCCAGATTTTTGAGGAAGACAATGAAACCCTCATCGTCGACCTGACCACGATTGGCCAGCGCGCCCGTCTGCTCTCGGGCGGCAATGGCGGCTTTGGCAATGCCCATTTCAAGACCGCGAAAAACCAGGCGCCCCGCCGCGCCAATCCCGGCCTCGAAGGCGGCGAAAAATGGATCTGGCTGCGCCTCAAACTGATCGCCGATGCGGGGCTGGTCGGTCTGCCCAATGCCGGCAAATCCACATTTCTGGCAGCGACTTCCGAAGCCAAGCCGAAAATCGCCGATTATCCTTTCACGACCCTGCATCCCGGCCTTGGCGTTGTCGCCATTGGCGGGCGCGACTTTGTGCTCGCCGATATTCCCGGCCTGATCGAGGGGGCCCATGAAGGGGCGGGGATTGGCGACCGGTTCCTTGGCCATATCGAGCGCTGCCGCGTGCTGGTACATCTGGTCGATGCAACCCAGGAAGATGTGGCGGGTGCCTATACCACCATTCGCGGCGAGCTGGACGCCTATGGCAACGGGCTTGAAGAGCGCGCCGAAATCGTCGTGCTCAACAAGATCGATGCGCTTGATGCCGAAACAATCGCCGAAAAACTTGCCGAGCTGAAACAGGTCGCTGGCAGTGACGTCATGACCATCTCGGCAGTGACCGGACAGGGTGTCGACCAGCTGCTTTATGCCATCATCAAACATATCGATGTGGAAGTGGCAGCCCGCGAAGAAGCGAAAAACCCCACAGTGGAAGAAACCTGGAAACCCTGATGCGCGAAGATCCGCTGGATGGCTATCGCCGTCTGACCATCAAGATCGGTTCTGCACTTCTGGTCGATGGCGAGAGCGGACGCTTGCGGGCTGACTGGCTGAAAAGCATCGCGGCCGACATTGCCGCATTAAAGGCTGCCGGGCGCGAGGTGGTGATTGTCTCTTCGGGGGCGATTTCCCTTGGCCGGCGAATTCTCGGCCTTAATGCCCCAACCCTGCCCCTCGACCAGATCCAGGCCGCCGCCAGTGTGGGGCAGATCGCCTTGAGCCAGGCCTGGCGCGATGCCCTGGCCGAGTTCGAGGTCACCACCGGCCAGATCCTGATCACGCCCAATATTACCGAGGAACGCCGGCCCTATCTCAATGCCCGCACCACAATATCGACCCTTCTGGCCCTCGGTGCCGTGCCGATCATCAACGAGAATGACAGTGTCGCCACGGCCGAAATCCGCTATGGCGACAATGATCGCTTGAGCGCCCGGGTTGCCGCCATGGTCGGGGCGGATTGTCTGGTGCTGCTTTCCGATGTGGACGGGCTTTATACCGCCCCCCCGGGCACCGATCCCGACGCCCGCCATTTGCCGCTGGTCAAGGCCATAACCCCCCAGATCGAGGCCATGGCCGGGGGCGCGGCCAGCCATTTGTCGCGCGGCGGCATGACGACAAAAATCGAAGCGGCGAAAATCGCTACCCAGTCCGGCACCTCGATGATCATCGCGCGCGGCACCGACATGCATCCGCTCAAGGCCCTGAGCGAGGGCGCGCGGCACACGCTATTTACCGCCAATCAAAGCCCCGCTGCGGCCCGCAAGCGCTGGATTCTTGGCACGCTGACTGTCGCTGGCACCATTCATATTGATGAAGGGGCGGCGAAAGCCTTGCTCTCGGGCAAAAGCCTGCTGCCGATCGGGGTTACAAAAGTCATGGGAGACTTTTCACGCGGCGATGCCATCTCTATTGTCGCCCCCGGCGAACAGGAGATCGCCCGTGGTCTTGCCGGCATGAACCATGAAGACGCAAAACTGGCCAAGGGCAAGAAAAGTCAGGCTATTATCGGCCTGTTCGGGGTGGAAAACCGCACCGAACTTGTCCATGCGGATAATCTGGTGCTATTACACGCCGAATTGGGGGAGCCATCATGAATAACGTGCAGCACCCCGCAATGGGCGCCGATGACGTCATCGCGACCATGAAGGCCATGGGCACGCGCGCACGCGCCGCCGCCTCTATTCTGGCCACCGCCAGCGCCGAGCGCAAACATGCAGCCCTGATCGCCATTGCCGATGCCCTGCGCGCCAATAGCGCCGCCATTCTCAAGGCCAATGCGCTTGATATGGACGCAGCCCGCGCCAATGGCATTTCGGGGTCTTTCCTCGACCGGCTCGAACTCAATGACGCCCGCATCACCGGGATGATCGAGGGCATGCGCACCATTGCCGAATTGCCCGATCCGGTCGGCACCACGCTGGCGGAATGGGACGTGCCCAGTGGCCTCCATATCCAGCGGGTCCGCACCCCTTTAGGCGTGATCGGCATCATTTTTGAAAGCCGGCCCAATGTCACCGCCGATGCGGGGGCGCTTTGTCTTAAAGCCGGCAATGCCGCCATTCTGCGCGGCGGTTCGGACGGCTATCATTCGACCCAAGCCATTCATGCCTGCCTCGTGTCCGGTCTTAAAGCTGCGGACCTGCCCGAGGACGCGATCCAGATGGTCCCCACTACCGACCGCGCCGCTGTGGGCGAAATGCTCAAAGGCCTGAACGGCAATATCGATGTCATCGTTCCCCGGGGCGGGGCCGGGCTTGTCGCCCGCGTCCAGTCCGAGGCGCGTGTGCCGGTCTTTGCCCATCTCGAAGGCATCTGCCATCTTTATATCGACAAAAGCGCCGACCTGCAGATGGCGCTCGATATCGCCCTTAATTCCAAGATGCGCCGTACCGGCGTTTGCGGTGCCGCCGAGACCCTGCTGATCCATAAGGATATCGCCAAAACCCACCTCGCCCCGATCTGCGAAGCGCTGATCGCCGCCGGCTGCGAAATTCGCGGCGATGAGGTGGTGGTCAAACAAATCGCCGGGGCCAAGCCTGCCGTGGACGCCGATTGGGACACCGAATATCTCGACGCCATTCTGGCGGTAAAGCTGGTCGATTCGCTCGAGGCGGCTATCGCTCATATCGAGGCCCATTCCTCCCATCACACCGAAGCCATCGTTACGGCGGATGCGGATGCGGCGGCGGCATTCTTCAAAAACATCGACAGCGCCATTCTGGTGCATAACGCCTCCACCCAGTTCGCCGATGGTGGCGAGTTTGGCATGGGCGCGGAAATCGGCATCGCCACCGGCAAAATGCATGCCCGCGGCCCGGTCGGGGTCGAACAATTGACCAGTTTCAAATATCTGGTGCGTGGCACAGGACAAACCCGCCCTTGATCACTCTGTCAAAGCGTATTCCCGGCATCACCGATTTGCCGATTTCGGCTCCGGGCATGCGCATCGGTTTGTTCGGGGGCAGCTTCAATCCGCCCCACGAAGGCCATCGCCTGGTCTCGGCCCAGGTGATGAAACGCCTCGGGCTCGACGCCGTCTGGTGGCTGGTCTCGCCCGGCAATCCGCTCAAAGACCATAGCGAACTGGCCCCGCTCGAAGAGCGTGTCAAAACCGCCCGCGCCCTGATCCAGTCCCCCAATATCCATGTGACCGGCTTTGAAGCCGCCCATGGCTTTCGCTTTTCCTTTGATACGCTGAGCTATCTCAAGCGCACCCTGCCGGGCCGCAAACTAGTCTGGATCATGGGGGCCGACAATCTCGCCTCCTTCCATCGCTGGGAGCATTGGCAGAAAATCGCCCAGCTGATGCCCATGGCGGTCTATGTCCGCCCCGGCTCCACCCGCAATGCCATGTTCTCGAAAGCCGCCACCAGATTCGCCGCCTACAGGCTCGACGAAGCCGATGCGCAACTGCTCCCGGACATGCAGGCACCGGCCTGGACTTACCTGCATGGCATCATGTCCGGCCTGTCCTCAACGGCCATCCGCGCGGAAAAATTGGACCGTTAACGTCAAACATTCATCATCTCTTGCAAAATTGACCAAAAATACCCATTATACAGGGTGTGAAACGGCAGGTGCCGGCAACACGGGATGAAACGCTATTTACAGCAAGCGCCCCATTCGCAAGCTCAACAAGGAACAGTCGAATACGCATGACCAACGGGTCTAACCCTTTGGCGGCAGGTGAATTTTGATGAACCCGTCGCCCCAACGGCCCACCGCGAAAGCGGCAGCCAAGCCACAAGCCGCGATGATTGACGTCATCCTTGAAAGCCTTGAAGACGCCAAGGCCGAGGGAACGGTTTCAATCGATATCGTCGGCAAATCCAGCCTCTCCGACCACATGGTCGTCACATCCGGGCGCTCGCACCGCCATGTCGGCGCTGTCGCCGATCAGCTCTCGCGTGCCCTCGCCGAGCATGGATTTGGCAAACCGCGTGTCGAGGGATTGCCCCATTGCGACTGGGTACTGGTCGATGCAGGCGATGTCATCGTCCATATCTTCCGCCCCGAAGTGCGCGAATTCTACAATATCGAGAAAATGTGGTCGGCTGAATTTTCCGGCGACACGCACTAGTCTTTAGCGGTGCGTATCGTCATTGCTGCCATCGGCCGGATGAAACAGGGCCCGGAGCGCGAACTCGTGTCACGTTATCTTGACCGGGCCCGTGCCACCGGCCGCCAACTGGGCCTGAGCGGTTTCGACACAATCGAATTGCCCGAATCCCGCGCCTCCAGCGCCAATGCCCGCAAGGCCGAAGAAGCCAAGGCCCTGCGCGCCGCCCTGCCGGAAAATGCCATTCTGGCCGTCCTCGACGAGCATGGCAAATCCCTGACCTCTTTGAAACTTTCTGACACCATCGCCACCTGGCGCGACAATGGCAAACCGGCTCTGGTCTGCTTGATCGGCGGGGCCGACGGGCTGGATCATGACCTGATCAAGTCGGCCGATCTCAAGATTGCCTTTTCCGAATTCACCTGGCCGCACCAGATTGTGCGCATCATGCTGGCCGAACAGCTCTATCGCACCACCACCATTTTGAGCGGCCATCCCTATCATCGCGGCGAATGACCCCGGTTTTCCACGCCCAAACCGTAAAAAATCACCCCGGGCCATCGCCAGCCGATTCAATCGGCGGCAAAATCCCGCTACAAACGGCTAACTAACGCCGCTTTGTTAAGTTTCACTGCTGATTCGCGAATGGTGAACGTCCACAATATGCCCAGAATGACTTTAAAGGACTTTGGCCAGACGGGTTGGCGGCTATCGGGGGCATTGGGCGTGCTCCTGCTCTGCGTGTTCACGCTGCCCGCTTTCACCCAGGATACGCCCGACGACGCCAATGTGCCGGACCCCGCTGCCGCGCGCGAAGAACTGGACAAGATCCAGTCCTCGATCACCGTCAGTAAGGAACATGCCGAGGCCCTCCGCGCGGAAATCGCCGCCATGGATGGCGACCGGGCGCAGCAGAACGCCGCCCTTATTGCCGCCGCCCAGCGGGTCAAGGCTGCCGAGGGGCAAGTCGCCGTGGTCGAGGCGCGCCTCTCCGAAGTCATCGCCAATGAAAACCGGATCCGCGAACGGCTGGACGGTGCCGATAGCGACATCTCCAATCTGCTTGCAGCCCTTCAGCGCATTGGCCGTTCGCCGCCGCCTGCCTTGCTGGTCGACCCAGAGGACGCGCTCGGTTCCGCCCGCAGCGCCATCCTCATCACCGCCATCCTGCCCCAGTTGCGCGCCAAGGCCAGCAGCGTCTCCACCGACCTTGAAACCCTGCTGTCCGTGCGAAAAACCGCTCAGGAAGAGGAACAGACCCTCCGCGCCAATCTCTCGACCCTGCTCGAGGAGCAATTGCGCACCGCAACCCTGATTGAAGCGCGCAAGCGCGGCGTTGCCCGCATCAATGGTGCCCTTGAAGCCGAAGAGCAAAAAGCCGGCGAGCTGGCGGCGCGCGCCCAGTCCCTTGGCGAGCTGATTACCGGGCTCAGCGAAAATATCGATTCCGTGTCTGCGGCCGCAGAAGCCGCCGGTGATGGCCCGCCGGATCCCTCCTGGGTCAATCTCGACCGCAAAACCATTCTGACCGCTTTGGCCAATACCAGCCGCAAGGAACCGGCCATTCCCTTTGCCGCCGCCCGCGGCTATCTGACCATGCCCTCAGCCGGGAACATCGTCAGCCGTTTTGGTGCCGATGACGGCTTTGGCGGCATCGCCCGGGGCATATCCCTGATCACCCGCCCGGATGCCCAGGTCGTTGCCCCGGCGGATGCCTGGGTGATGTATAAGGGCCCCTATCTCAATTATGGCCAAATTGTCATTCTTAATCCCGGCAATGGCTATTCCATCCTTCTGGCAGGTCTTGAGTCGACAAATGTCGAACTGGGCCAGTTTGTGATGATGGGCGAGCCGGTCGGCATAATGGGATCACGCACAATTGGTCAGGCTGTGACGACGAAGACTGGCGCATCGCGCCCAACACTTTATATTGAACTGAGAGATCAGGACACGCCGCTCAATCCCACAAACTGGTGGGCGGACAATGCAAACCGAACCCAAAGTGGATAGCTCCAACATGCGTCTATCGCCAATCCGTGCCATTGCCCTGGCTTTTGTCATTGTGGGCCCTCTCGTCTCAGCGCCGCTTTATGCGCAGGAAACCACAAGCGAAGCCGAGGCGGCACCGGTCCAAAGAGACCCCGCTGAAGTCTATGCAGATCTCAATCTGTTCGGCGAAGTCTTTGACCGCATCCGCGCCGAATATGTTGATTCGCCGGACGAGAAGGAACTTGTCCGCGCCGCCATTCAGGGCATGCTCACCTCGCTTGATCCCCATTCGAGCTATCTCGATCCCGTAAGCTATGACGACATGCGCCAGGATACATCCGGCGAATTCGGCGGGCTGGGCATCGAGGTCACCATGGAAGAGGGCGTGGTCAAGGTGATCTCCCCGATTGACGACACCCCCGCCGCCAAGGCCGGCATTCTGGCCAATGACTACATTATTGATATCGATGGCACCCCGATTCAGGGGATGACCCTTGATGAAGCCGTTGGCATGATGAAGGGCACTGTGGGCACCAAGATCGAGATCAAGGTCGTGCGCGAAGGTGTTGATGATCCCATCGACTTCGAACTGACCCGCGACATCATTGCCCTGCGCGCCGTGCGCTGGAGCCTCGATCGCGATATCGGCATCATGCGTCTGGCCCGTTTTTCCGAGCAGGCCTATACCGGCATCGAAAGTGCGATCAAGGATATCTACAAGGAGCGCGAAGGCGTGGCCCCCAAGGGCCTGATCCTCGACATGCGCAACAATCCCGGTGGCCTTGTCGATCAGGCGGTCTATGTCAGCGATGCCTTCCTCAACAAGGGCGCCGTGGTGCTTACCCGCGGCCGTTCCGAAAATGAGAGCGCCCGCTATGATGCCAAGCCCGACGATCTTGATCGCCTGATCGCTGATGTGCCGCTGATCGTTCTGATCAATGGCGGTTCCGCTTCCGCTGCCGAAATCGTCGCCGGTGCCTTGCAGGACCACAAGCGGGCAACCCTTGTGGGCACCCGCTCCTTCGGCAAGGGCACCGTGCAGTCGATCATTTCGCTGGGGCGCAATGGGGCCATGCGCCTGACCACGGCCCGCTATTACACCCCGGACAATCGCTCGATCCAGGCCGCCGGTATCACGCCCGATATCGAGGTTTTCCAGGACGTGCCCGACGAGTTCAAGGGCCGTGACGAGATCGTCGGGGAAGCGGCATTGCCGGGCCATATCGATGGCGGCACCGAAAAAGAGGCGACAACCGGCTCCTCGGTCTATGTGCCTGCCGACAAGACCAAGGACAATCAGCTCAATGAGGCAATCGCCCTTATTCTCGGCGAGAAGACCGACCCGGCCTACCCCGCCGATCCTGAAGGCTGATCCATGCTATGAATTTCCGGGGCGGGCATTGATTCGCCCCGGAACAACAAGAAAGCCGTATCAAGGCTCCCCGCATTCCCTTGAAACCGAAACATTCTGGCGGAAATGATGGTCAATGACTGACGATCTCGGGGCGCCGCTGGGGCGCAGGACAGACAAACCAAACAAGACCCGTTCACGGGTCGATCTGCGGCGGCTGCCTTTGGCCCGCAGCCTGTTCGGCCTTGTGGCGCTGATCATTCTCGCCCTCGCCGCCCGTATCCTTATCGCCGACGACCCCCAGGGCGGCCGCCCGATTGCCGAGGTCGCCGTCTCGGCCGCCCGCACCAATGACATTGCCGAAGCCGTGGCCACGGAACCGCTTGAAAGCAGCCCGAGCGTCACCACCACCGACCTCATAACCGATAGCGGCTCCCTCAGCATCACCACCATTGGCGACGATGTGCCCGATGCCGACAGCCTCGGCTCGTCTATCGGGGCGGCATCTCTCACGGAATTTGGTGTCCTGCCTGATCTGGTCGAAGAAACCCAGAACGGCCCCATCCCGCAAATGGGCCCCGATGGGGCCACCCCCTTTGCCGCCTATGCCCGCGCCTCGATCACCCCGGCCTCGGCCAATGGCAAACCGCTTGTCGCCATCATCATGACCGGCATGGGACTAAACGAGAGCGGCACGCTCGACGCCATTGCCAAACTCCCCGACAATGTCACCCTTGCCTTTGCCCCTTATGGCCGCACCCTGCAGCGCACGGGCGGTGCCGCGCGCGCCGGGGGCCATGAGCTGATGCTCGAAATCCCACTCGAGCCATTTGACTATCCCCAGAACGATCCCGGCCCGCAGACCCTGCTGACCGGACAGACCGCCCGCACCAATCTCGACCGGCTCTATTGGCTGCTCGCCCGGCTGGGCGGCTATACCGGCGTTGTCAATCATATGGGTGCCCGCTTCACGGCATCAGCCGCCGATTTCACCCCGGTGATGGAAGAACTGGGCACGCGGGGCCTTGGCTATATCGACGATGGCTCCTCCAACCGGTCGCTGGCAGAAAATATCGCCGGCAAGAACAAGGTGCCATTCCGGCGCGCCGATTTGCAGATCGATGCCACCCCGTCGCGGGCCGCCATTCTTTCAGCCCTTTCCGACCTCGAGAAAGAAGCTGTCGACAAGGGCAGCGCCATCGGCATCGCCACGGCCCTGCCTGTTTCAATCCAGACCGTCGCCGAATGGGCCCGTGGGCTCGAAGAGCGCGGGTTGATGCTGGTGCCCGCCAGTGCCCTGATGACCACCCCGTAATATCCTCGAAAGCATCATCGTCATGTCACCCTCAAGAGAACAGATGCCCTATCGCGATTGCGTTGGCATTGTTGTGTTCAACGCCGAAGGCCAGGTCTTTGTGGGCCAGCGCGCTGCCGGCAAATCCGGTGCGCTCGACCATTCCTGGCAATTCCCGCAAGGCGGGATCGACAAGGACGAAGAACCGATTGATGCGGCGCTGCGCGAACTGCACGAGGAGACCTCGATCGACAAGGTCTCCATTCTCACAGCCGCACCGGACTGGATCTTTTATGATTTGCCTGACGAACTTTTGGGCACGGCCCTCAAGGGCAAATATCGCGGGCAAAGGCAAAAATGGTTCGCCATGCTGTTTGAGGGCGACGAGGCCGACATCAATGTGCTCGCCCCCGGCGGGGGTGCACACCCGGCTGAATTTGTTGCCTGGAAATGGGTGGGGCTGGATGACGTGCTGGACCTGATTGTCCCCTTCAAGCGCGACGCCTATCAGGAGGTGATCAATGCCTTCAAGCATGTGCCGGCGCAATTGCACACAGTAGAAAAGCAGGATGGGGTGGAATGAAAACCATCGGCCTGATCGGCGGCATGAGCTGGGAATCGACAGCCCATTATTATGCGGCCCTTAACCGCGCAACGGCCGCCCGATTGGGGGGCCTCCATTCCGCACCCATCCTGTTGCATTCGCTTGATTTTGCCCCCATTGCCACCCTGCAGGCCGCGGGCCAATGGGACGAGGCGGGCGTCATTCTGGCGCAAAGCGCCCGGGCCCTCGAACAGGCCGGGGCGGAGCTGATCGCCATTGCGACCAATACCATGCATATCATTGCCCCTCAGGTGCAGGCCGAAATCTCGGTGCCCCTGATCCATATCGCCGAGCCGACCGCCGACGCCTTGCTCGAAGACGGGTTTACCAATGTGGGGCTGCTCGGCACCCGCTTCACCATGGAAATGCCCTTTTACACCGATGTGCTCAGGGCCCGGGGTCTCAACCCCATCGTTCCCGGGGTCGATCACACCAATCTCAACGCCATTATCTATGATGAATTGTGCCGGGGGATCCTTCGCGAGGAATCGCGCCAGACCTATATCGCCGCCATTGCCCGCATGCAGGCCCAGGGTGCCGAGGCGGTTATTCTCGGCTGCACCGAAATTGCCATGCTGATTGATGACGCGGTCAGTCCGCTGCCGGTCTATGACACGACCGAATTGCACGCTCTGGCCCTGGTCACCGCCGCCCTGGCCTGAGCTTCAGGGGGCCGGCGTGGGCTAAAGCGCGCCCATATCCGGCGAGAATGTCGTCAGATAAAGCGGCATGTTCGCCGCCCCGATCGCCGGCGCATCCGGGCCGACACGTCCCATGATCACGATCGGCGGTTCAAAAACCCCGGCCGCCAGCTTGCTCAGATGCACATGCGTGCGACGCCCCAGATGATCCAGCATTTTTTGCGGCAATACGCCGTCAAGAACCACGGCGGAAAAATCGATCACCGTGCAACTATTGATGATCGCCCGCGCCAGCCCGAAAGCCGCATCGTCGAGCCAGTCCACCACTTCATTGCCGACCACTTCCCAGGGCCAGTCGAAGGGCGCGGCCCGTGCCACCGGCTTGCCCGCCGCCTGCAGCCGATCCTCGAGCGCCTTGACCGAGGCGATCATATGCAGGGTGCTGGCCGCACCATCCGCGCCCTTGACCACGGAATACCCCAGATTGACGGCCTTGCCCGACCGTCCCTCGATCACCCGTCCATCCACGAAAATACCCGAGGCAATATAGGTGCCGATGAAGACATACAGCATCTGCCCGTAATCGGCCCCCCGCCCATAGGCGCACTCGGCCCGGCACGCAGAGGTACCGTCATTGAGCATGACCACCGGCATCTGCAGATGTTGCCGCAAGGCACCCGCCATATCAATCGATGCCCCGCCATCCTCCGCCTTCGCCGCCTCAAGCGCATGCAAATAGGCGGGCATGCGATCGGGCATGGCCACCCCCACCCCCTTGATCTGCCGCCGCCGCGCCCCCGGCAAAACCGCAGCCACCTCTTCCACCCCCGCAGCGATTGTGGCAATCAGCCCTTCACCGGTCTGATATGGCACTTCCCAGCGGGTGCGCCCGAGCACCTTGCCGCAAAGATCAATCAACACAATGGAAACGTGCCGCCATCCCAGTTCCACGCCAATACCATATCCCCCCTCGGGATTGATCCGGATCGGCACGGCGGGCTGGCCGCGCCGGCCGCGCATGGCATCCCCGCGGGTAATGATATGTTGTTCTTCCAGTCCCTTGAGCAAAACGGAAATGGTCTGGGGCGCAATGCCGCTGCGCCGGGCCAGATCGGCGCTGGAAAGGCCGGGGTAGCGGCGGACCAGTGACAGCAGCGTACTTTCGTTTCTTCTGCGCATATCGCCATGCTGCGAAGACCGCCGGGCGAACTGCCCCGCAAATGAGAAGCTTGGATTTTTGTTCACGCGCTGCGTCCAGTATATACAAGCGCCCGAAACGGCCTCGGGCACCCAAATTGACTAATGATTCATGACAAATAAAATCGTAATATATTTATGACGGATATCTTAATAAACAACAGAAATATCCACTTTTAAACTTGGACTGGTAGAAAATGAAAAAAGGTGCCCTTGGCACCTTTTAACACTTGTATCGACTGTTGTGGTTAGAATTCTGCCCAGTCTTGACTGATTGCTGCATTGCCCTGGGCAAGATAGGCGCGGGCCGTTGCCTGTAATTTGGGCTTGGCCTGTTGCCGCCCGCTCTCTGGAGGGCTCAGCTCCCGCACCGGGCTACCGGTCAGGGTAAAGATATCCACAACCCGGTCCAGTTCAGAGGCCTGTGCCTCGGTCTGTTCAATCGCCGCATTGATTTCCTCGACCAGAGCTGCGTTGTGCTGGGTCATTTCATCCATCAGCCGCACCGCTGCATTGACCTCGTCAATCGAGGCCGCCTGGGTCTTGGAATCTTCAGCAATACTCGACATCAGCGTCGAGTTTTCCTGAATGCCGGCCAGCATGACCGCCAGCTTCTCGGCAGCTTCAGCTACCAGAGCCGAACCGCCCTTGACCTCGCCAGCACTCTGTTCGACCAGCACCTTGACCTCAGATGAGGCCTCGGCTGCCGATTGGGCCAGACGCCGCACTTCCACGGCGACAACCGCAAAGCCCTTGCCCGCTTCACCGGCCCGTGCCGCTTCAACCGAAGCGTTCAGGGCCAAAAGGTTGGTCTGGAAGGCAATATCGTCGATCATGCCGATGATATTGGAGATCTTCGCACTCGACGAGGTAATGCGCTCCATGGCGTCATTGGCCCGGCCCATCACTTCACCGCCCTGTTCGGCGGTCGTGCTCACGGCCTGCGACTTGGTGCTGGCCTCGTCAGCCTGCTGCGCGTTCTGACGCACGGTACTGGCAAGCTGCTCCATCGCCGCCGACGTCTCTTCAATCGTTGCCGCCTGTTTGGTGGTGCGTTCGGAAAGATCATTGGCACCGGAAAGGATTTCTCCGGTCGCGGTTTTCAATGTGCCGGATGTATTGCGCAATTGCCCGACGATTTCGGTCAGCTTGTCAGCCACCGCATTGGTATCATCCTTGAGCTTGGCAAAGGCACCTTCATAATTCCCCTCCACCCGCAATGTCAGATTGGTCTCGGCAAGAGCTGCCAGCACTTCGCCGGTTTCCGCCATGCCGCGATCAACCGTCGCCACCAGATTATTGACCGACCCGGCCAAAGCATTCAGCTCGGCATCGGGGAATTCGGCGTCGACCCGTTTGGAGAAGTCACCGGCAACGGCGGCATCGACCACTTCGCCAAACGCCCGCTGCAATTCCTGCATCATCTGCCCGCGTTCAACCAGACGCTGCTGCGAGGCGGCTTTTTCTTCTTCGGTCATCGAATTGACCCGGATGCCATTTTCCCGGAACACTTCGACCGCGCGGGCCAGGGCACCGAGTTCGTCGCCACGCTTTGTACCGCCCACTTCAACCTCGAAATTGCGATTGGCCAGCTCCACAGCTGTCGTCGTCAATTGCTTGAGCGGATCGGAGATCATGTATTTAAGCACCAGCGCCAGCCCGGTCATCGCCAACGCCGCAATCCCCAGCGCGATCAGTGCCGTCTGCAGCGCCGACCCGATGGCCGCATTAATGCTCTCGGTCTGGTCCCAGCCCACGACCAGGGCACCGACAACAGCATTGTCCTTGCCAAAACGTGCCGGCACCGCCACCAGATGATAACTGTCCTGATTGCCCGACTGCACCGAAGCGTCGGTAATCGCCTTGAGGGCCATGTCTGCCGCCGGGGCCGAAAGCCCCTCTGCCGCAGTCTTTTCCACCAGGACCTCGCCTTCCATCTTTACCGCCGCCGCATAGGCAAAGCGGAATTCAGGATCAGTGGCAAAGCCCTCAAAAACAGCACTGAGGCTGTCGGCCTTGCCGAACTTGATATTGCCGCCATGCTCACTGGCGAGCAGCTCGGCAATCCGCGTTTCCGATTGTTCATTCGCCGCAATAAGCTGGCGAAGACCCGACATCGAGCTCATGGCGATGATAGCAACAGCAATCACGGTCACCGCGAATGTCACGAGCATCAGGAGTTTCAGGTTCAATGAAACCTTGCGCATATTATTCTTCCTTGTCGTGTCAGGTCTTCTTGCCCGCCTGGCTTAGAGCATTTCCACGTTCACGCCGAAGGTGATCGCACCGATCGGCTGACCGGCATCATCCAGTACGGGAATGCTGACCTGGCTTTGGAACGTCTGGGTGGATTCGTCCTGCTCGACATCGCCGAGATCAACCGTGCCGGCACCGGCACCGAACGTGTTCTGCCACTTGCCTTCATCACCCTGCCAGTAATCGGAGGTAACGCCGCTCTGGCCGACATTGAGGCCCTTGGCATCCATGGCAAAGATTTCGGTGAACAGGCCTTCGCTGGCTTCCTGCACGCCGCTCAGATAGGTCGAGGCCGCATTGGACAGCACGCTGTCGATCAACGGCTTGGCGGAAGCATCCACTTCAGCACGCCACTGTTGATCAAGGCTGTCGACCTTGGCCTGATCATAACCGGCGGTCTCTGCATTCTGCGCGGCAATGGCACTGACCAGTTCAGGGTTCTGCGCAATTTCCATGATCTTGCCATTCGCAAGTTCAGTCAGCTGGTCGGCAAATTCATTCGCGAATACGGGTGTTGCGATCAAAGCAGTCGCCACCATCGTCACGGCAAAAAGATTTCTCATTGTGTTCCCTCTCCATTATTTTTGGTCTTGAGATAAAACGAATAGTAGAAAATGCTTAATAAGACCTATAAATGCCATTTTGTGGATTTAACGCGCAAAAAAACACGCATATCAGGCCTGTAGGCCGGTAGAAATCGTGCGCCACACGCAAATAACCGCCCGGTATTTGCGCCGCATAACCGATGAATACATGAATATACTTAGCCGTTGGCCCGCATGAAAAAGCAGACGATTTGATCATCTCAAATCGCCTGCCCAACGCTATTATATCAAAGAGGCTCTAGGTGCCGTAGGATTTGCGCACCTCGGCCTGCAAGGCCCGCGCACCGCCGACCGGCCGGGCCAGCAAATCGCTCTCCCCGTCATCGATCCGGAAGATATCGACGATCCGGTCAAGCTCGGAAGCCTGGGCCTCCGTCTGTTCAATGGCGGCATTGGTTTCCTCCACCAGAGCCGCATTGTGCTGGGTCATCTCGTCCATCTGGCGCACCGAGGCACTGACTTCCTCGATGGACGAGGCCTGTTCCTTGCTGTCGTCAGCAATGGCTTCCATCAGCGCATTGCTCTTGCGCGCCGCGGCCAGCATGCTTTCAAGCTTCTCAGCCGCGCTCGAGACCAGTTTGGAGCCGTCATTGACCTCGACCGCACTCTGCTCGATCAGGGCCTTGACCTCCGATGAGGCCTCCGCCGCCGATTGCGCCAGACGCCGGACTTCAACGGCGACCACGGCAAAGCCCTTGCCCGCTTCCCCGGCCCGTGCCGCTTCAACCGACGCGTTCAAGGCGAGGAGATTTGTCTGGAAGGCAATGTCATCGATCATGCCGATGATATTGGAGATTTTCGAACTCGAGGAGGTGATCCGTTCCATGGCTTCATTGGCATGGTGCATCACATCGGCACCATCTTCCGCCGCGGCAGACACTTCCTTGGCGCTGCCGGAGGCGTCCTGCGCCTTTTTGGCATTGCCCATCACCGTATGGGCCAATTGCTCCATTGCCGCCGAGGTCTCTTCAATCGTCGCCGCCTGTTTGGTGGTGCGTTCGGAAAGATCATTGGCACCCGAGAGAATTTCACCCGTCGCAGTTTTCAGCCCGCGCGAGGTCTTGCGCAATTGCCCGACAATTTCGCTGAGCTTGTCGGCGACCGCATTGGTGTCGTCCTTGAGCTTGGCGAACGCCCCCTGATAATTGCCTTCAACCCGCAAGGTGAGGTCCGTCTCAGCCAGTGCCGCCAGCACCTGGCCCGTCTCGCTCATGCCGCGATCCACCGTCTCCACCAGCCCGTTGACGCTGTTCGCCAGGGCATTGAGTTCCACATCCGGAAATTCAGCATTCACCCGCCTGGAGAAATCGCCGGCCATGGCCGCATCAACCACTGCGCCAAAGGCCGTCCGCAATTCTTCCATCATCTGGGTCCGCTCCACCTGACGCTGCACGGAGGCCGTCTTTTCCTCCTCGGTCATGGAATTGACCCGCATGCCATTCTCCCGGAACACCTCGACCGCGCGCGCCATTTCGCCCAGCTCATTGCGATAATGGGTATAGGGCACGTCTGCGGTTTCGGGGTTCTCGGTGACCGCCGCCATTGTGGTCACCAGCTGGGAAACCGGCTTCATCAGGATGCGCGATGCCACCAGAACCAGCGCACTGATGATCGCCAGAACAATGGCCGATACGGTCAGCAACATGTTGAATGTGGCGTTCTGAACGCCAATGATCTTGGCCTTTTCCAGCCCGACATAAAGAATGCCGACCGCCTGGTCCTGCTTGTTGATGATCGGCTTGTAGGCGGTGAAATAAGGAACACCGAGGATGTCCTCTTCCCCGCGATAGGTCTCGCCTTCAACCACAGTCGCATAAACCGCGCTATCCTTGCGCAGCACCGTACCAACGGCCCGCTCCCCATCCGGCTTGACGAGATTGGTCGTCTGGCCCTTGAAATCCCCGGTCGCCGGATCCAGCGCATATAGGGACGCGGTTTCGCCCGTCACCTTGGTGATTTCATCAACGAGGTTATTGTTACTGAATTCGGGGAGAGCCCAGACAGTGATTGTGTCGATTTCGTTGTTTTCGGTCCAGGTCAGCTCGGTACCCGGCATTGACCCGGCAAATATGGTTGCAGCGATCCGCAGGTTCTGTTGCTGATTGTTCTCGGCAATCTGTGCCGTGCCCGAAGACAAGTTGAAATAAACGGCAACCGCAACCGCGCCAATGGCCAGAGCAAGGCTGCCGATTGCAAGAAAAAGAATTGAGGTTGAAAGCTTGACGCCACCAACCAGCGCGAACCTGTGCTTCATCGTGCATTCCCCCCACGAAGATCACGTTGTGTGATCGCTATTGGGCGAAATACTAACCAGCATCTGGTTAATAATAGTTGACTACACTATAGACGACGCCTCCGAATGACTGCCGCTGCGCGATACACAAATAAAAAGTGTTTTATTATACGGACTTACGAATATAAATATAAAACACAATAATTCATCCCGCGAGCTTGAGGGCGATCATTTCAGCCCGCATCATGCCCTTAAAGCACCACACGCAAGATCAATACCGGCATTGAAAGACAGGAAATGCGACCCGCAGGAACGGGGCAAGGGCCTGAAACGCTGTCCCTCGCATGGCACCTCAGATGGGTGAACAGGGCGTCACCGACCCATAAAAAAAGAGCACCCAGGGGGCGCTCTTTAATCACTGCAATACCTGCCGGATGGACAGGCTACATCAGCATCGCGTTCGGCCCCAGATGCTGGGCCTCGATCATCAGATTGGCCCAACCATCGAGCACGGCCTGTGCCGCCGCCTTGCCATCAAGCGTATTCTGCGCGTCAAGCTCGGCCTGGGCCGCCTTGATCGCCGCTTCGATTTCCGCCCGCTCAAAGTCTGATGCGGCCTTGGCGCGTTCCGCCAGGATCGTCAGCCCCTCGGGGGAGACTTCAGCAAACCCGCCCTGGACATAGAACGTGCGCGTTTCCGTGCCCGTCACCGTCACAAAGCCCGGTTTCAACGTGGTCATCATCGGCGCATGGTCACCCATCACCGTGAAATAGCCTTCCTGCCCCGGAACGGAGACCGATTTGGCCTCCTCGGAGAGGACCAGATGCTCTGGCGAGACGATTTCGGTTTTGATGCCCTCAGCCATGAAATGTCCTTACGCTGCCTGCGCGGCCAGCTTCTGTGCCTTGGCGATCGCGTCATCAATGGTACCAACCATGTAGAACGCAGCTTCGGGCAGATGATCATAATCACCGGCGCAAAGGCCCTTGAACGCCCGGATGGTGTCCTCGAGCGGCACCAGCACACCCGGCGTGCCGGTAAAGGCTTCAGCCACAAAGAACGGCTGGCTCATGAAACGCTCGATCTTGCGGGCGCGGGCCACGGCCACCTTGTCTTCTTCGGACAATTCATCCATGCCGAGAATGGCAATGATGTCCTGCAGGGACTTGTAGCGCTGCAGGATTTCCTGCACTTCGCGGGCCACCAGGTAATGCTCTTCGCCCACAATGGCGGGGTCGAGCATACGCGATGTGGAATCGAGCGGATCCACAGCCGGGTAGATACCCTTTTCCGAGATCGCACGGTTCAAAACGGTCGTCGCATCAAGATGCGCGAACGAGGTGGCAGGTGCCGGATCGGTCAGATCGTCGGCCGGCACGTAAACGGCCTGCACCGAGGTGATCGAACCCTTGGTCGTGGTGGTGATGCGTTCCTGCATCTGACCCATATCGGTCGCCAGTGTCGGCTGATAGCCCACAGCGGAGGGGATACGGCCCAGAAGCGCCGACATTTCAGCACCGGCCTGGGTAAAGCGGAAGATATTGTCCACGAAGAACAACACGTCCTGGCCCTTGTCGCGGAATTCCTCGGCAATGGTCAGACCGCTCAGCGCCACACGGGCACGCGCCCCCGGGGGTTCATTCATCTGGCCGAACACCAGGGCGCATTTCGAGCCCTCGGTCGAACCATTGTTTTCCTTGGGGTCCTTGTTCACGCCGGATTCGATCATTTCGTAATAAAGATCGTTACCTTCACGTGTCCGCTCGCCCACACCGGCGAAAACGGAATAACCACCATGTGCCTTGGCGATATTGTTGATCAGTTCCTGGATCAGAACCGTCTTGCCCACACCAGCGCCGCCGAACAGGCCGATCTTGCCGCCACGTGCGTAAGGGGCCAGCAGATCGACAACCTTGATGCCGGTCACCAGAATCTGGGCTTCCGGGCTCTGGTCGACGAAAGCGGGCGCTTCCGCATGGATGGGACGGCGTGTCTTGGTCTTGACCGGGCCGGCTTCATCGATCGGCTCGCCGATCACGTTCATGATGCGCCCGAGGGTCTCTTCGCCAACAGGCATCGAAATCGGCTCGCCGAGATCGGTGACGGCCTGACCGCGCACGAGGCCTTCGGTTGTATCCATGGCGATTGTGCGCACCTGGTTTTCACCAAGATGCTGCGCAACTTCCAGCACCAGCCGGTTGCCATTATTGTCGGTCTCAAGCGCGTCCAGAATGGCCGGCAGGTGGTCGTCGAACTCAACGTCGACAACAGCACCAATGACCTGACTGACGCGGCCGGTTGCTTTTGCTTTGGCTGCCATCTTTAATCCCCGTTCCGTCGTTTAGAGCGCTTCGGCGCCCGAAATGATTTCGATAAGTTCTTTGGTGATCTGGGCCTGACGCTGGCGGTTAAAGCTCATCGTCAGCTTGTCGATCATCTCGCCTGCATTGCGCGAGGCATTGTCCATGGCCGACATTTTCGCGCCCATCTCACCGGCAACATTTTCCAGCAAGGCCCGGAAAATCTGCACCGAGATATTGCGCGGCAACAGATCCTCAAGGATCGCTTCTTCGCTCGGCTCGTATTCGTAATTAAGGCTGTCAGCACTCACTTCGGCATCGGCCAAAGCGGCCGGGATCAACTGTTGTGCCGTCGGCACCTGGCTGATCACCGATTTGAAGCGCGAATAGAACAATGTCGCCACGTCGAATTCACCATTGGCAAACATCGCGAGAACCTTCTCGCCGATATCCTGCGCATTGGCATAACCGATCTGCTTGACCTCACGCAGGGTGATGGTCTCGACGATCTTGTCCTTGAACGTGCGCCGCAAGATGTCATTGCCCTTGCGCCCGACCGTCAGGATCTTGACCGTCTTGCCCTCAGCCAAAAGCTTGTTGGCATGTTCGCGCGCCAGCCGGGCGATTGATGAATTGAAACCGCCGCAAAGCCCGCGTTCAGCCGTGGCCACGATCAGCAGATGCACTTTGTCCTCACCGGTACCGGCCAGAAGTTTCGGTGCATCGTGACGGCCTGCATAAGCCGCCCCAAGGGCTGCCAGCACCCGGTCCATGCGTTCCGCATAGGGGCGTGCAGCCTCGGCGGCGTCCTGCGCGCGCCGAAGCTTGGCCGAGGCCACCATTTGCATGGCCTTGGTGATCTTCTGGGTCGACTTGACCGAGACGATCCGGTTTTTTAGGTCTTTCAAAGAGGGCATAACGCCATCCGTTCCGTTAAACTGCCGTGAGCTTTACGCTGCAAAAGTCTTTAGGCTGCAAAAGTCTTGGCGAAGCTATCAAGAGCTGCAGTGAGTTTGCCCTTGATATCGTCGGTCAGCGCTTTTTCCTTGGCAATCGCGCCAAGAACATCAGCATGCTTGGAGCGCAACGCGCCCAGCAGACCCTTTTCAAACTCGCCAACCTTGTTCACCGGCACCTTGTCCAGATAACCGTTCACACCGGCGAAAATGACCGCCACCTGCTCTTCGGTCTTCAAAGGCGAGAACTGCGGCTGCTTGAGCAATTCCGTCAGACGCGCACCACGGTTCAGCAAGCGCTGGGTCGAGGCATCAAGATCGGAACCGAACTGGGCAAAGGCGGCCATTTCGCGATACTGGGCCAATTCACCCTTGATCGAACCGGCAACCTGTTTCATCGCCTTGATCTGAGCCGACGAACCCACGCGGGACACCGACAGACCGGCATTCACAGCCGGGCGGATGCCCTGGAAGAACAGATCGGTCTCAAGGAAGATCTGCCCGTCGGTGATCGAGATCACGTTGGTGGGGATATAGGCCGAAAGATCGTTCGCCTGGGTTTCAATAACCGGCAGCGCTGTCAGCGAACCCGAACCATGGGCTTCGTTGAGCTTGGCGGCACGTTCCAGCAGGCGGGAATGCAAATAGAACACATCGCCCGGATAGGCTTCACGGCCGGGAGGACGACGCAGCAGCAGCGAAATCTGGCGATAGGCCACAGCCTGCTTGGACAAATCGTCATAAGCGATCAGGGCATGCATGCCGTTGTCGCGGAAATATTCGCCAATGGCACAACCGGTGAACGGCGCAATGAACTGCAGCGGTGCCGGATCGGAGGCGGTGGCGGCAACGATGATGGAATATTCCATCGCGCCATTGTCCTCGAGCACCTTGACCAGCTGGGCGACGGTGGAACGCTTCTGGCCCACAACCACATAGATGCAGTAGAGCTTGGCGGTCTCGTCGGAACCCTGATGGGCCGGCTTCTGGTTGAGGAAAGTATCGATGATGATCGCGGTCTTGCCGGTCTGACGGTCACCAATGATCAGCTCGCGCTGGCCACGGCCGATCGGGATCAGCGCATCGATGGCCTTAAGGCCTGTCGACATCGGCTCATGCACCGATTTACGCGGCAGAATGCCCGGCGCCTTGACGTCAACGCGGCGGCGTTCCTTGGCCTTGAGCGGGCCCTTGCCGTCGATCGGGTTGCCCAGACCGTCAACAACGCGACCGAGCAATTCCTTGCCCACCGGCGTATCCACGATGGAACCGGTCCGCTTGACCGTGTCGCCTTCCTTGATGCCCCGGTCATTGCCGAAGATCACGATGCCGACATTGTCGCGCTCGAGATTGAGCGCCATACCCTTGATGCCGCCCGGGAACTCTACGAGCTCACCGGCCTGGACATTGTCGAGGCCATATACACGAGCGATACCGTCGCCGACCGAAAGCACCTGGCCAATTTCGGAGACCTGGGCCTCCTTGCCAAAATCCTTGATCTGGTCCTTGAGGATCGCGGAAATTTCCGCAGCTTTGATATCCATTAGCCGACCTCTTTCATCGCGATTTTCATCGCTGTCAGTTTCGTCTTTAATGAGCTGTCGATCATTTGCGATCCGACCTTCACTTGAAGGCCACCGATCAGCGAAGGATCAACGTGGGCATTCAGCGTCACCGTCATGCCGATTTTCTTTTTCAAGGTATCGGCCAGAGACTTGAGCTGTTCCTTGGACAAGGGTGCAGCAGACATCACGTCCGCGCTCACCTCGCCACGTTCTTTTGCGGCCAGCGCCTTGAAACCGGCAATCATTGCCGGCAGCGCAAACAGCCGTCCGTTCCGGGCCACGAGGCGCAGGAAATTTGCGACCAGTTCCGGGGTTTTAGATTTTGCCAGAATGGCGTCAATGGCTGTGCTTTTCACATCAGCCGCAATAACCGGGGAGATCAGGAACCGCGAGAAGTCGCTGCCCTCACCCATCAGGGCGTTAACGGCCTCAAGGCTCTTTTCCGTCGCCGGCACGGCCTTGGCCTCTGTTGCCAGATCAAAAAGTGCAGCGGCATAAGGCCGGGCAATGTGCTGAAGAACTGAATTCTGCGCGCTCAATGTTGCTCAACCCCGTCTGTTACAAGTCAACCGGCCGGTGGAAAGTTTGGCTCAAACCACACGGCAATTTATGGACTTTAGTCAAGGAAAATGACCAGCCTGACCCAGGCTCATGAAAGTCGCGCCCCCACTAACACACAAAAACTCGCGGGCGCAAGCGTGCGGGCGTGAATCTGGCGCGCTAAATTTGTCGCAGCGCCAGTTATCCCAACCCCCGTCAGGCCTAATAAAAACTCATCGGGTCGATATCCACCTGAACCCGGAGATTTCCGGTGATCTTTTCTGCAGCCCCAAGCCAGAAGCGGACATAGCCGGAAAGGTCAAAATCCTTGGGGCTTTGCACCAAAAGCCGCACCCGGTGCCGCCCCCTTACCATCGAGACGGGCGCGTCCGCCGGCCCGAACAATTTCACTCCCTCGGCCATCGGCGCCGCCGCCAGAAGCCTGCGGGCAAAACCAAACGCTGCCTCATGCTCATTGGCCGAAATGATCAGCGCCGCCAGCCGCCCGAACGGCGGCAGCCCGCCCTCCTGGCGCACCTCCAGCTCATGGGCATAAAACGCCTCGCTGTCGTCGCGCATCATCGCCTGCATTACCGGATGGTCGGGATGATAGGTCTGCAAATAGGCCCGGCCCGATTTGGCGGCACGCCCGGCACGCCCCGCCACCTGGGTTAAAATCTGATAGGTTTTCTCTGCCGCCCGCGGATCGCCATGGGTCAACCCCAGATCGGCATCCAGCACCCCCACCAGCGTCAGCTTTTCAAAATGGTGCCCCTTGGCCACCAATTGGGTGCCGATGATCAGGTCATATTCGCCGCGCTCGATTTCGGAGAACCGGTCGCGAATCTGCGCATTGCTGCCCATGTCGGACGAGAGCACCACCCGGCGCGCATCGGGAAAGCGCGCGGCGGCCTCCTCGGCAATCCGTTCAATCCCCGGCCCGATCGGCACCAGCGATTCGGCCGCCCCGCATTGCCCGCAGGTCTCGGGCTTTTTCATTTCATAGCCGCAATGATGGCACATCAAAACGCCGCGAAACCGGTGCTCCACCAGCCAGCTCGAACAATCGGGACATTGATATTGATGGCCGCAGGCCCGGCACAGCGTCATCGGCGCATAGCCGCGCCGGTTCAAAAACAGCAAGACCTGCTCGCCCCGGTCGAGCGTTGCAAAGATTTCCCGCGCCAGTTCGGGGGCAATCCATTGCCCCTTTTCCGGCCCTGCCGCCCGCATGTCGATGGTGCGGATATCGGGCATTTGCGCATCGGCAAACCGGCTTTCAAGCCGGATATGGGTATATTTGCCCATATTGGCATTGTTCCGGCTTTCAACCGAAGGCGTTGCCGACGAGAGAATCACTTTCGCCCCGGCCAGATTGGCCCGCACCACCGCCATGTCCCGGGCGTGATAATTCACCCCGTCCGATTGCTTGAACGCCCCATCATGTTCTTCATCGAGCACCAATAGCCCGAGTTCGTGAAACGGCAGGAACAGGGCCGACCGCGCGCCAACCACCGCGCGCACCTGCCCACTCATCACCCCGCGCCACACCCGCGCCCTTTGCACCGGCGTCATGTCTGAATGCCATTCGGCGGGTCTGACCCCGAATCGTTTGGTGAAGCGTTCCAGAAAGGTGTGGGTCAGGGCGATTTCGGGCAGCATGATCACTGCCTGCTTGCCGGCGCGCAGGGTATCGGCCACCGCCTCGAAAAACACCTCGGTCTTGCCGCCCCCGGTCACCCCGTCGAGCAGCGCCACCCCGAACCCCTCTGCCATGGCGCGGAACTGATCGAGCCCGGCCTGCTGCTCGACATTGAGCACCATCGGGCGGAAATCCGGATCGGGTGCCTGCACCACGGGCGGTGGCGGCAGGCTCACCTGTTCCAGCGCCCCAACCTTGACCAGCCCTTCGATCACCGAGGGGCTGACCCCGCTCGCCCCGACCAGCGCCGGCTTGGCCCAGGCCATGCCATCCATCACCACATCAAGCACCCGCTCGCGTGCGCCGGTCATCCGCTCTGGAGTGGTGCCGGTAGTGCGATAGGCGGTCACCGGCTTTTCCGGCTCCAATGCTTCATGCGAGCGCAATACCGCGCGCAAAACCATGCCCGGCGCTGCCAGCGTATAACGGGCGACCCAGTCGATCAGGCGCAGCAATTCATCTGAAAGCGGCGGCACATCATAAAGCTTGGAAATCTCCTTGAGCCGGTTATGAGCCACCTTGTCCTTGGGCGCACCCCAGACCACGCCGAGCACCGCCCGCGGCCCGAGCGGCACAATGACCACCGACCCGCGTTCAACCCGCATGCCCTCCGGCACCCGATAGGAATAGGGCCCTTCAACGGCCACCCCCACCATTACCGCAACAATGTCACCCAGCTCGTCCATCAAAACCTTAAAACCATTCCCGTCATGGAGAGAACAAACCATGACCGATTCACACCCGCTTGACTACGGCCATTCCCCCGCCCGGAGCAAGCCCCTGTCGTGAGGGGCGCGGCTCCGCATCCTTCTTCTTCGCTTTCTCCCTCGCCTTATTCTTCGCCTCTCCCTCCCCGGCCCGGCCCACTCCGCTCCACTCTCTTCTCCCTCACCCTTCCACTCCACTCTCTTCTCCCTCACCCTTCCACTCCACTCTCTTCTCCCTCGCCCGGCCCCTCCCACTTCCTTCTCCCTCGGGCTTGACCCGAGGGTCCATACGATACCGGCCACATCGAATGGATGCCCGGATCAAGTCCGGGCAAAAGGGGGGTGGGCAGACGCAATGTTCCAAAACCCTCATGGTGAGCTTGTCGAACCACGAGGGTTTGAACACCGCGTGTGCCGCCCATCCTTCGACAGGCTCAGGATGAGGTGATGCTTGTGGCAAACGCACGCACCCGCCGTCATTGCGAGCGGCAACGCCGCGCGGCAATCCAGAGCGGCACGCACCAACCCGGCGGCCTCCTTTCCTTCGCCCCTTCGGGGAGAAGGTGGCGCGAAGCGCCGGATGAGGGGTGGCGCCAGGATCAAAACTCACGAGCAAAGCCCCCCCCCCCCCC
>Ga0209344_10000258_pt1 | contig 104849 bp, 83 predicted proteins | sample Cruoilmetagenom6_FD_187293 | JGI IMG/M metagenome (GOLD analysis project Ga0209344, IMG submission 187293) | Oil polluted marine microbial communities from Coal Oil Point, Santa Barbara, California, USA - Santa Barbara Oil Seep Sample 6 (SPAdes)... | ecosystem: Environmental > Aquatic > Marine...
CAATTTTGAGCGTAGATGTATAAAATTCACCTTTTTCATACTAATGGTTAAATTATGGTCGATAGTTTGGAACAGAATTAGTTACGAACAAATGTAATCTTAATGCTCATTCTGCACCACAAATAAAGGAGCAAAAGTACATTATTAAGTCGATTTTGAAAATGCAAATAAAGTGTTAACTATTAATTTATATTAGTTCTAAATAATATTTTATTACTTCGCGAAGTTATTAAGTTTTACATTTGCACTAAAGATAGATTTATATGAATTTCCATACATTTCCCAAAATTTTTGTTACCAGTATTTTACTATTGTTTATTTCCGTCAAAAGTATTGCGCAAAGCGCTACTCTGACAGTAAACCAAGATCCAAAAATTACCGAGTTGCTTGAATTGAAAAAAAATCTAGAAAAGGAACGTGAGTTTTCCGATGGATATACAATACAATTGTACTATGGCGAATTGGACAAAGCAAACCAAACGTTGAGAAAGTACAAAGGAAGCTATAGCAACTGGCCAGCCTCAATTGAATACGAAACTCCAAATTATAAAGTTTGGGCAGGAAATTTTTCTTCGCGAATTGAAGCCGAACGCGCATTGATTGAAATTCAAAATAATTTTTCGGCAGCATTTATTTTAAAGCCCGAAAGACGCAAATAAAAAAAAGACCTGAAGTATGAATTTCAGGTCTTTTTTTATCTAGCTTATTTTTGGATTATTTCAGCTTTTTCTTCACTGCAACTTCCTGGAATGATTCAATAATATCATTCTCATAGATGTCATTGTAGTTTTTAACCTGAATACCACAATCGTATCCTTTGGCCACTTCCTTCACATCGTCCTTAAATCGTTTTAACGAGGCAAGTTCACCTGTGTAAACTACTACGCCCTCACGTATAAGACGTATTCCGGAGTTACGGAATATTTTCCCAGTTAATACCATACAACCTGCAATGGTACCCACTTTCGATATTTTGAAAGTTTCACGAATTTCAGCTGTACCGGTAATTTCTTCCTTCATTTCTGGTGAAAGCATACCTTCCATAGCATCTTTCACGTCATTAATGGCGTCATAGATAATAGAATAGGTACGGATATCTATTTCTTCCTTATCTGCAATTTGGCGAGCGTTGCCCATTGGACGAACGTTAAAACCAATAATAATTGCATCTGAAGCCGAAGCTAACAATACATCACTTTCGGTAATTGGACCAACTGCCTTGTGGATTATATTAACTTGAATTTCTTCTGTAGAAAGTTTCTGGAACGAATCTGTCAAGGCTTCTACAGAACCATCCACATCACCTTTAAGGATAATGTTCAATTCTTTAAAGTCACCAAGTGCAATACGTCTTCCAATTTCATCAAGGGTAATGTGTCGTTGCGTTCTAACGGATTGCTCTCGCTGAAGTTGTGTACGCTTTGTAGCAATTGCTTTTGCTTCACGTTCATCTTCAAATACATTGAACTTATCTCCAGCTTGTGGTGCGCCGTCCAAACCAAGAACTGAAACAGGAGTTGACGGGCCAGCTTCTTTAACACTGTTGCCACGCTCATCCTGCATTGCTTTCACCTTTCCACTGTTCTGTCCTGCAAGAACGTAATCACCTACTTTAAGGGTTCCGCCCTGAACCAACACGGTTGAAACATAACCACGGCCTTTGTCAAGGAATGCTTCCACAACGGTACCATTTGCTTGGCGGTTTGGGTTTGCTGTCAATTCAAGCAATTCAGCTTCAAGCAATACTTTTTCAAGTAATTCTTTTACGCCATCTCCTGTTTTTGCAGAAATATCTTGCGATTGAATTTTCCCACCCCAGTCTTCAACTAAAAGATTCATTTGAGCAAGTCCTTCTTTAATTTTTTCAGGATTTGCGTTAGGTTTATCTATTTTATTGATTGCGAAAACTATCGGAACACCCGCCGCTTGCGCGTGGCTGATAGCTTCTTTGGTCTGTGGCATAATATCGTCATCCGCCGCAACTACAATAATTGCAAGGTCAGTAACCTGGGCTCCACGCGCACGCATTGCGGTAAACGCTTCGTGACCTGGAGTATCAAGGAATGCTATTTTTTGTCCACCATCCAGTTCAACACCATAGGCACCTATATGCTGTGTAATTCCACCAGACTCGCCAGCTATTACATTTTCTTTACGAATATAATCCAAAAGCGAAGTTTTACCGTGGTCAACGTGACCCATTACGGTAACAATTGGTGCACGTGGCTCAAGATCTTCTAATGCATCAACTTTTTGATCGATTGACTCTTCAATATCGGCAGTTACAAATTCTACTTCGTAACCAAATTCTTCAGCTACTATACTTAAAGTTTCAGCATCAAGACGCTGATTCATTGTTACCATCATTCCCAAACTCATACAAGCTGAAATAATCTTGGTAACGGGAACATCCATCATCGTAGCCATCTCGCTTGCGGTAACGAACTCAGTAACTTTTATAAGTTTATTATCTGCTTCTTGTTGTGCAAGTTCATCAGATTTTTGACGGTGTGTATCACGCTTTTCACGACGGTATTTAGCGCCTTTACCTTTGGAAGATTTTCCTTGAAGCTTCTCTAAGGTTTCACGTACTTGTTTTTGTACTTCTTCCTCGCTTGGTTCTTCTTTTGGTGAAGTACTACGGCCTTTCCTAGCTGGGCCTCGATTATCTTTAAAATTGTTTCCACCTCCAGAAGTTCCATTTTTTGGAGCTTCCTTACTTATACGACGCCTTTTGCCTTTTTTATCCTTCTTATCGTCAACCTTAGTATCTTTTTTCTTTTCGGGCTTCTTAAACTGGGTTAAATCTATTTTCTGCCCAGTAAAGTTTGGCCCATCCAGTTTGCGATATTGTGTAGTAACAGTATCGGACTCTTTAGCGGCTTCTACCTTTGGCTCTTCTTTAGCAACGGGAGCTTCTTTTATTTTTTCTGCAGGTTTTTCTTCCTTCTTCTCCTTTTCCTCTTTAGGCGGAGCAACAGGTTTTTCCTCTTTTTTCTCTTCTATCTCTTTTTTAGCAACCTCAGGTTTTTCAGCTACAACTTCAGGCTTCTCTTCTTTCTTGGTTTCAACTGGTTTTTCTTCAGCTTTAACCACTTCCTTTTTTGCTTTTCCGGCATCAAGGTCAATTTTACCTACTTGCTTTGGCCCATCAAGTTTAGCCTCTGCTTTTATAACGCGGGATGCTTCTTCCTTTTTGTGCTTTTCTTCCAGCTCACGTTCGCGTTCCAAACGGAATTCTTCTTTTTCCTTACGTTTTTCTTCGCCTACTTCCTTGGAAGCTACTTTTTTACTCTTGTCGGTTTCAAACTCTTCAAAAAGAACTTCGTACTCATCACCTGTTATTTTGGTATTGGGACTTGCGTCCACATCGAACCCTTTGGAACTCAAAAATTCCACGGCACGATCCAACGAGATGTTGAATTCACGTAATACCTGACTTAGTCTTTTAGTCTTTACTTCAGCCATAAATGCTTTTTCCTATTTTGTCTTTTTAAAAAATTTGTATAAAAGTAATTAAAGTTTTAACTACTCTTCAAATTCTTCTTTTAATATATTAATTACATCGCGGATGGTTTCCTCTTCCAAATCGGTTCGTTTTACCAAATCGTTGATGTCGTGTTCCAATATGCTTTTTGCAGTATCCAGACCAATTTTATGGAATTCCTGAATGATCCATCCTTCTATTTCATCTGAGAATTCGCTCAATTCTACATCTTCTTCCGCACCTTCGCGAAGCACATCTATTTCATAGCCAGTTAACTGTCCTGCCAATCGGATATTGTGGCCACCGCGGCCAATTGCCTTACTCACTTCTTCAGGTCGAAGAATTACCTCAGCGCGTTTTTTAACTTCGTCAATCTTTACCGAAGTAACCTTTGCAGGGCTCAATGCCCTTGTTATATATAAAGTAAGGTTACTGGTATAGTTAATTACGTCTATATTTTCATTACCAAGTTCGCGAACAATTCCGTGAATTCGGGATCCTTTCATACCTACACAAGCGCCCACAGGATCAATACGGTCATCGTAAGAATCTACGGCAACTTTTGCCTTTTCACCAGGAATACGAACTACTTTCTTCACAGTAATCAAACCGTCAAAAACCTCAGGTATTTCCTGCTCAAACAATTTTTCAAGGAAAACCGGAGCTGCCCTAGACATTATAATTGTGGGTTTATTCCCTTTAAGGTCAACGCTTTCAATAATACCACGAACATTATCACCTTTTCTGAAAAAATCTGAAGGGATTTGTTTTTCCTTAGGAAGAATTATCTCGTTGCCATCATCATCCAAAAGAATAACTGCACGATGACGGATGTGATGTACCTCGGCCGTATAAATTTCGCCTTCAAGATCCTTGAACTGCTTATATATTATAGTGTTGTCGTGCTCGTGTATTTTTGAAATAAGGTTTTGGCGCAGTGCTAAAATAGAACGACGGCCAAGATCAATCAACTTTACTTCTTCAGATACATCTTCGCCAATTTCAAAATCTGGCTCAATTTTACGTGCAGCGGTCAATGAAATTTCCTCGTTTGGGTCTTCCACTTCGCCGTCTGCAACCACTATTCGGTTTCTCCATATTTCAAGATCGCCCTTATCTGGGTTCACAATAATATCAAAGTTGTCGTCGCTTCCGTATTTTTTTTTCAGCGCGTTTCTGAAAACGTCCTCAAGTATCGCCATTAGCGTTACTCTGTCTATTTGCTTGTCGTCTTTAAATTCTGAAAAAGAATCGATCAGTGCTAAATTTTCCATATCAATCCAATTAAAATGTTATCATCACTTTTGCTTCCATAATATCTTTATAAGGCAAGGTTGCCTCTTTTTGAACGGTAACTTTTCCTTTACCTAAGGGTTTAGGCTCACGCGCAGACCATTTTAGTGTAAAGTTGTCTTCGTTTGCGGCGGTTAACTCGCCTTCAAATTTTTCGTCTTTTTTGGTTTTAACCTTTAAACTTCTTCCAACATTTTTTTTGTACTGTCTGGGAAATGTCAATGGCTCCGAAGCTCCTGCCGACATAACTTCCAAAGAAAAATCATATTCCTCACGATCCAGATTGTGTTCAATAGCGCGGCTAACCGCAATACAATCCTCAACCGTAACGCCCTTATCGCCGTCAAGAATGACCCGTATTTGGTTTTCTTCAGAAATATTTAGGTCGATCAAAAACAGTGATTTGTTTTCTTCCAGCGCACTTTCCAGCAGTTGTGCTACTTTTTCACGCATCATTTTAAGCTATAAAAAGAGGGGACTTTAGTCCCCTCAGATAATTTCGTATCAAATTCGGTGCAAATATACTATATTTTTTAATATTATAAAAACCAAGCCCAAACGATTTATTTTTGTAATTTAAGGGTTCAAAAAAACACAAAACCAACCTGTCATTTATGAAACGTATTCTCGTCCCTACAGATTTTTCCGAACAAGCAGAAAACGCACTTAAAGTTGCTATAAAACTTGCTGAAAAACATAAGAGTGAAATCTTTGTACTCCACTCTATGGAAATGCCGCTTCATTTGTCAAGTTCTGGTGATTCCGGTAATCTCCCTGAGTCTCTTTTTTTTATAAAACTTGCTGAAAAACGCTTTGGGGACCTTCGGAAAAAGAAATATTTAGAGGGAGTTACACTAAACGAAGCAATAGGCCACAACGAAATATACGAAGATATTGAAGAGGCTTGTAAAAAAAACGATATAGACCTAATAGTAATGGGTTCCACAGGCGCAAGTGGTTTTAAGGAAATGTTTGTTGGTAGTAATACCGAAAAAGTTGTGAGAACTTCCAAGACGCCTGTACTCGTTATCAAAAACAATCATCAGGAATTTAATATTAAAGATTTTGTTTTTGCCACCGATTTTTCCGAAGAAGGCCGCGGAGCTTTGGACAAAGCACAAAAATTTGCCAAAAAGGTTGGCGCCAAAATGCATTTACTGTTTGTAAACACTCCCGCTAATTTTAAAACTTCTTCACAAGCTCAAGCTATTATGGAGAATTTTATTAGAGGAATGGGTGTTGAAAACTATACGCTCAACATTTATAACGACACTTCCGTAGAAAAAGGAATACTCAATTTTACGCAGCAAATAAATGCAAAACTTATTGGTATGGGAACGCATGGCCGCAAAGGTATCTCGCACTTCTTCAATGGCAGTATTAGTGAAGATATGGTAAATCACGCAAATATGCCCGTGATAACCTTTAAGATTTAATCATTAAAAATTACTTTTAGCTAAAGCCTGTGATCAATCAAATCTACAGGCTTTCTGCTTAATGGAGGAAAGCGAAGCGCTTCAATTTCTTCGGAAGATGCAAATTCAATTTTTGGCGCTACTCGTAATTTAGCCCTGAAGTGGTCTTTTATATCCAGCAATAATTCTTCTGAAATAGCTTCCGATGCAATTTTTATCAATATTTCATCGGTGCCCAACTCATTGTGAAAAATTTCGATGACATATCTTTCAATCCCTGAAAAATCATTCAGAATATTATACATTGCCGGGGGGTAGAGCGTAGTGCCTTTGTATTTAATCATTTGCTTTTTACGACCCACTACGGGGCCCAAACGCTTGGTATTCCTTCCACATTTACATGGCTCATTGAACACTTGGACCATGTCGCCAGTTTTAAAACGCAGCAACGGCATTGCTTCAACACCTAAAGAAGTTATGGTTAGCTCTCCTACTTCACCATTTACAACAGGCAGATTATTTTCATCAAGAACTTCAGCAATAATAAGTTCGGGATGATGGTGGCCGCCATTGTGCATTTCACATTCATTGAAAGCTGTACTCATTTCAGTGGAAGCATAGGTTGAAAAAAGTTCAATATCCCAATTCTTTTTTATCTTTTTTGCCAAAATATTCAGTGAAAAATCCTGTTCGCGAATGGGTTCGCCGATGCAGATTGCAGCTTTCACTCCTGAATTTTTTAAATCTATTTGGTGCTGTTGTGCATATTCAATCAGTTTTAAAAGAAAAGAAGGAACTGTAATTAAATAGGTTGGCTTAAACTTCAATATGGAATCCCATTGCAGCTCCGGAATGCCCGAACCCACGCGAATAATGCCCGAACCCAGTTTTCGTGCCCCCAAAAAATAGGCAAGTCCGGCCATAAAACGTCGATCCATTGTGGTCATCAACTGCAAAGTATCTTCCTTACCAATACCACAACAAGCAAAGGAAATGGCTTCATTGTAAGCTAAACGTTCCAAGTCATTATCGGTTAATGCAAAAGTTACGGGATCACCCAAGGTGCCTGAAGTAGTTACATAGTCTATGATTTCAGATTTCTCTACACATATGAAATCATCATTGAATTGCTGGAGATGGTCTTTAGTTGTAACAGGGATTTTCTCAAGGTCTTTTAAAGTTTTTAAACCTGAAGCCTGAATATCATTGTCTTTAAAAAGGCGCTTATAAAATGGAGAATTCTCATTTAAATATTGAAGCGTTTCCTTTAGCTTTTCTTCCTGAAAAGTCTTTATTTCTTCAGTTGTCGCTTTTTCTATTTCTGGGATCATTCTCCTAATTTTTTTAAATAATGGGAAATATTTTCTTTATCCGGAACTGTGGATATTTCTTTGGTTAAAGCTATTTGAAAAGCCTTTCTTGCTGCAGCTTTGTAATCTTTTTCAAAGTAATACTTTCCAGTTAAATAATACGCTTTCCAGTACTCAGGATTTTTTTGTTGCAACGAAGAAATTTTTTCTGCGGAAATAGTTTCTTTATTTTCAATAGCAGCTTCCACTTCCCGTTCCAGAATTCGGTATTCTTCGTAATCTGTATATTCTTTGGAATGAACAAAAGTGTCTTCCGCAACATTACCTTTCGGATTTGAAATGGTTTGTGTTGCAGGATTTTCTTCTCTATTTTTAAAAATTTCATTTAAATCATATTCCACAAATTCCCCTAACTGATACGGATTTGAAGAAACCCAAACTTTTCTGCTTTCAGGTTTAAAAACAATGCCGTGATGCGCCAAAAGTTGGTTTAAAGCTTTTTCGTTTCCATAACCAATTTCTTTATTGTCCACCCCCTTTTTGTTCCGAAGAATGGAAACGGCATCGGCCACATCAAGCTTATCCTCTTCCGAAATCAATTCTTCCATCCTTTCAAAACGATACATAGAGTGACTTTCCGAAATCCATTTTAAATTACGTTCATCATTTTTATAGGCTTCACTTTGAAAATGATTGCTGCAAATAAGTTCATCCGTATTTTCAATTTCGTAAACGCCAAAATTATCGGGCGCAACTTCAATAATTGCAGCTTTCTTATCCTTAGCGCTTCCTACAAAAATAGCTTCGGAAACAAAAACTTCACGTTTTTTTGCAATTGCAATCGCTTCTTCAATAGTAGAAGCATACTGTAAAATCTCTCTTGTAACTATAGAAATCGGCGTTTTTGCAACAAGCGGAATCTCAGATTTTCCCGCATTTATCGTTACGGTCAGACCCTGATCGTTCATACCTGAGACCACACCCATCATTCCGCCCCATGTAACCGACATAAATTTATGTCCTTCAGAAGGATTTACGAAAGCGATTATTTTTTCTTTCGCAAAATCATCACCTGCGTAAAAGTCGAAATTTCTTCCGATTAACAATTCACCATCAACGGTTTTATCGCCCCAAACAGCAAACGAAGAACAGCCCACAAGCATTAAATCCTGCATCGCGTGACCAATATCGTGAGCGCCATGCAAATAGAGCAACCGCAAATAAGGCTCTCCTATTTCACTGAAATTTGAAGATGAAAACTGCGAAAGCCCATAAATTTCCGTTTTGTATTCTTCGGGAATGTGCAGATACATTTTTCGGTTGTACCAGGCCAAAAACTTTTGAAGTAAATATTGCTGCGTTTTTGAAGGTACCAAATCTTCCACTTTGTTGAAAAAAATAGCTTCCTGCTTTTGCATTAAATCCTGTGTAAGACTTCCAGTAATTTTTCCTATTTGCAATGGGTTTCCTTCCACATAAAGTTCCCATTGGCCTTGTTTATTTTTGAGAAGAAAATTGTTTCCAGCAACAAAAGTGGAATCGTTCATTTTTACTTTTTCGGGAATAGCTTTATCGTAGCCACTAACATCGGGTCGATTGTTGATAGATTTTGAAACTCCGCATGAATTCAGAAAAATAATCAAAAACGCAAATGCGAATAATTTTTCCAAATAGTTCATCTTAACCGTTTTGTTTTTTCAGCTTTGCAGCACGCTTGTTAGTTTTTGATAACGTACGATTTTCTTTATAATCAATCCATTTCTGTCCGAAGGATTTGCGCATTACATTTTCAAAGTGGCGCATAAAAAACACATTATAGAGCATATTCCCAAGACGCCCAAGATGCCTTGGAAATGCACGAAGTGTCATTGAAAAACCGCCGTCCAGATATTTTATATAATGCCAATAACCACTGGGCATGTAGAGTGCATCGCCGTGTTTCATTGTGGCGTGGAGGCCTTCCAAATATTGCAGTGCGGGATATTTTTCAAAATTTGGATTATCTAAATCTATACTTTCCAAATTGTGTACTGAAAAAGGAATTTTATATAAACACTTAGTTTGTTTTGGCGAAAAAAGCATCACACTTTTGGTTCCATGAAAATGAAAATGCACTAAATCTGCCAAGTCCATATCGTAATGTGGCAGTACTTTTGAACCTTCGCCACCGAAAAAAAGAACAGGAAGTCGTTTAAAAAATTGCAACCCAATATCTGGGTATTCAAAATCCTTGAGCAGTTCGGGTAGCTTCACTTTTAAATCATAAAAGAAAATACGCAGATCGGTTGGCTTGGTTTTAATCAATTCAATATAATCTGCCATTCTCATTTCGGTTGCTGGCTCGGCAGAATTTTGCTTGCCTTTGGTGGGCTCGTTATTGTAGAGCGGGACAATTTGTTCGCCAGCGTGCTGCTGGATGTAATCCAAATTCCATTTCTGGAAAGCATCCCAATGCTCTGTCAATCCTTCAATTAAAACAGGTTTTTGGGGCTTGTAATAATTTTTTATGAAATCTTCTTTAGAAATATTCCGGACCCGTTCAATAGGTTTCGTTTTGATCTGTCCCATATCTAAAATCATTAAGTAATTTCTTCCTTTTTTGTTGCTTCCAATATTTTGTTCAGCAAATATTCGCCTCCCAAAATTTCCGAACAAGTTACCACACCGCTAATAGTAACGCCCAAAATACCGTGCATATTTAAACTTTGACCTGTAAAAAACAGATTTTTAATTTTGGTCCGCGGCGAAACGAAGGATTTCAAGGGATTGTTGGCATCTTTAACGTAACCATACATCGAGCCTTTGTTACAACCTATGTAATCACGGTATGACAATGGTGTGGATGAATAAACCGATTCAATACAATCACGAAGATTGGGAAATTTTTTCTCCAATTCTTTAATAATTATTTCAGACTTATACGCTTTAAATTCTTCATAAGTTTGGCCGCGATCATTTTTTTGGGCCGCGGTGTTAAATGTGTTTGCCCAAGGTTTTACCTCATCAAAGTGCATATAGGTCATAACAGTTATGTTATCGCCGAATTCTTCTTTATCTTTTTTGACTCCCATTGAAAGCATGTAAGCTTCCGGCCAGCTTTCCTGTGTGTAATTATGAACATCCCAAATAGATTTATAATCCTTAAAATGATAATAATTGTGGTTCAAGTATTTAAAGCAGTTTGGCTTTAAAACCAAATAAAGACTGAATGCCGCAACAGTACTTTCAATGTTTTCAATGCGGCTAGTATATGATTTTCTGAAATGGTTCTGCCCAATCATCTCAAGGGTCATTTTCGGATCAACGTTTGAAATAAATATATCGCCGTAAATGGTTTTTCCATTTGCAGTTTGCACAGCAGTAACAACTCCATTTTCAGTTTCAAACTTAGTAACCTCGTGGCGCTTGTATGCTTTTCCACCCTTTTCCCTAAAACGGGCGAGCAAGGCTTTCGTTATTTGGCTTCCACCGTTGATGCAGCGGTATGAACTTTCAATGTATGAATTCACGGAAAGTGCGTGCATATAAAAAGGAGTTCTTTCGCCTTCACCTGCATAAAGCAGATTGCTACCGCCCAAAACGGCACGTAGTTTTTCGTTTTCAGTTATGGAGTCTATAAATTCCTTCGCCTTTACTTCAAATAGCGAGGTGTTTTCATAATACGGTTTTCCAAGTTTTAGGCCATATAGCGGGAAAAAACTACAGGTATCAAGCATTTTTTGACAATATGTGTCTATAGCTTTTTCCTCTTCGGGAAATTCCTCAAGTAGTGTTTTCTTGAAGTTTTCATAACCTTGCGCGTGGCAATATTCTTTCGGATCGTTGTCAAAGGTGATCCTATCAAAACCATCCTCGTCCATTTTTTTTAGAGTTATATCGTCTAAAATGTCCAAGTATTTAAAATAGCGATACAGATTCTGCCCTTCGGAAAGACCGCCAATGTAGTGAACGCCAGTGTCAAAAATGGTTTTGTCCCGAACAAAAGTTTGGAGGTTTCCGCCAAACTGTTGGTTTTTTTCGAGCACACAAACGGTATAACCTTCCCTAGCAAGAATAATCGCCGAAACCAGCCCGCCAAGGCCGCTACCGATGATAACTACATCATATTTTTCACTCATTTCGCTGTGTTTCCCGATGGTTTAAAGATACTAATATTAGTATTTCGATACACATTTTGGTAACCTAATGTAAGAATATTTTCTGTTTGTGCCGAAATTGTTTCTTTTAACAAAACTATTGTTTTTACTGAAAGTTCGGGCAATTTTGAAAGCACTTCCGAAGCCATTTTTTCTGAAGAAATAAGGACGGTTTCAATATTTGGAAGCAATGTTTCCGAAACAGAATGGGTGAAATGGAGCTTTTCGTATTTTTGGGTAATGTAGCTCTTTTGAAGTATCGTTCGCGTTTCAGCGTCTTCAATTAAACTGAAGATCTTTCGGTCTGGCCCGTCCAGTGCAATAAGAAAATCGAGCTGTCCTGAATCTTCAGAAACATGTGCAATGTTTCCCGTTTTATCAACTTGACAGATAATTTCAAAATAAATTTCGGCATTTTCCTTTAAATCCTTTTTCACATTTTTGTAAAGTGAATCGCCTTTATAACGGTATTCCTCTAAAATAATATTGTGGAAATATTTTGGGCTTTCAATCGTTTCCCGAAGTTTGGAAAATTCATTTTTAAAATATGCACCTATCTTTTTTGCCTGTTGCGTGTGATTTTCACCAAAAGAAGTGTCTTTGGCTTTTATTCGTGGTAAAATTTCTACAGTTATGCTCCCGTCCTTAATAATGAAACTTCCTTTCGGATTCACCTCACTATTTCCGTGAATCAAAACTGGTAAAATATCCAGATTGAATTCGTTCGCCAAATAAAATGCCCCCTTGTGAAAGCGTTTAATTTTGTTGCTTTGGCTACGTGTTCCTTCGGGAAATGCCATCAGTGAATACCCCTGTTTTATTTTCTTTTTTAGTGGCTCCAAACTGTTTTCGATACCGCTGGAAACGGGATAGAAATCCGCACGTTGCACGGCTTTCCCAAAAACTGGCGAATTATATACCCAATCGTTCACCAAAAAACAAATTTTGGGATGCAACATGCCTACGGCCAAAATATCAAGGAAAGAGGTGTGGTTTGCAATGATCACAGCTGGTTTTGAAAAATCCTCATTCGTTGTATTGATAACCTTTTTCTTTACAAACGGATTGGTGTAAAGTACTGATTTCATAAACTTTGAAATTACTTTATGAAACCATCCCATTTTAATCTTTTTGCTGATTGGAAGCAATGGCATCAAAGTAATGCTGTAAATGGAGAGAAAAATTCCACCCAAACCGAAGTATCCAAAAGACAATATTGAATGGACAAACATGCGCGGGGTGATAGGTCGTTTTGTGGAGCTTCCGATAAAAAGTTTAAATAGCAAAGGCTGAACCGTAAACGAAGTAAACATTGCCGAAAAAATTCCAATTATTGAAACAATAGAGATGGAATACAAGGCAGGATGTTTTGCAAAAACCAAAACACCAACTCCTAAAATGGTCGTCAAAACAGAAAGCATAATGGAGGTTTTGTGAGTAGCCATCACTTTTTCACCTGTGCGAAGTTCCTTTAGTAAACCTTTGGTCATAAAAATGCTATAATCAATGCCTAAACCAAAAATAAATGTGGAAATGATTATGTTAAATATATTGAATTGGATATGGAAAAGCCCCATTATTCCAAGCGTTAAAAACCAAGTGAGAAATATGGGAGCGGCAGTAACCAGTGTAAGTGAAAAACTTCTGAAAAAGAGAAAAAGTATTAGCAAAACCGCTATTAAACAATACCCAATCAGGTTGTTGAAATCATTTTTAAGATTGCCTAAAAAGGTCTCATTCATTTCTTGGCGATCAATCACAATTGTATTCGGAATTTCTTTAAAAGCACTTTTTATTTCCGAGGCATTTTCCTCGCCGAGTTTAACAAGGGTTGTGATTGTAGTAAAATCTGCTTCCGTGGTAATGTAATCTTCCAAAAGAATAGACGGTATTTGCTGATAATCCTCTGGTTTTAATGTTTCAAAATCAGTATCCAAAAATGTGTAAAATCTATTGAAGGTAGTTGGCTTGAAACCTAAATCGTCTCCACTTTCAATTAGATTGTTTTCTAAACTGTCTATTTTGGTTTCGTCCCAAAACTGTTTCCATTGTTTTATTTTTTGACGTTGGTCTCGCTGTGAATGCACGAGTGCGCCAATGGAACTAAAACTACTTATTTTACCTTCTTGCTTCAGCAATGCCAATGTTCCATGGATGGAGTCATTCAACTGTAACGTGCTTTCAATAGATTTTCCGTAGGTTGCCAAATAAACCGATTTCGATGAAATATCAGTCAATTCGTCCAGGTGCTGCATCGCGGTTTTTATTTCCGCAGGTTCATAATTTAATTTTGAAATATCTTTATCAAATTCAACTTTATGATACGTGAAAATACTAACGATCAAAACCAATCCCAATCCAATTAAAAGCCATTTGTTTTTGTGAAAAGGATAATCTGCAACTTTGTCCAAAACGTTGACTTGCTGTTTCCGTGAAAGTGGATTCTTGTAAACCAACGGAATAAATAAAAGTGCAAAAACCGAAGCTCCCAATACGCTAACCGCCGCAAAAATCCCCAAGTCCTGCAAGGCTTGCGAATCTAAAAAGAGCAAACACAGAAACGCCAAAGAAGTGGTTAAACTACTCATCAAAATTGGTTCGGTCACGTCTTTATAAAGACTTTCGAGCGTTTCATTGTTGCGGATGTGCGTTAAAATATGCAATGAATAATCCAATGTTACTCCCAATAAAACTGAGCCGATTCCTAAAGAGATTGCGGAAATTTCTTCTCTAATCAAATAAAGTAACGCAACAGCCAATAGCCCACCAAAAATGGTTGGCACAAAGAGAATTATAGGTACATATAATTTTCTGTAAAACACAATAAAAACCAAGATCAGCAAAGTCATGGCGACGCCAACCGTAAACTGAATATCCTTTTTAATTTGTTGGGCATTTGCAACTGCAATTAGTGCAGCACCGAAATATTCACTACTCACATTTCCGGAATATTTTTGGTTCAATGTATCTTGAAGCGCATACAATTCTTCAGCAAACTTGCTATTTTCGGAAGTTTCGCTACTTGAAAATTTTGGGGTGATAAAAAGCAGAATGTTCTTTTCGTCTTTACTAACCAAAAACCCGTCTTTTAAAACAAAGTCGTCCGTAACGCCGAGCTGTCTTAATTTTTTTAAAGCGATAAAAGAAAGCCCAAGCGGATCTTTCAAAATAACATCTTTTGAAACAATGCCTGATGGAGATATTAGCGTTCGGTAATTCGCTTCGGTAATAGCTGAAATACTGTCTTTTTGAAGTTTTTCAGAAATGGCTTTGTAATCTTCTTTATCCAAAAACAATGGTAAGTTTTCATAAACAAAATCCATTGTACGAAGTAAATCATCGTCATTTACCTTCCCACGAATGCTTTTAATGTATTGTGATGCGTGGGTTTGTAGACTATCCACAAATTCAGTGGCATATTGAGTAAGTTGGTCAACTTGCGAGGAATCATTTCGACGGACCGTAACAATAATTTTATCCGTAAAGTTGACGGTTTTCAGTACTTTCTGAAGACCTTGATTCTCACTGTTCACGGGAATCAATTTTGAAATATCTTCTTCAAAGCGGATTTTTGAAACCAATAAAGTAAGCGCAAAGAGCAGTAATACCAATGCAAATATGCTTGCTATTTTATTTTTAAGCAAAAATTGATATGCCTTAAAAAACCATTTACCCATTGTCGATAATCTTTTTTCGGTCAAACAACGTTAAGAAAACGTAGCTCACGAGACCGCAAGTAACAGCTGCAGTGACTGAAAGCACCAAACTACCAACAATATAGGATTTTAAATATTTTACCAACTCCATGCTTGGATCAATTTCACTTATTGAAAGAATAAATTTTTCACCCAAAAGCCAACTGCCCAGCTTTAAACTGAAGTAAAGTATAAAAGGAATAAACGGCGGCAGGCTAACGTTTGAAAAAGCAAAGGCAATCACTTTGTTCAAATTTAAAAGTAGCGCCAAAAAAATAACGGTCACGGTATGAAAACCCCAAATTGGCGAAAGACCAATAAAAACACCTAAAGCTATTGAAAATGCTTTCTTTTCAGGAGCATCCTCACTGCCCAGAAGGTCTTCCATTATAAACCTTTTAAAACCTTTTTTTTTTAGTTTTCTGAAAAGATTTCGGGGTTTAATATAGAGAAATGTAACAAGTACGAACCAGGTATTCAAAATACTGATTCGCGTAAAATCTTTGAAAGGCCTAAAGTGCGAAACCCTATCCTCAAGTTCATAATGAATTTGTATTGGAATATTTTTCACTTTAATACCGCTCCACGCTGCCTTTACGATGGCCTCAATTTCAAACTCAAATTTTTTGGTATAGAATTTCAACTTTTTCATGGCAAAAAGCGGATACAGTCTAAAGCCGGATTGTGTATCCTGCAAGCGTGTACCTGTTTCTACCCAAAACCAGAAGTTAGAGAATTTGTTGCCAAAACTGCTTTTTTTAGGCACATCGTACTGAGCCATATTGCGAGCGCCAATAAGCAATATTTCTTTGTTTTCTTCCTTTTCCAAAGCTTCAATAAATACAGGAATATCCTCCGGAAAATGCTGTCCATCACTATCAATCGTAATAACATAGTGATATCCTAAGCTTTCGGCATGTTTAAATCCTTGGCGAAGTGCATTGCCTTTTCCTTTATTTTTTGAAAGATGAATTTGTTGGATTTTCGGAAATTGGACCAAAATTTCAGTTGTGGAATCGGTTGAGCCATCATTCACCACAATTACATCTTCAGTATAAACCAAAACCCCTTCAATGACCTGTTGCAAGGTTTTGTAATTATTGTAGGTAGGAATAATTACGCAACATTTCAGGTTTTTAAATTTTTCTGAAAGTAGATTTTGGATCATTTAGAAGTTTCTTATCTGTGAACTCTGTGTCTCTGTGGTTATTATTGCACCACGAAGGCACAGAGGGCACAAAGCAAATATAACATTTAATCTTCTTTGTAATATTCGTTGTATTTCTTTACCGCTAGATAATCTCTGCATGAAAAAGATAAAAACACAAAGCAAAGTTTAATGACAAATCTATTCCTTCTTCAATAAAATCTTTGATTGCGTAAATTGGGAAGCGGCCTCAAGAAAGGCAACCATTTTTTGCCAGTTTGCATTGGGTTCATAATTGTGTATATAGAATTTTTTGATGTCTACTACAAGTTTATTTCCTTCAATTGAAGCCTTGCTTGTAAAGCCACCTGTTTCGTTTTCAACACTACTCGTAAGATTTTCAAGCCCTGAAACTGAATATCCATCTGGAATATTAACTATTATTTGGTAGTTAAAAGATCTAGGGTAAAGCATATAAATATTATTTGTCCTTCCCTTTTCTTTATTGCTCAAGTCTACTTGGCTTACCAGTATTTTACCTATATCCAGTATGTAATTTTTTCCAGCTGTTTTAATTAAATCATTGCCAATGGTAAATTTTTCTTCATATTCAAAAGAATCTTCCTTGCCAAATCTTCCGTTTTTCAAGATTTTAAAAGAATAGTTTTCAATTTTTAAATTGTATTCGCTCGCAGTTCTTTCTTTAATTTTCTCTTGTTGATTATCCTTTAACTTTTGAAGCAATGCTGCGTATTCGTTTTTATATTTCTCTTGGTCTTTTTTGTTTTTCACCCTATCTAAAATAGGCTCTGTTTCATATTTTGCATGATCTTCATATACATAATCATAATACATCAACAGATTGTTTTGCTCATCAATCTTTGTTTGACCATTGTATATAAAAGATCTGTTTATAGAAATACCTGAAAAGTCGGGATTGATCGTCAATTCTGTTTTCTCTGTAGAGTTGTTTTCTTTATAAGTGGAACTTGGCAATTTTACGGTTTCAATATCTTCAATATGCTTTCTGTCAACAACTTTTAGCGTGTAGGCATTCGTGTTTTCTAACAATGGTGAAATTTGATTTGGCGTCGAGTAAGGGTCAAAATATTCTATGTAAACGGGTTTCTCGGTGTTTACTTTCAGAATAAAATTGATGTTGCCTTCCATAAGCAAATCTTTTATATCACCATTGAAGCGTTGGGTACCAATAATAATCTCATAATCTATTTTATTGTCTTTTAAAAAGGCCGTGTAAAAACGAACAAAATCTACTTCATTATTGAAAATAATTGGGTTTTTGCCATAAAGTTCAAAAGGGTACATTATGTTTGATTCGTCCATTACAAATGCTTCAACATAGTTGGTATAATAAGCATGGCGTATGTAGTAGAATACTTCTTTTACCTTCTCTTCATTCGTGGCAAAAGTTTTCTTTTTTAAAAAACGTTCCACATCACCTAGATCTCCATAGGGCCTAAATTTATCTTCATAAAGATTGAATATTTCCTCTTTGGAAACATTCGTTTTTACCGTATTTACATCTTCAGGAATGAAGGCATAGGCCTTCTTTTCATATTTTCCAGAACGGGCAAAAAGCACTTGAAATTTATAGGAGGGCAATTCTACCAAAGGGAAAAACCATCTTGGAAAATCGTTTCTTTCCACATTTTCTGCCTTAAAGGAATAGACCCTTTTTTTGTCTTTTTTTGTTGGCTCAACTATTTGCTGAAGTTTTGGCGCCCCGTTATAGGTGTTAAAGTTTATGAAGAAGTCATCCTCCGTCTCCAATAAAAATTCAAATTTTGCTATTGGATAGGTATCTCCGATTGTGTTTTCTACTGGATTATATTGGTACAGATCATTTTCGCCAACAATAGTATTAGTGTAAAAATAATAGTCAATAATATCTCCTTTTTCCAAAGATGGTATTGCGATTTTCTTTTCATCGTTGTTGGTAACAGATTCTTGATTTACGTCTATTTCAATTTCTTCGCCATTTGGCTTTATTACTTTTATACCCAAATAAAAAGTATTTGTCACGCGACTCATTTCTCTGTAAAAAATGTTTCCTTCTGTATATTTTAATTCTGAATATTCCGTAACAGCGGCTTGATCCAGAAGCTTTATCCGGTCTCTTTCAATTTTGGTATATTCAATACTGTTACCGGGCCTGTTGTAGATATATTTAATGTTTTTTACAAGAAAAACGGCAGACTCATTTTTCCAATTTTCTGGAATATCCATCACTTTTTTGTAAGGATCATCTTCATTCCAAACAAGGTTTTTTATTTCTTCCTGTTTTTCAAGTTCCTTTTTTGATTGTGCCGTGACAGTTAATGAGAATAGTGCAAAAAATGTTATGGTAAGAATATTTTTAAACATAATATAAGGAGTGTGATTTAGGTAAATAAGATTTAATCTTTTACTAAAATTATTTGTTGATTGTAAATGGATTGAAGGCTTTTTATGGTTTCGTTCCATTCTTTAAAATTCGATTTTCTTACAACAGCGTCTTTCATCACGAAGACCTTCTTGTAATGAAGTACATTATCCACGAGTTCAAAATCAACAAAAATTTTATAGTGTTTGGTGTTAACATCAATTCCCTTGGGCAACTCTGTTACTTTGTAGCCTTCCGGAAGTTCAAGATTTATTTCAGAAGAAAGATATTCCTTATGTGCGAATTCATAATCTGTATTGCGCTCGTTAAAAAGCCATTTGCCGTATTCCTGATAATGATCCAGATTTATATAGATTTCATCATCAAAGGAAGAAACGGCATTATCTTGTTTTAAATTAAAATCTATGGAAAGTTGATCATCGCGATTTTCCAAATCTGAAGTTTCAATATTATCTACCAACATATTTCTGTCTGCTCTTTTCAAATAATACTCCAAGGCTTCGCTTTTCATTTCGGTTCTTAGATTATTAAAAACATACAGAAATGAAGCCCTACTTTCTCCCGAATAGGTAAGCGAAACGTTTCCTTCCAAAGCATTATTATTTATCTTGGCATTAAAAACATGGGTTTCCTTATTTGTTTCTGGAGCTACAACCGGGACGGTTTCCAATATAAAAGAGTCTCCATTCTCAATCATTACTTGCTTGCCTTGAATACGTTCTGCATATTCACCAAAAGGGTTGAATTTTTCGGTACCGTCCAAGAATATTTTCTTCCCATTGTAAAATACCGTACAGATCATATGGTTGTCTACAGACAATGATGGGGTTGAATAATCATAGGCAATTCTTTTGGTGCCCAGCCAAGTTAAACGGGCGTCAAAACCTGCGTCAATAAGCATTTGCTTGGTAAGGTTTGCCATCCCCTTACAATCTCCATATCTTTTTTTGAACACATTTTGACATTCATCTGGCTTAAAGCCAGCCAATCCGTCTTCAAAAGCTATGTAGCGAATATTATCCTGTATCCAATAATAGATATTCTTGATTTTTTCTTCGTCATTTTTTGCATTTGCAGTGAGCTCAGCTACCTTTTCTTTTAAGACAGAAGGATCATCCGTCATAGAATCAACCAAAGATTTGTACCAATTATAAAGGTCTTTCGTTTCATTAAACAATGTGTAACTCTCCCCTCCGTTTGTATATGATTTTGCCAAAATCAACAAATGTGGGTATATATAACTAGGCCCTGGCGATTGCTCCTCTTTATAAACTGCATCTAAGCCAGAAACTGAATATGTTATTATATCTGCATTTTGTTTCTCATCAAAAGTGGTGGTTTTTGAAATCTGAAAACCTTCAAAATTCATTTCCTTTATTTCAAGATTTAGCCATTTAGGGACCACTAAAGTGATTTCTTTTTTACTGGTTGGGTAAGAATCTGTAAAATAGAGTGAGGTAAAATATTTTATGTCGAAAATATTCTTCGTGGCTTCAAAATAATATTTATAGCCTTGAACCGGAAAGTCAACACTTGCATATTTTACGCGTGCATCATTGAAAAAAAACTCTTCCACGGTATAGGCTTCATCAGTCACCTTAAAAAATGCGGTTTTATTATTTCTATATTTTAAACCGAAATTACTTACCTCAGATTGTCCGTCATAAAATATATACTTTTGAATATCTGTTCGGGAAGAAATGTTCAACAGCTCTTCATTAATTTGATGCTTTACAGAAACTTGACGCATATCACTATTAAAATCAAAAGTCACGTAATCTTTACTTTCCAAAAGCACAAGATCATCATTAGGGTATTGAATTTTAAGAATTTTTGCTTCAGATATTTCTTCAGGAGTGGGATCAGAATTTTTTTGTGCCACACAAAAAGCTGTGACAAATAAAAATAAATACAACAATTTACTCATTGACAGTGATTTAAAAACTTATTGCCCTATTGAACTACAAGTGTTAAAGAAATGGTAAAATATTAAAAAAAATAACAGTAGTATAACTCGATTAGAATTAATTTAAAAAAAATTAAAAAAGCGAGATACTCATTAAAGAAGCTTCAGAAGCTTTTAAATTACTGGATAGATTTTTTTTCAGATTCATCAAAGTTATCAGAACCCATAATAAAATCCTTAATTAAACTTTTTAAACTGTTGGGAGAATTATTCGCATAATTCTTCAAGATAAATTCTTTGTCATCCACAATATTTTTATGATAACCCAAAAATTTTGGAGAGTTTTCCTGCACTGTCAACCGTATGTAACGGATTTCAATATTTGAAGGATCGGTTATTAAAGCACTTTCAATCAATGAAATGCCTTCTTTAAAATACTCTTTTTTTTCTTTTTTGGTTTTGGCAAATTTTGCTTTCAACGTTGAAACTGCTCCTTTGTAAGCCAATAGAGTAGGTTTACTTTTAGCACCTACCCCTAAAAGTTCCGCATCAATTTTATTAGTGATTTCAGCACTTTCCACCGCTTTTGGGTATTGTGTGCGAATTGTATTTAAATCCTGCGCATTGCAAACAATAGAAACAAAAAACGCTATGAAAAATAGATATTGCATTACTCAACAATTTTAAAAGTAGCATTCAATTTTAATGCCACGGTATTATCATAAGATGTAGTGTTCTTCACTTTCACCTCGCCGTCTTCCTCCTTAATATCTATAGTTAACTGTAAATCGGGGTTCTTTTCTGGATTAATGATTGCCATAAATTTGATGTTTGAAGAAACTGCCAAAAACAAATTCTTTCCAGACGCCTCTTCGGTAAGTTCCTTTATAATTTGAATCATACAAACGCCTGGCATTACAGGATTTCCAGGAAAATGACCTTTGAAAACGTCATGGGCTTTGTTTAAATAAACCTTAGCCATAATGCCTTCGGAAGTAAATTCGGTTTCTGTTACGCTGTATAATCCGTTTATTAACATATTATTCTTCTTTAAATTTCTCCAAGTCTATTTTCAACTTGATGTTGTTGTGTTTTATGCTTATAGTATCTGCTATTTTTCCCATTGAAGAAGTAAAGGCTATTTCTACTCTCTCCTTTGTTTTAGAGGTGTTTACAATTTTTTCAAGTTTTTCCTGTCTATCTTCAAAAAAATAAAAATTGAATTGCTCCTCGTTTTGTGTCTTGTAAACTCTTTGAGTTTTAGATTCATAAACAGCCAAAACCATTGCGCTTTCGTTTACCAACAATTTAAAATCATCCTTTAAAATGTTGATGATGAATTTTTTATCCAAATCCTCAACCACAAAATGCTTTGTAAATGTATCGCCTTCAAATTGAAAATCAAATAGTTTACTGCCAAATTCGGTTGTAAATACTACTCGGTGACTTTCGGGGCCTATCTTCTTTATGATCAAAATCCCTCCAAAATTTTTTTTATAAATCTCAATCTTCGCTTTATAAACGTAATCGATTTCAGGATTTGAAAAATACAGGTTTTCAACCTCCGCTTTGTTGAAATGGACTTGCCGCAATCCTTCCGTAGTCTTTAAGGAGCACGATGTAAATACAAATATCGATAACAGGCTAATTGCTAAAAACCGAATCATTTATAGTGATGTTTAATGTGCGGTTGCTAAAAACAATTCGTGTGAAATCTTGCGATGGTTCCACCATTTTTACTTCGTAAACCTGTGCATCCTCTTTATTGAAAAGGAGTTCGAAAGAAGCGATATAACCTGCTATTTTCTTGTCCTTTGGAATAAAAACCGCTTTATTGTATTTTGAAGATTTAAAAAAGGAAACCGTAAAATCGGCATCGCTGAACATATTGCCTTTTACGCTATTCACAATCAATTGATTCAGTTTTTTAAAGAGTTTACTATTGCCTATATCCACTTTACTTTTGGTACCGCCATCGTTAATAAGCAATTGGTCTTCCTTAAAAATTACGCTGTATTGGTATGGATTTGTATATTCCCACTTTACCAAATTAGGCGATTTAAAAATCATTTTTCCCGAAGTTTTTACATCGTCCGCCAAAAAATCGAGGTGCTTATATTGCACAAAATCTGTCTTAATGCTTTTGGTCATTTTTGCAGAAGCGATTACTTTTTCTTTGAATGAAGCAATTTCTGAAGTATTCATCGCAGTTTCCTGCGCTTGAATTGCACTGCCAAAAACAATAAGAAATAATATTAAAAAATAATTATTCATAAGCTTCAATTTCAAGCAAACGGTCCACCGGAACCGACTGCAATTTGTGCGATTGCAAAAATAGCAATAACTGTTCCAATACGGCAACGGTTTTTGTACTGCTGTCGTGGAGCAGGATGATATCACCCTTTTTCAAATTGGAAGTTATTCGCTTCAAGATTTTTTCTTCGGAAATGTTTGTAGTGTCATAGCTTCGTTTGCTCCAACCAATTGAAAAATGCTTTGTCCACTTTAAAGCCTTTTTAATGTTTGGGTTGGTTACACCAAAAGGTGGACGGAATAATTTAAGTTCTTTTCCAGTGATTTCTTTTAAAATTGAATTTGTTTGGTTTAACTCAGCAGTGACTTTTTCTGCAGTAAAAAAACCGAAGTTTTTAGAATGTGAATAGGAATGGTTGCCGATTGTATGGCCTTCTTCAAGTATCTGGCGAACTATTTCAGGGTATTTTTCAGCGTTTTTTCCTATTAAAAAGAAAGTTGCTTTGGTGTTGTATTTTTTTAAAAGTGATAAAACTTTTGGAGTAAATTCTGGGTTTGGCCCATCGTCAAAAGTAATTGCCGCGTAATTCTCTGAAATTTTATAATTGTGATTTAAAGACTGTAGATGATAGTTCCACTTTATCTGAAATGAGCCGATTGCTGTAATCAAAAACCAAATTAGCACAAACAAAACGTAAAGCCAAGCGGGTACATCACCAAAAAAACCCGCTAGCAGCAATAGTGAAAATATTACCAAAGCAAGCGCGTTTATTGTGTAAAATCTCAACATTTTTTAAGTAATACAAGGCTGTGGTTTTGACCGCGATATTGATTATAACACAAAATCGTTTTGATTTGAGGAGAAGTAACTTTGTTGATTTTTACAATTTCAGGAATGGATTGGGTTTTCAATATTTTTGAAGCCAACCAAACTCCAAAAGCGGAAACAGTATTGTTTTCACCCACCAAATGCTTGTAAAAGACCTGTTGGGTTTTGCCGAATATTCCTTCGGAAAGTTGATTGTAATAACCGTCAAAATCCACATCGCCATTATTGCCAAAAACAACAACATCAATATCAGAAGCTTTCAAATTGTTTTCATCCAAAAAACCTTCGATGGTTTCCGAAACCTTTTCTCTTTTAAGGGTATTAAAAGTTTCTACGGCAACTAATTCCGCATAGCAACTTTCCTTTTTTTCGTTTGAAACAACAAAAAAATTAGCGCCTTCGCTAAAAACAGCTCCTTCTATTTTTGATTTTAAAACTTCTGAAATTGTTACCGACTCCGGTTTTACGTGATTTATTAAGCGATGTACCTTTGTTGTATGTTCACCCAACTCTTCTACACCCCCAACTAAAATATGCTCTGCTTCGTTATTTTCGAGTTGCATTTTGGCGTCCAACAAAGCAGATTCAAACGAAATCGCCGAATGTACATAGGTGAAATTATAGGCTTTACATTCAATCCCCAGCGCAATTTGTCCTGCAACAGTATTATGTGTGCTTTGGATAAAAGAAGTTGGCGTTAAATATTGTTCTTTATTATCAATAATCGCACTTACAAATTTTTCGGAATCAATCATACAGCCCATTCCGGTCCCAGTGATGATAGCATCTACAGTTTCAATTCCAGCTTCGTCCATTGCAATTTTTGAAGCAACTACACCCATTTTTATGCCTTTCGCCATTCGGCGTGCGGCAGCTGGTGGAATGTATTGTTTGTAATCAGGATCTTGGGCAAAAATTACAGAGGCGTTATAATCAGTGATTTCATTCAAAAAAAGACTATTTTCAAAGGTTTTTTGAGGTGAAATGGAAGCGATGCTATTTATATAAACCCTCTTCATTAATCTTTTTTTGAAAATATTACGGCAGAACAATTCCCGCCAAAACCGAACGAATTTGAAAGTACGGTATTCAATTCTTTATGTTTCAATTCCGTTTGTGGAATCATTGAAAACTCTTTCATGGGAGTTTTAAAATTCAGATTTGGGAAAATTACATTATTTTGAAGCGCTAAAACTGAGTAAACAGCTTCAATTGCGCCGGCAGCTGCCAACGTATGTCCTGTATAAGCTTTTGTGGAACTGAATTCCGGTAAATCTTCTCCAAAAACACGCAGAATTGCGCGTCCCTCCGAAAGATCGTTATTGCCTGTTGCGGTGCCGTGGGCATTAATATAATCTATTTCCGAAGATTTTAAATCTGCAGTTTTCAAGGCTTTTTCCATCGCCAATGTTGCGCCGTCACCGTTATCAGACGAAGCTGTTTGGTGAAAGGCATCGTTAGAGTTTCCGTAACCTTTTACATAAGCGAGTACTTTTCTGTTTTCGGCTTTTACCACTTGGTCACTTTCCAAAACAAGAAATGCTGCGGCTTCGCCAAGATTTAGACCTTTACGGTTTTCGTCAAATGGAGTGTTGAAAGTATCGCTTAAAATCATTAAGGTCTTAAAACCGTTGATTGTAAATTTTGAAAGACAATCTGCACCGCCAACCAAAACCCGATCTAATTTGCCCGATTTTATTAGGCGTGCCCCTAACATTATTGCATTAGCAGCGGAAGAACACGCAGTACTGATAGTTGTCACCAAACTTTCTTCAATTCCCAATTGCTCAGCAATTTTTTGGGTGGAATCGCCGGCATGATGACTTTCAATATATTTTTGTGATATTTTATCGGTAAGGTATTCGTAGTAATATTTTTCGGTCATATCCATTCCGCCCACGCTGGTGCCGGAAACGATGCCTGTTTTATATTTATTAACGTCAGTTATCCCAGCGCTTGCAAACGCTTCTTTTGCTGCGATAACGCCAAGCAATGCGGTTCGGGAATAGTTGTTTTCTGGCGGAAGATTTAGTTGGGCAATCAATTCATCATTTGTGAATTTCACTTCCCCAACCATAATTTCGTTGCGCTGAATGGTTTCAATATTATCAACGCGTGTAATTCCCTTTCTTTCATTTATAAGCGCATCATAATTTTCCGCCACATTGTTACCAATGGCAGAAATAATGCCCATCCCGGTTATGGCTATGCCTTTGCTCATTTAGAAATAAAAGGTTTTATGTAAGTTAAAAAGGGCTTCAACTGCGATCCCTGATATCTTAAAAAAATTACTTCGTGCGGTGTGTTTCAATATAATCTGCCATTACCTGTACAGATTCAAAAATCTTTCTACCTTCTTTTGGGTCGCTTAAACGGATGCCGTAATCTTTGTCGAGCATCACAATAAGTTCCAGTGCGTCAATTGAATCCAAGGCAAGTCCGTCACCAAAAAGTGCATCATCATCTGAAATATCTTTTACTGAAACATCTTCAAGGTTCAATTGCTCAATGATTTTTGCTTTCAATTCTTCTTTTAATTCGCTCATAATGTATTGTATAATCTGGTTATTTCTTCAGTGTTATGTTCAATTTCGCCTTCATTTTCAACTAAGTAAAGAAAGGCATCGTAACTGTTTTCGTCAAAATCTACCCAGCCACAGAGTACTTTTTCTGCTTTATTGCTTCGCAATAAACTGTTGGTGTACAGTTGTAAATGTTCCGCATTAAAGCGGTCAAAGATAAAAAAACTATTTTCAGAATACAGTTTGTGTTTAATACTTATCTCGCCCAAACAAATATTCGGAAGCGTATAAACAAACACCGCGGGACTTGGGAAGTATTCTTCATCGTTTTCAATTGCGGCTTGGTGTTTTCGGTCTGTGTCCAAACTGGAGGCTTTGTTTGAAAAAACGAGGGCTATATTATTCTCTTCTTCCTTTAAATTTTCATTTTTCAGCAACACATCAGCCGCTAAAAAAGCGAGTTTGCTGAGATTGTCCATTTTGAAAAACTTTGAGTAATCTGTTTTAAAAAACTTATATGCGTTTTTTATAAATGCTGAAAAATCTTCGGCATCATCACTAAAAATTATAATTCCATTTACCGAAAAGGTTTGGCTTTTTAAATGACAATAGCTTTTTATGCGAAAAATTTCAGACAAAATATTATTTCTTTTTACAAACCAGCATAGTGTGGAAATCTCCCATCTGGATATCTTCCATCAACTTTAGTCCAGCTTTATCTATTAACCTAAGGAAAACGCTGGCCGGGTACATTTTACTGTTTCCGTTGGCAAGTACCGTAAAATATAGCGAAGTAGCTTCCAAAATAAATTGCGAAGCGCGAAAAGTCTGTCTGTCCGTAAAGGTTTCAACAATAATCAATTCGGTATCGTCATCCATGGATTCTGCACAAGTACTTAAAATCTTTACTATTTCATCTTCGGAAAAACAATCCAAAAACTGACACATCCAGATAAGGTCTGCACCACTTGGAATTTGTGGGTCTTCAGAAAGCCAATCAATGGCATGCCCAGAAATTCTATCTCTAAAACCGTTACTTTCAGCATTGGCCATTGCCATATTCAACTGCCCAGGCAAATCAACTATTTTCACATTAACATCTTCATTGAAATTGCAACATTTAATGGAAAACTTGCCCGTATTTCCGCCAACATCGAAAAGGGTTTTTGGTTTTCTTACAAAAATCTTTTCTAAAGCTTCTCCAAAAATATCGTCAGAATAATGGTGATCAAAATCAAACCAAGATTGTTGTTCGGCTGGCTTTAGTTGTGAAAGTCCTTCATAAATAGTTTTCCATTGACCAAGTTCTTTCAACCCCTCAGGTTTGCCATTTTTGATGGAATCATTTAAATGAAAAAGTCCTTTATAACAAACATCATTTGCAAAATTAAGGTTTACCCCAGCTGTTGTATTGTAATTTAAGAAATAGCCCACTTTTGTAAGCTCGTATTGGCTTTCGTCATTTTTACATACAATATTGGAGGTTTCTGCAATTTCAAGCAATACACCAACACCATAGGGAGTGATTGAAAGTTTTTCAGAAATTTCTTCAACAGTGGGACCCCCATTTTCACGCTGCTCAAAAATATAATCGAGTATCCCCAGTTTGCGAAGTGATACGGAAGCTTGGAATACAAAAGGTGCAAAGGCAATCCGGTGGGCTTCTTCCAAAGCTTCAACGGCATTCATTTTTTTAGTTGAATTTGACATTTATGATTGGTTAGTTGTTTACTTTTTTTAAAATCACCGCTGTGTTGCAACCTCCAAAACCTGAAGCTGTTTTCAAAAAGATTTGCAATTTTTTCGATGTATTCTCTTTAATAACATTTATATTTTTTGAGACGCCAAGGTCGGAAAATCCTTTGGAAGAAAAAAGAATATTTTTCTCCATAAAATGCATTCCCACAATAGTTTCCAACAAGCCTGAAGCGCCCAAAGTGTGGCCAAAATAGCCTTTTAAACTATTGAGAGGGACAGCTTCCATTCCCAATCGGCTAAAAGCGATAGCTTCCATTTCGTCATTGAAAGGTGTGGCGGTTCCGTGTGCAGATATATAATCTATTTGTGAAGCATCCAAATTTGCCTCTTTCAAAGCAGCTTTTACACTTCGAAAGAGACCTTCACCGGTTCGGGATGGGCCGGAAATATGGTTGGCGTCGTTACAGGTTGCGTCGCCCAAAATTTCGACTGCTTCTTTTGAAAGGTTTTCTTCGGAAGAAGTAATCAAAGCACTTGCGGCAACTTCGCCCAAATTAATTCCAATTCTATTTTTATCATAAGGCTTGCAAGGCTCTGCCGATAAAGCTTGAAAGGAGTTGAAGCCTGAAAGGATGAATTTCGTAACCAAATCGCCACTTGTTACAAAAACGTGATCGTATTTTCCTTCGGATATAAAACGTTTTGCAACTGAAATTGCCAAAACCCCCGAAACACAGGCATTTGAAAGAACTATGGCTTCATTTTTAAAATCGAAAAAGTTTTGGACTGTCTTTCCCAATTCACTTAAATAGGCGCGGTTTTCGAAGAAATTGCTTTCCTTTTCAAGTACGTCTATATTTCCTTTTGTAGTTGAAATGAGCAAACCAACTTTTTCATTTAAAGGAATTTTAGACGCAACGATGACCTTTTTCAATGAAAGAATCATCATTTGTTCAAGTTTTGTATATTTTGATGAATCAGCAATTTTGCTAAATTCCTGCGCTACTTTTTCAGAAGAAATCATTGAAGCACAGAAAGGTTCGGGTAAAAGAGAAGTATCTTCATATTTTTCAAGCCCAGAAATTCCTTTCGAAATATTTTCAGCAACAATTTCACTGTCAAAACCAAGATTGCTGAAAATATTGTTATATGAAAGAAAGGTTTTGGTCATTAGTTACAGTCCCATTTTCTTTTTCCAATTCGCGAAAAAATCAGGTTTTGTTAATGAAAGTTCACCCTGCTCGTTCAAAAAAACCTGTATGGTTTCGCCCAGACAAACTAATCTTCCCTTTGGATCAAAAATTCGATACCGAAAAATCAATTTTGCTGCTGGTGAATCTACAAAAGTGGTTTTTATGGTAGCCACATCACCATAACGCAAAGGCAGTTTGTGTTCACAGGAAGATTTCACGATTGGCGAAGTAAAGCCATTCGCTTTTTGTTCCAAATAGGAAATTCCGTGCTCGCGCCCAAAAGCTTCACGACCGTCCTCAAAATACTGTATGTAATTGCCGTGCCAGACAATGCCCAAAGGATCCGTTTCAGTAAAACGCACCCGAATTTCCGATGTAAAACTTAAATCACTTTTATTTTCAGACAGCATTTTTTCTTCGATTATAGATTATTGCTATTATGATTGTAATGAGGAAGAACAACAATAATAACGAAATTTCGGGAAGGATTTTAGAAAAACCTACATTTCTTAAAAAAACATCATAAAACGCTTCCAAGCCCCAGTTCATTGGGGAAATTTTGGAAATCAGCTGCATGAGTTTTGGCATCACAAAAACTGGAACCCAAACACCGCCCAATGCGGCTAAAATCACAACCAAAGTAGATCCAAATGGCGCAGCTTGTTCCTGTGTTCTTGCTATTGTCCCCAACAATAGTCCAAGCCCAATCGCCGCCAAACCTGAAAAAAGCGCAACAATGTAAAGCATCGGCAATTTCCCCGAAATGTCAATTCCCGGCAGACCCATTGCAGGGAAAAGATAGATTCCAACAAGCAACATCAACGTAAATTGAATCAAGCAAACGCATAAATAAACAATGGTTTTTCCGCCCAAAACTGTGGCATAATTTACTGGCTGGGTACGTAAACGCACGAAAGTGCCTTGGTTTTTTTCTTTCACCAAATTGATAGAAAGCGGAACGATAATAAAGAAAATAGCAAAAAGCGTCCACGCCGGAACGTTGTGCTGTGCAGAATTCGGGATGATTTCTTCGTTATTTTTTGTGGGAAGGATTTCTTTAAAAGCAATAAAGTTTTCGGTGTCGAAAATAGGTTCTGCATCTTCTTCACCCAATTCCGTTTGAAAAGCTTTGTAAATGCGCTGGGTTTCAATTTTTGAAATCATTTTATCGATACCGTTCTTCACTGAAGATTTAAAACTTGTTTGAGTTGCAGGATCGAAATATAAACGGACTTCTTTTTGCGGAATCACTTCTTTGGCAATTGCCAAAGTATCTTCCTCCAATCCAAATTTCGATAAAATCCCTTCTACGTTTTGATCTACTTTCTTTTGAAGTGACGCCGAAAGATTTTTCGGAATTACAATTGCAAGTTGATATTTTCCTGAGAAAACAGCTTCTTTTGCTTCTTCTTCCGAAGATTTCTGAAGAATCTCAAAAGAATTGGATTCGGAAAGATTTTCGATTATATTTTTTGAAATTTCGCCTTTGTCATTATCAACCAAAAGTATTGGAATTTTAACGTCACTTATTGTTTTAAAGGTGCTGTCCTGCACCAAAGTGATTACAATTAACAATAAAATTGGCATTATAAAAAGTATTGCTATTCCGCCCAAATCGCGAATCAACAAAAGCATTTCCTTATATGTTGAAGCCCAAAGTTTATGCATAATCGCGAAGGGCTTTACCTGTTTGTGCCAAAAATACATCTTCAAGATTATTGGCTCCAGGTTGATTTTTTATCAATTGTGAAGGAACACCTTTTACTATAATTTCACCACGGTCTATTATAGCAACGTGTGTGCAGAAAAATTCGGCTTCGTTTAAATGGTGTGAAGTGTAAACGATTGTGGTTCCCTTTTCGTTCAGCAATTTCAAATGATCGATGATCACGTTTTTGGATTGTACGTCCACTCCAACGGTTGGTTCGTCCAAAAACAAAACTTTTGGTTGGTGCAGAATTCCGGCAATCAGGTTTACACGGCGTTTCATTCCGCCGGAAAAAGTGTCGGTTTTTTTATGGGCAAATTTTGAAAGTCCCATAACTTCCAGATGTTCGTTGATGGATTTTTTAAGGGCGTCACCTTTAATTCCATACATGCTTCCGAAATATTGCAAATTCTCAAAAGCCGTAAGTGTTGGATATAGCGCATATTCTTGCGGAACGATCCCAATCAATTGTTTTAATTGGTTTTTGTTTTCCTTAAAATTGAGTCCGTTTATTGTGAAAGAACCCGAAGTTGGTTTTAATAAAGAAGTTAGCATTGAAATTAGCGTTGTTTTTCCAGCGCCGTTTGGACCTAGGAGGCCGTAGATTTCTCCATCTTGAACTTTCAAATCAAGATCTTTCACCGAAAAGTCTTCGGCATCTTTGTATTTTTTTGAAAGTTGGTTTATTTGTATCATTTTCCCCTGAATCTTCAATGAGGGCTTTATATTGCCTTTTTCAACTTCTTAAAAAACACTTTCTCCAAATCGGCAATATGGTCCAATTGGTTTGCGACTTTATTATAGCTGTCGGTTTGGGCACTTCGGTTTTTGTAGATTCTAGAAGCTTCAAGGGCAAAATCGCGCCACAAATCACCAATTTCGGTCATTTCTTTTGAAAGTTCAATAAGCTTTTCGTTGCCCAACAATTTTCCGGATTCTTGTAAAAATGCTGCATAAATATAGCGGAAACCGCCACCGCCGGTACCTATTTCTTCTTGCATCCGTACCACTTGTCCCAAATAATGGTTTGCGGTTTTAATGCCTTTTTGTTTCGGCCATTTGCGAATCAGTCTAGCTATTTTATAAATACCCTTGACGCCAACAATTGGAACTGGTGCAAGCATCGCTTTGCACGTATCTTTTATTCCTTTTACAATTGCTTCTTCAAGATCAAGCTTTTCGGGAAAAGAAATTGGGTAATACATATGTCCCTTAGGCGCAAAAGCACCTTTGGCAAAACGTACCTTTTCAAGCTCCTTCTCTGAAAGTGAAGTGACATCTTCCATTACCGGATCGCTTATTAAATACCTTCCGTCTTGTTTTCCGTAAACTACCATATTGTGGGCGTTAAAATGGAAACGGTATTCATCGGGGAAATATAACAAATTGTAAACGCCAACTTGTAAGCCTACGGGATTGTTTTTTTCAAGATTTTCATCCAAACGCGCTTTGGCTTCTTTTGGATTACTAAATTTTTCGCGCTTCATTTTTACGCCTGTGCGCTTGGCGAATTTTTTAAAAATGTGCCCAGGCAATGCACGATATGTAATTACCGGTGCGTGGTTCACTTTTAATATCGGAATGTAACAGAACAGCAAACCACTGCCAATTCCGAAAACCATAGGTTCACTGACGCTAAAACCATTGTGTTTCATCAAATTTGAAACTACGCCGTTTTCGCAATGTGCAGATTGATGGTGGGTGAAATTTATTATGGTTTCAGGTTTCAAGTTTCAGGTTTTTTTACTGTTGATTCTAATGTCTCTGTTGTGATTTCTAAACTTCTAAACTCAACGACTTTAATTCATCTACTGAAATGTCAAAAGTTTCAGCATATTTATTCAAAGTTGTATCGCTTAATTTTTTAAATACGGAAGGCTTAAAATGTCTTTTCACTTTCCATTGCCAAAAACCTACGTAGCTAGCTAAAATACCAACGTCCATTTTGTGAAGTTCCATATAATATTCTATGGGGCTGCTTTCGCCTTTCATTACCCTGTTTTTTGCATCTTCAATGCGTTCGTTTATTTCTTCTATGGCATTGTTTAATGCAACAGTTTTTGGCTCCCATCCACTGCTGTTTTCAGTGGTGTATTCGCCATTTTCGTCAACGGCATAGCAGAGTTCGCGGAAATTGGCTGATTCCAGATTGCTTTTGTCTTGTGGCACTTCTTTTTTCTTCATAATCAGACTTCATGGATTAAAAAATTCATGGTAGAAGATACAATTAATTTTTCAGCGAGGAAGGTTTGGGCCTCAAGACTACACAGGGTTACTTCGCCAGTATCAAACCTTGAGAGAAGTTTTGCTTTTGTAATGATTGTATCACCCACTTTTGGAAGTTGAAAAATTTCCACTTTTTTTATGGCGCTGATGTAGCCAACGAGTTTATTGCCGGCTCCCTCCAAATCGTCCTTTTCAAAAAAACTCTGTCCCACTACGCCAGAAGCGGCTTGGGCGGCATTTTCAATAAGCCCCGTTTCTGAAAAATTTCCATTCTTCAAAAAAATACAATCTTCTGTAATATGAAACTTTGTAGTAACCGAACTATCATCAATTTCCAAAACTGAAGTCATCATGAGCATCGGCTCTCGATGTGGTAAAAAGTTTGAAACGTCAATATTTGTAACGTCCATATTTTTATTAATTTGCCAATACGGTTTTCATTTCACTGGTGGCAATTATCTTGCCATCACATTCGGTTTCAGCAGCTACCAGTGTAACGCCCATAATATCGTGCAAAATGACCGCGGTGGTTTTTAGTTCCTTTCCAACGGAGGGAAGTTCAAAAATTTCAGTTTTTTTTATGGCGCCAATATATCCAATTGGCGCAGCTTCTTCCTTTAGAAAGAACTGATAGCCTGTGTAAAGGGCTACGGTCTGGGCCATATGCTCAATCAAACCTGGAGCGGTGAATTTGTTATTCTTTGTGAAAATGTTTTCTTCAGAAATGGTCAGTCCAGCAACTACTTTTTTGTCTTCAAAATGAAGCAATTTGTCCACCATTACAAACGGTGCTTTCTGCGGAATTAATTTTCCGATGAAATCTTTATCCGTTATTTCTTTGGTGAACTCATTCATTTAAACGACCGTTAAATAAGCGTAGGAGTAAGCAAATCTTGCACTTTCAGGAACTTGAAGAAATATTTTATCACCTTTTTTAAGTTTTCCGGAATGAACCAATTCTTCAAGCATAAGATAGATGGAACCTGCGCCAACATTCCCAACTTTTTGAAGGTTCAAAAACCATTTGTTCCAAGGAAGGTGAAGTCCTTGGCGTTCAATTTCGTTGTACAGATTTTCCTTAAAATAATAGGAAGAAATATGCGGAAGGTAATAATCTATATCGTCTTCGGTTATGTTGTGCTTCTCCATTGCCAGCTTCATACTTGCCACCCCTTTTTGAAGAATATTTTCACCAAGCAATTTCACATCCTGTTTCATAGCAAAAAGAGACATTTTCCCCCAAACGTCTGCTGGATATTCACTCCATGGTTTTAAGCTGCCATCTTCCAGTTTGTCGCCACCAGCATACATGCAAGTATCGAGTTCGAAGGCATAACTGTAACCTTCCATCCATTCAATTTTCAGGGGAGTTTTTCCGTTTGGTTCGCTTTCCAAAAGAAAAGCTCCCGCCCCATCAGATAGCATCCATCGTAAAAATTCCTTATTAAAAGCAAGAATTGGGTGTTCTTCAATTTCTATTAAGTGCGCCACTTCGTCTTCAAAAATATCAGACTTCATCCACGAAGAAGTTCTTTCAGAGCCGGTGCAAACCGCATTATTTACTTGTTCAGATTTTATGGCCATATAGCCATATTTTAAAGCGTTCATTCCGCTGCAACACGCTCCTGAAGGAGAGTTAATTTCTAAGTTTCCATTCTTTAAAAAACCGTGCACCATAGCTGCGTGGCTTGGCAAAATTTGGTCTGGGCTGGATGTGCCACAGGACAGTAATTCTATTTGGTTTTTATTAAAAGTATCATCACATAAAGCTTCAACTGCTTCTGCGGCAAGCTGTGCATTATTATGGGTCACATTTCCAGCTTTATCGATGGCGTAGTAACGTGTTTTTATTTGGTTATTCCGAAGGATTATGCGGCGTGCCTTCGAGGTTTTCCCGTTGATAACACCAAGTTTTTCCTCCATCGCCTCATTTTCTACGGGTTCGTTGGGTAAAAACTTCGCAATCCTTGTTATATATACGTTCTTCATTAATCTTGCTTTAATGCAACAGATGAATAATAAGCTTTGTCCCTTTGTATTTTACGGTACATTGGGATATAAGTGAGCAAAAATACAATAAATACTATTGGTGCTATAAGCCATATTGCAAATAACAAATAATATTTAAAATAAACGAGCCATTTCTTTCTTTCTTGACCTTCTTTTTTTATTAAATGATTGGCCCATTTGGCGAAAACAATGTTCCCGCGAATATCTGTTGCTATAAGGGAGGGATCAATCTTTATGGCGCCAATATCCAACAGGTTTTTTTGAAGCTCTGAGTACTCATTTTGACGTAAAGCCTTTTTAATGTGAATTCCAAAACGGGAAGCCTTTTCAATATCATTGTCAGATACACCTGGCTTTGGAAAAATACCAAGCATTCTGGTTTTTTTCCCGCCCATAAGCCAATGCACGATTGTAATGACACTGATGTGATTGAGGTTTCGATCCGTCAAAGCAATATTACCAACAAGGGTTGCCTTATTTGCAACCAATAATTTTTTCACTTTCTCTTGTGCCATAATCCACATATTTCTGCTGGCAGAAACCGTGATAACTGGGGTATTTGCAAGTAAGGAATTTGCTTCCGATGACTTTAAAAATGAATTGATTGGAATGGAAGGCGTTAAATACCATGTGGTATAGCCCAAAATAACCAAATCGTATTTTTTCTGAAGAATTTCAGCTGGAATCGCTTCCAATGGAGCTGGAATTTGAAGGAAAGTTTCTGGAAATGCACCGTAAAATTCTGACTGTGTCCACGGAAAGGGAAATTTATTCTTCGGAACAATTTTGAAATAGGAAATATTTACATTTTCATCAGAAATGGTCGAAGCTATATTCCTTAGAATATCAAAAAGTTGTCCAGTTTGTGAATAATAAATTACTAATATTTCTTTCATTTCTTAATCGTCCGTTTCCCAAAAATCATAATAGTTAAACCATTGCAATGGATATTTTTTCAACATCCACTCAACGCTTTCCGTATATTTTTTTAATAAACCTTGGGCATCCCGATTCTTTACTTCGGCTCTACGGGAATACAGATGGTAATGTTTGTTGGTTTCCTTCATTACATAAACGAACAAAACGGGAACGTTTAACCTACTGGCCAATAGAAATGGGCCCGCGGGAAAATTTGCGTCTTTTCCCATAAGTGATTCGGTTAAAACCTTTTGGCCTTTCATATATCTATCTCCAGTGAAACACACCAATTCGCCGTTGCTCAGTGCATTGTTGATTTCAAAAATATGCGACATATCATCCTTTACCAATATAAACTTAACATTGGAACGGATGGTTACTTTTTCCATATATTCCTTGATATTTTTATGTTCGGCATCCGTCGTTACAAGGCTTATTTGTGAACGCGTATCAATTTCTTCAAAAAAGAATTCGGCAATTTCAAAATTACCCACGTGGGCACTGATCATAATACCACCTTGTTGTTTGTCCAGAAGATCTATTATGCTCTCAACTCCATCACATTCACTGGTAAATCTATCTTTTAGGCCAGAAGAGATTGCAACCTTATCGATAATGGTTTTTCCAAATACATAATAACTCTTAAAAATACTGGAAAGACTCCTCAAAGAAGAATATTTCAGCCTTTTATGGAAATAATAATATATGGATCGGCTACTTTTTCCTGCGAAAAAAACATAATATAAAGCAACAAAGTAAAGTAATCCGTATGCGGCGCGGACCCCTAATTTCCGAATAAAAAATATAAAGATTTTATACCCTAAAACGGTTCCTTTGCTTTTGCCTTCCCACTCGCCCGCCATAAACAGTTATTGCAAATTTCAGCTGATTTTTGTTTCAATCAGGTCATAAAAATCTTGGAGCGTAATAACATTAAGAAAATCCTCACCTGTCAATTTTACGCCAAAGTTGGCTTCAATGGCAACTACCAAATCCACAAAATCCAAGCTATCCAACTCTAAAGTTTCCTTTAAATTGGCCTTAGGCTCAATGTCTTCAGTCTCTACCTCAAACTCATCTACCAGAAAGTAGTTTATCTTTTCAACTATAACTTCTTTATTCATTTAATGTGTGCATTTTTTTATTATCAATGCGGAATTGGTTCCCCCAAATCCGAAAGAATTGGACAAAAATACATCAATTTTTTTGTTTAACGTTTTCTTAACAAGGTTTAATTTTGAAGCTGCCTCGTCCGGTGTTTCCAGATTAATGTTTGGCGCAATAAAAGAATGCTCCATCATCAACATTGAATAAATCACTTCGCTTGCGCCAGCCATCCAACATTCATGGCCTGTCATAGATTTTGTTGAGCTTACGCACGGTCCGTTTTCTCCAAAAACCTCTGTAATAGCAAGAGCTTCGTTTGTATCTCCAACGGGTGTTGAAGTTGCATGTGCGTTTACATAATCAATTTCTGAAGCTTTAATATTTGCTTGCTTCAAAGCCATTTTCATAGCCCGAGCGGGACCATCAACATTGGGTGTTGAAATATGTTCGCCATTGGAAGAAAAACCATAACCAATAATTTCACCCAAAATTGGCGCACCACGTTTCATTGCGCTCTCATAGCTTTCAATAACCAAAGTCGCAGCTCCTCCACTTGGCACCAATCCGTCCCTATCTTTATCGAAAGGGCGACACGCTTTTGTAGGGTCAATTTGCGTTGAAAAAACACCGAGACCATCAAAACTACCCATCGCGAGTTCATTAATTTCTTGCGCACCACCAGAAATGATACAATCCTGCAATCCATTTTTTATTAAGAAATAAGCCATACCAATGGAATGTGAGCCACTGGCACAGGCTGCACTAATTGTAAAATTGATTCCTCGTAACTTAAAAATAGTGGATAGATTCATGGTAACCGAAGAGTTCATGGCCTTAAATATTGCGCCGGATCCTACTAAGGTTGTGTCTTTTTTCTCGCGGATTTTATCAACAGATTCAATGACAGATTTTGCGGTACTATCATTTCCGTAGAGGATTCCCACTTCGTTTTGGTCAAGGAATTGTTGGTCAATTTTAGCATTTTTCAAAGCTTCAATGGTGGCTGCATATGCATACGCACCTTCTTCGCCCATACTTACCCTTTCGCGGCGGGAAAGTTGTTCTTTCAAATTGGGTTCTTCCACCCAACCCGTTAAACATGACCGATAGCCGAAATCCTTACGCTTTCCGTCACAGATAATGCCGGATTTGCCTTCATATAAAGACTCTTTTACCTCCTGCAGGTTTTTACCGATGCAGGAGTAAATGCCCATTCCGGTTATTACTACTCTTTTCACTTCTCCTTCGTTTTATGAATAAATCCCCCCGTTAATATTAATAACCTCCCCCGTGATATAGGAAGCTTTTGGCGATGCTAAAAAGCTAACCACATGCGCCACTTCTTCAGCTTCGCCAAAACGATTGGCGGGAATCATTTTTTTTAGTTCCTTTTCATCAAGTTCAGCCGTCATATCGCTTTTTATAAATCCGGGAGCAACTGCGTTTACGGTAATGTTCCTTTTTGCAACTTCCTGAGCCAATGCTTTAGTGGCACCAATAACGGCTCCCTTTGCAGCAGAATAATTTACCTGTCCTGGCGTTCCCTTTAAGCCTGAAACTGAAACCATATTGATGATCCTCCCATATTTGTTGACCAATAATTTTTGAATCAAAGCATTTGTAACATTGTAAAAACCGTTCAAACTGGTATTGATTACGCTGTGCCAATCTTCAGGTTTCATCCACATAAACATACCGTCCTTAGTTATTCCAGCATTGTTTATTATGACTTCAATAATAGCCTCTTTATTGACTTCATGCCATACGTCAAATGCCTTATTAACAGATTCGGGATTGGTAACGTCAAATTGGATTATTTCACCTTTAGCTCCAGCAGCTTCCACTTCTTTAAGGGTTTGTTGTGCTGCCTCTTTGTTACCGTTGTAATTTATAAGAAGGTTGTAATCCAAGTCTTTTGCCAATTGAATACAAACTGCACGGCCAATACCACGGGAACCTCCTGTTACTAATGCGTATTTCTGTTTTGATTTTTTTTCTTCCATAAAAAATTTTCTCGCAAAGACGCGAAGTTTTCTTTTCTCTGTCTTCTTTATTCTTTATTCTTTATTCTTTTTCGAAGTATCCACAAAGTTTTCAGCATTTTGGTGCCATATGCCCAAAACTTCTCCTTTTTCATTTATAAAGCCCCACTTTTTGTCTTTTTTCACTTTTGCAATACCATTAATAAAACCTTTGTCAGAACCGCTTTGTAAAAAACCCAATCCTGAGGAAATATCATATTCCATCGGAATTACTAATTTTCCTGTTTTATCAATAAAACCCCATAATTTTTTTTCTTTTACAGGAGCCAGACCGTTATCAGAAAATATTTCGGCATCGCTGTATTTTACATCTATAACCTTTTCGCCTTTTTCATTAATGAAACCCCATAACTTTCCTTCATTTACAGGAGCAAGACCTGCATTAAAAGCACGTACTTTATCATAAGCTGGCTGGATAACCCATTCGCCTTTACCATTAATGAATCCCATCATTTTATTACTTCGGGCGTAAGTTAATGGCGAATCGTTTGTGAAATCCCAAATTTTATCTACACCGCTAATTGGGGTAAAAGTTCCGTTATTTAAAACCCCAAAACTTTCCCCTTTTCTAGCCCAAATTCCATTTTTACTGAAATCGCCAATCTCATTATAATCTGCCGGTACAACAACTTCACCTTTATTATTTAACAATCCCCATGTTTCCCCGTTTTTGAATTTTGCGTGACCGTTGTTGAAACCTTTGATTTCATCGTATTTTGGCTCCAAAATGGTTTTTCCGTTAGTATCAATCAAACCTATTTTTTCGCCATTTCTAATTACGGCTACGCCATTATCAAAGTCGTACACTTTATCTGTGGTGGGTATCTCTAAACTTTCACCTTTTGCATTTATATATTTCCATTGGTCATTCTGCTGTACCACAGCATAACCAGAATTAAATTCTTTTACGCGGTCATATTCTGGCTGGATAACCCATTCGCCAGAAGTATTGATAAAGCCCCACTTTTTGTCTTTCATTGCTGCGGCATACTTGCCAGAAAAGTCAGCAGCCTTTTCAAACTGAGGTTGAATAGCATACTCACCAGATTTGTTGATGTAGCCAAACAGATCATTGTCGCGGACCAAAGCAAGTTCTTGTGCATAAACTGCAGTTGCTCCCAATAAAAAAATAAGTGCAAAGGAAAAAATTGTTTTCATAATAGTATCAAATTTAAGTTAGTTGAGGAGAGAAGAACAATTTACAAAATTATTCCGTTCTTATTTTTCAGAATCCATCAAAAATTCTTTTACCTCATTTACATATGGGTACATAATTACATCTTCCTTGAAAACTGGCACTATTGCTCGGATTTCATCATACATCTTTTTGGTTTCAGAAGAAACACTATCCTGCACCTTCAGATATTCAATGGCCTGAACAATAGTTATAAGTTCTATTGCAATCACTTCAAAAGCATTTTCAATCACTTTTTTGGTAATAAGTGCTGCATTTGTGCCCATACTGACAATGTCTTGATTGTCATTGTTATTCGGGATACTGTGCACGTACATTGGGTTGCTTAGCATTTGGCTTTCTGCAGTTGTGGAAGTAGCGGTAAACTGCACACCTTGCATCCCGAAATTCAGACCAAGTTTACCCAAGTTTACAAATGGAGGAAGAATATCGTTCAATTTTGAATTGAGCAAATAATTCAATTGTCGCTCGGCGAGCATCGTCATCTTTGCAACCACAATTTTCAGCTTGTCCATTTCCAAGGAAACATAATCGCCATGAAAGTTTCCGCCGTGATAGACATTTCGTTTTTCAACATCAACAATTGGGTTGTCGTTTGCTGAATTTACTTCTTCAATCAGTATTTTTTCAACAGAATTTAATGTATCCAGCACCGGGCCCAAAATTTGAGGCACACAACGCAAAGAGTAATATTCCTGTACTTTTTCAACAAAGACCTCCTCGTCAGTTGAACCATTGTATAAATGGTGTTCACGCTTACGGGTTAGATTGCTGTCCTTTAAATGGGTCCGCATCATTTCGGCAATTTTACGCTGACCTATGTGCTTTTTGGTTTGGTTCAGTTCAAAAGAAAGATGGTCATCATACGCTTTAACAATTTCATTTATGGCAGAAGACGCTTTAATCATCCACTGCATAATTCGTTTTGTGTTTAGCACGTTTACCACGCCAATTCCCGTCATTACTGAAGTTCCATTCATCAAAGCCAATCCTTCGCGAAGTTCTACTTTTATAGGTTGCAAGTTTTCAAGTTTGAAGACTTCTTCCGTACTTCTGCGTTCGCCTTTGTAAAAAACTTCGCCTTCGCCTATCAAGACCAAAGCCAAATGGGCAAGCTGTACCAAATCTCCACTGGCACCTACACCACCGTGTTCATATATAAGAGGAATAATATTTTTATTAAGCAATTCGCCCATCAATTTAATGACGGAAGGGTGAACGCCGCTATTCCCTAGGCTAAGTGTGTTCATTCTGGCAAGCATCGCTGCCCGAACATATTTTGCCGTAATTGGGTTCCCGGTTCCCGAAGCGTGGCTGCGGATTAGGTTATACTGCAGCTGTATGCGTTCGTCATCCTTTATTTTATACTGCGCCATCGGGCCAAAACCCGTGTTGACCCCGTAAATAATTTTGTTTTCAGAAAATTCTTTAAGAAAATCAAAACTGTTTTGAACTCTTTCTATTATATCTTTGTGAAGTTGGACAGATTCGTTTTTGAAAATTATTTTATCAAAATCGGCTATTTCCAGTTTTCCTTTTAATGTTGGCATTTATAGTTGAATCAAATGTTTTATTAAATTTCAGTCTAAAATAATTTGGTAACTTTAGATTGCAAATTTAGAATTTTTTAACAATCTATATCTTAATAATATGAATGATATTAATGTTGATGTGTTAATTATTGGCGCAGGGCCATCAGGATGCGTTGCTTCTTCCTACTTAAATAACAACGGTATAAGCTGTAAAGTGGTTGAAAAAAGCACCTTTCCTCGTTTTGTTATCGGTGAAAGCCTTTTGCCACGATGCATGGATCATTTTGAGGAAACAGGACTTTTGGATTGTTTGATGGAGCAGAAATTTGAAATTAAAGCTGGAGCGCGATTTTTGAAAAATGACATTGTTTGTAATTTCGACTTTGGAAAAAAACATACTCCTGGATGGGATTATACCTGGCAGGTTCCGCGGGCCGATTTTGATCATACACTCGTGAAAGAAATAGTAAAAAAAGGTGTGGATGTTTCCTTCGGTCACGAAGTAACAGATGTTCATTTTGATGCTAACGGCCACTCCACGACGACGATAAAAAATGAAGAAGGAAACGAATATAGAATAAACGCTAAATTCATTATAGACAGTAGCGGCTACGGAAGGGTTTTGCCACGATTGTTGGATTTGGAAAAACCTTCTACACTAAATCCGAACTCTGCAATTTATACCCATATAAAAGAAACCGAACGGCCCGAAGGTGTTGAGGGAACACTTATTACTTTTGATGTTGTAATGGATGAAGTTTGGCTTTGGGTGATTCCTTTTTCTAACGGAAACACCAGTATAGGCTTTGTGGGCCCAACAGAATTTATTGAATCCTTTAAAGGTACGAATTCTGAAAAGCTATTTGAAATGCTGAAAATTTCTGATTATTATTACGACAGGTTAAAAGATCAGGAATTTCTATTTGAGCCGCACATTATTAAAAACTATTCAAAAGCTGTAAAGCAACTCTTCGGAAAAGGTTATGCGCTTACTGGAAATAGCGCCGAATTTTTGGACCCTGTATTTTCATCGGGTGTTACCTTCGCAACCGAATCTGGTCTGAAAGCCGCTAAACTAATCACCAAGGAATTGAACGGTGAAAAAGTTGATTGGGAAAAAGATTATACAGGCTATATTATGAAAGGTGTAGATGTTTTTAGAACCTACGTTAGTGAATGGTACACTGGCAATCTTCAAAAAATATTTTTCCATCGCCCGGAAAACCCAATTATAAAAGAACAAATTTGCGCAGTACTTGCAGGCTATGTTTGGGACGAAACCAATCCTTTTGTGAAAAACCACAACCGCCTGGTAAGGACAGTTGCGAAGGTTATTGATATGGAGAATGAAATGGCTAACTAATTATACTTAATGCCTCTCCGTAATTGTTTTGCGAAAAATTTGGCGAGATTCCAATAGCCATATGCTATCCTTTCGCCTTGGTGAAAGTCAAAACCTTCCAATGTTGCCTTATCTCCAGCATATGTACATTCTACATCAGTAATGTTTGCTGAAAATAAAATGTTTTCAGTATTATTGGTCTCATAAATAGAAATGGTTATTTCCAAATTTCCGCTCTTTCTTGTAAAACCATTGTTGTAACCTGGGTAGATTTCAGTGGTATGAATTTTCATGGTATAAGCTAAATCTGGCTGATCTTTTACCACTTTTACTTCTCCCTTTTTAAAATATTCATTAAAGGCTTCATTGAATCTTGGTTCATATCTATATTCTCTATCACCAAACCATTCTTCCCTAAAAACACGTGCATTCCCAGGTTTTGCCTGCTCTTTTTCAAGCATGGTTTTCTGAAGATATGCTTCTTCGTTTTCAAAATCTGTTACAGTCAAATCTGAATAATCAAAAACAAGATTGTATTCAGAAATGGTTTTTAAGTTTTTATAATTACCTGTAACTATTGTAATTTCCTGTGCACAAAGACTCACTTGTAAAAAAACAAATAATACAAAAAAGGTAACAAATTTCATTTTGATTGAATTCTGATTTTGAACAAAAATATCAATTAAAATAAACAACCGCCTATAATTGGCGGTTGTTATAATTATAGTCCTAAGGCAAAAAAATTATTTTGCTTTTTTCTTAATGTTAGCTGCTAGTTCTTTAGCTAGTTTTGCATAGGCCTCAGAAATTCTATAGCCCGAATCATAATCCATTCCAAAAGCATTTGTTCCTTCCACTTTGGTATAATTGGCAGAGAAAATAACATTGTTTGAATCTCCTTTTTTATAAACTGTAATAGTAGCTTCTATTTTCGAATTTTGACGCATCACCCCTACGTTATAACCAGCATACATCATAGTGGTGTGCACTTTCATTGTGTATTCAGCACCAATATCTTCCCCCACTTTTATTTCACCATCATCAAAGCGTTTGTTGAAGGATTCAATGAACTTGGGCTCATAGCGATTTTCGCGATCTGCAAACCAAGATTCCTTAAATTTCTCGCCAGACTCCGGATCTTTTTCATCTCTTTTAGACATTTTATCTTCTAAAAATTCTTCTTCAGATTTGTACTTTGGTATAGAAAGGTTTGAATAGTCAAACTCAAGATTGTAGGCAGTGATTCCTTTTAGGTTTTTAAAATCACCTTGAGTAACTTTCACTTTTTGCGAAAACATTAAAGTAGTGCAAAATAGAACGGCAATAAGCATTAGTTGTTTTTTCATAATTGTTATTGATTAAGATTTTTACGATTTCACAAACTTATATAAAATATTTTTCAATCATTGAAATAAAAAAAACAACAATTTTCAAGATCGGGATTCAAACAGGAAGAGTGGCAGAAACTCACGGTCACTTGGGCCAACAAGTTTAATGGGCATATATAAATAAAAACAAAAAATCCCAATTCAAATTAATGAATCGGGATTAAATTTTTTGTTGGCCCACTAGGGCTCGAACCTAGACTCTTCTGTACCAAAAACAGACGTGTTGCCAGTTACACCATGGGCCAATTCCAATAAATTTAGGCTTTCGCCCTCCTAAGCAAAAAATTGACTTTAAACTTAGGAGGTGCAAATTTAATACAAAGTTTAAATTGTACAAATATTTTATTACAAAAAAATGCAGTTCCTTTTGGTTGTACTTTGAAAAGTTAAAAATAACACATCATATTATACGTTACCTCAATTAGATACTTGGGGCTATGTATATTATTAGTAAATTCGTCCCATTCAAATTTATATGCACTTATGGGTTCTTTCAATTTTACAAAATGGAACAAAATCACCGGCTGGCTCGTCTTTGCGATTGCCCTTATTTCTTATTGGATAACTGTAGAACCAACAGTAAGTTTCTGGGATGCGGGTGAATATATTACCACTTCCAGCAATCTTGAAGTTGGCCACCCGCCAGGAGCGCCACTCTTTCAGCTATTGGGGGCTTTTTTCTCCATTTTCGCACCAGATGCATCATACATTGCGCTTACAATTAACTTAATGTCGGTTTTTTCTAGTGCATTTACCATTTTGTTTATGTTTTGGTCGCTTACCATTCTACTTACAAATGTTGTCTCAAAACACCAAGAGATTGAAAATAACAGCGCTATTGCTATAATAGGAAGTGCCGCTGTGGGCTCGCTAGCCTTTGCGTTTACGGATAGTTTTTGGTTCAACGCAGTAGAAGCGGAAGTGTATGCAAGCGCTACATTTTTAATGTCAGTATTATTTTACACCGCACTGCGTTGGGAACGCGATATGTTAGAACCCCGCGGTAATCGCTGGGTAATACTTATCGCCTTTATTATTGGGCTTTCGTTTGGAGTTCACTTTATGGCGTTGCTTACCATTCCTGCCATCGGGTTTCTTTATTTCTTCAAACATTATAAAACGATTTCAGTAAAGAATTTTATAATTGCCAATATTGTTACTGTTGCTATTCTTCTTTTAATCTTTAAGCTTTTATTGCCTTGGACCATGAAGTTTTTCAGTGCTTCGGAATTGTTTTTTGTGAACAGCATCGGTCTTCCATTTAACTCCGGGACCATTTTTGCAGCACTGTTGTTTATTGTTCTTTTTATATTTGGATTACGCTTTACCAGAAAAAAAGGGTTTGCTCAATTGAATACCCTATTACTATGCGTGCTTTTTATATTCATAGGATTTTCAAGTTGGCTGATGCTTCCTATTCGCGCTAATGCTGGCACTGTAATCAATGAAAACAACCCAAACAACGCCCGCGAACTTTTAGCGTATTACAATCGTGAACAATATCCTGAAACACATCTTTTTTACGGCCCTCTTTTCACAGAAAGTTATGTTGGCTTGGATGAAGACAACCCATATAAAGACGACAAGCCAAACTATGAAAAAGATGAGACCACTGGTAAGTATGTTATTGTAAACAACTACAAAAATGCGGCTCAAAACACTGAAGATTCACAAAAAGGTTTCTTTCCAAGAATGTGGAGCACCGAGCATAGTTCCAACTATATGGAATTTACTGGAGGTCTTGATTTTTCTATAAAGAGTGAATATTTAAGTGAACCAAGACTAGTTGAGGAAGTAAACAAATTCAAACAAGCTTATAGTCAAGACTTGGTGGATAAAGATGGTTACGATAAATTTTTAAAGAATTTTGGTGAATATCTAGACATTAAAAGGCCTTCATTTTTTCAGAATATGAAATTTATGTTCGAGTTTCAATTCGGGTATATGTACTGGCGCTATTTTATGTGGAATTTTACTGGCAGACAGGATGATGTACAAGGTCAATACACAGATTTGCACGGAAACTGGATCAGTGGCATTAAATTTATTGATGCGCTCCGCTTGGGCAATCAGGATAACCTGCCGAGCGATATGGAAAATAATAAGGCTAGAAACACTTACTTTTTCCTACCGCTGATTTTAGGAATAATTGGTTTGGTTTTTCACTTTAAGAACGATCAAAAAAGTTTTTGGGTATTGTTGGTATTGTTCCTTTTTATGGGGCTTGCCTTAAAAATATACCTCAACGAAAGACCGTTTGAGCCCCGGGAAAGAGATTATGCTTTAGTGGGTAGTTTCTACGTTTTCGCAATTTGGATAGGTTATGGCGTGTATGCACTTTTTGATCTAATGAAGAAATATTTGAAGCCAAAGGTCGCACTTCCAATTGTGCTTATCGTTACAGCTTTGGCCGCTCCGGTATTATTGGCAACCCAAAATTGGGATGATCACGACCGTAGCGGAAGATATACTGCACAGTCCATGGGCAAAATGTATCTGGATTCCTGCGACAAAAATGCAATCCTTTTCACCATTGGTGATAACGACACTTTTGCGCTATGGTACGCCCAGAATGTTGAAGGCTACCGTCAGGACGTGCGTATTGTAAACACAAGTCTGTTCCAAACAGATTGGTACATAGATGATATGAAGAAGAAAGCCTTTACAAGCGATCCAATTCCTTCACAATTATCACACGAAAAATACCGATCGGGCTCGCGTGACTTTTTAATTCACCAAAAAACCACTCAGGATACTATCGACATTAAAACTTGGATGAATTTTGTGGCCAATGACAGTCCCGCCACACAAATGGAACTACCAAGCGGCCAGCAAGTGCATACATTTCCTTCAAAAGTGATTCGTATTCCCGTTGACAAAGAAGCCGTTTTGAAAAACGGAATTGTGGATCCAAAAGACGCTGATAAAATCGTTCCTTATATCGATATCAATCTGAAGAGCGACATCATTTACAAAAACCGAATGATGATGTTGGATATTATTGCCAACAACAATTGGGAACGCCCCATTTATTTTAGCGGTGGAAGTTTTGGTGATGATGATTATCTATGGATGAAAGATTACCTACAATTGGACGGTGTGGTTTATAAATTGGTTCCAATAAAAACGCCTATCAACAAGAGAAGTCCTTTTGATATGGGCCGAATTGACGCTGATAAAATGTACGACATCGTTATGTCTTGGGATTGGGGCAATAGCGGCAGTCCAGATATATATCACGATACCGAAACACGCAGAAACGGCATTACTTACAGAAGTAACCTTGCCCGACTTGCCGAAGCTTTAATAAACAATGACGAAAAAGACAAAGCCGAAAAGGTTTTAGATCTTGCTATGGAGAAAATGCCTGTAAAATATTTTGAATATTACAGTTTGTTGGAGCCTTACGTTATAGGTTATTATGAACTGGACAAACCCGAAAAAGCCCGAAAGGTCTATGACGATGTTACCAGATTATACCAAGAACATCTTTTGTATTACAACGGTTTGAAATTCAATAAACAACGCGCCGTTGCGTCTGATATTATAAGTGATATGGAGCGATATAGAAGTTTGGTTCAACTTGTAGTAATGTATGATGACGAAACTTTTGCCAGAGCAGAAGCCAAGAAATTCAATGATTATTTAAAACTTTTCCGTCATTTCTATTCCCCAGATGAAGCGATGGACTTGGACAAAGAATTTCCAAAAGATTCAACAATAGAAATTCCTTTGGATTCAAATCTTTTGAAGAAAATGCAACCGAATTCATCAGAAATAATTGACAATGAAGTTCCTATAAACTGAAACAGTTGAAATTCAATTTAGTAAAAATGCCCAGATTCATGCAGTGGTTATACCCTGAGCGAATTTGGGCATTTTCGCGTTCAAGCAATTCGGTGTTTTTAACTTTTGACGATGGCCCGATTCCTGAAGTTACACCTTGGGTATTAGACGAATTAAAAAAACACAATGCAAAGGCAACCTTTTTCTGTATAGGTGAAAACATTCAAAAGCATCCCGAAATTTTTAGAAGAATACTTGTTGAAGGGCATTCCGTGGGAAATCACACATTTAATCACTTGAAGGGCACAAAAACAGAGACTTCGGAGTATATCGAGAATGTTTTGAAATGTGAGGACATTATTTCGACCATTCAAAAAAACTCTCCCTTTAAAGGGGACCGGGAGGATGTTTCCAATTCAGAATTTTTGTTCCGTCCGCCGTATGGAAAGATTACTTCCAAACAAGCCAAAATTCTTCAAAGTAAAGGTTTCAAAATTGTGATGTGGGATATTATTAGTTATGATTACGACGCTACTATTTCCGAAGAAAAATGCCTTCAAAATGTTTTAAAAAACATAAAACCGGGAAGTGTGATTGTATTCCACGATAGCTTAAAGGCAGAAAAAAACCTTCGGCATGTATTGCCGAAGGTTTTGGAATTTATTGGGGAGAAATCTTTACAGTGTAAAGCGATAAATTAATTATCTAATATTTAAATTTAGAGAAAAAATTGCAATCTGAGGGGATCCTCCACTACCTGTCAATCTTTGTCCCCAAACTTCAATAAAATCGCCTGGATTAAGTTCAACGGTACCCGAAATTGCTATACTATTAATATCACTAGTATTGTTTACTCTCATCAATGAATTTGTTTCAATTAATGATGTTCCGGCTGCGCCATTTTTCCTAATAAAAAATCCATAAAATTGATCCTGTATATTACCTCGAACAGATAATGAGGCATTTACTTGAAAGGTTCTTTTTCTTCTTCCGTTATACGTAATTCTATTATTTTGGGGAGAAGTTGTTCTAAACATGTTTACTGCGGTTGTTGTATTAGTGTTGCTATTCCCACTCAAATTAAAAGGTGTGTTGTTAGAATTAGCATCTTGAGCAAAACCTGTGGTAATACCACCATTGTAATAAATATTTGCACTGGCTTCATTATCTGATTCCCGAGGTATTCCAGGGCTGTTTATAACCCAATTATTATTAAAGTTGAAACCTGTATACGAACCTGTTGTATACCTATTAACAAAACCTGATGGAGCAGTAGTTGTTCCTGAAAATACGGTTCCTAAAATTACGCCTTCTCCCACCGTTGGATTAGAACTAACATTAATTGCAACATCAGAGCCATTCATTGTGCTAAAACCACTTACTTTTTCAATCAATCCAAAGGTTCCCGTAAAAGTTTCAAATGTTCCACTATTGGAATCTAGCCACGCCTGATTATTCAAAAGCAGATTTCCAATAGAAGTATATGTTATACCAGCCGCATTGTTCACAAATTGTATTATATTCCCAAAATAAAGGCCAACATTGGTTATAGAACCCACACTTGAAAAATTTGCGACAATTGTATTTTGAATTAATAAAGTTGTTCCTCCTGTAATGGCAAATGCAGAACCTCCGCCCGAAAGTGTAATATTTCTGATACTTCCGCCGGTTATACCTTGAAATACAGCACCAGTCGCCCTAAAAAGTATATCCTCATTTGCATCAAGCCCTGAAACATAGGCATTGTTCAAATCTATGGGTGCGGCTAGTGTTATTAGACCGTTTATTTCATAAAACGTGTTTGCGGTAAGCAAATATTTAGTTCCGCCTCCCGCCGCAAGTTCTGGCGCTAAATCAGTGACAGATTTTACAAGCTTATAGTTATTTCTTTGATTGGATTGTGAGTTTATTTTAACCCAAGCTGTAGACGGAAGGTCGTAATAATAGAAGGATTTTAGATCAGTGTCATAAACCAATAAACTATTTGCGGGTGTGGTTATGGCCAATCGTTGTAAAGTAGTCATTCTAGGCGCCAAAAGTCCTTTGCTTGTAGATGTTATATCTAACATCGAAGACGCATCCGGATTAGTATTTCCAATACCCACTTGAGCTTGAGTAGTTAACGTAAAGAATAAAAACAAAAAGAGGATTAGCCCTCTGTAAACAGAAAGTAATTTGTAGGAAAATTTCATAGCGATTTGGATTTAAAGTAACTTTTTTCCGACAAATTAAAAGATTTTACTCGAAAATTTAAGCTCTTTAACGGTAAAATTTGAAAAGTTTAACAATTTTGTAGGAATCATGTTAAAGCAATAAAATATTAAGACTTTCGGCAGGGTATAAGCCAAAAATATCCTATCTGAATAATTTTTTAAGAAAAAATATAAAGCTTTAAAGTAGAATTGAGAAAATTACAGACTTAAACGTACTCGTTTACAAGTCCAATAAGCGTATCGGCATCCTGTTCGCCGCTTTGGCGCCATTTCATTTCGCCATTTTTGTAGATCATTAAGGTGGGCAGACCCTTCACCCGAAGTGCTTCAGCCAGTTCCTTATTTTTATCGATGTCTATTTTTATCACACGAGCTTTATCGCCAAGTGCTGCGGCAACGTCTCTTAATACTGGGTGCATTTCTTTGCAGGCCTCATCCCATTCTGCGTAAAAATCTAACAAAACGGGGATTCTCGTTTCAATTAATTCTCCAAATTTTGACATTTGCCTAATATGTTAGTTGAACAATTGTATTTACAAATATAACATTTCCCGATTATTATACGGTATTCTGTTTCTTTTTAAGTTGAATAACAGTTATCTCTGGCCAGATACCTACCCTTCCCGGATAGCCCAAAAATCCAAACCCACGGTTAACATTTAAATACCTTCCAAATTCCTCATAAATACCCGCCCAGTTTTTATATCTATATTTTATGGGACTCCACTTAATAATACCCGGAATTTCAATCCCAAACTGCATTCCGTGAGTGTGCCCACTCAACGTTAAATGAAAATGACGCGGGTCTTGTTTCACCTTTGATTGCCAATGTGAAGGATCGTGGCTCATCAGAATTTTAAAATCTTTTTCTGAAATGCCTTCACAGGCTTTATCAAGATCTCCAGCTTGTTTAAAACCGTTTTCACCCCAATTTTCAACACCTACCAAAGCGATTCTTTGACCGTTTCTTTCAAAATATCTGTTTTCATTCAGCAACAAATCCCAGCCCATTTCTTTTTGAAGCGTCTTTAATTTCTGAAGATTTTCAGCTTTTTCAGAAGCATTTTTCCATTTTACATAATCGCCATAATCATGATTTCCCAAAACAGAAAAAACTCCCTCTGGTGCTTTTAAAGTTGAAAAGAGCTGTTTCCAATCATTCATTTCATCGGCAATGTTATTTACTAAATCGCCAGTGAAAAGAATCGCATCGCTTTGCTGTTCATTAATAAGATCTACAGCATATGCAATCTTGTTTCTATTGTCAAAACTGCCACTGTGAATGTCGCTTATTTGCGTTAAGGTGAAACCGTTAAATTCATCAGGAAGATCTTCAAATTCCAAAGCATATTTTAAAACTTTGTAATTGTATTTTCCCTGAATCATTCCGTAAAGCAACGATGCGAAAGGAATTGCCGCTATCCCCAAGGCTATTGTGCTCACAAATTTTCTTCGTGAAGCCATAAATGGGGATTCACTACTACCAGCCACTTTCATAAAAATACCTGTAAAAAATCTGCCAATGTCTTCGCCGAACATAAAAATAACGACAATCAACTTTGGAATAAACACGGCAAGAAAAATACCGAAAACATACATAATGTTTATGTCCAGAGCTTTGCCAGCCCCCATACTGGAAAGTTGATAAATTAAAGCGGCCAGAACAGCTAGTGAAATAAAAACATACAGCCCGTAAACCCACGGACTTTTTGTTATGGTTTTTACAGCCTGAAAGGCATAAATATCAACAAGAATGTAAATGACAATAAAGATGAACCAACGCATAGAATAGATAGAATTTTTAAAGGTAATACGTTTCAAAAAACTGAAACAGTAGTTCACTTTATTTTAACGGTTTTAGTATCTTTCAAAACCAAACCCCTGCCAATGAAAAACCTTTTCTCTTTATTCTTTATTCTTTATTCTTTATTCTGTTTTTCGCAAGAAGATACTTCTTCAGAAAAACTTACTTCATTCGTAAATCCCTTCATCGGTACGGGCGGTCATGGCCATACCTATCCAGGTGCAACAATGCCTTTTGGGATGATGCAACTGAGCCCTGATACACGGTTAGATGGCTGGGATGGTTGCAGCGGCTATCACTATAGTGATGAATATATTTACGGTTTTTCGCACACCCATCTTAGCGGAACCGGCGTTAGTGATTATGGTGATGTTTTGTTAATGCCTACAAATGCAATTAATTTCAACAATGGTGCCGATGGAAATAACGGTTACCGTGCACATTTTTCGCATAAAAACGAAACTGCTTCGCCTGGTTATTATAAAGTATTGTTAGATGAAACCAATATTGAAGTGGAACTAACGGTTTCCGAACGAAGCGGCATCCATCATTACACTTTTCCGAATGATTCTAAACAGATTGTAATTCTCGATCTCGAACACCGTGATAAAGTGTTAAGCTCTGAAATTAATATTATCTCCAAGACTGAAATTTCCGGCCACCGCCATTCCGATGCTTGGGCAAAAGACCAGCGACTTTTTTATAATATTCAATTTTCCCGAGCCTATAAAAAAGCAACTTTTTTAAATGATAATACCAAAGGAGAAAAAGTGAAAGCTGCTTTTGAATTTGACCCTTCCGAAGGAAACAAACTTGAGATAAAAGTTGCCATTTCAGCCGTTGATGAAGCAGGCGCTAAGAAAAATCTGGAAGTAGAAATCGGCAATAAATCCTTTCAACAAATAAAAACCGAAGCTGAAACAGCTTGGGAAAATCAGTTGAAAAAAATAGAGGTCGAAACCCAGAATAACGATCAAAAAACTATTTTTTACACCTCGCTGTACCACTCGATGCTAGCGCCCAACCTCTATCAGGACGTTGATGGTCGTTACCGTGGCATGGATTTGGAAATTCATCAATCCATAAAATTTCAAAACTATACCGTTTTTTCACTTTGGGATACCTACAGAGCCGCGCATCCACTCTATACAATTATTGAAAAAGAACGAACCACCGATTTCATCAATTCACTTTTGACGAAATATGACGAAGGCGGCATCCTCCCAATCTGGCCATTGGCAGCCAATTACACGTGGTGCATGGTTGGCTACCACGCCGTTCCCGTAATTTCGGATGCATACTTAAAAGGAATTCGGGGATTTGATACGGAAAAAGCTTTTGAAGCCATGAAACACAGCGCAATGCAGGATAAATTAGGGTTGAAAAGTTATAAGGAATTCGGTTTTATTCCAGTGGAGGAAGAGAGTGAATCGGTTTCAAAAACGCTCGAATATGCCTACGATGATTGGACGATTGCCGAAATGGCGAAAGCATTGGAAAAAACAGAAGATTACAAACTTTTTTCCGAAAGAGCACAATACTACAAAAACGTTTATGACCCCGAAACCAAATTTATGCGTGGGCGTTTCCGCAATACATGGTTTGCGCCATTTGACCCGTATGAAGTGAATTTCAATTACACCGAAGCAAATTCGTGGCAATACAGTTTTTATGTGCCACAGGATATTTCTGGGCTTATAAATTTAATGGGCGGAAAAGATGAATTTGAAAACCAACTCGACAAGCTTTTCACCGCAAAAATTGAAACTTCGGGTCGCGAACAAGCTGATATTACAGGCTTGATTGGGCAATATGCCCACGGAAACGAGCCAAGCCACCATATGGCCTATCTCTATAATTTCGTAAATAAGCCTGCAAAAACGCAGGAAAAAGTGCATCAGATATTAAATGAACTATACCTAAACGCTCCTGACGGAATTTCGGGCAACGAAGATTGCGGACAAATGAGCGCATGGTACGTTTTCAGTGCGATGGGTTTTTATCCCGTAACGCCAGCGAGTAACCAATATATTATCGGAATGCCTTTATTTGAAAAGGCTGCAATCAATCTAGAGGATGGAAAAAAGTTTGAAATTTCTGCTGAGAATATTTCAGATACCAACAAATACATAGCTTCCGCAAAATTGAATGGAAAGCCTTTAAAACGAAGTTTTATCTATCATTCCGAAATTATTGACGGCGGAAAATTAGTTTTTAAAATGACCGACAAATCTTCCAATTGGGCAACAAAAGATGAAGAAATCCCCAAAACAGGAATCACAGAAAATCTAATTGTTCCTGCGCCATTTATTTCTAAAGGAGATGTGGCTTTTAAAAATGAAACTGAAATTTCATTAGACATGCCTACTTCTGAGGCCGAAATTCTTTACAGCTTAAATAATTCTGACTTTAGAATTTATACTGAACCATTTACAATTTCAGAAGAAACTGAATTAAGGACATACGCATCCAACGGTTATGGAAAAGAAAGCAAGACACTTTCAACCCATTTCTACAAAATTGACCCAAACCTCAGCATAAGACTGGAAACTGAATATGCCAACCAATACAATGGCGGTGGCAATGATGCTTTGATTGATGGCGTTCACGGCGCTATTGATTTTAGAACTGGCGCTTGGCAAGGATATCACGATACAGATTTAAAGGCCACGGTTAATTTGGGTTCTTCAAAAGAAGTGAAAACCGTTTCGGTAAATTTTATGCAAGATCAACGTAGTTGGATATTTTATCCAAATGAAGTTTCCTGCTCGGTTTCGCTGAACGGAAAAGATTTTACAGAGCTGCCCATTCAAAAAATAGAATCTGAAAAACCTTCGGATGAAGCTGGAATCAAAACCATTCAATTTGACATAAATAAAAACATACAATTCATAAAAATCACGGCAAAAAACTTTGGCGATTTGCCAGAAGGACATTTGGGTTATGGCGGAAAGGCTTGGCTTTTTGTGGATGAAATTGAAATAAAATAAGAAACACGACTTAAGGGAAACACGAATCACGACTAAATTGAAAATAATAAAATGTTCAAAAAATTAATTTTTACAATTGCTGTTCTTAGTTGCATAAACACATTCGCTCAAACCAAAGATTTCACTCCATTTGTAAATCCTTTTATCGGCACGGACAGAATGGGCCACACTTTTCCCGGAGCTACGGCACCGTTTGGAATGGTGCAATTGAGTCCGCAGACAAATATGCAATCGATGTATAAAGCTGACGGCAGTTATAATTCAAAAACCTATGAATACTGCGCTGGCTATCAATATGCAGATTCTACGATTATCGGGTTTTCCCACACCAATTTCAGTGGCACAGGACATTCAGATTTGGGCGATTTTTTGGTGATGCCAACCGTTGGAAAATTGGTTTTAGACCCGTTAAAAACCGAAACCGGCGAAAAGGGTTTTCTTTCCTCATTTTCTCATAAAAACGAAACCGCTTCGCCCGGTTATTACAAAGTGAAATTGGACGATTATACCATTACCGCAGAACTTACGGCCAGTGAGCGCGTGGGTTTTCATCAATACACTTTTCCCAAAAGCGATAAGGCCCACATCATTCTCGATATGGTTTACAACGTTTACGGTTTCGACGATAAAAACGTTTGGACATTTGTTCGCGTTGAAAATGATTCAACTGTTACAGGATATCGCCAAACGCACGGTTGGGCGCGAACACGAACGGTTTATTTTGCGATGGAATTTTCAAAACCTTTTAAAAGTTACGGTCATAAAAAATACAACAAAGCAAAATACAACGGGTTTTATAGAAAATTCAATGAAGAAGAAAATTTCCCTGAAATGGCCGGGAAAGAAATCCGTGCCTACTTCAATTTTGACACTGCGGAAAACGAAAAGATTTCAATAAAATTTGCACTTTCGTCAGTAAGCACGAAAGGCGCAATGAAAAATCTAAAAGCCGAAATTCCACATTGGGATTTTGAAAAAACAAAGACTGAAACCCAGCAAAAATGGAACCGAGAACTCTCAAAAATAGAAGTGAAATCCATGACGCCCGAAGATAAAATCACTTTTTATACCGCGCTTTACCACACCATGCTCAGCCCAATAATTTATGAAGATGTGGACGGACAATATCGCGGTTTGGACCAAAATATCCACACTTCGGATGGATTTACGAATTACACCATTTTTTCACTTTGGGACACCTATCGTGCATTGCATCCACTTTTCAACATAATCCATCCGCAGCGAAATAACGATATGATAAAAAGCATGCTTGCGCATCACGATCAAAGTGTTCACAAAATGCTGCCTATTTGGAGCCATTATGCAAATGAAAATTGGTGTATGATAGGCTATCATGCCACTTCGGTTATTGCGGATGCGGTTGCAAAAAATGTGGGCGATTTCGATAAAAAGCATGCTTTGCAGGCTTCTATAAATACCGCGAATGTTGATTATTTTGATGGCATTGGCGATTATAAAAAAATGGGTTTCGTTCCTGAAGACAAAAGTAGTTCCTCAGTTTCAAAGACTTTGGAATACGCTTATGACGATTGGTGCATTGCACAGATTGCAAAAAGCGTTGGCAATGCCGAAGTTGAAAAGGAATTTTTAGAGCGTTCGGAATATTTCAAAAATGTTTACGATCCTAAAATTGGGTATATGCGACCAAAGCTTTCTGATGGAAAATTCAGAAAAGAATTTGATCCGCTGGATACACACGGCCAAGGTTTTATTGAAGGTAATGCATGGAATTATGGCCTTTACGTACCGCAGAATTTAGACGAAATGGTTGGAATGATGGGCGGAAAGGAACGTTTCAGCAAGCATTTGGATTCACTTTTTACTATGGAACTCGATGATAAATACATTGAAAAAAACGAAGACATTACGCGCGACGGGATTATGGGAAATTACGTGCAGGGTAACGAACCTGGCCACCACATTCCGTATTTGTACAATTGGACAGGGAAGGAATATAAAACCCAAGAACGTGTACGGATAATTATGGGCAAAATGTACGGCAGCAAAGAGGATGGACTTTGCGGCAATGATGACGCCGGGCAGATGAGCGCTTGGTATATTTTTAGCACTTTGGGCTTTTATCCGGTTATTCCCGGTTCGCCTAATTACGCTTTGGGAAGTCCGTTGGTGGAGGAAGCCATTTTACATTTAGACAATGGAAATTCAGTAAAAATAATTGCGAAAAACCAAAGTGCGAAAAATATTTATGTAAAAAGTGTTTCCGTTGACGGTAAAAAACTGGACAGAAATTATTTGACGCATGATGAGGTTACCAAGAGCAAAGAGATTGTTTTTGAAATGACTTCTAAAAAGAAAAAGAACTAAAAGAAAAAAATAAATGAAATACTTACAATTTTTATTCGCCATATTCCTCTTGAGTAGTTGCCAAAAAAACAATTCAAAAGAGAAAATTACGAGTGAAAATGAAATTGCATTGGTCGATTTTGTAAACCCATTGATGGGTACAGATTCAAAATATAGTCTTTCCAATGGAAACACATATCCAGCTATTGCAACGCCTTGGGGAATGAACTTTTGGACTCCAATGACTTCAAAAATGGGCGATGGCTGGACTTACAAATATGCAGAAAACCAAATTCGTGGAATAAAACAAACGCACCAACCCAGTCCTTGGATAAATGATTATGGCGCTTTTTCATTTATGGCTGTTACGGATACGTTGGTCTTTGAGGAAGAAGCTCGGCAGTCTTGGTTTTCGCACAAGGCAGAAACAGTTAAACCCTATTTTTATGAAACCTATTTAGCTGATTATGACGTTACCGTAGCCGTTACGCCCACAGAACGCGCCGCCCAGTTTCAATTTACATTTCCGGAGTCTGATGAAGCGTACATTATTTTAGATGCATTTTATAAAGGTTCTATGGTAAAAATAATACCCGAAGAACATAAAATCATTGGGTATAGCCGCAACAATCGTGGTGGCGTGCCAGACAATTTCCACAATTATTTTGTAGCCTATTTTGATAAAGATTTTGAGGTTTCACATACTTGGAAGGACGGCTGGCAACTTCAAAACAATGTGCCTGATAGCGAAGGAGAACACGTTGGCGCAATCATCGGTTTTAAAACAAAACGCGGCGAAAAAGTGACCGTAAAAGTGGCTTCGTCTTTTATAAGTCTGGAACAAGCTGAATTAAATCTTTCGCGTGAAATTGGCTCTAAAACCTTTGAGCAGACAAAAGAAGAAGCCAAAAATGCGTGGGAAACGGAATTAGTTAAAATTGAAGTTGAAGGGAAAAACTTGGACGAAATCAAGACTTTCTATTCCTGTTTGTATCGCGTGCTTCTTTTCCCCAGAAAATTTTACGAAATTGACGAAAACGAAAAAGTGGTTCACTACAGTCCTTACAACGGTGAAGTGTTACCCGGGTATATGTTTACTGATAACGGTTTTTGGGATACTTTCCGTGCCGTTTATCCTTTTTTCAATTTAATGTACCCAGACCTTAACAAACAAATTATGGAAGGGCTTGCAAATACCTATAAAGAATCGGGTTGGCTTCCGGAATGGGCAAGTCCCGGTCATCGTGATTGTATGATTGGCTCCAACTCCGCTCCAATAATTGCCGATGCATATTTAAAAGGAAATATAGCTGATGACGATATAAATACATTATTTGAAGCGGTACTCAAGAACGCAACCGAACCCAACAATCGTCCTAAAAGTTCAGTTGGCAGAGAAGGCTTGGAGTATTATAATACGCTTGGTTACATTCCTTATGATGTGGGTATCAACGAAAATGTTGCCCGAACTTTGGAATATGCCTTTGCCGATTTTACCATTTCTGAAATGGCAAAAAAATTAGGGAAAGATTCCATTGCAGAACATTTCAGAAAACAATCGCTCAATTATAAAAATGTTTATGATTCTTCCACAAAGTGGATGCGTGGTAAAAATGAAGACGGAATTTTTCAATCTCCTTTTAACCCTTTAAAATGGGGCGATGCATTTACAGAAGGCAATAGTTTACATTATACATGGTCGGTATTTCACGACATTCAAGGATTGATTGATTTAATGGGTGGAAAAGAAAGTTTCATTAGGCAATTGGACACCGTCTTTGAAATGCCCCCTGATTTTGATGATAGCTATTACGGAGAAACCATACACGAAATTAGGGAAATGCAAATTGTAAATATGGGTAATTACGCCCACGGAAACCAACCCATTCAGCATATGCTTTATCTGTACAATTATGCAGGAGAACCCTACAAAGCCCAAGAAAAAATACGAAAAGTATTAACCAAATTATATTCCGCTACACCCGATGGTTATTGTGGTGATGAAGATAATGGGCAAACTTCCGCATGGTACGTTTTTAGTGCCATGGGATTTTATCCGGTTACCTCAGCCGTGGATCAATATGTTTTGGGAAGCCCATTGTTTAATAAGGTTACCCTTCACTTAGAAAACGGAAGAACATTTACAATTTCTGCGGAAAATAACTCTTCAAAAAACTGCTATATCCAAAATACCAGTTTGAATGGCGCACCCTATGAAAAAACGTATCTTGGCTACAGTGAAATTAAAAAAGGTGGCACTTTTAATTTTGAATTGGGGAATGAACCAAATAAAAAATGGGGCAGCAAACCAGTGAATGTCCCATATTCATTAAGCTTGCAAAATAAATAAATATGAAACGTAGAAAATTCATCCAAAATGCTTCCCTTTCCACTTTTGGAATTGCAGTGGGAAGCTCGGTTTTTGCTTCGGAAAAAAATCTTTCTTCATTTACTTCTGAAGAAAATAAAATTGAAAATTCCACGGCAAACTTTCCATTGGTGATTGCCACTTGGAACGTAAAAGAAAGCACCGCTGAAGCTTGGCGTGTTCTACAAGAAGGAGAATCTGCGCTTGAGGCCGTGGAAAAAGGCTGTATGGTTGAAGAAGCAAATGCTGAAGGCCAATCCGTGGGTATTGGTGGTCTACCAGACCGTGATGGAAATGTTACCTTGGATGCTTGCATCATGGATAGCAAAGGCAATTATGGCGCGGTAGTTTATCTTCAGAATATTATGCACCCCATTTCTGTTGCACGAAAAGTGATGGAAGATACGCCGCACGTAATTTTGGCCGGAAAAGGCGCAGAACAATTTGCACTTTCCGAAGGTTTTAAACCTGTGGATTTATTAACGGAAGCCTCGAAAAAAGCTTGGGAAGATTGGAAAAAAACCTCAAAATATAAACCCATTATCAATATTGAAAACCACGACACTATTGGAATGCTCGCCATTGACAAAAATGGAGATATTTCTGGAGGATGCACCACTAGTGGACTGGCTTACAAAATGGCTGGGCGTGTAGGCGATTCCCCAATAATTGGGTCTGGGCTTTTTATCGACAATGAAATTGGCGGTGCAACCGCAACCGGTTTGGGCGAGGAAGTTTTGAAAACCGTAGGCAGTTTCTTGATTGTTGAATTGATGCGTCAAGGCAAAACACCTCAACAAGCCTGTGAAGAAGCAATTGGACGAATTATCAAAAAAAGTCCGAATTATAAAGATTTTCAAGTGGGCTATATCGCCGTAAACAAAAAAGGTGAAACAGGCTATTATTCCATTCACGATGGGTTTTGGGTAACGAAATATCAAAACGATAAAAACGAAAATATCCCTTCAGATTTTTACAATAAAAAATAGCAGTTACAGACTTAACAATAACCATTCATGACCGAAAAAAAATCCTTCCGATCTGCTTTTATAACTGTTACTGTCCTCTTTTTCCTTTGGGGATTCATCACCGTTTTGGTTGATAGTTTGATTCCACGTTTAAAAGACGTTTTTGAACTAAGCTATTTTCAGGCTGGACTCGTTCAGTTTGCCTTCTTTTTGGCATATTTGGTGATTTCAGTTCCAGCGGGAGCTTTGCTTTCGCGAATAGGATATCAAAAAGGGATAATCGTTGGCTTGGTTACTATGTCCATTGGATGTTTGCTATTCTATCCAGCTGCAGCCGATAGACAATTTTGGATATTTTTGGTTGCATATTTTACGTTAGCGGGTGGAATAACTGTGCTTCAAGTAGCCGCCAATCCTTACGTTTCGGTTTTGGGAAGTGAAGATGGCGCTTCCAGTAGATTGAATCTCTCTCAAGCATTTAATTCACTGGGGACGGCGATCGCACCTTTGATCGGTGCTTCATTTTTGTTGAGCGACACCATAAAATCTTCGGAAGAAATTTCGGTTTTGACAGATATTGACAGAAGCTCTTATTACGTTTCCGAAGCTTCCGCAGTACAAACACCCTTCCTATTCATTGCGGCATTTATTGGATTATTGGCTTTAATGTTTGTTTTTATAAAACTTCCGAAGATTTTGGAAAAAAGCCCTGTGGGCGGTTATGGAAAACTGCTAAAAAACAAAATTGTAATGCTCGGCGCTTTGGGTATTTTCCTATACGTAGGTGCCGAAGTTGCCATTGGCAGCTATTTGGTGAATTATTTTATGAGTATGAATATTTCTGAGATAATCCTTCAAAATGAAACCATGAAATACATCGCTGAAAATCTTTTAAACACAGATTTAAGTAAAATTGACAGCAAAGCCATTGTGGGTGCCTTCGTAGTTTTTTATTGGAGTGGTGCCATGATAGGGAGATTTGTGGGGGCTTACCTCACACGAATTATGAAGCCCACTAAAGTGCTTTCAATCTTTGCTCTATTAGCAGTGCTTATGTTACTAATTTCAATGAATACAAATGGTTTAACGGCTATGTGGTCCATTCTTGCGGTGGGGCTTTTCAACTCTATTATGTTCCCAACAATCTTTGCTTTGACTATTGATGGTCTGGGCGATTTGAAACCCCAGGCTTCCGGTTTGCTTTGTATGGCTATTGTTGGAGGCGCCGTAATTCCGCCTGCTTATGGTTTTTTAACTGACAATGTAGGCTTTAAAGTCGCACTTCTACTTGTGATTGCTTGCTATGGCTACATATTTATTTTTGGAAGATTGAAGAGACGCACAATCAGGTAGTTAGGTTTTAAATTCCCATTCACTAAAAAAATCAGACCATTCACTAGAAATTTATTTCTATAAAAATTCTATGTACTACATTTAGAGAGATTTACCTTCCTAATTGTTTAAATTTTTGCAGCTGAATAATGCATTTATCTAAATAGATAGAGTTGAATATTTTGGCTTACAAGGTTAGGTTTAAAAAAATCATTGTGGATTTGGTAACGTTCTTGATTTATAATGCCATCCTGCTTTAGCTTGTAAACTGGGGGGTTTACAACAGAGCATTTTCAAATAAGAAATTGCCGTATTGGTCTTCGGATTGGCGCCAATTATATTATTTGATTTTAATTAAAGAAAGCCGCTGTGAGGTGCGGCTTTCTTTAAAATATTTTTTTGTTAATGCTGAATTAAGAATAAGGTAATACGCGCGTATTACTTTTGAAATTGAAATGAAAATTGATCAAGTTAATTTCAAATTTCAGTATTGAAAAGAAAAGTCGCTTTTGAGGAGGAGCGGCTTTTACTTTTTTTATTGGGCAAAAGTTCTTTCGCCTTTGCTTTCCTGTTCTTTAAATTTCATAACAAGTTCCAATGCATCGGGAATCACATCACTACACAAAATAATCAACGATCCTTTTATCGCATTATTCACTGCATGGGTAATTGCTTCTTTTTCTGAAGGAATAATGGTCGTTTTTTTATTCGGGTCTTTCATTTTAATACCGTCGTCCAGCATTTTGATTAGCTCTTCTTCAGATTTTCCGCGCAAGTGTTTGTCTTGACGAATTATAATTTCATCAAACATTTCAGCAGCGATACTTCCTAGTTCATTGGTGTCTTCTTTTCTTCTGTCACCTACTCCTGCAATGATACCAACTTTAACCGTTGCTTCCAGGTTATCTATAAATTTCTGAAGAGCTCTCATTCCTGCTGGGTTATGGGCGTAATCAAGTAAAATACTGAAATTCTCAAATTTGAAAAGATTCAATCTTCCCGGGGTTTGCGATGCTGAAGGAATAAAGGTTTCCAAAGCCACTTTCATATCTTCAATTCCAATACCGCGAACGTTTGCTGCAATAACTGCGGGAAGAATATTTTGTATCATGAAAGTTGCCTTTCCTCCATACGTTAATGGAATGTTTTCAGCTTTCATAATGCGCATTTTCCAGGTTCCGCGACATATAGTTACATAACCATTTTCATAAATAGCGGTAATTCCTCCAAGTTTTTGCAATGCTTTTATTCTAGGATTTTCTTCATCCATAGAGAACAGCGCGAGGTTACAATTGATGCTTCTTCGCATTTCATAAACCAAATCATCATCGGCGTTTAGAATTGCATAGCCATCGGGCAAAACGGTTTCTGGAATTACGCCTTTTACCTTTGCCAGTTGTTCCACAGTATGGATTCCCTTCAGCCCTAAATGGTCTGCGGCAACGTTGGTTACAATCCCAACATCACATTTTTTAAAACCAAGACCTGCGCGCAATAATCCGCCACGTGCACACTCCAAAACGGCAAAGTTTACCGTTGGGTCTTTCAGTACAAATTCTGCACTTGCGGGGCCGGTGCAATCGCCTTTCATCAATAATCTATTTTGGATATAAACCCCGTCGCTAGTAGTGTAACCTACACGATATCCCTTCATTTTTGCAATGTGTGCAATTAAGCGGGTGGTGGTTGTTTTTCCATTGGTTCCTGTTATAGAAATAATAGGAATACGCCCTGTATCTCCATGATTTGGAAATAATTTATCTACCACTGGAGCTGCTACATTTCTTGGCAAACCTGTAGTTGGCGCCAAGTGCATTCTAAACCCAGGACCTGCGTTCACTTCCAGCACTGCACCTCCGGTATCCTCCAAAGGTTGGCTAATGTCTGTAGTCATTATATCTATCCCACAAATATCGAGGTCTATTATTTTTGAAATACGCTCTGCCATGGAAACGTTTGATGGATGAACAATATCTGTAACATCTTCCGCTGTACCGCCTGTACTTAAGTTTGCGGTGTCTTTCAAAATAACCTTTTCTCCTTCTTTTGGCACGGAATCTTCGGTATATCCCTTCCCGGAAATGATTGTTTTAGTTAAATCATTGATAGTGATTTTGGTAAGTACATTTTCGTGCCCATATCCACGGCGTGGGTCTTTGTTTACTTCATCAACTAATTCTTTTATTGTTAATTTTCCATCACCAATAATATGTGCAGGACTTCGTTTTGCGGCGGCTACAAGCACATTGTTTATCACTAACAAACGGTAATCTTCGCCTGTTATATATTTTTCTATAATTACTTTAGGAGAAACAATTTTCGCGGCGTGAAATGCCACTAAAGCATCTTCATAGTTTTTAATGTTTACCGTAATTCCTCGGCCGTGATTTCCGCCTACTGGTTTTACCACCAAAGGAAAGCCAACATATCTGCACGCTTCTTTCAAACTGCCTTCGCGCCCGATGATATCGCCTCGTGGAACAAGTACTTCGGCCTGCTCTAAAAGGTATTTTGTATCTTCTTTATCGCAGGCAATTTCAACCCCAATGCTACTGGTTTCAGAAGTTACCGTAGCTTGAATTCTTTTTTGGTTAGCACCGTAACCCAATTGGCAAAGAGAATATTTATTCAAACGAATCCACGGAATGCCTCTGCTTTCGGCTTCTTCAACAATCGATCCTGTACTTGGCCCTAAGCGTTCGTCTTCACGAATTTCGCGCATTCGCTGAATGTCTGCTTCCAAATCATAGCTATCCCCCGTAATGAGGGCTTTACAAATATCAACTGCAGCTTGTGCTGCATAACGCCCTACGTTTTCTTCAATATAACTGAAAACTACGTTGTAAACACCCTTTTCGCCATAAGTACGGGTTCTTCCGAAGCCCGTGTCCATGTCTGCCAATGTTTGTATTTCCAGTGCTATATGTTCAATAATATGGCCCATCCAAGTGCCTTCTTCTACTCTTTGAAAAAACCCACCTGGTTCGCCTACACTGCAACGGTGACTGAACATACTTGGGAACATTTCCTTAAGTCGGTCGCTGAACCCTTCAATTTTGTTTGAGGGAAGCTCTTCCATTTCCTCAAGATCTAGGACCATTACTATTAATTTATGGCGGCGTATAGACCAATAATTTGGTCCCCGCATGGCGTTGATTTCTCTAATTCGCATAAGTTGACGGATTTGTTAGTTTCGTATGAATTTGATAAATATATGATTAATTTTTCTAACAATTACCGTATTTTTGCCCGCAAATCAAATTAATTCATGAGCGTAAAAGGCACTCTGATCCCCATAGGTGGAAATGAAGATAAAGGTATCGAGCAAAGCGAAATATATACCTTAGAATATATTCAAGAAGGAATACTTTCACGTGTAGTTCGCGAAAGTGGCGGTAAAGAAGCTTTAATTATCGTTATTCCAACCGCCTCTAGCATTCCAAATGAGGTGAGTGAAAATTACCTGCAAGCTTTTGGCAAACTGGGCTGTAGAAACGTTCATATTATGGATATCCGTAATCGTGAGGAAGCTGAAGATCCACTTCATTTAACCTTAATGAAAAAAGCGGACTGTGTTATGTTTTCTGGAGGTGACCAATCCAAAATTGTGCAATATATTGGTGGCACACTCCTTCACAAAATCATTCAGAAAAGATATGAAAAAGACAATTTTGTAATTGCTGGAACCAGTGCGGGAGCAATGTGCATGAGCCAAGAAATGATAAAAGGCGGCGGTATTAAAGAAGCTTTTACAAAAGGTGCTGTTTTGATGGGAGCAGGGATGGGCTTTCTTCCAAACTTAATTATAGATTCACACTTTATTCGTCGTGGCCGTTTTGGAAGGCTTGCAGAAGCAGTTGCGCGTTATCCAAAACTTATTGGTATTGGTTTAGCTGAAGATACCGGACTCGTTATAAAGAATTGTAATATTGTTGAAGTGATTGGCTCTGGAATGGTAATTCTTTTTGACCCAAGAAAATTGAAACACAACAATCAAGCTATGGTTGAAAACGGCACGCCAATGTCTCTTAATAATCTTAAAACACATATTTTGGCGAACGGTGACCGTTTTGATATTAAGAAAAAGAAAGTGAAAATTTCACCCCATCACATTCGGGTGATAGAATCTCAAACTTTATAAATCCCTATCTCTTTTTTCCCTTCGGAAGTTTTAAAGGCTCGGTACATTCCTTCGGTGTTAAAAAGCATTGCGATGTTTCCTTCTGCATCAACGGCAATCAGGCCGCCGTCGCCGCCAATTTCTAAAACTCTTTTGTTTATTACTTCGGAAGCTGCTTCTTCCAAAGATATTCCTTTGTGTTTCATTAATTAAAGAAACCCCTCTCGCATCCAAAAATTTGCCGTCCATAATGGCAGCTTGCACTTGGTGGATGTCGTCATGGTAAAAATGCTCCCTATAAGGAAATTACTTATATTTAAACAGAACTAAAAACCAATTAAATTACAAAAAGAATATAATTGTAAAGAGAAAGGTAAACCGAAACTATAAAAAGATTGTAAAAACACGATGCATTTACTTCAAGAAAAGTAGAAATTAAATAGGCAAAAAAATAGTATCAATCATGAAAAAAAATAGTATCAGAAAACAGAGATTTAGTATCGTATTGATACTATTTATTTCTACGCTATCAATTTTTGCTATAGCTACATTATCGGATAAGAACAACAAACTTTTAGCTTTTAAAGAAAGCTCCATTAACAATGCAAAATTAATGGGAGTTTCATATAATACAAATTATAGTGTTGGTAGTATTTGCGACTCTTTTCCTATTACAGATAAAGGATCCACTCCTCCACCTAATTTTACAGATTTTACTGCAGCCATTACAACTAATGGCTTAGACACTAATAATGGCTGTACAATCAATATAACTAAAGGAGAAATCGGAGGCAGTGGAAATATTTCTGAACACTATCTTCGGGTCACTAATATGACACCAAATATTGCGATAGATGGTTCTGGAAATCTAGTTTATACTGATTCAAATGGAATTGACGATGTTATAACTATTGTAGTTGATGGAACTAACTATCGTATTGGTAATCGCAATGGTAATTTAACTGCTGGTAAAGGAACCACACAAGATGGAACAGAAATAATGGCTGCTATTGCTTTAGTAACTGGAGAAATACAAATCAACACCCAAGATGGTGATGATTTATTAAATGTAGATTTTTCTGGAGGAAACTTCACGAATGCTATATACTATAACGGGGGAGCCCAAAGTGCTGCTCCGGGAGATTTGCTATCTTTTAATGGTGGAGCAAGTTTTGCGCAAGTAACCCACAATTTCACCAATGAAAATGATGGTGCGGTAAATATCACAGGAAACAGCACCATTTTTTATAACGGATTAGAACCAATTATTGATAATTTAAACGTTACCGATAGAGTTTTTAATTTTAATGGAGGCGCCGAAACCATTACACTAAATGCAGGAGGAACTCTTAACAATCAAATAGATTCTTCTCTTGGAGAATCGGTAGACTTCAATAATCCTTCAAACTCTCTTACGATAAATGCCGGCAGTGGTGACGATGTTATTAATATTGAAGGAGTAGATGCAGGATTCGATGCCGATTTAACAATTAATGGAGACGATGATAATGACACCATCAACTTCCAGATTAATGCAACAAATATAGGAAGTGGAGCACTTACTACTTTTTCAGAAACAGTATTAATCTCAGCCGATGTCGGTACCACAGGTACAATTACTACTACTTCAACAGACAGCACAATTGTAAACAATAATGCTGCCGTTCAATCTACAGATGGGAATATTAATATGACGGCAGGTACAGCACTCTCAGCTGGATTAATAATTAATAATGCTACACTACAGACTACTGGAACTGGTAGTATTTCTCTCTCTGGAGATGATAGCGGAAATGTTGCTGGAGTGTATTTACACGATAATGCTTTAGTACAATCTAATGGTGGTGGAATAACTGTAATTGGCAATGGAGTTAATAGTAAAGGAATCAACCTCATATCGGGTGCAACAATTGAGGATCTTGCATCTGGGAATATACAACTGCACGGTTCTGGAGGCCTTGGCGGAGGGAATGGATCTGGAGTAGAAATAGTTTCTGAAAGTGTTGTTAGAGCACATAACGGAAGTATAAATATTAATGGTTCTGGCGGAAATGGAACAGACCCATTTAATATCGGAGTTTTCTTTCAATTTGGGTTAGTAGAAGCTACAGGCTCTGCGTCTATCACAATTTTAGGAACAGGAGGTGCTGGCGATCAGAATATTGAAGGGATAAATCTTGATGCTGGTGATAGGATTATTTCTAACGGTGGAGGAATAAATTTAACGGGGCTTGGGGGTATTTCAACTCCAGGAGGTGATGGTTCTAGCGGTCAATATGCTTCTGGAATCTCAATGGATGCCACAGTTATATCAGACTCTGGCAACGGGAATATAGTTTTAAATGGAACAGGAGGGGCTGCTACAAGTGATGCAATGGGGATATATATTCAAGATGTTAATATGTTAGCTACTAACGGAGATATTATATGTACTGGAATTGCTACCGATATTACAGGTGTTCGGAATTATGGTTTATGTTTAGTAGATAACAAAATTGAATCTACCAACGGAAATATAATATTTAGCGGCACTTCAGGTGCTGCAAATTATTCCGCTATAAATTTTCAAGAATATCAATATATTTTGATAGCAGGTGATGTTTTTACTGCTACTGCCATTACCGGTGGACTAAACACACCTACTGGCTTTTCGATTCCTGGTGGTGGATTATATAAACTCTTTGATGCTACTTCCACTGTAGTGAATGGATTAATATCGCCTGGACAAGAACAATCTCTAGGAAACATGTATGTGAACGGTGAGTTTTCAATTAATTCGGGAAGTACCTATCTATGGGAAATAACACGTGAAGACAATGTCTCGGAATATGACCAAATACTTATTACTAACGGTACAGTAGATGTAACCGATGCAACTTTGAGCCTCTTTGATTATTCGGCTGGTGATAATTATCCTGAAGCTGATGAATATATAATTATCGACAATGATGGTACAGATGCTATTATTGGTAATTTTAATGGGCTTCCAAATAATACACCTATATTTTTAAATGAAGAGTTCTTCTATATATTCTATGATGGCGGAGACGGTAATGATGTTGTATTAGTTGTCAATTCAATACCTACGGCTAACTGTCAGGATATAACTGTACAGCTAGATGCAACAGGAAATGTTACAATTTTACCTTCGGATATAGATAATGGATCTTCCGACCCTAATGGCCCAGTAACTCTATCACTGGATATTGATTCCTTTACTTGTGGGGATTTAGGTTCAAACACAGTTACTTTAACGGTTACGGATAGTACAGGATATATAGCTATTTGCACAGCTACAGTTACCGTAGAGGATGGCGTACCTCCAACAATTACTTGTCCTGCAAATATAACAGTTAGTAATGATGTAGGTCAATGTGGTGCAATAGTTAATTACGATATTACTCTTTTTGATAATTGTTCAATTAGTAATCTTACAACAACGCTAACCGAAGGATTACCATCTGGAGCAAATTTCCCATTAGGAACAACTACTAATACTATTGTGGTTACTGATTTGGCAGGTTTAACAGACACTTGCAGTTTCAACGTAACTGTTATTGATGATGAAACCCCAGAAGTTGTTTGTCAGGACATTACGGTAGCATTAGATGTAACTGGAAATATAAGTATATTAGACTCAGACTTAGATGGTGGAAGTACGGATAACTGTACCAGTAATAGTACTCCTGTATTGGTAGCTGCTCATCGTTTTGATCATTTTTTAAGTTACATTGATACCGACACATATACTTCTGTAAGTCCAGATATTCAGGTTACACTTGCAGGTAATCCAATTCATGGAATAATTGGATTGGATTTACACCCAATTGATGGTTTATATTATACAGTAGCTTATATTATTGATCAAAATGATCCTTACTTAGCTACTTTAGATCCACAAACTGGTTTAGTGACAATTATTGGAAGCAATCTTCTAGATAATATTGAATGTATTACCTTTTCATCTGATGGAATACTATATGGTATTTCAGGTTTGGGATTATATATTATCGATACAATTACTGGAACTTTATCTCAGTTATTAACTATAGATTTAAGTGATAATTCAATTGCATATAATCCTGATGATGGATTAATTTATCGTTGGTCTCTAGAAAATGGGGCTAACAGTATTTCATATAAAAGTATCAATCCAAATACTTTAGTTGAAACTACTATTCCTATATCTGGATATCCACCCACAGATGTGAGTGGTACTCAGTATATAGGTGGAGGTGAGTTTATACTTGTCGATAATAATAATATTGAAATGATAACAATGGACACTACAGGTTTCTCAACACGTATTGGGCCTTCTGTTTCTTATTTTAGTGGTTTAGAGTTTTATACTATTCCTGCAGGACCTTCAACTTTATCCTTTAGCGCAAGTCAAACCGATTTTACTTGTGATGATATAGGGCCAAATACAGTTACACTAACGGTTACTGATGGAAGCGGAAACGCTTCTACATGTTCCGCCATTGTCAACGTTGAAGATTTAATAGCTCCAGATCTTGTTTGCATGGACATTACCCTTGAATTAGAATCGGATGGTACGGCAACTATTACTCCAGCAGATGTTATTGATTCATCGGTTGATAATTGTGGTATTTTAACCTCAGCAGTAAATATAGTAGACTTCGATTGTAGTGATATAGGAACTCCAGTGACTGTAACTGTATTTGTAGTAGATAACAATGGTAACTCTTCCACTTGTACGTCGGTAGTAACTGTAGTAGATCTATTCGCGCCTTTAGTTACATGTCCACCAGACATTACAGTAGATCCAGGCAGTGGTAATTTGTTCTATGAAGTGCCAGATTACTTTGCCTTAGGGGAAGCAACAGCTGTCGATAATTGTACAGATCCACTAACAATTCTTACTCAAGATCCTGAGCCAGGCAGTTTATTACCAGATGGAGTATATACTGTCACTATGATGGCGGAAGATGAATACAGAAATGTAGGAACTTGTACCTTCGAATTGACTGTAGAGAGTGAACTTGGAATCTATGATACTAATCCTGAAGATTTTGCTTCGATAGTAATATATCCTAATCCTACTGATAATGAAGTGAACATAAGCAATCCTAAACATATAAACCTTAGTGATGCAACTCTTTATGACCTAATGGGAAGAATTGTTAGTAAAGTAGATTTAACGAATATGGGAACAGAGATTACCATTGATGTTTCTTCTTTAACCAACGCTCCTTATTTTTTAGTAATTAAAGGAAGTCAAGGTATTTTTACGAAAGAAGTAATTATAAATCATTAAAAATTTAATCAAGACTAGTTTCTGTAAATTAAGACTTTGTTTAATCCATTTGAATCTTTACACCCTCGATACATTCCTTCAGTGTTGAAAGGCATTGCGATGTTTCCTTCGGCATCAACGGCAATCAGACCGCCATCGCCACCAATTTCTAAAATACGTTTATTTATTACTTCTTGAGCGGCTTCTTGCAAAGTCATTCCTTTGTATTCCATTAAACAAGAAACGTCGTAAGCCACCACGCCACGGATAAAGAATTCACCACTGCCCGTACAACTTACCGCACAAGTTTTGTTGTTCGCATACGTTCCTGAGCCGACCATTGGACTGTCGCCCACTCGGCCCCAACGTTTGTTGGTCATTCCGCCAGTTGAGGTTGCTGCTGCAATATTCCCGTTTTTATCGCAAGCCACTGCGCCAACGGTGCCAAACTTACCTTCTTTTTTCATACTGTGGTCCAACTGAAAGGTATCACTGTCCTTTATATTTTGCCATTGCTGGTAGCGGTGCTCGTCATAAAAATATTCGGGAGTTTCAACTGTGTAGCCTATACTTTTAGCGAAACGCATTGCGCCTTCACCTGCCAAAAAAACGTGCTCGGTTTTTTCCATAATATCGCGCGCCAAGGAGATTGGGTTTTTAATTCCGGTTATCAATGAAACTGCGCCAGCATCCAAAGTCTTCCCGTCCATAATTGCGGCGTCCATTTCGTGTGTGCCATCATTGGTGAAAACGCTTCCTTTTCCCGCGTTGAAAAGTGGAGAATCTTCCAAATGGTTTACGGCAGTTTCAATGGCTTCCATTGCAGAACCATTGTTTTCCAATACGGCGTATCCTTTTTCAAGTGCTTCATTTAAAGCAGTTTTATACTCTTCCTCTTTTTCGGGGGTCATCAATCCTTTTACAAGGGTTCCGGCACCGCCGTGGATTACTATGGAATATTTTTTATTCATTGCTGTTTTTTTTCGAAGGCGAAAAATACGAATTGCAATCAAATAACTTCCCAAAACAAATTGAAAAAAATTGTACCTTGAAATTTCTAACCAATTGATATTCTATTGAAAGTAATTACGCTAAGTGTTTTTCTTATTTTCGGATTTCTTGGGTTTTCTCAAAACGAAAGTGTGCTTTCTGAAAAAGAAAGTCTATTACTTGCAATAGACAGCACAACCAATACTTCAAAAAAAGTGCAAGGCTACGCTGATTTGGCTTGGGAGTTTATAACCACCCAAAACGACAGTGCGCTATTCTATGCCGACAAAGCTTTTAACCTTTCAAAAGAAAAAAAATACTATTTGGGCCAAGCAATTGCTTTGGAAACGAAAGGTCTTTACCACGAAATTGTGGAGGGTAATTACGAAAGAGCCAGCACTTTTTATTTTGAAGGCATCAGTATTTGTGAGGAATACAAGCTTCCATATTCTGCTTCAATTTATCATACCCTTGGCGTGATGTTCCACACAACGGATAGTTATGAAAATGCTTTAAAATACTACACCATCGCTTATGATTTAGCTAAGGAAAACGATGATTTAGAGCTTCAAAAAAAGTGTTTGATAAATCTGGGATCCGTTAATTCTTCTCTGGAAAGTTTTGAAAAAGCAAAACAGTATATGCTCACAAGTCTTGAGATTGATGTTCGCAAAGAGCTTAATTATAGCACTTATGCTAACCTAGGAAATCTGCTTACCAAGCAGGAAAACTATGCTGAAGCAATGCCTTTTATTGAAAAGGCAACAGAAATAAATCCAGATAATCCCGACTCTGAAGTAAATCTATATTTTTTGCTACACGCAAAAGCAAAGGCGCAAGACAGTACAAATATGAAAGGTGTTTTGAAACGTGCTGAAGTAGCTGTAAATACAGTTGGAATAAGAGATAAAAGTTTACTTCTTCGGAGTTTGGCAGATTATTATGCGTTTATCGGTAATTATAAAAAAGCCCTTGAATTTAGAGATGCTTATGTAAATGTTTTTGAAGAAATAAAAGAAAAACAACGTGATGAAACCGTTTTTGAACTAGAAGCAAAATATGAAACTGAAAAAAACCAACGAGAGTTGGATAAAAAGGAAGCTGCACAAAAATTATTGTTTTGGATTTTAGGCTCCATTTTAGTTTTGTTTGTTCTTTTGGTTTTCTCTTTTCTAAAAAACAGACGTAAAAACATGCTTCTCTCAAAACAGAAAACACTTTTGGAAGCTACTGTTGATGAAAAGAATGCGCTGTTAAAAGAAACCCATCATCGTGTAAAAAACAGTTTCCAGATTGTGTCTTCATTGCTTTACCTACAATCTGAAAATATTGTGGACAAAGAGGCAAAATTGGCCATGAAAGAAGCACAGAACAGGGTTCGCTCCATGGTTTTAATTCATCAAAAATTGTATAGCAAAGAACAATTGGTGGGTATAAGCACCGAAGAATATTTTACTGATTTAACCAAAGATATATTTGAAAGCCATCAATTTGAAGAAAATGCCATAAAATATAAATTAGATGTAGCGCCTTTGGTTTTGGATATTGAAACAATTACGCCATTAGGGCTTATCTTAAACGAATTAATCACCAATGTCTTAAAACACGCTTTTAATCCTGTTTCAGAAATAAGTGAAATGCAAATTCGGTTTAAAAGGAATGGAGAAACCTTACAGCTTCAAGTGGAAGACAACGGAATTGGTATGCCTTCAGAAATTAAAGAAAGTTCCTTTGGCATTCAACTTATAAAGGCTTTAGCAAAAAAACTAAAAGCAAAAGTCGATTTTTCCAAAGGTTCTTTAAACGGAACTTTGGCTACTGTTGATATTCACAGATTTAACGAGCTTTAAGGTATTTCGAAAATTCCTTTCACTAAAAAAAGAATTAATTTCACTAAAAATTTAACCTTTAATCTATTAACTAAGTATAGTTTCCCTTTCAGAAAGAAAAAAAATGAAAGCCTTAAAAATATATATTGTAGAAGATGAGCCACTTATTGTGGCTACAATTACTTCGGCTTTAAAAAAACAAGGTTTTCAAGTAATTGGCGATAGTGATGAATATGATGAAGCTTTGCCTGCAATAGATAAAAACCAACCCGATTTGGTTTTACTTGATATTCAATTGGAAGGTAAAAAAGACGGGGTAGATCTGGCCGAAGCTCTTGATAAAAGAAGCATTCCATACCTTTATCTCACATCGCAAACCGATCCCGAAACCATAAAAAGAGTTAAGGAAACCCATCCATTAGGTTATATAGTAAAACCGTTTACGGAGAATGGATTAAGAAGCAACATTGAACTGGCTTGGCATAATTTCTCTTTGACAAATCAAGATTTTATTTTGCTAAAATCTGAAGGGCGCACCCATAAAATAAATCAAGAAAGCATTCTGTATTTGAAAGCTTTTGACAATTACTGTTATGTGGTTACGGTTTCAGATAAATTCTTGGTACCACATACTTTAAAGAAGACTTCCGAAAAACTGAACCACGACAATTTTGTACAGACGCATCGGTCCTATTGGGTAAATATTAAAAAAATTTCTTCTACAACTAAGGTAGCGGTTTATTTGGGCGAAGAAGAAATTCCTTTAAGTTCTAGCAACAGAAACAATGTTTTACAAGCTTTAAAAAATCTCTAAAACTTCCTTTTAAAAAGCTTCACTAAAAAAAAGCTATCTCTCACTAAAAAAGAAATTTCTTTAGAGAAGCCATTACATATCTTAGTATCAAATATTTAAATAATACTATTATGGCAAAGACATGGACAATTAGTGGAAAACTATTAGTTGGTAATCTTCCCGTCGGGACTTGGGGAAGTGCAACAAAACCTTTAGCTGGAGTAGGGGTAAAAATATTTGCTAATGAGGGTGTGCGTTGGAATTTGTGGGGAACTACAACAACATCCGCTAGTGGTTCTTTTTCAATTACCAAAACAAAAGATAAGAGCAAAAGAAAATTTAAAATTGAGGTTCAATTTAAAAATAATGACCTCGTAATTTATGGCGATAATGAAAGTGTACTTGCAACAGCGTTGAAAGCGTTTGCTCCATTACAACACTTATCTTTAAGTAATAGTGCTGTTGTAGAAGGTATGTTGGATCACGTTTCAAGAGCCACTTATAAATCCAATTGGTATACCGTTTTTGAAACAACTTCTAAAACAGATTTTTCAGGTACCCGAAGTTTTAATAGGGATTTAATTATTGTAGAAACCAACGTTTCAGATTTTCCGAATAGTCTAGCACATAAACATGCCATTATGTGGTACACTTCCTATAAATTAATCAATCACTTAAAAGCTAATGGGGTTCCATTTGCTCAGAAAGTTGCCATAAAATATCCCCATAACAACAAGCTTATTCCTGATAATGTAGAAACGGCTTATGCAAGCCCCATAAACTACTGCGCCTATTTAGTAAATAATAGCGCCAAAGATAATTTTGCGAATAACAGGATAGACGTACTTCTGCATGAACTCATGCATTTATGGGCGTACCGGTATTCTCGTGGAGAAGGAGGAATGGCTTGGCAATTATTAATACACCAATCTACGCATGACGGACTACAAAGCAAAAAATTTGTAGCTTTTCATGAAGCTTTTGCAGAATTTTCATCACTTGTATTGACAGCCAATATGTTCAAGACTAGAACCTATACCAATTCTCCCCGATCTAGAAATTTTTTAAAAGAACAAGGCATAACTGGGCTAACCAATATCGATAATCATGAAGATGGGTGGCGGCATATTTTTAACTGTTTAACACATGGAAATTTAAGTGATTTAGATTTTAACGGCACAGGAGATTTTGCGCGGTCTACTGGCCCAAAAGCCAGAATCGCTACACCAAAACTTACCGTGTATGAACTAATGAAAGTATTCTTCACGCCTACGCAATTAAGAACAGGCGAATTGACCCTCAATACACTACTTTCAAGAATAGAAGCAACTGATGATGAATTTACGGCTTCAGAAATAAATAAGTTTAAAGCCATTTTTGATGTGAATTCGGAAGCAAATTACCCCGCTACAGCAATTTCTGGTATAAAAAAAGTAAAGGGAAAAGGAACATTAAAAAAAGCTTAAATACTTTTTATAAAAATTAGATTATGAAAACAATATACTTTATAGTTTTTTTATTTTTTTCTCATATTACATTTTCACAAGTTTGTGTTACAGGAAATGTGACATTAAATAACCAAACTGCTGTAGACACATTCGTATCTACTTATGGAGGAACCGGTTGTAATACCATTGATGGAAATTTAATTATACAAGGAGGGATTTCTAACCTTTCTGGACTTACTTTTTTAACAACCATTACTGGGAATTTAACCATACAATCAACGAGCGTTGCTTTAACGGGATTAGATAATATAGCAGCTATAGGAGGACAACTAACCGTTCAATCTTACACAAATGCATCTTTCTCCTTGCCAGGGTTAATAATGGCAGGAGCTATTTCTTTTTCAAGCAACAACAGTATTTCCACAATAAACATGGCCAATTTATCAACAGTAACTGGTCTATTTTATTTAAATAGGCTAAATGCATTAACATCCATAAATGTATCCTCTTTAAATACCATTGGAGGAAACTTTACCGTTGAGGATACTGGACTTGTCACCTTTAATGATTTTAACAATATTAATGTAATAGGAGGGTCTCTTATTGTAGATTCCAATACGTCATTAATATCTTTAAATGGCTTCACATCAAACATTGTAAATGCTATTAACATTGATTCAAACCCTGTGCTTACTAATTTAGGAACTATGAATCAAATAGTGAGCCTCAATGGTAATTTAACAATTTACGGTAATACAAATTTGATTACAGCAACATTTCCCAATTTAATTCAAGTCGATTATATTTCTGTTCAATACAATACCAATCTCACTAGTTTTTCAGCACCTAATTTAATGACTTGTGATTATATTACATTCAGGGTTAATAATTCTCTTACATCAATAGCACCGTTTTCAAATCTTACCACTCTTAATAGTGGGGGTCTAGAATTAATCAGTAATTTTTCATTAAGTTCAATTACAGCTTTTAGTAATCTTACTAGTATTAATTCTCTTGTCATCAACGGAAACGCCCTAACAAGTCTTGATCCTTTACAAAATTTAACATCTATATCAAGTGGTATTATAATACAAAATGAATCATCTATAACGTCTATGGGGGCTTTAAGTAATTTAACAACAACATCTTCTTTATTTCTTAGTAATCTAGATGCTATTACATCGTTTGATGGGTTACAAAATTTTCAAAGTATTGATGGTAATTTAACCATTACTTTAAATGATGCACTTACAGATATATCACAATTAGAAAATCTTATTGTAGTTGGTGGAAATATGACATTACAAAACAATGCTGTTTTGGATGAATGTTGCATTATGAGAAACTTTATAGATGGTTCTGCCTATGCAGGTGGAAATATTGCTATTAGCGGTAACAATACCAATTGTACTTCTTTTGCCACTATTATCCCTTATTGCAATTCCTCACAGCCTGACACCGATAATGACGGAATTATAGATGCCAATGACAATTGCCCAAATACTGATAATGCAGACCAATTGGATACGGAAGGCGATGGCGTAGGCGATGTGTGCGACAACTGCCCCACTTTTGCCAATACCTCACAAACTGACACCAATGGCGATGGCGTGGGTGACGCTTGTGAAAATGACCCCTCTACAAATACGGGTAACAGTGGCGGTGGAATAGGCATTAATACCATAGATCCAAAAAGTTTATTGGAAGTAGCAGATGGAGATATTTTTATCAATAACCTACATCGTGGAGTGATTATGAAAAGTGCCGCTGGAAAATGCTTTCGCTACCAACCAGATGATAAGGGTAATTTGGTGGGTAAAGAAATTACCTGTCCTGATAATTAAAATTGTTGCAATTTCATAATGCAATTAGTTTTGTGAGAAGAAAGCCGCTTTGGGGAGCGGCTTTTTTTATTAATATAACAATCGTTTTCCAAATAGTTCTTTTTACTTTTGAAGCATACCTTTATCCAAAACTATGTCAGAAAAAAAACGTCTTTTCCTTGTTGATGCCTATGCCTTAATTTTCCGTGGGTATTTCGCTTTAATAAAAAACCCGCGATTAAACAGCAAAGGTCAAAACACCTCAGCCATCATGGGGTTTATGAACTCGCTTATAGACGTAGTAAAAAGAGAACGCCCAGACCATCTTGCTGTTTGTTTTGACAAAGGCGGTAGTGAAGCCCGCAACGAAATGTTTCCAGAATACAAAGCCAATAGAGATGAAACCCCAGATGCTATAAGGTTTGCCATTCCCTACATTTGCGATATTCTTGAAGCAATGAATATTCCAATTATGGTAAAAGAAGGTTTTGAGGCCGATGACGTTATTGGAACCTTGGCAAAAAAAGCTGAAAAAGAAGGCTATACCACCTACATGGTTACGCCCGACAAGGATTTTGCACAACTGGTTTCAGAAAATATATTTATGTACCGCCCCGTTTTTGGTGGTGGTTATGAAACTTGGGGTATTCCTGAAGTTCAGAAAAAATTTGAAGTAAAAGACCCATTACAAGTAATTGATTTCTTAGGAATGATGGGTGATAGTAGCGACAACATTCCCGGGCTTCCAGGCGTTGGCGAAAAAACTGCCAAAAAATTTATAGCTGAATTTGGTTCTATGGAAGGCCTTCTTGCGAATACCGCACAGTTAAAAGGCAAAATGAAGGAGAAGGTTGAGGAAAACGGTGAGCTTGGTCTGCTCAGCAAAAAATTGGCAACGATAATGCTGGATGTGCCAGTTGATTTCAATGAAGCCGATTTTGAAATGTGCCCACCAGACACTGAAAAAGTTTTGGGAATTTTTGATGAATTGGAGTTCAGAAGACTAAAAGATAATTTCCTAAACGCATTTTCTATAGAAGGAATGGCTTCCCTTGGCACTAGCCGTGTAACCCCAGAAAACAACAACCTAGCAGATACAAAACCTAAATCTGCCAAAAGTAATCCAGCTGGTGAAGGTCAATTTTCACTTTTTGGAAATGATGGCGATACTTCGGCAGAAATAAAAAGCTACAACTCCCGCGCTACCATTGAAAATACGGAGCATTTCTACCAAACCGTTCAACCGGGAATGGGAGCCAAGCTGTTTCTTCAGAATTTAATGAAACAAAAAAGTGTGTGTTTTGATACGGAAACCACAAGTTTAAATCCGCTGGAAGCAGAATTGGTTGGAATAGCTTTTTCTTGGGAAAAAGGAAAAGGTTTTTACATTCCGTTCCCAGAAAATCGCGAAGAAGCACAACTTCTTCTAGAAGAACTCCGTCCGTTTTTTGAAGACGAAGCCATTCAGAAAATCGGTCAAAATTTGAAATATGACATTAAGGTCTTGGCGAAATACAACATTTCCGTAAAAGGAAAATTGTTTGATACCATGCTTGCGCACTATCTGATAAACCCAGATATGCGTCATAATATGGACGTCTTGAGTGAAACATATTTGAACTATACCCCTGTTTCAATCACAGAATTAATCGGTAAAAAAGGTAAAAACCAACTCAACATGCGCGATGTGGAAGTTGAAAAACAAACTGAATATGCCGTTGAGGATGCAGATGTAACTTTTCAATTAAAAGAGCATTTTGAAAATGAGCTTGGAGAAGCAAACACCCAAAAGCTTTTTGACGAAATTGAAGTACCCTTGCTTCGCGTTTTAGCAGATATGGAATTGGAAGGAATCAATCTTGACGAGGAATTTCTGAAAAAACTTTCCAAGGAACTTGACACAGACATTCTCCAACTTGAAAAGGACATTTACGAAGAAGCTGGAGAAAACTTCAATATTGCTTCACCTAAACAGTTGGGTGAGATTCTCTTTGAAAAACTGAAATTGGTTGACAAACCGAAAAAAACAAAAACTGGACAATATTCCACCGCTGAAGATGTACTTTCTTATTTGGCAAAAGACCACAAAATAATCCGCGATGTTCTGGAATACCGAGGTCTAGCAAAACTTAAAAGCACCTATGTAGATGCCCTGCCAGATCAGGTAGAGCCAACAACGGGAAGAGTTCATACCGATTATATGCAAACCGTTGCCGCAACAGGTCGACTGAGCAGCAACAATCCAAACCTTCAAAATATTCCAATTAGAACAGAGCGTGGTCGTGAAGTGCGAAAAGCATTTATCCCGAGAAATGAGGATTACGTTTTGATGGCTGCGGATTATTCGCAAATAGAACTCCGCATTATTGCTGCATTGAGTGAAGAAGACAATATGATTGATGCCTTTAAAAAAGGGGAAGACATTCACGCCTCCACTGCCGCAAAGGTTTTCAATGTTCCTTTAAGTGAAGTAACTCGCGAACAACGAAGCAACGCCAAAACCGTGAACTTTGGGATTATTTATGGTGTTTCTGCTTTCGGCTTGAGCAACCAAACCGATCTTTCCCGTGGAGAGGCAAAAGATTTGATTGAAACCTATTATAAAACTTATCCAAAACTTCGAAACTATATAAGTGAGCAGATTGATTTTGCGCGTGAAAACGGTTATGTACAAACCGTTTTGGGAAGAAGGCGTTATTTAAAAGACATCAACGGAAGCAACCAAGTGGTACGTGGCGCTGCAGAACGAAATGCCGTGAATGCTCCAATACAAGGAAGCGCAGCAGATATCATTAAAATTGCGATGATAAATATCCACAAAAAACTGGAGGAAGAAAACTACCAAAGCAAGATGCTGCTACAAGTGCATGATGAACTTGTTTTCGATACCTACAAACCCGAATTGGAAAAACTAAAAATCATGGTTAAGCATGAAATGGAGAACGCTTACAAGCTCACCGTGCCGTTGGAGGTGGATTTAGGGGTTGGGGATAATTGGCTGGAGGCGCATTAAGCCCCCTAACCCCCGAAAGGGGAAGAAATTCCAAAAAAATAAATTCCAAATTCCAATCATCGATTTTCCTTTTGTGAAAATATAATACATTGTGCCACGAAAACCCAAATGAGATTTATTATGAAAAAGATTACTACACTTTTAACAATATTACTTTCTATAATTACTGTTAACGCCCAAGACCCGAATATTCTTTGGCAAAAAACTATTGGGGGAAGCCAAGTGGAATATTTTAGAGATTTAAAACAGACCCTAGATGGCGGATATATTTTTGGAGGTTCATCTCTCTCGAACATATCTGGAGAGAAAACAGAAGCCTCCAATGGAGATCTTGATATGTGGGTAATTAAAATTAATCCAAATGGTGAAATTGAATGGCAGAATTCTATTGGGGGTAATGATTCGGACGAAATTAACGCAATTGAGTTGACTCTGGATGGTGGTTATATTCTTGCTGGATTTTCGGAGTCAAATATTTCAGGTGATAAGACTGAAGACGCAAGAGGATCGATTGACTATTGGATTGTAAAGCTTGATAATTCTGGAAATGTGGAATGGGATAAAACAATTGGAGGTGCCGATATTGATTGGGATTCAAAGATAATTGTAATGAATGACGGTTATTATATTAGTGGAGGATCTTCATCCAATATTTCAGGAGATAAAACTGAAAATTCAAAAGGAGAAAATGATTATTGGCTATTAAAACTGGACATTTCTGGTAGTATTGTTTGGCAGAAAACAATCGGTGGATCTTCCCATGATTCATTTACAACAATGACATTAACTTCTGATAACGGTATTATTCTAGGAGGTTTTTCAGAATCAAATATTTCTGGAAATAAAACTGAAAATTCAAAAGGAGGATATGATTTCTGGATTGTAAAACTAGATTCTTCTGGAACCATTGAGTGGGACAAAACAATTGGAGGGAGCCAAGCAGATGTTTTAAATTCTGTAATTCAAACATCTGATAACAGTTTCTTATTATCAGGCAGATCCTCATCAGATATTTCGGGAGACAAAACGGAAGATTCTTTAGGTGACTCAGATTTTTGGATTGTTAAACTAAATTCATCTGGAACAATAGAATGGCAAAATACTATTGGAGGCAATGATATTGATCAAGCATATTCTGCAAACCAAACCTCTGATGGCGGATATATTATAGGCGGGTTCTCCCGGTCTGATATTTCAGGAGATAAAACTGAAAATGGGCAGGGGAATTTCGATTGTTGGTTAATGAAAATAAATAGCGTTGGTATAGTGGAATGGCAAAATACAATCGGCGGTAGTGAAATTGATGGAATAATATCAGTTATTCAAGCTTCTGACGGAAACTATATATTGGGTGGAAACTCACAATCAAACATCTCTGGCGATAAAACAGAAAACTCTAGAGGAGGGCAAGATTACTGGATCATAAAACACGCCCAAACTTTAGGCCTCGAAGAAAACCCGTTCGCAACAGCAATAACCCTCTACCCCAACCCAGCAAAAAACACCTTACACCTCAACACCTTAGACAAAACCATAAACCAAGTAAACATTTACACCATGACGGGTAGCAAGGTTTTGCAACTGGATGTTGACACCGTTTCCCCAACTGTGGATGTATCCAGCTTGGCTTCGGGGGTTTATTATGTGCAGTTGTATTCCGGGAAAAAGGTGGCTTTGAAGAAGTTTGTTAAAGAATAAAAACCATCAATTATGAAAAGAAATATACTTAGCAGTTTAGTTTTAGCATTAATTACAATTTCAATTTACGCCCAAGACCCAAACATCCTTTGGCAGCGGACTATTGGGGGGAGTGGGGAAGATAATCTACATACAATGATAACAACCACCGATGGTGGTTGTTTAGTAGGAGGACATTCAAACTCAAATATTTCTGGAGAAAAGAGCGAAAATTCTAAAGGCGGAGATGATTATTGGGTTGTAAAGCTTAACACTGAAGGAAACATTGAATGGCAGAAAACCATTGGAGGAAATGATGATGATAATCTCTACTCGGTTATTCAAGCTCAAGACGGTGGTTTTCTATTAGGAGGTTTATCGAAATCTGGAATTTCTGGTGATAAATCCGAATTATCAAGAGGTGGATTTGATTATTGGGTCATGAAACTGGATAGCTCAGGTGAAATAGAATGGCAGAAAACCTTGGGAGGAACAAGTAATGATGTTTTAGGTTCCATTATACAAAATGCTGACGGTACTTATATTTTAGGAGGATATTCAAGTTCAGGAATATCAGGTGATAGAACAGTATCAGCGAGTGGAGATCCTGATGTTTGGATTTTAAAGATTGATACTGTAGGAAATATAATATGGCAAAAAGCGTATGGATATCTAGGGAATGGACAGACTTTACATACTTTAATCGCAACATCAGATGGCGGATATATATTTAGCAGCACATTAAATGGTACTAATTTTTGGGTAACTAAAATCAATAGTAATGGAACTCTTCTCTGGGACAAAGTTTTTTGGGGAAATGGTAATGACTGGTACCCCAGAATAGCAGCTACTTCAGACAATGGATATATTGTGGCTGGAGGTTCAGATTCTAATATTTCGGGTAATAAGACTGAAAATTCTCAAGGAGGATTTGATTATTGGGTATTAAAACTTAATAATCTAGGGGAGATTGAGTGGCAAAATACAATTGGTGGTAATGGCTTGGATGGTCCATTTTCTGTAATTCAAACACTCGATGGCGGATATATGGTAGGAGGCTACTCAATCTCTGATATTTCGGGCGATAAAACCCAAAATTCGAAAGGAGGTTTGGATTATTGGATTGTAAAAATAAATCCACAAGGAATTATTGAATGGCAAAACACATTAGGAGGTAGCGCAAGCGAAAGATTAGATGTAGTTCTCCAATTAAGCGATGGTAACTATATGCTCGGCGGGTATTCACCCTCCAACATTTCTGGTGATAAATCCGAAGATTCTCGCGGAGACATCGATTTCTGGATCATAAAACATGCACAAACCTTAGGCCTCGAAGAAAACCCGTTCGCAACAGCAATAACCCTCTACCCCAACCCAGCAAAAAACACCTTACACCTCAACACCTTAGACAAAACCATAAACCAAGTAAACATTTACACCATGACGGGTAGCAAGGTTTTGCAACTGGATGTTGACACCGTTTCCCCAACTGTGGATGTATCCAACTTGGCTTCTGGGGTTTATTATGTGCAGTTGTATTCCGGGAAAAAGGTGGCTTTGAAAAAGTTTGTTAAAGAATAAAAACCATCAATTATGAAAAGAAATATACTTAGCAGTTTAGTTTTAGCATTAATTACAATTTCAATTTATGCCCAAGACCCAAACATCCTCTGGCAGCGAACTATTGGGGGAGCAAGTATAGATATTGCTGCAGTTATTAAAAACACTCCCGATGGTGGTTTCATTATTGGCGGTTTTTCAACTTCAGATGTCTCAGGAGAAAAAAGCGAAAATTCGAGAGGAGGTGATGATTATTGGGTTGTTAAAATTGATTCTCAGGGTGAAATTGATTGGGAGAGAACAATAGGAGGTAGTGGAAATGATTTTTTAAATTCTATAGCATTGTCTTCGGATGGAGGATATGTTTTGGGAGGGTATTCCGATTCAAATATTTCAGGGGAAAAAACAGAAAATTCTCTTGGAGATGTAGATTGTTGGATCTTAAAACTTGATTCTTCTGGAAATATTATCTGGCAAAACACTATTGGCGGAAATAATGCTGAATCAATAACCGCTATAGTAGCGGCAAATGATGGAGGATATTTATTAAATTGTTATTCCAATTCAAATAATTCCCCTGATAAATCTGAAAACTCTTTAGGGAGTTATGATTATTGGATAGTTAAAATAGATGGTTTAGGAAATATTCAGTGGGACAACACCATTGGAGGTGTTGATGATGACAGAGCTTTAGCTGCTATTCAAACCGATGATGGCAGTTTTATTGTGGGTGGTCAATCAAAATCAAACATATCTGGTGATAAAACTGAAAACACAAATGGACTGCAAGATTATTGGATAGTAAAACTTGATAACTCGGGGAATATCCAATGGCAAAATACAATTGGAGGAAATTCTAGCGATATTCTCCGCAATATTATAGAAACCAATGATGGAGGATTTTTAATTGGGGGACACTCAGATTCTGATATTTCAGGCGACAAAATTGAAAACAGTCAAGGTCTGGATGATTTTTGGATAATTATATTAGATAGCACTGGAAATATCCAATGGCAAAATACAATTGGAGGAAACGGCACGGATATTTGCTATTCAGTTGTTGAAAAAAATACCGGAAACTTTATAGTCGGAGGATTTTCGGATTCAGGTTTAAATGGCGATAAAACAGAAGTAAATTTAGGAGCCCACGATTATTGGATTGTTGAACTTGATAATACTGGAAACATAGTATCCCAAAACACTATTGGAGGAACAAATGACGAAATTTTAACTTCTGTAGAAATAAATTCTAATGGTGAGCTTCTTCTCGGGGGGGCTTCCGCATCTGATATTTCTGGCGACAAAACGGAAAACTCCAGAGGAAATTATGATTTCTGGATTGTAAAACACGCCCAAACCTTAGGCCTCGAAGAAAACCCGTTCGCAACAGCAATAACCCTCTACCCCAACCCAGCAAAAAACACCTTACACCTCAACACCTTAGACAAAACCATAAACCAAGTAAACATTTACACCATGACGGGTAGCAAGGTTTTGCAACTGGATGTTGACACCGTTTCCCCAACTGTGGATGTATCCAACTTGGCTTCGGGGGTTTATTATGTGCAGTTGTATTCCGGGAAAAATGTGGCTTTGAAGAAGTTTGTTAAAGAATAAAAACCATCAATTATGAAAAGAAATATACTTAGCAGTTTAGTTTTAGCATTAATTACAATTTCAATTTACGCCCAAGACCCAAACATACTTTGGCAACGTACTATTGGGGGGAGTGAAAGTGAAGGTCTTTATGAATTAAAACAAACAACAGACGGGGGCTATATTTTAGGGAGCTCTTCCCTCTCTGACATTTCTGGAGATAAAACTGATGGTTCAAACGGAGATTTTGATATGTGGATTATAAAAATTAACTCTAATGGTGATATTGAATGGCAGAACTCTATTGGTGGTAATAATTTTGATGATCTTCACTCGATTGAATTGACACCCGATGGCGGATATATAGCTTGTGGAGAATCAACTTCTAATATTTCTGGTGATAAAACAGAAATTTCTCGAGGTTCAGAAGATTTCTGGATTGTAAAACTTGATGCGTCTGGAAACGTAGAATGGGATAAAACCATTGGTGGAGATGATTATGAAAGTTTCCCAAAGATTAAAGTTATTGATGGAGGCTATTATATATGTGGTGATTCATTTTCTAACATATCAGGAGAGAAAACAGAGGATGCCATCGGAGAAGATGATTTCTGGCTCTTAAAATTGGACACATCAGGCAATATTGTTTGGCAAAATACTATTGGGGGTGCAAGTACGGATTTTTTTCAATCGCTTGCTGTAACTGCAGATGGCGGTTGTATCCTTGGGGGAATATCCGATTCAAATATCTCTGGGGATAAGTCAGAAGACTCCAAAGGTTCTACTGACTATTGGGTAGTAAAAATTGATTCGGCCGGAAATATTGAATGGGACAAAACTCTTGGAGGAAGCCAAAGCGACCAATTACATAATATAATTGAAACTTCAGATAATGGTTACTTATTAACAGGACTATCAACTTCAAATATATCAGGAGATAAAACTGAAAATAGCCAAGGAGGTTCAGATTACTGGATTGTTAAATTGGATTCATCTGGCATAATAGAATGGCAAAATACTATTGGAGGTAGTAGTGCTGATAATGGGCACGTTGCAGTTCAAACAGCGGATGGTAAATATATTATAGGAGGTTATTCAAAATCTGATATTTCAGGAGATAAAACTGAAAATGGAAAAGGTAATTTCGATTGTTGGTTAATAAAGCTTAATGGAGTTGGTATCATAGAGTGGCAAAATACAATTGGTGGAAGTGAACAAGATGGCATCAGAACCCTTATTCAAACTTCTGACACAGGTTATCTTCTTGGAGGGGAATCTATTTCCAATATTTCCGGTGATAAAACCGAAAACTCTAAAGGAGGTTATGATATTTGGATCATAAAACACGCAGCAACTCTAGGTCTTAAAGAAAACGCTTTTTACAAAGCAATAACCCTCTACCCCAACCCCGCAAAAAACACATTGCAGCTAAACACCCAAGACAAAACCATAAACCAAATAAACGTTTACACAATGACCGGCAGCAAAGTTTTGCAACTGGATATTGACACCGTTTCCCCAACCGTAGATGTTTCCAACTTGGCTTCGGGCGTTTATTATGTGCAGTTGTATTCTGGGAAAAATGTGGCTTTGAAAAAGTTTGTGAAGGAATAGTTTTGAAAATAAAATCAAAACTGAAATCGAAATCGAGTGATTACTTTTTTGCTTTTTTTTCTTTGTTCTTTCAGCGAAGTGTTTTTACGTCTTTTTTCATAGAAAATTTATTTCCCACCCCTTGCTTTTCAAATAAATAACACTACATTTGCACCCCTCTTAGACAAAATCCGTTTTGTTTTAGGGTGAGAAAACAATGAATTATTAACGATTGACAAAAAACTAAATGGATACATTAAGTTACAAAACAGTATCTGCTAACAAGAATACCGTTGTAAAAGAATGGTTGGTAGTAGATGCGGACGGGCAAACATTGGGTCGTCTTGCAAGCGAAGTTGCTAAATTACTTCGCGGTAAGCACAAACCAAGTTTCACCCCTCACGTAGATTGCGGTGATAACGTAATTATTATTAATGCTAGTAACATAAACCTTACTGGTAACAAATGGCAGGACAAAACCTACATTCGCCACACAGGCTATCCTGGTGGACAACGTAGCCTTACCGCTACAGAAATGTATAAAAAAGATCCTACAAGGCTTGTTGAAAAAGCTGTAAAAGGAATGCTTCCAAAAAACAAATTGGGCGCGGAAATCTTCAGAAACCTTAAAGTTTATGAAGATGCAAACCACGGACAGGAAGCACAAAAACCTAGAGCTATTAACTTTAACGACAACAAGTAATGGAGACAATTCACAAAATAGGTAGAAGAAAAACCGCTGTTGCACGTGTTTACCTTAAAGAAGGAAAAGGAAACATTACTATCAACAAGCGTGAGTTGGCGAACTATTTCCCAACTGGAACACTTCAGTATAAAGTAAAACAACCTTTAGTACTTACAGAAAACGAAACAACTTTCGACATTACAGTAAACGTATTTGGCGGTGGAATTACAGGTCAGGCAGAAGCAATTCGCCTTGCTATTTCCCGCGCTATGTGTACGCTTAATGACGAAAACCGTGGTATCTTGAAACCAGAAGGTTTGCTAACAAGAGATCCAAGAATGGTAGAGCGTAAGAAATTCGGACAGAAAAAAGCCCGTAAGAAATTCCAGTTCTCTAAACGTTAATTATTTAGTTATAAAGTTACTGAGTTATTTTACTTTTTTAAATAACTCAGTAACCTAATAACTTACCCAAGTTCATATTCATTATTAATTAAAAAAAGCTGTTATCCCGAACTTGCTTCGGGGGTTAGTTTAGCATCTAAACCAAAGCTCTGCTTTGTGCTCCATAGCCTTTGGCGAAGGAGTGCCAATAATGAGTCGGTTGCTATCCTTTCACAGAACGTAAACTAAAACAAAAATGGCAAAAAAAGTAGAAGTAAAAGACTTACTAGAAGCTGGTGTGCATTTTGGCCACCTAACCCGCAAATGGAACCCAAACATGGCGCCGTATATCTATATGGAGCGCAACGGGATCCACATCATCAACCTATACAAAACCGCTGCAAAAATTGAAGAGGCTAATGAAGCCCTTAAGAAAATAGCAGCCAGTGGACGCAAAATCCTTTTTGTAGCTACAAAAAAACAAGCGAAGGACATTGTTGCTGAAAAAGCAAAGAACGCAAACATGCCTTACATCACTGAAAGATGGCCAGGCGGTATGCTTACCAACTTTGTAACTATCCGTAAAGCCGTTAAGAAAATGGCTTCAATTGATAGAATGAAGCAAGACGGAACTTTTAACACACTTTCAAAGAAAGAGCGTTTGGCAGTAGATCGTCTTCGTGCTAAATTGGAAAAGAACTTAGGTTCTATTTCTGATATGAGCCGTCTTCCTGCAGCACTTTTTGTTGTTGACACAACTCGGGAGCACATTGCGGTTGCAGAAGCATTGAAATTGAACATTCCAATCTTCGCGATGGTAGATACAAACAGTGACCCACGTGTTATTGACTACGTAATTCCATCTAACGATGATGCTTCAAAATCTATTGAAAGCATTATGAATTTTGTTTCTGAAGCTGTTATTGAAGGTCTTTCTGAAAGAAAATCTGGAAAAGATGACGATAGCGATGACGAAGAAGGAATGGAAAAAAAGGCAAAAGCTCCTAAAAAAGACAAGGAAGAGAAACCAGCAAAAAAAGTAAAAGCTGAAGTTCCTTCAACTGACGAAGATGATGTAGAAGCTATGAAAGAAGCAAAAAAGCCTGTACGTCAAAAATCGAAAAAAGAAGTTCTTAACGAAGAAGAATAATATCGATATTTTAAAAATTTAAAAGTCGTTGGGTTCTTTTCTTTCTTGAAAATAATTTTAACGACTTTTTTTAATATTAAACTTTAAAATTTTATAAAAATGGCAAACATAACAGCCGCAGAAGTAAATAAATTAAGACAAACCACCGGTGCCGGAATGATGGACTGCAAAAACGCTTTAGTTGAAGCAGGTGGAAATATGGAAGAAGCAATTTCTATCCTTAGAAAAAAAGGACAGAAAATTGCTGAAAAAAGAGCAGATCGCGATTCCAGCGAAGGTGTTGCAACCGTAAAAGTGAACAGCAACAATACAAAAGGTGTAGCTATTTCATTGAACTGTGAAACTGACTTCGTTGCCAAAAACGATTCATACGTTGAAATGGCAAACAAAATGGCAGAAGTTGCTTTAAACACTTCTTCAAAAGAGGAGTTTTTGGCTGCAGATTTTGGCGGAATAACTATTGCTGAGAAATTGACTGAGCAAACGGGTGTTATCGGTGAGAAAATAGAGATTGGTGGTTTCGAAATTTTAGAAGCTCCATTCGTAGGTTCTTACGTTCACGGTAACAAAATTGCTGCCTTAACCGGTCTTTCAAAAGTAGTTAATAACGCTGAGGAACTGGCAAAGGATGTTTCTATGCAAGTTGCTTCCATGGGAGCTTCTACCCTTTCCTATAAAGATTTTACTCCAGAGTTTGTAGAATCTGAAACTGAAGCAAGGATTGCTGTAATTGAAAAGGAAAACATCGAGTTGGGCCGTTTGGGCAAAACGCTTAAAAATGTACCAAAATACATTTCAAGAGCGCAATTGACTCCAGAAATTATGGCACAAGCTGAAGCTGATGCAAAAGCTGAGCTGAAAGCTGAAGGAAAGCCAGAGCAAATCTGGGACAAAATCCTTCCAGGAAAAATTGATCGTTTTGTTAGTGACAACACTACTTTGGATCACGAAAAAGCATTGCTTGACCAAAACTTCATTAAAGACGACAAAAAGAGCGTTGCAGATTACGTAAAAACGTATGGCGATGTTGAGGTTGTTGGCTTTAAGAGAGTTTCTCTGGCGTAAGCTTTTTAAATATAATTTGAATAAAAAAAGAGGCTGAAATTAATCAGCCTCTTTTTTTATTCTTCAGTTTTAAAAACTTATTCCTTCATAATTTTCTTTACCGTCTTTTTCCCTTCGGAAGAAATAACTGCTATATATATACCTTCATTTAAATCTTCCATATTAAGTTCAGCTTTTTCTTTTAAAGGTTTAGCATCCAAAACTTTTCTTCCCAAGACATCGTAAACTTCCACTTTGTCAATTTGTAAATTTGCTTCAATGAATATTTTATTTGAAGTTGGGTTTGGGTAGATTGCTATTTCAGTTTGTTGCAAAATTTCGGTTCCTAAATTTGTTCTAACTCCAAAAATGGTTTGATAACTATTTCCACCGAAATCGGCTGTAACGGTATAGACTCCTGTTGGCCATGAAGCATCCACAGGATAATTCCATTGTCCCCAACCTACTACAGAATCGGGCCATGTAGATACAAAATCATAATCGTAAAGTATGCTTCCGTCTGGCTTGGTTACATTTATATGTGTATTGGCGCCCGTTTGGATATCTCGATAGAATATTCTGAATCTTATCGTTTCTCCGTCTTCAAAATTTAGTTCTTCATAAGTATTTTCAGTTACGCCACAGTCTGAGTCAAAATTGTCTGAGTTATGGGTGGAGAGTGTTAATATTTCAGGAACAAAATAAGCAGGTTGGTCTATCCACCAACTGTCAGCATTTAAAGTATTGCAAGGACCAGCATAAGGGTCTATTCTATTTACGTTTGAATCATAAACTTCAAAATGCAAGTGTGGAATATCGCTGCTGCCAGAACTGCCTGCGTAGCCAAGAAACTCTCCTACCTCTACAGTATCGCCCACTTCCTTAGATGTTAACGAACCGTTTTTAAAATGCCAATAAAATGTTCGCGAACCGTCGGGGTGCAATAGATTTATTCCATTCCAATTATTGTTTCCGTTATTTTCACAGCTACGGTCAAAATTGCCATCTTTTTTTATCTCAATTGTTCCTGGGGCAGCGGCTATAACCTCCATCACATTGTCATCCATCTTTTTCCATGGATAAGGCCAAACCACATAATCTGTCCCTTTGTGGTTGCCATTTATAAAATCATAGGTTCTTTGCCCACAATTATAATCCAACAAATTACCGTTAGGCGTTATGTTTTGATCCACTTGATTGAAAAGGGAATAATAGCCATAATCACTATATCCTGCTTTGGGCCTAAAGGGAAGTATAAATAAAGGATGCCCACCCCGATGTTGATATGCATTCGGGTTTTTTTGAAGAATGGCTGGTTTGTTCTCTTCAATTTCCTGCATAATCTTGGCTCGTTGCTCATCTGTTATGCATTCAGTTTTTGGTAATGAAATAGGATGAAAGGAAACTTGTGAAGGTGGAGCTTTAAAATCTTTGTTTTGAGCCGTAACAAAGGTCGAAACACCCAACAATAAATAAAATAGATGTGTTTTCATAATGGGAAACTTTTAAGGATTAGTTGTATTTCATTATTTATACATCGAAACACTGTTGGAAATGTCATCATAAAAAATATATTTTATACTTTTCTTGCTATTAGCTTCCCAAAAACTAGTTTTTTCATTTACTTCCACCGCATCAATATTTTTCTTTATTTTTGCCCCAGCAAACCCACAATATGCAATACAAAAGAATTCTTTTAAAACTTTCAGGCGAAGCCTTAATGGGCGATCAACAATATGGTATTGATCCAGTTCGTCTTAAAGAATACGCTCAGGAAATTAAACAAATTACCAATAAAGGAGTTGAAGTGGCCATCGTTATTGGCGGCGGAAACATTTTTAGAGGATTGGCAGGCGCCAGCAGCGGGATGGACCGTGTACAGGGCGACCATATGGGAATGCTGGCAACCGTGATTAACGGCCTGGCCCTGCAAAGCGCACTGGAAAACGAAGATGTGGCCACGCGTTTGCAAAGTGCTATCAACATCAATGAAGTGGCTGAGCCATTTATTCGCAGGAAGGCAATTCGCCATTTGGAAAAAGGACGCGTTGTTATTTTTGGAGGTGGAACGGGAAATCCTTATTTCACAACAGACTCGGCTGCGGTTTTAAGAGCTATAGAGATAGGTGCAGATGTTATTTTGAAAGGAACCCGCGTGGACGGAATCTACACCAGTGACCCAGAAAAAGACAAACTTGCAACAAAATTTGATTTTATCAGTTTTGAAGATGTGTTGCAGAAAGGTTTGAAAGTAATGGACACCACGGCTTTTACCTTGAGCCAGGAAAATGAATTGCCAATCATCGTTTTTGATATGAATACCAAAGGAAATTTACTAAAAGTAGTTTCGGGCGAAAAGATTGGAACTAAAGTAAATTTGTAAAAAATATATTTAACCTGTCACCCTGAGCACAGTCGAAGGGTTGAATTTTGAATTATTATGGAAGACGAAATAGATTTTATAATTGATGGTACAAAAGAAGCAATGGGTAATGCCCTGAAGCATCTTGAAAAGGAATTGGTAAACATTCGCGCTGGGAAAGCTTCGCCTGCTATGGTGGGAAGCGTTATGGTAGATTATTATGGAAGTCAGACCCCATTGAGCCAAGTTGCAAACGTGAACACTCCAGACGGAATGACAATTACCATCCAACCGTGGGAGAAAGGGATGATTCCCGAAATTGAACGAGGCATCCATTTGGCGAACATCGGCTTTAACCCTATGAACAATGGAGAAAGCGTAATAATATCTGTCCCGCCGTTAACTGAAGAACGCAGAAGAGATTTGGCTAAGCAAGCAAAAGCTGCTGCCGAGGAAGCAAAAATTGGTGTTCGTAATGATCGAAAAAACGCCAATAACGACCTTAAAGGTTTGGACATTTCAGAAGATCTTAAAAAGAGCTTGGAAGATGATGTTCAAGAAATGACCGACCAACACATCAAAAAGATTGATGAGATATTGGCAAAAAAGGAAAAGGAAATAATGACGGTATAAAACCGTTTCGTTAAACTAAATACAATAAAGCGGCAACTATGCCGCTTTCTTTTTACTTTTAAAAACATAGAAACCCTCCTAATTCACCTATGCGCAAAATAGTGTTCTTTTTTTCATTACTATTGGGGTTTTCTGCATACGCACAGGATCCTGTTAATGAAACCAAGAAAGACTCTATTATTTCTGAAATTAAAGAAACTGTTACCGAAATAGAAGAGAGTGCTTCTGAATTAAATGAAGAAAAAAACCATCCGCTTACTACTGGATATTTTCCTGTTGGCTTTTTCAGCATAGACCTTAAAACACTTTTTAAATATAACGGCTATGAGGGTTTTCGCCTCGGAATAGGCGGTCTTACGAATGAAAGACTTTTTGAAAATTATAAACTGGGCGGCTATATAGTGTATGGTTTTAAGGATGCAGCATTTAAATATAGCGTTGGCGGAAGCGCACTGGTAAACAAAGAGAAAAATGCTTGGATAAGCCTGTATTACACAGACGACATCAAAGAAATTGGGACTTATGATTTTTTAACTGATGCTCGGTTTTATTCGCTTTTTGAGCCACGGCTTATTAATATTATCCAGTTTTATAAATACACAAAATGGCAAGCAAACATTCAAAGTGCGCCAACATCAAAAATACTTACCGAATTTCAGATAGCGCACAGTGATGTGAAAAATATTGAAGATTACTATTTTATTAAAGATGGCAAAGGCTATAAGGATTATAAGCTTGCAGAGGCCATTCTCTCCTTTCGTATAAAGCTGAAAACAGATTCTTTAGTAAATGATGACGGGGAAAAGGTAAGTTTTGACGGTCTTCCGAGAATCAGCGCACAAGTTACCCAAGGTTTTAAAGGGATTGCAGGGAGTGATTTTAATTATACAAAAATTGGACTGAAGCTTGATTACGAAATTGAGCGCAAGAATGTTTCAAACACAAGTTTTCTCTTACAAGGTGAAATTGCCTTGGGCGATGTACCATTAACCCATTTATTTCACGCCTTTCCTAACCAGCCCTTAAAAAACACTGTAATGAGTCGTTTTTCAGTGGCAGGGGTGCAGAGTTTTGAGACGATGTATTTTGGAGAATTTTACTCAGATAAACTGGCAATGCTTCAGATGAAGCACACTTTTAGAAGGTTTAAGCTTGCGGAGAAATGGAAACCGGAATTGGTTGTTATTTCTAGAAATGCTATAGGCAATATGAGCAATACCGACCGCCATTTTGGTATTCCTTTTAATACGCTGGACCATTTATATAATGAAGCGGGTTTGGAACTGAACAAGATTGCCCTTGGTTTTGGACTGAGCTTTGCCTACAGGTATGGCTACTACAATTTGCCTAGCTTTGAGGACAATGTTTCGTTTAAATTTACTTTTAATTTGAAGATTTGATCGGTTCGCGGTTGTGCGTTATCTGTACTTGTATTAATTTTCGATTTTCTCTATCATCTCTTTGAATAACTCTAATAAAAATTTTAGTTTTCCGGCGTCACCTGAAGCTGTAAATCTTTGGTTCTCTATTTTTACACCATACCAGTCCTGAGCACTTTTCTCATTAAGAATCCATTCTATATAAATATTGGCTATTGAAGTGTTGGATATATCAATTTCCAGTTCCCAGCCTGGATTGTCTAAAGTGGTTATTTGAATACCATCACCCCGCTCCCAATCGCCATCACAATTATTCTTAAACCAATGCTGTATCCACTCTAAATTTTCCATTTGTTTTTTCTAGTTATTCTGGTAAAGCTACGAAAAGGGTTTGTAAAACTTTTCCACTCCCAAAATACCCCTAAAATAACTCTCCTAATTATGGCAAATACCTACCTTTGTGGAGTCTATAAAAAATTGCTTTGAACAAACTTTTTAGTATTGGGTTTTGGAGTTGGGTTGCCCGTTTTATTTTACGGAACCGTACCTGGATTTTAATAGTTATTGCAGGACTTACGGTGCTGCTAGCACTTCAGTGGAAGAATATGCGCTTTACCTATACGGAGGCGAATTTGCTGCCTGACGATCACCCTATTAATCTTGAGTACGATCAGTTTCTTTCGCATTTTGGCGAAGAGGGCAACTTGATTGTTATGGGGGTTAAGGATTCAACCATTTTTACTCCAGATAAATTTAAAGCCTGGAACCAACTTACAGAAGCTATTGGTAAGTTTGATGAGGTGGAACTAACGCTTTCCGTAGGCAACCTGAAAAAACTGGAGAAGAAGGACAGCACGGGGTTTGAGCTGGTCCCTTTTATAAATGATTCGGTGTTTACTGATGCAAATCTTGCGGCGTATAAAGACGAGCTTTTTAATAAACTTCCTTTTTATGACGGACTTATTTATAGTCCGGACAAGCAGAGTATCCGCTCGGCTATTTACATGAAAAAGGATATTGTAAACACTGCGGCACGAAAAGATTTTGTGATTGAGGATTTGATACCGTTAATAGACAAATTTGAAGCAGATACGGGCATAACGGTTTATACATCAGGGATGCCATACATACGAACATTGAACTCGCAGAGTATTATTGACGAGATTGGATTGTTTATTGGGGCGGCGCTTTTTGTTACTTCGCTTATATTTTTCTTCTTTTTCCGCTCTGTACGCGCCACAGTTATTTCTATGATTACCGTAATTATTGGGGTGATGTGGGCTTTCGGGTTTTTGGGTCTGATGCATTATGAAATTACGGTGCTAACGGCTTTGATTCCGCCTTTGATTATTGTGATTGGAATACCAAACTGTATTTTCCTTATCAATAAATATCAGCAGGAAATAAAACTGCACGGCAACCAAGCAAAATCTTTACAACGTGTAATTGCAAAAGTGGGGAATGCAACCTTGATGACGAACCTGACGACGGCTTCTGGTTTTGCTACTTTTATTTTGGTGAAGAGTGAGTTGTTGAGTGAATTTGGTATTGTGGCTTCCATCAATATTGTGGCTATCTTTCTGTTGAGTTTGCTTATTATTCCTATTATTTACAGTTATATGCCTGTGCCAAAAGACAAGCACCTAAAGCATTTGAACAAAAGATGGATTAATAAGTTTGTGGATTGGATAGAACGCATGGTTCGTGACCGTCGCATTACTATTTATATTGCAGCCGTACTTCTTCTGTGCGCCAGTATTATAGGAATTTTCAACATTAAAATTTCAGGAAGTCTTATTGAGGATATGCCGAAGAATACAGGATTCTTTGATGATATTCGCTTTTTTGAAAAGGAATATGAAGGCATTATGCCACTGGAAATAATGGTGGATACGAAGAAGAAAAAAGGTGTTATGAGCCTTCCCACCTTAAAGCGTATTGATGAGTTGCAGGAACATATTAAGGAAATTCCTGAGTTTGCGAAGCCTGTTTCCGTAGTGGAATTGGTGAAATACTCCAAACAAGCTTATTATAACGGCAATCCGGAATACTATCAACTTCCGAATAGTCAAGAGCGAAGTTTTATACTTAGCTATGCCAAAAGCAGTAATACAGACACAAACCTGCTGAACAGCTATGTGGACAGTACGGGGCAGTTTGCACGTATTACTACCTTTATGAAGGATACTGAACCCGACAGGTTTAAAAGAATAGAGGAAGATTTAAATACTGAAATTGCTAAAGTTTTTCCGGCAGATCGTTACAATGTTTCGGTAACTGGAAAAGCCTTAGTGTTTCAGAAAGGGACGCATTATTTGGTAAATAACTTGATACTTTCGCTCTCTTTGGCCATTTTCTTGATTGCCTTGTTTATGGCATGGATGTTCCGAAGTTTTAAAATGATTGTGATTTCTTTAATTCCAAACTTGCTGCCATTGATTATAACCGCAGGTGTAATGGGCTTTGTGGGCGTGCCCATAAAACCTTCCACCATTTTGGTGTTCAGTATTGCATTTGGAATTTCTGTGGATGACACCATTCACTTTCTGGCAAAATATCGGCAAGAACTGATAGCCAATAACTGGAAAATCAAGAAGTCTGTTTATGCCGCTTTGCGGGAAACCGCGGTGAGTATGTTTTATACTTCCATTGTACTTTTCTTTGGGTTTTCGGTGTTTACCATTTCCAGTTTTGGAGGTACGGTAGCTTTGGGTGCGTTGGTTTCCATAACACTGCTTTTTGCAATGTCTGCTAATTTACTGTTGCTCCCCACGCTCCTACTTTCGCTTGAAAGAAGTATCGCGAATAAGGAAACGATGAAAAAACCGGCCATCGAGATTTTGACGGATGATGAAGAGGAAATTGAGTAGGCAGTATCCAGTCGCAGTCGGTAGTAATCCCTATTAAAAATCTACATTTTGGAATTTGGTATTTTCTGTTTTGGATTTTTTTTGAAGTATATTTGCTCCTCTTAAATTTAGACCATGCAAGACAAAACAATAGATGAATTGTTGAAAAGCGAAAAAACCCACGTAGAAGTTATTGTTCGCGGTTGGGTGCGCTCTTTTAGAAGCAACAGATTCATTGCATTAAATGACGGATCGACAATCAAGACCCTACAATGTGTAGTGGACTTTGAAAACTTTGAAGAAGAACTTCTTAAAAAAGTGACCGTTGGCGCAGCCATTGAAGTTAAGGGCACGCTTGTGGAAAGCCAAGGCCAAGGCCAAACTGTAGAAATACAGGTTTCAAAATTGACCGTTTTGGGCGAAGCAAATCCTGAAGAAGTGAAGCTTACCATACTTTCACCAAAAAGACATTCGCTTGAAACCTTGCGCGAGCAGGCCCATTTGCGAATCCGCACCAATACATTTGGCGCCGTGATGCGCACCCGCTCAAAATTGGCTTTTGCGGTTCACGAATATTTTCAGAAAAATGGATTCAACTATTTTCACTCGCCGATTATTACAGGTAGCGATGCTGAAGGTGCTGGCGAAATGTTTCGGGTTTCAGCTTTGGATGCCAAAAATCCACCTCTTGATGAAAAAGGCAATGTGAATTATAAAGAAGATTTCTTTGAAAAGGAAACCAATCTTACCGTTAGCGGTCAGCTGGAAGCTGAAACCTATGCAATGGCGCTTGGGAAAGTTTATACTTTTGGTCCAACTTTTAGGGCTGAAAATTCAAACACCAGTCGCCACTTGGCCGAATTTTGGATGATTGAGCCAGAAGTTGCTTTTAATGATTTGGATGCGAACATGGATTTGGCGGAAGATTTTATAAAGTACGTTGTAAAATACGCTTTGGAAAACTGTGCGGACGATCTTGAATTTCTTGAAAACAGATTGCTGGAAGAAGAAAAGAATAAACCACAGGACGAACGTAGCGAGATGAAACTTCGTGAGAAGCTTCACTTTATATTGGAGAACAATTTCAAAAGAGTGACTTACACTGAAGCAATTGATATTTTGAAACGTTCCAAGCCAAACCAAAAGAAAAAATTTAAATATATAATTGAAGAATGGGGTGCAGATTTACAAAGTGAGCACGAGCGTTTCTTGGTTGAAAAACACTTTAAATGCCCAGTAATTCTTTTTGATTATCCTGCAACCATCAAAGCTTTCTACATGCGCTTAAACGACGATGGGAAAACAGTTCGTGCTATGGATGTGCTTTTCCCCGGTATTGGGGAGATTGTAGGCGGATCACAACGTGAGGAGCGTTACGATGTGCTAAAACAAAAAATGGAAGCTATGGATATTAGTGCAGAGGAACTATATTGGTATTTGGATTTGCGCAAATTCGGAACTGCAGTTCACAGTGGTTTTGGACTTGGTTTTGAGCGTTTGGTGCAGTTCACCACAGGAATGGGGAACATTCGCGATGTAATTCCTTACCCAAGAACTCCGGGCAATGCAGAGTTCTAAGTAATAAAAGCATAAGATTGTATTAAAACTGGCTACTTCACTATTTTAGTAGCTGGTTTTTTTTAACTTTATGAAGTAGTAAATGAAATCATGCTAAAACAACAATTAAGCTTTAAACTTTCCCAAAAATTATCGCCTCAACAGATACAGTTGATGAAGATGATACAACTGCCCACGCAAGCTTTTGAGCAGCGAATCTCACAGGAATTGGAAGAAAATCCAGCACTGGAAGGTGGAAAAGAGGAAAGTGATGATTATGATGAATTTAGCAATGATGAGTATGACGACAATTATGACGAAGGCAACGAAGTAATTGAAACCGATATAAACGTTGACGATTACTTGAGCGATGATGAAGTGCCAAGTTATAAGTTATCCGCAAACAACTACAGCGCAGACGATGAAGAACGGCAGATGCCTTATGCCGCTGGAACGTCCTTTACTCAGCATTTAATGCAACAATTGAATACCTATCGCCTTGATGAAGAGGAAGAAGAAATTGCACAATTTTTAGTAGGTAGCGTTGATGAAAGTGGTTACATACGACGTGAAATTCGAGATATTGTTGATGATTTAGCTTTTACACAAAATGTTTACACCACCGAAGATAAGGTTGAGAAAGTACTTAAAATAGTTCAGGAATTAGATCCAGCTGGTGTAGCGGCTCGCGACTTGCAAGAATGCTTATTGCTTCAACTGGAACGTAAGGAACACACTCCTTCCGTGGATTTGGCAATTAAAATCATTGACGATTCATTTGATCAATTTAGCAAGAAGCATTACAAAAAACTCATTCAGAAATTTAACATTACTGAGGATGAGTTGCGAGATGCCATTCATGAAATTGAAGGATTGAACCCCAAACCGGGTGGTACTTATTCTGGAAACAATAGAATTGTGGAACATGTAGTTCCTGATTTTGCAATAAAAATTGTGGATGGTGAATTAGATTTAACCCTAAATGGAAGAAACGCCCCAGAGCTTCACGTAAGCCACGATTACACCAATATGCTGAAGGGCTATAAAGAGTCCAAAGACAAATCAAAAGCGCAGAAAGATGCTGTTATGTTCATAAAACAAAAGCTGGATGCCGCTAAATGGTTTATTGATGCTATTAAACAACGTCAGCAAACGCTTTTTGTAACAATGAACGCCATTATGCACCATCAAGAAGAATACTTTTTAAGCGGTGACGAAAGAAAGTTGAAACCAATGATCTTGAAGGACATTGCGGACAAAATTAATATGGACGTTTCCACGGTTTCCCGTGTGGCAAACAGTAAATATGTTGATACTCCTTACGGCACAAAATTGATAAAGGAGTTTTTCAGCGAATCGATGAAAAATGACCAAGGCGAAGATGTTTCTACTAAAGAAATAAAGAAAATTCTCGAAATAACCATTTCTGAAGAAAACAAACGGAAGCCGCTTACAGATGATAAACTGGCTAAGATTCTATTGGAGAAAGGCTATCCCATTGCCCGAAGGACCATTGCCAAATACCGTGAACAATTGGATTTGCCAGTGGCAAGACTCAGAAAGGAAATTTGATGAATTTATTTCTTAAAGCTGCATCATACATTTTTCATCCCTTATTGATGCCTTTTCTGGGCACCATTCTTTATTATAGTGTTACGCCTAGGTATATAGACCCTCAATTGGTGCGTGTAGAACTCATTGCAATTATAATAATTACTATTTTAATCCCCATTGTTATTTTTTTTCTTCTAAAAAATTTACGGGTAGTGGAAACCATCTATTTAAAAGAAGTGAAGGAACGTAAATTTCCTTTAATGATACAGTGCATACTGTTGTTGCTTATCATTAAAATGGTTTTTGATCCTTATGACGACCCAGAGTTATATTACTTTTTCGTGGGAATTCTTTTATCGGCTTTCAGTGCGCTGTTGATGGTATTCTTTAAATTGAAAGTCAGCCTTCACCAAATGGGTGTGGCAGGAATTTTAATATTTTTAGTGGGGTTGAGTGCACATTTCAAAATAAACTTACTTATAACTATCAGCTTTTTTCTTTTTGTAAATGGCTGGGTAGCTTCTTCGCGTTTAAACAGTGATTCACATACCTATCCCGAACTTGGTGTGGGGTTTTTTTTGGGTGCATTACCACAATTGATTCTTTTTAATCTGTGGCTATAAAATATAGAACATCAACCCTAACTTGAGGGTCCTAAAATCAACCGCTTCCCCATCAACAGTGGCTGCATCTTTGAAGAAGGGATTTATACTATAGGAAGCAAACAAGTTAAAAGTACTATATCCAAAACTTAATGTAGCGGACAATCGAAGTGGATCAAATTCGGGAATTTTTGTTTGGTTTACATTGTTCTCTGGCTGTTTAAAAGTTGCTTTATACCAATATGCATATCCTACTCTAAAACCAGCATAGACCCTCCAAAATTTGTAGCTTGAAGCTGTTGAAGTCCGCCATCTAAATTCCAGAGGGGCTTCAATTATAGCCATATTGAATCTGTTTCGGGTATAATCTACATTCCCGTCCAAGACCCTAAAAATTGTTTCGTCATCTGGAGTTTCTCCTATAAAAAGGTTCTGCCCAAATTGATCGATTGCAATTCCTGCACCTATGGCAACAGCAATATTTCGTTGTTTGTTAATGGGCATATCCCTAACAAATCCGAATTGAATTCCACCAGAAAGACCGCGAGTATTCACTCCAGAAGGCATATTTAAGGGCGCGTTATATGTTAGACCAATATAAAACTGATCCTCTCTATAAAGCGAATCTGCTGACACAGGACGAATAGTATCCTGCGCCAAAGCTGAAAGAGAAGTAAGCCCTATAAATACTGTAAAGTAGATTTTAAACACCTTTTGCATACCCATAAAGATAATTGTATTTTTCAGAATAAAAGGAACAAAAAAACGCCTTGATCCCAAAAAAACTCGGGTCAAGGCGTTTTAAAAAATAAAGCTTAAAAGCCTTATTGATTTATTTCATTTCCAGGAGTGGTAATATAGATAATCTTTAACATGTTAAGATCACGCAATTCCTGTTTAATGTCAGTAACCATTCCAGTATTTGTTTTCTCATCAACTTTTAGCGCAACCATAACATACTCCTGAAGTTCAGGGCGTAATTTTTGGCGTGCTTCTGTTAAAGCAAATTTAATACTAGTAATATCAGTGTACTTATCACCAATCTGTATTTTTGCCTCTGAACCGTATTTGTCCTGATATCTGGAGCTTGGCTTTCCAGCATAAATATAAACCGATCGGTCTTTCTTTAGTTTCTCAACCTGATCTGCCTTTGGCAATTTGTTTTGAACCAACAAGTTGTCATCGCGCAGTACGGTAACTACCATAAAAAAGAATAGTAGCATAAATACAATATCTGGAAGTGATGCTGTATTCACAGCAGGCAATTCGTTACTTTTTTTCTTTTTAAATTTTGACATACTTTAATTGTTATTGTCCAGATTTTTTAGGTTCTGCTTCAGAAAGCTTTTGAGGGAATAACTTTTGAATAGTTTCCAGTTTTTCCTGTAACGCTTCTTTTGCTGCTTCGCCTTTTATCTTTCCTTCATCAAGGTCTTTCGTCTTTTCAGTAAATTTCCAACCATAAAGTCTTTCTGATTCCCGATCTCTTAAAAAATTATATGCAGCCACAAGTTCGTTTTGAACAGCTATATACATTTTATAAGAAGTAAGCCTATCGTTCTGAACGGATATTACTGCTTTATCAGGGTTATCTGAAGATTCTGGATTTCTTTTACCCTTACAATAATTGCAATACTCTGCAGTTCCAGATGATGCTCCTCCGTTGTCAAGAAAAGCAATTGCTGCTTGGCGCAGATCTTTAAGCTCCATAAGTTTTTCCTCTACAAGCAATTGATCGCTTCTGTTAACATTAACAATAAAGAGGTTTTTTTCCTTAATTTTTACTTGTTCGTCTGTAGGTGGCTCCTTGGGTGGCAACTGTCTCGCTATACCCTTGTCCTTTTCAATGGTAGTAGTTACCAAGAAAAAGATAAGCAAGAGGAAAGCGATGTCAGCCATCGACCCTGCATTTACTTCTGGTGTTGCTCTTCTTGCCATTATTTTGTTACTTTTTTAATTCCGCTAAAGACCATTGCGCCAATGGCAATTATTGCTAATATATAGAATGTATATAATCCAGTACCGACCCATTTAGATCCGCTAGCGGAAAGCATTTCTCCTTCTTGCATTGTCATTGGATTTCCATCAGCCAAAACGTATGATATTACTACTATCGCGAGAAAAGCTCCTATGGAAACTAAGGTGTTCTTGATATTTCCGGCAGCCAATCCTTTCAACACAAAAAACAGGACGAACACTATTGTAATTGCGAAAACAATGTATGCAACGTACAAGAAACCATCTACGCCAGCACCTGTTGCGGCAACTTCCGCATCACCTTTTGCGATGATCATTGCAAGAAAAATAACTCCTGCAACGCTTAGAAGCAATGCTACTATTTTTAAAATTTTATGTAATGCCATCTTGTGGTTTGTTTAGATTTTGTTTTTTTGTTTGTAGTCGAACAACA
>Ga0209344_10000259_pt1 | contig 103904 bp, 93 predicted proteins | sample Cruoilmetagenom6_FD_187293 | JGI IMG/M metagenome (GOLD analysis project Ga0209344, IMG submission 187293) | Oil polluted marine microbial communities from Coal Oil Point, Santa Barbara, California, USA - Santa Barbara Oil Seep Sample 6 (SPAdes)... | ecosystem: Environmental > Aquatic > Marine...
TCTCATTGATGATCAGGGGCAACTCGTCGTTAGGGACGATGCGAACGGTGCCTTGCAGCACGTCGCGGCGGGTGACGTCACTCACCTGCGGTATGAATGATCTATGCCGAATGAGACAGTAAGCGTTCAGCGGGAGGCAATTGTCGCCCGCGTGCGCTCGCACGCACGTGCGCTGATCTTCCCCGGCGTTATCTTGGTGGCGACCGCGGGTGCCTTGGGCTACTTCTTTGGCACCTTCGCGGAGGACTGGCAGAACCTGGCGCTGCTCACGGCGGGATTGCTGCTCGTCGTCACCGCGTGGTTCCTTCCGTTCTTTGGCTGGTTGGCCAGAAACTACACCATTACCACCCGCCGAGTTGTGCTCTCCAGTGGTGTCTTCGTGCGCATTCGTCAAGAATTGCTGCACAGCCGCGGCTACGACGTGACAGTACGCCAGTCTTGGATACAGCGGATGTTCGGCAGTGGTGATTTGCTCATCAACGCCGGCCACGACAACCCCGTGGTGCTGCGGGACATCCCCTCCGTTTCCCTCACTCAGGCAGCTCTGCACGATCTGATGGAAAACAACCAGAATGTGGTCTCAATGCGCCGCCAACGCGACGAATCACAGGCTGACGACGAGACCGCGGTGTGGGGAACACGCTAGATCGAAGCATTCTGGCCCCTTGGAAGGCAACCACAGACGCCGCGAGACACTTTTCATCAACACTCATCAGATAGTCTGCCCGTCGTGAAGATCTCAGTAATTGGTTGTGGATACTTGGGTGCTGTCCACGCAGCATCAATGGCAAAGCTTGGGCACGGCGTGGTCGGCATCGATGTCGACCCGGCGAAGGTGACTGCGTTATCGCGAGGGGCCGCCCCTTTCTACGAGCCGGGCTTGCCCGAACTGCTGAGCGAAACAGTCTCCAGCGGTTCCTTGCAGTTCTCGACCGAGATCGCTCACGCAGCCGACGCGAGAGTTCACTTCGTTGCGGTCGGCACCCCTCAACAAGAGGGATCAAACGCGGCGGATCTTCGCTACGTGGAGGCGGCGATCGACGCACTGCTGCCGTTCATCGGTCCGGGGCACCTCGTCGTCGGAAAGTCCACCGTCCCGGTCGGTACCGCACAGCGGCTCGCAGAGCGTGTTGAGGCGACGGGGGCGAGTTTGGCATGGAACCCGGAGTTCCTTCGCGAAGGATTTGCCGTCCAAGACACCATTTCGCCCGACCGGCTTGTCTACGGAGTGCGCGCCGGCGATGACGTTGCCGCAGCAACCCTGGATGCGGTGTACCGCTCGATTCTCGACCAAGACACCCCTCGGATCGTGACTGACTTTGCGACTGCCGAGCTCGTTAAAGTTTCGGCGAACGCCTTCCTCGCGACCAAGATCTCGTTCATCAACGCCATGGCGGAGGTTGCTGAAGTAACCGGCGCCGATGTTACGCAGCTCGCGGATGCGATTGGTCACGATGCGCGGATCGGTCGCCGTTTTCTGAATGCCGGTTTGGGCTTCGGCGGCGGCTGCCTACCAAAGGACATCCGCGGATTCATGGCGCGGGCTTCCGAGCTTGGCGCAGGCGACGCTCTGCGATTCCTTGCCGATGTTGACGACATCAACCTTCGTCGGCGTCAACGAATGGTCGACCTCTGTCAAGAAGTGCTCGGTGGCACCATCGAAGGTGCCCGCATTGCGGTTCTGGGGCTTTCGTTTAAGCCAGACTCGGATGATGTTCGCGATTCGCCAGCTCTTGATGTAGCGGCTCGTCTTGCCGAACTCGGTGGTCAGGTGCGTGCGACCGACCCTCAGGCAATCGAAACCTCTCGACGCTTGCGCCCTGGTCTTGACTACGTCGCGACGGTTCAGGAAGCAGCGAAGGATGCCGATGTTGTGCTCGTGCTCACCGAATGGCGTGAGTACCGATCCATCGATCCGAACGAGTTGAGCTCAGTCGTTTCGGTGCGCGCGATCCTCGACGGTCGAAACTGCCTGGACCCGGTGAAGTGGCGTGATGCCGGTTGGACGTATCGCGCGCTCGGTCGTCCCTAGCGCGGTCCCTGCTGCGGTATCCGCCGTGACACTGGCGGCGAGGATGCTGCGGCTAGGGCTGAACACCCACCACCGGTAAAGAGCGAAGCGGAAAACCGCGCCGAGACCAAGGCCGACGACATTTGTCGCGATGTTGTCGGCTAACAGGGACGTAAAACCAAGAAGGTAGTGGGAGACCCATAGGCACAGCAGGCCGATGCCCATTCCAGCCACACTCACGATGGCGAACTCAATGCCTTCACGCGTTGCACCGGTGCGACCGGTGGTGGCGAAGGTCCATCGGCGGTTACCGAGCCAATTCACTCCAATGGCAATGGTCGTGGAGATTACCTTGGCGACCACCGGGCCTTCATGCAGCACGTCAGGTGAGAGAATAGTTAGCCGCAACAGGTTGAACACCGCGACATCGATCACTAGCCCACCGAGCCCCACTACGCCGAAACGTAGAAACTGGCCGAGCAGCTTACGCATGTGATCTCCGCAGTAGACAAGAATGGGTCAGGGCGGTTGGAAGTCTAACCTGCCTCGGTAGGCCCGAAGCTGGGCGTCATCTAGAAAGTGCAGGAGTCAGCAATGCCACCGATCATTGGCGTAATTGGCGGCGGTCAGCTAGCCAGGATGATGATTCCGCGCGCAATCGAGCTCGGGTTTGAGTTGCGCGTGCTGGCCGAGAACGAAGGGATGTCGGCGGCGCTTGCGGCGACAGCGGTAGGTGACTACCGAGACGCTGCGACGGTTCTGGAGTTCGCTCGCGACGTCGATGTGATCACGTTTGACCATGAACACGTGCCGCAGGATGTGCTTGCTCAGCTTGTAGAGGCCGGAATTTCCGTGCATCCTGGCCCCGCCCCCCTCGCGGTCGCTCAGGATAAGATTCTGATGCGCCAAGAGCTGACCAGACTCGGGTTGCCCGTTCCGGAATGGGCGAGCGTATCAACTCCCGCCGAACTCAACGCCTTCATCGCCAACAATGGCGGTCGTGTGATTGTGAAGACCCCACGCGGCGGTTACGACGGCAAGGGTGTCCGTGTGGTTTCTGCCGCGAGCGACGTCGCCGACTGGTTCGAGACAGGCGGGCCGCTCTTGGCCGAAGAACTGGTGTCGTTTACGCGTGAGCTTGCGCAGCTGGCTGCGCGAAGCCCGAGCGGTGAGGTTGCGCTGTGGCCGCTTGTCGAGTCAATTCAGCAGAACGGCGTGTGTGCAGAAGTTATCGCCCCGGCGCCCAGCGCCCCGGCACCACTCGCGCTAGCGGCCGCCGACATCGCCCGTGCTGTAGCCGAGAAACTCGGGGTCACCGGTGTGCTCGCGGTGGAACTCTTCGAGACTGCCGACGGAAGACTCCTCATCAACGAGCTGGCCATGCGCCCGCACAACAGCGGACACTGGACAATGGATGGCGCCATCACGAGTCAATTCGAGCAGCACTTGCGTGCCGTACTTGATCTGCCCCTTGGCGCAACGGATGCGCGCTCGCCGTGGACCGTCATGATTAACGTGCTCGGCGGTCCCGCGACCGGAACTATTGCTGAGCGTTACCCGCGTGCCTTTTCCAACCAGCCCGGGGCAAAGTTCCACGAGTACGGCAAAGCTCCTCGGCCCGGCCGCAAGGTGGGACACATCAACGTCAGCGGCGACGAGCTTGATGACGTGATGTACCGGGCGCGTGCCGCAGCAGCAATTGTTAAGGATTGAGATCTAGCATGGGTTCCGTGACTCAACCGCAAGTAGCCGTCGTAATGGGATCCGACTCCGACTGGAAGACCATGGTCGACGCTTCTGCGGCGCTCAAAGACTTTGGCATAGAGCACGAAGTTAGCGTCGTTTCGGCGCACCGAAGCGCTGAGAAGATGATCGCGTTCGGAAAAGAGGCCGCAGCGCGAGGAATCCGGGTCATCATTGCCGGTGCTGGTGGGGCAGCTCACCTTCCTGGCATGCTTGCGTCCGTCACAACGCTTCCGGTGATCGGTGTTCCCGTTCCGTTGGCGCGCCTTGACGGCATGGATTCCCTGCTCTCGATCGTGCAAATGCCCGCAGGCATTCCGGTGGCAACAGTCTCCATCGGGGGAGCCCGCAATGCAGGCATCCTCGCTGCCCGAATTCTGGGTTCCGGCGATGCCAGTCTGACCGCGAAGCTCGCCGAGTACGCTGCCGGGCTCGAAGCAATGGTGGAAGACAAGAACGCCGCCCTGAACGCGAGCCTGTGAGCGCGACCAGTTCTCTGCGCGAGCCCGCCGACCGCTCGGCGGCGACCATGACGAAGCGTGCCTGGTGGCTGATTGGCCTCAATGTCGTCATTCCCGGGTCTGCACAGCTATTGGCAGGCAGTCGAAGGCTCGGACGTTTTGGCGTTGTGGCGAGCTTCTTCTTTGTGGTGCTTATCGCTATCGCCTTAGTGCTTTCGCTGGCCGCGCCGACAGTGTTGTTGACGATCGGCAGTAGCACGATCGGCTTATGGGCCATCGCCCTTGTCTTGTCGTTCTATGCGGTGCTCTGGGTCGTGCTGACCCTGAACGTCTGGACGATTTCTGGTCTGGGGGGTGCCACACCCAGCGGACGCGCAATCATCGCCGCCTTCAGCGCTCTCGTGCTCGTCGCCGTGGCCGGCACAGCCGGATACGGTGCCTACGTCGCGACCACAGCCAACACGTTCCTCAGTGATGTCTTCATCGCGGCGCCGACCAAGGAACCCATCGACGGCCGCTACAACATTCTTCTTCTTGGTGGTGATGCTGGAGAAGATCGTGACGGTCTGCGCCCCGACAGCATCACCCTGGCCAGTATTGACGCCACCACCGGCGAAGCTGTACTCATCGGTCTTCCGCGAAACATGGAACTCACTCCGTTCGCCGACGGCTCACCCTTGGCCGATAAGTATCCGGATGGCTACGGAGCCCACGGCTGCGACGTCGACGTGTGTCTTCTGAACTCCATCTACACCGAAGTCGAGCTCAACACCCCCGAACTCTACCCAGAGGCTGTCGCCAATGGCAGCTCACCCGGAATTGAGGCGATGCGGGACGCCGTCGAGGGGATCACCGGGTTAGGCATCCAGTACTACGCTCTCATCGACATGCAGGGCTTCAGCGAGCTCATTGACTCACTCGGTGGGGTAACCATCAACGTGCAAGAGGCGGTACCGATCCATGCGGATGCCGAGTTCACGATCGTCGCGGAGTGGATTCCGGCCGGGGTGCAGGTCATGGATGGTTACCACGCGCTCTGGTACGCCCGTTCACGGCACGACACCACCGACTACGACCGGATGGAGCGTCAACGTCAGCTTCAGCAGGCCGTGGTGGAGCAGTTCACGCCCGCGAACGTGCTGACGAAGTTTCAAGCGATAGCGTCGGCGAGTTCCCAGGTTGTGACGACGGACATACCGCAGGGAAGTCTGCCGTATTTTGTGAGCCTTGCCTCGAAAACGCGGTCGCTGCCGATTGACTCCCTAGAACTCGTGCCGGCAAACGACATCGACCCCGCCTACCCAGACTTCGAGTACGTGCGCGAGCTCGTCGCCGGTGCAACTGAACCCAGCGTGGTTGATGACCCCAACGGGTAGCGTTTCGCGGGCAGACTGAGCCACGACGTGTCTCTGCGATACAAAAGGCCCTACTAGAGGTCAGCGTGAAGTTGCCACACTTTCTCAGCCGACATGCGCCAGCTGAACGCGCGGGCGCGGTCCTGACCGGCATAGAAGAGGCGTTCCGCAAACGGTGCGTCGTCGAGTACGCGGGTGATGCCTTCTGCTAGCGCCTGACTGTAATCTGCTGCTGGTTGCCTAGCAACAATCACTGCGGAGTCCGCGGCGAGTTCCAGTAGCGCCGGTGCATCAGAGTGAACAACGGGGATTCCGAACGATAGCGCTTCGAGCACGGGCATCGCGAAACCGGCTTCGAGGTTCGGGTAGACGAAGGCGGCAGCATGGTCGAAAACGACGGACAAGTCCTCGTTGCTGAGCGTGCCCATGCTGCGCACGCGCTCGGGGCGGATCTTCTGCGCTGACACGAACTCAGCGATCGCCTCGTCGTGCGGTGTGGGGCCGACCAGCAACAGCGTGACGTCGTCGTCAAGTTCGTGGAGGGCGCGGATGAGGTGGTCAATTCCGCGGTGCGGTTCCAGCCCACCGATTGAGAGCAAGAATCGCTCGGGTAAATCTAGTTCTGACGCGCGTTCGTCGACGTCTGCTGGTACCCGCAGGCTGGTGCTCGCAGCGCCACTGATGACGCGCACGCGGTCACCGAAGTTCGCGATCTCCTCAAGTTGATCCGCGACGGTGTGACTCGGAACGACAACAGCATCCGCATATTTTTCCGCCCGTTTGACCATGGCGCGGCTCCAGCTCGCCTGTCGGCTTCCCAACGACTCTGGACGGGTCCACGCGACGGTGTCGTGCACAGTCACAACGATCTGCTCGCCGTGGTTGAGTCGATCGTGTTTGCGAAGTGGGGCCATCAGGCTGGTCGCGTGCAGCATTCCCTGGCCCGGGATCTTTGTGAATCCATGTTGCCAAGATGCGCGTAGTTCGCGCCGGCTCAGCGCACTCTTGTGCAGCTTGGAAAGATCGGGCAGACGTTGCGCGATAAGAGCATATTCCGCCTCTGTCGATGCGGAAACGAACCCTTCAACGATGCAATTGTGGGGGGCAGTATTGATGAGCTCTCGCGTCAGTTCTTCGGAGTATCGGGCGATGCTGCCCGGCGTCGGAGAGAGCATCTCGTCGATGATGACGCGAAGAGTGGTCATTCGGCAGTCAACGCTCCTGAATCAAAGGCGGTTTGAAGGGCCTGCTTCCAATCACGCATTGGTTCTAGCCCCGCAGCGAGCCAAGCGTGGTGTCCTAAAACAGAAAAGCTCGGTCGGGGCGCTGGCCGCTGAAAGGCTGAACTGTCGGTCGGCTTGACCCTATCAGGATCGAGTCCAGCGCAGACGAATACTGCCTGCGCAAGATCGAACCAGCTCGCTTGCCCCGCATTCGTGCCGTGGAATATTCCGGCAGGGGTACCTGCATCAACAAGAGCAACAAGTTGAGCCGCCAGGTCACCCGTCCACGTGGGCTGGCCGTGCTGATCGTTTACAACCTCGAGGGTCTCGCGGTCGGCCGCAAGTCTCAGCATGGTGCGCGGAAAGTTCGCGCCGTTTTTGCCGTAGAGCCACGCCGTTCTGACAATCGCGGTGTGACCGGGGTTGTGCTCGAGGGCGAGCACTTCGCCGGCCGCCTTCGTGCGGCCGTAGGCAGACACGGGGTGCCGTGGAGCGTCCTCAGCGTAGGGCTGAGTAGCTGTGCCGTCGAATACGTAGTCCGTGGACAGCTGAACTAGTCGTGCCCCGTGCCTGGCTGCCGCTAGTGCGAGATTGTGGGGGCCAACAGCGTTGACCAGGTGAGCGTTCTCTTCGTCGGTTTCGGCGTCATCCACTTGCGTATAGGCGGAGGTATTGATGATGACATCGAAGCCGGTCAAGCGCTCGAGCGCCGCCGAGCGAGAGGTGATGTCCAATTCAGCACGTGTGAAGCCGGTGGCGTCGTGATTGCTGAGTGCCTGCATGAGGTCGGTGCCGAGCATTCCGCCAGCACCGACAACCGCAATTCGGGTCACAGAGCGGCCTTTTCCTTGAGCGGTTCCCACCACTGACGATTATCGCGATACCACTGCACAACATCGGCAAGTCCCGACTCGAACGGTACTTGAGGTGCATAGCCGAGTTCGGACTGAATCTTCGAGATGTCAACGCTGTAGCGGAGGTCGTGGCCGAGGCGATCCTCTACGCGGTCGACAGACGACCAATCGGTGCCCGTGTGATCAAGCAGCAACTGGGTGAGTTCCTTGTTGGTGAGCTCGGTGCCGCCGCCGATGTTGTAGATCTCGCCAGCGCGGCCGCCGCTGAGCACGAGAGCGATGCCCCGGCAGTGGTCGTCAACGTGCAGCCAGTCGCGCACGTTGTTTCCCTCGCCATAGAGCGGAACATGCTTGCCATCGATCAGATTGGTGACAAACAGCGGGATCAGCTTCTCGGGGAAGTGGTAGCGGCCGTAATTATTGGAGCATCGTGTGATCGACACATTCATGCCGTGCGTGCGGTAGTAGCTACGGGCTAGAAGGTCGCTGCCCGCTTTCGATGCGGAGTAGGGCGAGTTGGGTTCGAGGGGGCGCTGTTCATCCCACGATCCCTCTTCAATCGAACCGTAAACCTCGTCGGTGGAGACGTGGACGAAGCGAGGCGTTTTGGCGCGCAGCGCGGCGTCGAGCAAGCGCTGGGTGCCGAGCACGTTAGTTTCCACGAATGCGCTGGCGTCACGGACGGAACGGTCGACGTGCGATTCTGCCGCAAAGTGCACAATGCCATCCACGTCACCCAGAAGGCTGTCGAGGAGGTCGGCATCGCGGATGTCGCCCTCGACGAAGGTATAGCGCGGGGAGTCGGCCACGGGGGCCAAGTTCTCCAGGTTGCCTGAATACGTCAGCGCATCGAGCACGACAACGTCCGCCCCGGCGAGATCCGGGTAGGTGTCTTCGATCGTGCGACGGACAAAGTTGGAGCCGATGAATCCGGCACCGCCGGTCACGAGAATCTTCATGAGGGGTTCCTGTCGGTAGTGGGCGCTGAACGGGCAGAGGATGCCGTGTCGCCAGTGGCGGGAAACTCTGACGCGAGGGTTCGCTTGAGTGCTTCGTGCAAGCTAAAGGTGGCGGTGTAGCCAGACTCGCGAAGCCGATCGGTGTTCACCGTGGTGTCGGCAGCAAACTTTCGGATGCGAACCGCACTAATCGGAAATGTGCGTCGCGTGATCTTAGCGGCAGCATCGAAGACGTAGCCTGCAACGATCCCCAGCGCGAGTGGAAGGCGGATGCCACTTGCCGCGTGCACGTTCATTTCGTCACGCAGAATCGCGATGAGCTCCTTGGTTGAGAGATCAGGCTTATCAGCGAAGTTGCGAACTTCAATACCGGTCGGGGCTTCGAGGCGGCTAGCGATGTAGCCGACAATGTTGCCGACGTAGGCCATTGACTTTCGGTTCTCACCCTTGCCGACCATGATGAAACGGCCGGATGAGACCTGCTTCGCCAAGTTGTAGACATTTCCGCGGTTGCCTTCGCCGAAGACGACCGACGGGCGCACGATCGCAAGCGAGCGTGCCGCATCCGCGTTCGCCCATGCGCTGAACACGCCTTCGGCGGCGAGCTTGGTGCGACCGTACTCGTTGAAGGGCTCCGGAATCGAGTCCTCAGCGGCGTTGTTCTTGTCGAGACCGTAGATTGCGACGGTGCTCGTGAAGACGATGCGCTGGATACCGTTGGCCTCGGCCGCGGCGACGACAGCGTGCGCTCCGCCAACGTTGACGTCGGTGTACAAGCTCAGGGGAGTGACATCGTCGCGGTGTTCGGCAGCGAGGTTGATGATCGCATCGTGACCGGCCCCGGCTGCGGACAGCTCTTCAGCAGAACGGACATCACCGACGATCGAGTGCTCGGGGAAGCGCGAAGAGACGTGACGATCGAAGTTGGTGAACTCGTGCCCCTGCTCGTTCAGGGTTTCAAGCAGGCGAGTGCCGATAAAGCCACTACCGCCGACGACGAGAATCTTCATAACGTTGCTTTCTCTCTTTGCGACAGGTTGTTTGTTCACCACACACCGGTGCTGATCAACAGCGCAATTATCCACTGATCTCTTGGGCGTCGCCTGAGTTGCGATGCGCGGCGAGCCAGTGCAAAGCGAGCACGCAGGTTTCTTTGCTCGACGAGCTCCTGCATCCGTTCGAGTTCGGCGCGGCGACCGTCATTGGCGACGCTCAGCGCCACGCGGGCGAGTAGTCGTGCTTGACCGCGATGCCACTGCTCGCGAACGAGCGAAAGGCGTGACAGGGCGGAGCGTGCGCCGACATTGGCGCCCATGACGTTGGCATCGTGCTGACGGTACTCGACCGTAGGAACCGCATCGATGTGCCAAGCCCAGCCGTGAGCGCGAGCGAGGACGTAGAGCAACCAGTCGTGGTACTGCGGGGGTGTAGCAGCCGCGGCCGAGTTGAGGTAGTCGCGGGCCAGCGCAACCAGGCGGTTAGACATCAGGAAGGTCGAGCCAGGGCCGGGGCTCTCTAACAGGTAGTCGAAGCGACGCTGCGGAAAGTCTTTTTTGACGAGACTACGCTCGCCGGTTGTCGTAAAGGAAGTGACGTTAGAGGAGACGCCATCCGCGGCAAGCTTTGCGCTCAGACTCACGTGCGATGCCAATTTGGTGGGTACCCAGATGTCGTCTTGGTCGCTGAACGCGTAGTAGTCGCGGTCGGCTGGTGCCAACTGAATCAAGCGGTAGAAATTCGCTGCCGCGCTACCGGATGCGCCATCGCTCGGAATGACGGTCAGCCGTGGCTCAATTGCCGCTTGCTCGGCAAGCCATTCCGCGGTGCCGTCAGTCGAGGCATCGTCGCGAGCGAAGATCTCGACCTCAACGCCTTCTTGAGCGAGCACGCTGTCGAGCTGTTCGGGAAGCCAACGCCGACCGTTGTGGGTCGCCAACAGAACAGCGACGCGGGGTGCAGCCCCAGCAGGGCGATCGGTAGGCATGACTCCCCAATGATAGTTGGCTCGGCGGTGCGCAGTACCGCAAGCTGGGCAGCTTAAGCTGGAGCAATGAGCGAGCCTGCACCCACCCCTCACATCTCGGTGGCGCTATGCACGCACAATGGTGCCTCGTACGTTGAAGAGCAACTGCTCAGCATTCTCAACCAGGAGCCTACGCCGACTCAATTGGTGGTCTCGGATGACGCCTCGTCCGACGATACGATCGCTCGCGTTCGTGCCGTAGCGGCCCGCTATCCTGCGGTGCAACTCACGGTCTTCGAGAACGACCCACCCCTGGGTGTAACCAAGAACTTTGAGCAGGCCATTCGCGCGTGCACGGGCGACCTCATCGCGCTGAGCGATCAGGATGACGTCTGGCACCACGGGCGGCTTGCGTTTTTTGCGGCACAGTTTGCCGCACATCCGGCCGTCTCGCTGATGCACTCGGATGCCCGCCTCGTCGACGGGGCAGGAGCGCCGCTCGGTCACACACTGGCCGGCGCACTCGGCGTCAGCGCGGGCGAGGTGGCGAGCATCCACGACGGCGACGCGTTTTCCGTGCTGCTGCGTCGCAACCTCGTCACCGGGGCCTGCACTGTCTTCCGTCGCAGCCTCGTCGAGTTCGCCGCCCCGTTCCCGCCGTCGTGGGTTCATGACGAATGGCTTGGCATCATCGCGGCAGCCGTCGCGTCAACGGACTTTGTCGAGCAGCCGACGATCGACTACCGGCAACACGGCTCGAATCAGATTGGTGCGACAAAGTTAAGCTTGGCCGGAAAATTCGGGCGCATGATGGAACCTCGGCGTGATCGCAACGCCCGCCTAGAAACGAATATGACGGTGCTGGTCGACCGCCTGCAGCGTCTCGGCGCACGCGTGAGCGACGAGAAGATCAACCGCGCGCTCGCGAAGCTGGAGCATGAGCGGATGCGCAACTCACTGCCGGAGGGGCGTCTGCGGCGTATTCCGTCGGTGGTTCGGGCCTTCGCCGCCGGTCGCTACGGTCGCTACTCGCGTGGCCCGCTCGATGCCGTGCGCGACGTTCTTCAGCCTGTCGACTGAACCTCTGATCATCCTGAACCGCCCGCTAAGGCTCGCCGGGTAGGATTTCGGGTGTGCAGATACGTGAACTCTCGGTGCCTGATTCCTACGAAATCACCCCCAAACAATTCGCTGACGACCGTGGCGTTTTCTTGGAGTGGTACCGCTTCGACAAGCTCGAAGAGGTAGTGGGGCATCCCCTCGATCTCCGGCAGGCCAACACATCGGTGTCTCAGCGCGGCGTCGTGCGAGGCATCCACTACGCAGATGTGCCTCCCGGGCAGGGCAAATATGTCACTGTTACGCACGGCGCAGGCATCGATTTTGTGGTTGATATTCGTGAGGGTTCGCCGACATACGGCCAGTGGGACTCTGTCATTCTCGACACCGTTGACCGCCGGGCTGTCTATGTTGCGGAGGGCCTCGGACACGCGTTTATTGCTCTGACCGATGACGCCACTTTGACCTACCTTGTCAGCGACACTTACAAGCCGGGCGCCGAACACGACATAAACGTTCTTGATCCCGAGATCGGGCTTGAGTTTCCCCCTGAACTGGGCGATCTGGTGCTTTCACCTAAAGACAAGATTGCGCCAACTCTTGCCGAGCGCCTCGCCGATGGCTCACTGCCGTCGTACGCTGCCGTTAAGGAGTACTACGAGGCGAACCGAAAGGAACGCAACTAATGCGCGGAATCATTCTGGCCGGCGGCAGCGGAACACGGCTCTGGCCCATCACCAAGGGCATCTCCAAGCAGCTCATGCCGATCTACGACAAGCCCATGGTCTACTACCCCTTGTCGACGCTGATGAGTGCGGGAATCCGCGAAATTCTGATCATTACGACTCCGGATGACCAGCCGCAGTTCCAGCGACTGCTGGGTGATGGCAGTGAGCTCGGCATCGAACTCACCTACGCGGTGCAGCCCTCACCCGATGGTCTCGCTCAGGCATTCATCATCGGGGAAGAGTTCATCGGCGACGAAAAGGTTGCTCTCGTCTTGGGCGACAATATCTTCCACGGCATGGGGCTCGGGTCGAACCTCCGCCAGCACAACGACATCGATGGTTCGCTGATCTTCGCGTACCACGTGCGCAACCCGCGAGCCTATGGTGTTGTCGAGTTCGACGAAAACTTCATCGCTCAGTCGATTGAGGAGAAGCCTCTCGAGCCGAAGAGCAACTACGCGGTTCCCGGCCTGTACTTCTACGACAACTCAGTAATCGAAATTGCCAAGTCGATTACTCCGAGTGCCCGCGGTGAACTCGAGATTTCGACCATCAACGAGCATTACCTTAACCGCGGTCAACTACAGGTCAACGTGCTCGACCGCGGTACTGCCTGGCTCGATACCGGCACCTTTGAGTCGATGGTTCAGGCCACCGAATTCGTGCGCGTGATCGAAGACCGCCAGGGTTACAAGATCGGCTGCATTGAAGAGATCGCGTGGCGCGCTGGCTGGATCTCGGATGACCAGCTCGCCGCCCTTGCTGCCCCTCTCGTCAAGAGCGGCTACGGCGTCTACCTCGAAGGACTGTTGGCGGCAGCGAAGTGACGCGAGTACTGATCATCACGGGTGACCCCATTGGTCCCCGGATGGCCGGGCCCGCGATTCGCTCGTGGAACATGGCTCTCGCGCTCGCCGAAGCGGGCAACGAAGTGACGCTGATGACGACCACCAAGCTGCAACCGGTGGATGCTCCCTTCGAACTCACCCGCGTCACGCCGGGGGAGAACGATGCCTTCGCAAAGCTCGAACAGTGGTGCGATGTCGTGGTATTCCAGGGCCACGCGATGCGCCAGTTCGAGTCGCTGCGCACGACAGACAAGATCACCGTCGTCGACATCTACGACCCGATGCACCTTGAGATGCTTGAGCAGGGTCGCGAACTTGCGCGGGCAACGTGGGAGCTGCGCGTCACGACCGCAACCGAAGTGCTCAACGAGCAACTCGCTCTCGGGGATTTCTTCATGTGCGCCTCAGAACGGCAGCGCCTCTTCTACTTTGGTCAGTTGGCAGCCCTTGGGCGACTCAGCCCCACGACCTACGAAAACGACCCGCACCTCGAGGGCCTCCTCAGCGTTGTGCCGTTCGGGCTCGAAGGCACACCACCCGCCCACACCCGCGACACTCTCAAGGGAGTGCTACCGGGCATCAACGCCGACGACAAGCTCATGATCTGGGGCGGCGGTGTGTACAGCTGGTTCGATCCCAAGACCCTGATCCGCGCCGTCGCGAAGCTCGCCGAAACGCGCGACACGGCCAAGCTCTACTTTCTCGGCACCCGGCATCCGGGAGTCGACCAGATGGGCATCGTTCGCGAGTCCCACGATCTCGCTACCGAGCTTGGTGCGCTCAATTCCTCGGTGTTCTTCAACGAGGAATGGGTCGACTATACCGACCGCCAGAACTACCTGACTGAAGCCGACGCCGGGGTCAGCACCCACATGTCTCATATCGAGACGACCTTCTCTTTCCGCACTCGCATTCTGGACTACCTGTGGGCTGGGCTACCTATGGTGGTTACCGAGGGCGATAGTTTCGCCGACCTCATCGAGTCCGAGGGCCTAGGACTTACGGCGCCTGCGCAGGACGCGGATGCCCTCGCCTCAGCCCTCGAACGGGTTCTGTACGACGACGCGTTCATCGCCGAGTGCAAGCGCAACGTGGCACGAGTTCGTGAAGAGTTTTACTGGCAACGCACGCTCGCACCGCTGGTGAACTTTGTGTCCAATCCGCAGCATGCTGCCGACCACGAAGCAACTCGCCGTCGCGGTGTTGCCCTGGGCCGAAAAGTGCGCAAACCCTACGGTTTTCGGCACGACATGCGCATGGCGTGGCATCACCTTCGGCACACCGGCTTGAAGGCGACGGTAGACAAAGCGTTCGCCCGCCTGCGTCGCTAGTTTCCGTTCACAGGAGAATCCGGGTTTGCCCAAGTTAGCTTTGTCAAATGTTGACTGGTCTGCGCTCCGCGTTGTCACGTCCAGACCGTCGATTTGGACTGATTATCGCCCCACTGCTGGTGTTTGTCGCGCTTGCAGCATGGGCGGTTTCATCGCCGGTCGGGTCGAGTCCGGATGATGACTTTCATCTGACCAGCATCTGGTGTGCGACGGGGGACTCTGAGTATTGTGCTCCGAGCGCGGACCCTGGCACTAGGTTGGTTCCTCCAGCGGTAGCGAAGCCCGCCTGTTTTGCCTACGACGCCGACAAAAGTGCCGGCTGCCAAGACACGATTGACTTCACTGAGGGCGCCACGACCGAGACTGCTCGGGGCAATTTCGCCGGTGGTTATCCGGTTGTCTACTACGGCACGATGAGTCTGTTTGTTGGTGCTGACGTGCATTCTTCCGTTCTCGTCATGCGCCTGATCAACATCACGCTCTTTGTTGGGGTGGGTATCGCGCTGTACCTTGTTCTGCCCGCCAACCGTCGCCAGATACTGATCTGGCAGTGGGCGTTGACCATCGTTCCGCTTGGGCTTTTCGTGCTGTCATCGAACAACCCAAGCTCTTGGGCGCTCATGGGGGTCGGTTATGGGTGGCTGGCACTGCTGGGCTTCTACGAATCCCATGGCCCCAAACGCGTCGTGCTTGCAGCCCTGTTCCTGATGAGTGCGGTGATGGCATCGGGGTCGCGGAGCGATGGCACAGTGCTCTTTGTGGTTGCCGTGTTCGCCGCGATGCTTCTGGCAGTGAATCGCACTCGCAGGTTTTGGCTTTCCTCCTTCCTGCCTATCGCAGGTTTCGGGATTTGTGCGCTCCTTTTCAGAGCGTCGCGGTCGGCGGAAACCGTCACGGGAGGCGTTGACGAGCCACTCGGTCTGGGAGTGATCATCCCTCGCATTGCCTACAACCTCACCGAGGTTCCGTCGATTTGGACCGGGATCTATGGACAGTCATGGGGCCTCGGGTGGCTGGACACCTCGATGCCGGCGATCGTGTGGGGTAGCTCACTCGCTGCCGTGATCGGCGCTGGATTTGTTGCCGCTCGGGCGAGCTCGGTGAGGAAGACCGTCGTGGTCGCATTGGGAGCGACAGCCCTCGCGATCATTCCGGTAACTCTGCTCGTGCTGGCGGGGAACGACGTCGGTGATGACTATCAGCCCCGCTACCTGCTGCCGCTGATCATCGCTTTTGTCGGTGCGGTGTTCTTCACCTCTCATTCCCTCCGAGTGGTGCTCACTCGAAGTCAAACCTGGCTTATCGTTGCCGCTCTGTCTGGGGCGCAGTTCATCGCGCTTTATCTCAACATGCGCCGGTACATCACCGGCATTGACGCGCTGAGCCCCAACCTCGATGCAGGTCGAGAATGGTGGTGGTCGCTCGCCGTTACGCCGAACGTCGCGTGGCTAGCCGGTTCGCTGTGTTTTACAGTCGCTTTGGCCATTCTGCTTCCGCTGCATCGAGTGACTGCGGTTGGGGATCCGGCCGCGAGGACAGTAGACCTCTCTGGGCAGTCGCACGGGGGTTCGTAAACTCTGAGATAGCCTGTACGAATGCTATCTGGGCGCTCTGAGACTGTTGGTGCGTCCGCGCATACCCGCTTCCTGAGGCGGTTCCGTCTTGTTTACCTTGCTCCTGTGCTGGCGCTGCTTGCACTTTCGGCGTGGGCATTCGCCTCTCCGATGGGTGCCGCCCCGGATGATGATTATCACCTTGTGAGTATCTGGTGCTCCACTGGTGACGAAGCCTACTGTCAGCCGGGTTCGACGGAGTCAACCCGCCTGGTGCCGCACGCAGTTCTGAATTCTCCCTGCTATGCGTTCTACAGCGACGAGAGTGCAGCATGCCAGAACCGGCTCGATTTTGACTCGGACGGCCTCGTCGAAACTGATCGTGGAAACTTCATTGGCGAGTATCCGACCTTGTATTACTCCGTGATGAGTATTTTCGTCGGGGACGATGCTCACATCTCTGTCATGGCGATGAGATTGTTCAATGTGGCGTTGTTCGTCGCGCTGACAACGGCTCTGTTCGCTCTGCTACCGATTGCTCGACGCCCCGCTCTCGTGTGGGGCTGGCTCATCACCACCATGCCGCTCGGCATGTTCTTGCTGGCGTCGAATAACCCCAGTGGTTGGGCGGTGGCCGGCGTTGGTTCCGCATGGTTGGCCCTGTTGAGCTTCTACGAAGCTAGAAACCGCTTGGTGCGTTGGGCATCGGCGTTGCTTGTTGTGGTTTCCGTGCTTATGGCTGCGGGATCGCGGGGTGACTCCGCTCTTTACGTAGTCGGTGCACTAGGTGTTGCCGCAATCCTGGCATTTGAGAACACCCGACAGTTCTGGTTGCGTTCACTTCTACCCGTGGCGATGCTCGTGGTGTCAGCGGCGTTCTTTGTGACCGCACGCCAGACCTCTGCTGGCATCAATGGCTTCGCCGGTGCTGAAGCCGGCCCAGCGGCGAATCAGGCCGCGACCGCAGCTGATGCTCTGGCCGGGTTCGGTTTGCTGGCCTACAACTTCCTCAACGCTCCTTCTCTGTGGTTCGGGGCATTCGGTGGTTGGGCTCTCGGCTGGCTTGATACTCCGATTCCCGCATCCGTCGTTTTCCTTGGCGTCGCCGTCTTCGTGGGAGTCGGATTTGCTGGGCTGGGGATTTTGAATTGGCGCAAGGCCTTCGTTGTTGCCGCTGTGGGGTTTGTGCTGTGGATGTTGCCAACCTATGTGCTCACTCAGGGTGGCGACAAGGTGGGCGAGCAGGTTCAGCCTCGGTACATTCTTCCGCTTCTGGTTCTCTTTGGCGGGCTCCTAGTGGTGCAAGCGGGTCGCAAGCGTCTCGCGCTCAGTCGCACACAATCAATTGCCGTCGTGGTTGCGTTGAGCGCAGCAAATCTCGTGGCGCTGCACATGAACATGCGGCGCTATGTCACCGGCAATGACGTTCCAGGATGGAATCTTGACTCGGGTGCGGAATGGTTCTGGTCCGGTGTCCCAACTCCCATGATGGTGTGGGCCATCGGTTCACTCTCCTATGCGGGGTTGGTTACGATTCTGGCCCGCGAGGTGTGGCGCATGAATACCTTGGCGGAGACGCGAGCCAGCGAAGAACCTGTTGCGCTTAAGGTTTCCCAATAACGGTTGCGTGAGGTGGAGCCAATAGTGTCAGCGATGCCAGGGAACGAGCGAGGGAAGCTTAGCGGCAGAAGAATCGCCGTGGTGAGCCGAATTTACTACCCAGAACCCGCAGCTGCTTCCTACCGACTTCGTGCGTTGGCTAGCGAGCTAGCTGCGGGCGGCGCATCTGTAGACGTGCTTACGACGAGGTCTCCTGCCGGGTTCGACGATGCCATGGCGTCGATCGACGGTGTGAGCGTACGGCGGTGGAGGGTGTTGCGCGACAGCGCTGGGTACGTGCGAGGTTTTGTCCAATATTTGAGTTTTGACATCCCCCTGTTCTTTCGGTTGCTCTTCATGAGGAGGCCAGATTTGGTTGTGGTAGAGCCACCTCCGACTACAGGGTGGTTCTCGAGGATCGCCTGCGCGATACGCGGCATTCCCTACATCTACTACGGGGCAGATATCTGGTCTGATGCAGTAGGCAGCGCGGGATATCCGCGCTATGTCGCCACGATTCTTCGCCGCGTTGAACGCTGGGCGATGGCAGGGGCCGCGAGCGTGGTGTCGGTGTCGGCGGAGTTCACTGCACGAATTCGCGAGCAGTTTCCGCAAGCCCAGGTCGATACCGTCGGCAATGGTGTGGACGTTGAGATGTTCAGCCCGCACGGAGACCGCATCGATCGTGGAGTGCCCTATTTGCTCTATGCGGGAACTGCGTCCGAAGTGCACGGGGCTCAGATCTTTGTGGATGCGTTCGAAGACGCGCTGCGGCTGAACCCGGGCACGAAACTCGTGTTCATCGGTCAAGGCTCCGACTTCGCGACGATACAGGCGCGCACTAGCCACTTTCCGACTGAGACCGTTGAAATCCACCCCCGCATGAGCCCCGAGGAAGTCGCCGCCTGGATTAGGGGCGCTACAGCGACTCTCGCCAGCGTTCATCCCGATGGCTACTCGCGCGCTTTTCCCACAAAGATGTACGCCTCTCTCGCGTGCGGGACCCGCGTCATTTACGCCGGAACGGGCCCAGGGGCGGAGTTCGCCGCTCGTGACGGGTTTGGGCATGCGGTTGCCTACGAGAGCAATGAGATCGCGACCGCTATGACCGCGGCACTGAGAGCGTCGGATTCGCCCCAGCAACGGGCCGCCCGATCAGAGTGGGCAGAGAAGAACATTTCATTGCGAGCGGTAGCTTCACGGATCGTCGACGTGGCGGCGCGGACGATCAAGTGACGTTTCTGTAGCTCGCCCGGCTGTTCGGCTTGCCGCAGTAACCCTGATCACCCCTCGAACCGCGAAACTACGGATTTGGTCGAGCGGTCGAGCGACTAAATGGACTGTAGTGTTGTAGGGATTCAGTTGAGTCAGTGGATTGAAAAGAGAGTTGCGCACGGATGCCAGACATCGTTAAAACAGTCGCAGTAGTCGGTCAGGGCTATGTTGGTCTACCGGTCGCGATGCGAGCGGTTGAGCAGGGCTACCGTGTTGTCGGAATCGATCTCGACCAACGTCGCGTCGAAGGACTTCGTGCCGGGGTCTCATTCGTTGAGGACGTTTCCGATGAAGAACTCGCTCGCGCGATTTCGTCTGGCAGCTACATACCGACCTCTGACTATGCGGATGCGGCTGGCTTCGATTTCGCCGTAATTGCGGTGCCGACCCCGTTGCGTGAAAGCGTTCCGGATCTTCGATTCATCGAAAGTTCCGGAGAAGCGCTTGCCGCGCGCCTCAAGCCCGGCGCCACCGTAATCCTGGAGTCAACCACGTACCCCGGTACAACTGAAGAGCTTCTTGTGCCGATTTTGGAATCGGGGTCGGGGCTGACCGCTGGCACAGATTTCTACGTCGGCTATAGCCCTGAGCGCATCGATCCGGGCAATCAGCAGTGGGGTTTTGTGACAACGCCCAAGATCGTGTCTGGCATCAACGCCGCCTCGCTCGAGAAGATCAAGGCGTTCTACGACTCACTCGTCAACACGACCGTTCCTGTGCCGACACCAAAAGAAGCTGAGCTGGCGAAGCTTCTAGAAAACACGTTCCGACACGTCAATATTGCCCTCGTTAACGAACTGGCCATATTTGCCCACCAGCTTGGTGTCAACGTATGGGAATCAATCGACGCTGCGAACACCAAACCGTTCGGGTTCATGAAATTCACCCCGGGCCCTGGAGTCGGCGGCCATTGCCTTCCCGTGGATCCAAGCTATCTTTCATGGCAGGTTCGCCGAAAGCTGGGCCAGAACTTCAGATTCGTCGAGCTCGCCAATGACGTCAACGACCACATGCCTCAGTATGTGACGCAGCGCATCATGCGCCTTCTCAATTCGAGCAGTCGCGCGATGCGCGGATCCAAAATCCTGCTCGTTGGTATGGCTTACAAGAAGAACTCCGGAGACATCCGTGAGTCGCCGTCACTACGCCTTCTTGAGCTGCTTCACGACGAGGGCGCAGAGGTCTTTGCCGTTGATGAGCACGTTGAAGAACACCGCTGGCCAGCGAACGTTACAAAGGTACCCCTCAGCGCAGAAATGATCACTGATGTGGACATTGCCGTGCTGTTGACTGACCACGACAGCCTCGATCTCGATTTGCTCAACGCGGCAGACATCCCCGTTCTTGACACCCGAAACAGGCTCAGCGGGCCGAACGTCGAGACTCTCTAACGGGCCTTTGCGGCCGAGTTTAGGCAGTTACTACGCGAGCCCGGCAAGCCCGGCTTGACGGGCGAACTCAGGAACTTTAGCGACGAGTTCAGAGAAGGTTCCCTGCGCGGCGACCTTGCCCTCCGACATAAAGAAGACCTGATCGGCATGTTGAACGGTCGACAGCCGGTGAGCAACCGTGATTACGGTCTTCGAGCCGCGCAAGGCCTTGATAGCGTCGGTGACGGCCGCCTCTGTTGCGGTGTCGAGGGCGCTGGTTGCTTCATCCATGACCAGCACGAGCGGATCCGCGTAGAGTGCGCGCGCAATCCCGAGACGCTGTCGCTGGCCACCTGAAAGCGCAAGCCCGCGTTCACCGACCGAGCCGTGAATCCCGTCCTCGCGTCGCTCAACAATGTCAAGCAGCTGAGCCTGTTCGAGCGCGACCCTCACGCGATCCTCGTCAAAATCATTACTCCAGGTCAAAGCAACGTTTTGGGCGATGCTCGAATCAAAGAGCGCGACATCCTGAGGGACATAGCCGACCTGTGCTCGCCATGATGCGGTGAGTTTTGTGAGGTCGACATTGTCTATGGAGAGTCGTCCCTCGGTTGGTTCAATGAGACCCAGAATCAGATCAACGATGGTGGACTTGCCGGCGCCAGACGAACCGACGAGGGCGACAGTGCTGCCGAATGGGATCTCGAATGACACATTGCTAATCGCATCGCTCTGCTCTGGCGCGTACCGAAAGCTGACGTTTTCGAAGCTGAGGGAGTCCCGTGAGGCGGGGATATCGAGTGTCTCGCGGCCGATTCGGTAGCTCACGGAGCTTTCGGAGCGCCGAATTTCATTCAGCACCGCGCTGGCGTGAGGCGTGTTGGCGGTCACCTGAGAGACGACAGCTTGGAATCTCACAATGGATGGGGCCATCCGGAAGCCGGCGAGTCCAAATAGCGCGATCGCGGTAATGGCCTCGGTGATGCCGCCTGTGGCATACCCAGCGACGCCGACGAGCACGAAACCGCCGATGATGCCTGACTCAAGTACGTAGCGGGGAACCTGGCCAAGGAACTGGATATTTGAGCGTGCCCGGGTGGAGTGCACACGGTTTGAGCGGACAACGTCGGCAACCTCCGCCGACTTTCCTCTCAACGTCACTTCTTTGAGAGCACCGATCATCTCGGTAATGAGGCGTGACGTTCGCAGCGTGTATTTGAGATTCACGCGACCCGCTTCTCGAGAGCGTTTTGTCACCCAGAAGAACAGAATGGCGCCCAACAGGCCCAGATAGCCGAGGGCGATCCCCGCAACAAGGGGCTGCACCACCGCGAGCACTGCAACTACGGCGATGAAGCTGAGCGCTTCGCCAAAAAGCGTCGAGACCGGCAACAGGAAACCCGCAACCGTCATGCCGACGCTGCTATCGGTGAGCCGAACGACGTCGGCGGAGTTGCGCTTAAGCCGTTCAACCCACGGAGCATCGATATAGCTATCGAAAAGGCGCGAGCCGATCTCGAGCTCGTACTTGGCAAATCTCCTCGTCGCACCCCACAGGAGTACAACCGCCAAGACTCCTTTTGCCACGATCATAAGGCAGACCGCCCCTAGCATGATGAGGAGCCCGACTTCGCCGACTTCACCCACCACCGGCAGGGTGAGCGTCGTGCCGGCGATGATGGGGGTGATCACAAGCGCAAGGAGTCCCAGCGCTAAGGCATCGAGCGTCGACAAGAGGCCGAGAAGGATCGAATAGACAATGAGGTAGCGTCGCGCTCCGCGGGGTAGAACTGAAAGCACCTCGTTGACGAGGGCGAACGCAGATTTCATCTATTTCTCCAGGTTGACGCCGAATCCCACCGAAGTCTACGTGGTCGGCGCTGGGCTGCCGCTGATGTGGGCAGCGCGCCAGTTGCCTTCCGTATGCGCTAAACACGGCCCGCGGCAGAGCATCACGCGACCATTGGGTATGGGAGACTGAGTACATGGGAAGAACTTGGGTCGTTATCCCTATGTATAACGAGGGAACGGTCATCGGCGATGTTGTTGCCGAAGTTCGACGAACCTTTCCGCACGTCGTGTGCGTTGACGACGGTTCAAGCGATGAGTCTGTCGCCTACGCGCGGGCTGCCGGCGCGGTTGTCGTAGAGCATCCCATCAATCTCGGTCAGGGAGCCGCGCTACAAACCGGGTTCGACTACGCCCTCTCCGACCCGGCCATGACCGAAGTTGTGACTTTCGACGCCGACGGACAGCATCAGGTCGATGACGCCGTGGGAATGGTCGAGAAGATGCGATCTGACGAGCTGGGCGCCGTCATCGGCTCACGATTCTTGGATGATCGCACCAAGGTGAGTCGTGCGAAGCGGGCAGTGTTGCGTACAGCAGCCTGGTACACACGAGTCACCACAAGCATGGCCCTGACGGACGCCCACAATGGCTTGCGCGTGCTCAGTCGACATGTTCTAGAAAACGTTCGAATCACCCAGAACCGAATGGCTCACGCGTCGGAGCTTATTGAGCTCATCGGGGGGCTGCGCATCAGCTGGGCCGAGTACCCGACGCATATCGTCTACACGGACTACTCAAAGGGAAAAGGGCAATCCCTGCTTAACTCTGTCAACATCCTCGTTGAACTGATCTTTAGGTGACTTCATGACCGTTATTTTTCAGATCATCGTCGTCGCGATTGTGCTGGTTATCGCCATCGTGATGGTGCGTAACGGTGGGGCACGTCATCAAGCGATCCGCCGTATCCTCATGATGCTGTTCGTCGTGGCCGCAGCATCATCGGTATTTTTTCCTCAAATCTGGACCGCGATGGCGCGGCTAGTGGGCATTGGTCGAGGTGCCGACCTGCTGCTCTATCTCACGGTTCTGTTCTTTCTGGGGCTCGTGATGAGTACCTATCGTCGGTTCAGGCAAATGGACACTCAGATCACCGACTTGGCCCGTCAGCTCGCATTGAGCCAACAGCCCAAACCCGATGAAAGAGATTCTGGCGACCGCGATGCCGATGAGCGTGATGACTGACGAACCGTTCATCCGGCAGCTCACCTGCGCCGCTCGCTCATTCTGACTCGCTTTGGCGGCGACGCCGCAATCATTTCTGCTCTACGCTTCCGCCGTTTTTCCACCAAGTGAATTAGTCTGGGGTTCGTACGTGCGGATTTAGGGGGTTCGGATGCGCTACAGCAAGTCGAAATTGTCGATCGTGATTTCTCGTGGAGCGGCTGCGGCGACGCTTGCCTCTCTGCTGTTCACTGTCGGCATCACGGATGCCGCACCTGCTGCCGCACAATTGCCTGAATCGTCGGTGAGTGTTGGTACCTCTGAGCTCACGGAATCAGCCTCGATCGCGTCGAGCCTGGCTCAGGCAAACTCCGGAAGCGATTTCGATCCTGGCTTCATCATCAGCAACGATCTCTTCTATCAATCGGATGCGATGACGCAGGCGCAAATTCAAACGTTTCTCGAATCGAAGCTCAGCTCGTGTAGCAACTCCAACTGCCTGACGATCAAGACGACAACGACCTATTCGCGTGACGCGGATCGCACGGTCTGCAAAGCCTACGAAGGCGCGAGTAACGAACTGACCTCCGCGATTATCTACAAGGTGCAAGAAGCGTGTGGCATCAGCGCGAAGGTGCTGTTGGTCACTTTGCAGAAAGAGCAGGGTCTGATCACCAACTCCGCGCCCAGCGATTCGCGACTTGCTCGCGCGATGGGCTACGGCTGCCCAGACAACACTGGTGGCGTCTGCGACGCCGAGTATTACGGTTTGTACAATCAGCTGTACCACGCTGCATGGCAGCTTAAGCGCTACAGCACGCCGACCCCGTGGGGTTACTACCAGCCGGGCGTGAAGTCGATTCAGTACCATCCGAACACCGCGTGCGGAACCAAAACCGTTACCATCAAAAACAACGCTACTGCCGCCCTCTACAACTACACGCCGTACGTACCCAACTCGGCTGCTTTGGCCAACTTGGGCGGCTACGGCGATTCCTGTTCCTCGTATGGCAACCGAAACTTCTGGGACTACTACACCTCGTGGTTTGGCTCAACGAATGCGGCATCGGGAGACACCGAGATCGCGGCCGCCTACGCCGAAACGGGTAGCGCAAGTGGACCGTTGGGCGCTGCGGTCGCCGCAACCTCCTGTGGCACGGCATCATCCTGCTGGCAGGAGTTCGCCCACGGAGTCATCTATTGGACTCGCGCTGGTGGGGCTGTCGTCGTGTCTGGAGTGGAAGGTGATCGCTATCTCGAGCTCGGCGGAGTGGCCGGCGTACTCGGTGCACCGCGGAGTGCGGTGAGTCCTTACAGCAACGACACCAACGGTGACGGCGAGGCACAGATCTTTGCGAACGGAAATATCTACACTTCGGTCGATGGGTCGTTTGCCGTTTGGGGAGAGTTCAAGAATGTCTACACCGGCCTCGGCTGGATTCGCGGAAACCTCGGTTGGCCCACTTCGGAGCTTCAGTGCACTGGTGAGCGATGCTCGCAATCATTCCAGGGTGGATCGATTCATCAAGTAGACAAATCCTCCGGCGTCTTCGCCATAAGCGACCCTTCGATTGTGTCGTACGTCGAAGTCTCGTCCGCTGGGCTGGGATTCCCGACGTTAGAGACTCATTCTTTTGACACGGTGAATGGCAACGGTCTGGTTCAGCCGTTCTCTAAGGGTTATGTCTATTCCAGTTCTGCTGGTGTGTTTACGGTTCCCAGTTCTTGGTATCGGGCGTATGCGGATGCCGGGTGGATTCGTGGTTCGCTGGGTTGGCCGGCCGGTGAGCAGGTGTGTGAATCGGGTAGCTGTTCGCAGAAGTTCCAGAACGGTTCGCTCTATCAGGCATCGCCGACTTCGGCTATTACGGTGGTTCACGGGATAGCAGAGCCGACCATTGCGGAGTACTACGAGACACGGTCGACCGCGCTGGGGCAGGCGACGCTAGCGACTCACTTCTTTGACACGGTGAACGGTAGTGGCGCGGTTCAGCCGTTCTCTAAGGGTTATGTCTATTCCAGTTCTGCTGGTGTGTTTACGGTTCCCAGTTCTTGGTATCGGGCGTATGCGGATGCCGGGTGGATTCGTGGTTCGCTGGGTTGGCCGGCCGGTGAGCAGGTGTGTGAATCGGGTAGCTGTTCGCAGAAGTTCCAGAACGGTTCGCTCTATCAGGCATCGCCGACTTCGGCTATTACGGTGGTTCACGGGATAGCAGAGCCGACCATTGCGGAGTACTACGAGACACGGTCGACCGCGCTGGGGCAGGCGACGCTAGCGACTCACTTCTTTGACACGGTGAACGGTAGTGGCGCGGTTCAGCCGTTCTCTAAGGGTTATGTCTATTCCAGTTCTGCTGGTGTGTTTACGGTTCCCAGTTCGTCGTATCGGGCGTATGCGGATGCCGGGTGGATTCGTGGTTCACTGGGTTGGCCAGCCGGTGAAGCCGTGTGCGAGGCAGGCACTTGCACGCAGCAGTTCCAGCACGGCTTGTTGTCCGCTGCCTATTAGCACCCAACGTAGCTGCGTTCTAGCAGGACTGTTTCGACCTCACCGCTGGCGGCTAGGGACTCAAGAACCGGGCCTGCTTTGGTAGGATCGCTGGGTGACCACGCGAGGTCTCAGACGAACTGTGAACTCGCCTTAGCTGGCACATTCTGAACCACGGAGGCTCGACATCACAATTTTAGAGGGATCATCGATCCTCATCACCGGTGGCACTGGCTCGTTCGGCAAGGCCTTTATCGAATACGCGCTTTCAAACTTCAACCCGAAGAAGATCGTTGTTTTCTCGCGAGACGAGCTGAAGCAATACGAGGCGCGCCAACGTTTTGGGGATGACCCACGCCTTCGCTGGTTCATCGGAGACATTCGCGATCAGCACCGCCTGGTTCGGGCGATGCACGGAATCGACTATGTCGTTCACGCTGCTGCGCTGAAGCAGGTTGACACTGCTGAGTACAACCCCTTTGAGTACGTTCAAACCAACATCGTCGGCTCCCAGAATGTGGTGGAGGCAGCCATCGACGCTGGTGTCAAAAAGGTCGTCGCGCTCTCGACCGACAAGGCCTCGAGCCCGCTGAATCTCTACGGCGCGACCAAACTTGCTGCCGACAAGCTCTTTCAATCGGCCAATCACTACGCAGCCGGATACGAAACGCGTTTTTCTGTGGTGCGCTATGGGAACGTCATGGGCAGCCGAGGTTCGGTGATTCCCTTCTTCAAGAAGCTTGCCGCCGAAGGCAAACCGTTGCCCATCACGGACGCTCGCATGACTCGCTTCTGGATCACGCTTCCCCAAGCAGTTCAGTTCGTCATCGATTCGTTCGATCACATGCAGGGTGGAGAGCTATACGTTCCGCGCATTCCGAGCATGAAGCTGACGGATCTTGTCGAGGCAGTCGCCCCCGGTTCTGAGACTTACGAGATGGGTATCCGCCCGGGGGAGAAGCTGCACGAGGAGATGATTTCGCTCGACGACAGCCGGCGTACGCTCCGAATAGGCGATCGCTACGTTGTGTTGCCGACGATCGCGAACTGGGGATTCACCCCGCCTGAGGGCGAAGCGTTACCAGATGGTTTCGCCTACCAGTCGGACTCGAACGACCTCTGGTTGAGCGCTGAGGAAATCCGGACCATTCTGGAAGATCTCGACTAGTTTCGAGCCCAGAGTGACCGCGGCGCGGAGGGGTGCTGACGTGCTGTCAGCGGACCCTCTCGCTTCGTGTCGTGTTTCCGTGCTCGGTCTCCCCAGAACTAGTCGGCTCGGCGGCGACACTGCGTTGCCACGGTTTACGCCAGCGCCCGACCCCGATGGCTGCAACGAGATATACCACCGCTATGGGGATGATTTGGATCCACATTCGGTTGAGAGAGTCGCCGTCTCCGACGCGGTACGCGCCTTCCCGCAAGTAGGCGAGTAGCAGCGCAAACGGAATAAACGTGGTGAGTGGGAAGCGCAGCAGCGAACCTGCGGGAATCCTCATGAAGGCCACAACCGCCATCAACCCCGCGAAGGTCATCAGGGAGATTCCCCATCCGCCTGCGCCGAGCACGACATTGTGGAATGTAGCGTCAAGGCTCTCAATGAGCACCTGAGGGTCGCGAATGACGAGCACTGCAAGAGCTAGCCACAGCCCACCCTCGGCGACCCACAACACCAGGTGACCCCTCTGGGTGAGGGCCTTCCAGCGCAACAGTGGAATCCCCGCGAGGATGGCGAGTCCAATGAGCACGAGTCCGCTGACCGAGAACGGCACGCTGAGTCCTTCATCGAGGTAGACCACCGCCACGAACCCTTGCCACGCAATCGTCGAGATGCCGAGCAGCGCCAAGAACACAGATTTGGTACGGACGGTCACTGACTCATCGAGCAATAGAGGCAGAAGGGCCAAGCTGACAGCGATAGGTGCTTCCGCCCGAACGAATACGAGCGCGACGATCGCCAATCCCATGACAATTAACAGGGCGTTGCGGTTGATGCGAGCGCCCGTGGCGATTAGCCAGCTGCAGCCGACGACCGACAAGAGCAGGGCGCCGAAAAGCAAGTGCCCATTGACGTAGAACGTATGAAAGACGAACCGGTTGATAGAGACAAGTAGAACGAGGCCTGTGGCAACGACTATGAGCGAGGTGCGCACTCCGACGCGAGGCGAAAGCGCAGTCCACCCGATCCAGGCAATCACTGCGAGGATGAGCCCCGCAATCAGCGGGGTGATTGACGGGAGGTAGTGTTCGCCACTCAGGTTTGCCGCAGCATGCAGTAGCGGAACGCCTATGAGTCTTTTGGGGACGAGCGCGGTAGATGCCGAGTCGAAATTGTCGCTGGCTATGAGCGAGGCGTTCAGCAGGTATCGGAAGGAATCATTCGACCACGCAACAAGCTGCGCGGCTCGAAGAATCGTGATTGCGCCGACGACCCCGACGATTATTGCCACGGTCGGTACCACTCGAATCCGCACGTCGTGGCCGCGGAAGTAGCGCCACAGCCAGAGAGTAGACGGAATTCCTGCGGTCACGCTCATGGTGATTACCGGGTGAGAACTCAACGGGGAGAGAACCTGGAGTGCTCCAACGCAGATGTAGAGAGAGACCCCTGCAATAGAGCCAAGGACAACCAGTTCCCAACCGCGGAGTCCTGCGACGCGCAAGAGTGCCGAGCCGCCAACGAGCATGGACAATACTGTGAGGGCTTCAATGATCATTCGGGGCTCGATCCATCGGGAAGCGCACACACTTCGGTGGCCGACAACTGGTCTCCACGCCCGTCAGGGTCGAAGGCGATCACAAACGTCCGAGAACCATTGGACTCGAGTTGACCATCACACTCTTGGGTCACGATGCTCCATTCGATGTCGGTGGCGCTTCCGAAAGTGCCGACATCGCTCGCTGCTACAGCGACGACTCCGGTAGCGCTATCGAGTGCCAGTTTGCGGGCATCTGGTTCAATGGCTTGGACACTTTCCGCCGCGCCAAAGCTGAGCGCCAAGTCGCCAAAAGCGACCAACGAAAGGTGGTCTGACTCCTCAAGGAATAGCCGGGATCCCGGAGCGACATCAGCCAAAGTCACATAAAAGAGATACGTTTGCGCGAGCGAAGGACTGCCTAATCCGATGCTCACGACATCAGAAGTAGCCGAACGGTCCAGTGCGCGATACCTCGCCATCGTTGCGTTGTCGATAGACCGAAACTGAACGATGTTTGAGGCTGCCACGACCAATACAAGCCCGATGAGCACCGCTCGTGATTTGCCTAGCACTCACCAATCATAGGGGTTCCGGAAAGCGCGTGTTTGCCCTCTCTAGGCGGTAGCGATCCTCTGGAACGGCATCGTGATTGGCGTCCGACTCAGGGGATCAGCGGTTTCTGTTCCGTCATCAGGCGCACCTCTGCGTCGTCCCATAGGTCGGCGAGGGTGCGGTCTACACCACGTCGATAGAACTGGTCCCCTCCCGGCACCAGAGACAGCTCGCCGAAGACGACGCCACCATCATGCGGCGCTTCATAGAGGTCTACTCGCATAAAACCTGTGGGAACCTTCGTGGAAATTGCACTAGCGGCCGCCAGAATCCCAGCGGGGTCAGACGGTCCGGGAAGCGCACTCGAGAACGCTGTGTCGCCCCTAACCCGACCGAGATCTTTCCAGTCCGCCGAATAGGCCTTTGAACGGCGCGTCCCGCTCCGGTCAATTTGCAGGACCAGCCCTACGCGTCCATAGAACGTATAGACCTTCCAATCTGTCGGCAGGGTGTCTCCATCAGCCATTGACGATTCCACAATTAGGTTGGTGGTACTGCCTCGCCCGCTCGCATCAATAGCGGATGTCAGCCGCTCGCGAATCTCCGAGGAACTCAACATCGTGTCGCTGATGAGTTCGAGAAAAGAGTCGTCGCTCTGACGGCGTAGAACCAATACGCCCCGCGATGACGCACCCCAGTCCGGTTTGATGACAAAGTCATCACCATATTCCTCTAGGCGGAGCTCCGAGACCCCGATTGGGCCATCGAGCAATTGAGGTGTGGCCACTCCCGCGGATTCGGCAAGTGAACGTGCGTTGAGCTTCCCGAACTCAGGGTAGAGCTCTGTCTCGAGGCCGTGAATCTCGATCAAGCGGTTCCACATGGCGAATCGCTTATCGAGGTAAGCAAAAAAGGAGCGTGGTGTCGTGGGGCGCGTCAGACGCTTAGTCCACTTGTCGCCGAATCTCAGCTCAATATGCCGCCGAATCGTCGCACCTCTAATAGTGAACAATCTTTTCGCTCCATTCTGGACAAATTGGCGCCTGCGGCGGTTTTCATTGGTCGAACATCAGGGCAACTCACTTGAGCCGCAGCGCTGGTTGCCCGGTCACACTATTGGGTTATGAATGCTCTGAACCGCTCCACACCCGCGGGAGCCCAGACATCGGCTTTCTGTGAATCCCAGTCGGCGGCGTCGCTCTGCTGCTGCGTGGCAAGAATTTCCGCTACGACACGATGAATCTCGTCGACGCTACGGACAAGACGCTTGAAAGCGGGATGATCTACGTAGTGGCTGGCAAGCGGCGAGTCAAAAATGACCGGGACGCAATCAAACTGCAGAGCCTCGTACAAGACGGTACTGGCATAGCCGAAAACCATTCTGCTGTTTCCCAGCGCCTCAAATACATCTGCGGAGAGGTCGATCTCGATCCCGGATTCTCCGGCTACCGCCGCAGTGAATTCGTCGACCTGAGAAAGCTCAAGTGGGTGCGGCCTCAGCAAGACCGTCCAGTCGTCCGGGAGGGCGTCTCGTACGGCCTTCGTGTATGCGATGAGTTCGTCGCGCTTGTATACGCCCGACACGACCAGCACAGTCTTGGGGCGATCGGAGGCAGCGGTCGAGCTTTCGGCCAGTCGCTCGATGTGCGGTTTGCCGACGGGGATTGTCGTGGAGGGAGTCACGACGCTTCTGGACCAGTAATCGCCGAACGTGAGCAGGGTATCGGGGAAGTACTGGAAGAGCCGTTGATCCCACATTGCTGCACCACAGTTGTAGGCGCCGTGAGAAGGGCCGATCCAGCCATGCTGCAATTCGGACACATGGATTCCACGCTCTTTGGCCTCACGGACCTGAATAGCCCGGCTTCCCCCGTAGGATGCTCCGTCCATAACAAGGTGCCGGGGATTCATGCGGTCGAGAACTCGCCGAAACTTATCCCTCATGCCCACGACTCGTGCCTGATTGCGAATCGCCTTCTCTGCGGCGTTCATCGCGCTTGCTTCGTCGATCGGATAGTCGATGTCGTTGGCAATACTCATTGCCAAATCGATGGTGGACTGCCGATGAGAATCCGACAGCGGCCTGAGCGTTGTCTTGAGATCAACCAAGAGCTCAGCACGGTGCAAGGAATAGGTGTCGGCGAAAGCGAGCGGGGTTCCGTCGTTTGGTAATTCCCGATACTGAATTACCGTCGCCGGCGATGAAAGATCGGCAGCAAAGTAGTCCGTCAGCCAGTTCATCGACTCGCCGTCGACCGTTGACTTCGTTCGCCCAGCAACGACAAACAACACATCGGTCGAACGGGGGGCACGAGTGGCGTCATTCGCGGAGGGGGCCAGTGACCTGGCGAGGCTTCCGAGCGCTTTCCGACGAGAGGCTGGCTTCATGGGGGGCTCTCGCGGAAACTCAATTCGCGCTATCGCTTGCCCAAAAGGCCGGCGCAAGTAGGGCCACGCGTGAATATCCGCGTTCGAAAGCTTTGCGAAGAGATCCTCATTCAGACTGGATTCGTAGTCCATGAGTGCTTTCACACCGTCAGCCTGAAGCGCCATCTAGTCCCCTTTTACGAGTCCGGTCCGCGAATTCGAATGCCCAGTTCTGGGCCGCCGTCATTCTACCGGTAGCCGCAGCGGGAGCTCCGTATCCAGCGCGGCACGTGCTCACCGCATTCGGCTAGTCCCTGTCAGCGGCCGAGGCACTGAATCATTGCGTCCGACACGCAAAGGCACCCGTATAATTGCGTCGGAAACCATGTGGCTGCGACCCTCGGAGCCATGGCCTGCAACGAAGAGAGACCATGACTTCGCGTCCCAGCCTGTTGATCATCTCGTTCTCAACCCTGATCTCTGATCCGAGGGTGACCAAGCAGATTGAGATCTTCCGGGATCGCTACGATCTGTACACCTGCGGGATGGGCCCGGCACCCGAAGGTGTGGTCCAGCATTTTGAGATTCCGTTTGGGATCCGCGCGTGGGTTCAGGATCGTCTCGCCATGATCACCCGCAGCTACAAGCGTGCCTACTGGAACCTTCCAGCCGTGCGCTTGGTCAAAGAAATCCTGCCTGTGGGAAAGTTTGATGCGGTTCTCGCCAATGACATTGAGGCCGTTCCGGTCGCGCTGTCGCTCGAAGCGAAGAAAGGCGTCCACGCCGACCTGCACGAATACTTCCCCGAGCTCAAGACCAACAACTGGCAATGGCGGATGTTCGTAGCCCCATACATGATGTGGCTCTGTAAGACCTACGTTCCGCAAACGACGTCGCGAACTGCGGCCTCGGCTGGCTTCGCGCGACGCTACCAAGAAGACCTCGGCATCGATTTCGGCGTGGTCACGAACGCGGCCCCGTTCGTCGACTTGGAGCCAACCCCTGTTGGCGACGTCATCCGAATCATCTGTACAACAGCGGGGGCTCGAGCGCGCCGAATCGAACTCATTGTCGAGGCAATGCGAGATGCGCCGCCGCACATCGAATTGGATCTGATCGTCATGCCCAACGAGCCTGACTACGTCGCCAGCCTAAAGAAACTAGGCGAGGACATCCCGCGGCTGAGATTCCGTGAACCAGTGGCTTACACCGAACTCGTCAATACCGTTGCGGAATACGACGTTGCGCTGTCATTCATCCCACCCACCAACGCCAGCAAGGCCTTGGCACTCCCCAACAAGTTCTTCGAAGCCGTTCAAGCTCGTGTCGGCGTCATCATCGGCCCAGGACCTGAGATGACACCCCTCATCGAGCGTTACGGGCTGGGGGAGAGCACCGAGGACTACTCCGTGGAATCGCTACGCAAGACACTTCATGGCCTCGATAAGCAGCGGGTGGAACAGTGGAAGCAAGCAGCCCACAAAGCGGCCCCGGAGCTGTCGTCGGAAGAGCAGGTCAAGATCTGGTTCAACGCAGTTCACGCCATATTGGGCTAGGCGAGGATTAGTGAAGCGCCGTTGCGATCAGGTATCGCAGCGGCGCGTCCGGTAACAGCAGGCTGCGCAGCTCGCGGGTTAGCAGCGTCGACGGGTGCCCGAACGCTCGCCGACTCTTCGCAAGCAAAGCCATCTCAGCAGTACTGACGCTGTGGCTGGCGATAGCGTCACACATCCGGATATCGGCAAGAGAGAGTGACCTCTGATATCCGGAGGCAACCCGGTCTACGGTGCTCAGGAACTCGGCGGCGGCCGTTCGCGACTCCGAGGTCCAGACGTTTGCAGTCAGACGCCGTTCGACCCCGCCAAAGAGTTGGAGGCGCACAAATTTGACCGCAATCGCCCGGCGGGAAGACGCCGTGAGTGCCTCAAACCACGAGGTCTTGAGCAGGTCGTTGGTTGCTTTGAGCTCGGCAGCCAAAGGTTGCATCTGCGTGGTCACACGGGTGTCAGCATCGCCACCAACGACATAGCCGGGTTTGCCGCGCGCGAAGCGCACCCGGTCACTTCCGAACCACAGCTTCAAGGCGAATATCTGGTCGGATCCGTTGCGCACCTCGGTGCCAAATTCCAATCCGAGCTGCTCTATCGCGGCACGCCGGATGAGCCCGAGCGGGGCCGTGCGATAACTCACGCGATCACGCACAGGATCGAGATTTCCGGTTCTGAACCGCCGAACAGGTGGCGTGCGGATCGCTCTGCCCGTGTCATGCCGCTCGGGAGGGATCACGGCATCAAGGAGGTGCTTGTCCGCCAACCCTACCCACGTCGCCAGCGCTTGCGGCTCCAATGTGTCGTCAGAGTCCACGAATGAGATGTAGCGCCCCGTGGTGTTCTCCAGCGCGTGGGCTCGTGGACCGGCGGGGCTAGGTAGCCCATCGTGGAACTCTAGGAAGTTTACGAGTTCGCTCAATTCAGCGGGCATTTTCGAGCGAATCTCTTCGGCCGGGATATTGTGGCAAACCACAGTGATCACCACTTCTGAGCCGACGGTCAACCCCGAGCAAGACAGCGACCGCAGAGTGCGTTCGAGCGGCCTAGCCGGATCGTGGATGGGGATGATGACATCGACGATGGGGGCGGAATTCACGTCGTCACTTTAGCAGCCGCAAACTCGTGACCTCAGCCCACCGCGGTGACGCCGCGCCCCGTCGGCACTTGATTCTTGTGTCAATTGCCTATTGGGTGGCACGGGGTGGATTCCCGCTAATATTTGGAAGGGTCGGGAGCCGACCGTGGCGAGGGCGAGTCAAATGAAAGTTGCATTGACAACCAATGTCTTAGCCATCCCGCCTACGTACTTCATCGTCAGTCACGCCCAGCAGCTTGCCAACCGGCATCACTTTGAGGCTTTTGCCCTCTTGGCTGATGTTCGCGACTCATCGGTGACAGTTCCTATTCACGACTTCGCCGCGTTTGCGCGGCTCTCGGCCGCGCGCCGCATCTATCTCGCACCGTTCGCAGGGGCAGCAATGGCCAAAGGGATTAGGGAATTCAATCCCGACATCATTCATCAACACTTCGCAACCTGGTCTGGGCCGGCTATTTCATCGGCACACAAGCTCGTCAGGCCGCTGCTGACGACGGTTCACGGCTACGACATTCGCACGTTGGCGAAGCCCGCGAGAAGCCCGATGCAGTTGTGGCATCAACACAATGTGCGTGCAACGCAAGAGCACAGCGACAGAGTGCTCAGTGTGAGCCGCTATTTGGCGGATGAAGCGATTGCCGTCGGGTTCGATCCCCGACGACTTCAGGTTCACTATCAGGGCATCGACACGGAGTTCTTTACCCCGTCACCCACTAGCAGCACGAACATGGAAGCCCCGCTGCTCACTTTTGTCGGCGCACTCAGTCCACACAAAGGGCCGATGGATCTCGTTCGGGCATCCATCTCACTGTTCTCGGCACAGGAGCATCGCCTTCGAATCATCGGATCGGGGCCTCAGGAAGCACAGATTCGTGAGCTTGCTCGTACCTTCCCTCATATCGAGGTGATGGGGAGGCTGCCGAAGGATGCTGTTCGCGATACGCTCCGGCTATCTCGAGCAATGGTGCTGCCTTCACAGGAATCCGCGGGCGGTCGAGAGGCGGCCGGGCTAGTCCTTCTTGAGGCTCAGGCCTGTGGCACTCCAGTGGTCGCCTACGACAGTGGTGGCATCCGCGAAATGATGGATGTGGGAACGACGGGCACGCTTGTGCCGGAACGTGACATTGATCAGCTGACGATCGCGTTGCGGGAAATGCTTCGCCTGAGCGACACAGATCGCACGACGCTAGGTGATGCCGCGCGAAACTTTGTCACCGCCCAGCGGAGCCTGTCGCATAGCGCCAGGGAACTTGCGGACCACTATTCGGACCTTACCTAACCGCGCTTCAGGTGCGAGCCGCACGGTGTCTGAGCCACGCAGTCACGGGACTAACGTCCGTGTTGCCGCGCCGCACTCCTAGACTGGCTGCATGAGAGTTTTGGTCACAGGCGGAGCCGGCTACATCGGGGCGCACACAGCCCGTCTCTTGGCCGACCGTGGCGACTACGTACTTGTCGTTGACGATCTCGTGACGGGATCCCGGGAGCGAATTGCCGAGCTTCCTGTGGTTCAGCTCAATCTGGCCAACGGGTCAGCGGTGCAGTTAGCGGAGCTCATGCGCGAACATCGCATCGAGGCGGTGATTCACTTTGCGGCGCAGAAGCAGGTTGCCGAGTCTGTAGCGAAACCAGCGTGGTACTACGAGCAAAATGTGGGCAGTGTTGCCCAACTGCTGCTCGCGATGGAGGCCGCTGAGGTCTCCAAGCTCGTGTTCTCCTCGTCGGCAGCAGTGTACGGAGACGCCTCGGGGGTGATCAACGAGACCGCTCCAACCACACCCATCAATCCCTACGGTGCCACCAAACTCGTCGGCGAACAACTGATCACTGCAGCGGCCCACGCTTGGCCGCTGCAGGCGGCAAGCCTGCGGTACTTCAACGTCGGCGGTGCAGGAGCACCTGAACTTGGCGACACCCAAGCGCTCAACCTCATCCCGATCTGTTTTGAACAGATCGCGGCAGGGAAGCCTCCTCTCATCTTTGGCAGCGACTACGACACCCCCGACGGCACCTGTGTGCGGGACTACGTGCATGTGAGCGATGTCGCTGAAGCTCACCTCGCAGTGCTTGATGCGCTTCCCGCAGAACCAGGCAACACCGTGCTGAACGTCGGCACCGGCGTGGGCACGACGGTGCGAGAAATGGTTGATGCGATCTTGGCGGTCAGTGCAAGTGACCTGCCGGTGGTGGTTGTTGACAGGCGCGTGGGAGACCCCGCTGCCGTCGTTGGCGTAGTTGATGGAATCCAGGAACTCACCGGGTGGACCGCACGCTACTCCGTTGAGCACATCGTGGAGTCTGCGTGGCAGTCACGACAGTTCTTTGAAGGAAGAATTCACGCCAACTAGATTGCGGATGACGGCTTCGCATCGAGCGCATTCCGCCAGCTGAGTTCTCTGGCGGCCTTTACACAGCACACGACGAAGGTCAACCAGCCGAATTCCACGAGCAGCGAACTTTCGGCGGCCGCGCTGATGATCAACGCTAGAAGCGCGAGGGCTGGCCAAGCGAATACGATGCTTCGCCGTCGTGAGGCCAACAACCACGAGCGCATAAAGGCAAGCCCGAGCAGGCCGAGGAACATCACAAAGCCGACCAGTCCAAGCTGGAACCAGACATCGAGATACGCGTTGTGGGCGGAATCGGGTACCCGGGCGCCGAAATTGCCGAAGGCCGTGTACGGGGCGAGTTCGGCATTCCACGGTCCGATCCAGCCCCAGCCCTCGAGGCGATGCACTTCGCCCAGTGACCACAGCTGCCGCCACACGCTCAGCCGATACGCCAGATCGCCGCTCGCATCGAACCACGCCACAATCGCCACGCGGGTTGACCAGCTGATTATCGCGATGGTCGTCACCGTTCCGATGAGGACAAACTGCCAGTAACGTCGTCGTCCGGAAGGTACCCGGCGCAGGGCGTAGAGGGCGGCGCTCGCGGCGGCGATGACGAGAGCCGTGCCGAACGCCAGAGGCGACTGCGAGAGCAGAAGCACGATGCTCCCCAGCACGATCGAACCGATGGAGTAACCGCGCTCGAGCGACTTGGTTCGCATTTCGGTCGCAAACGTAATGAGGGCAATGACGGCAATCACCCCCAACTCGTTGCGTGCACCAAAGATCCCCTGAATGGGCTCTGCGGTTCCGAGGTTGCCGGCAATCGAGAGAGCCGCGAGTGACGTGTCAAAGATGAGTCCGGTGAGGATCTCGAGACCGATAGAGAGCACAAGCGCGAAACGCATGACGTCACCGAAGGTTCGAACAATCTGGATGGTGTCGCGGACCAGCGCAATGTAGATGCCGAGCACGGTGAACACGAGCATGTAGCTCAGCGCCACGAATGACTCCAGTTTGTACTGACTCCAGAACAGTGTGACCCAAGCCCAGGTGGTGAAGACCATCAAGGAAATGGGCACAAGAGCACGCCAGCCGATGTTCTTCCACTGGGCCGCGAGCGAGGCACCGACCAAGACCACAAGACTCAACAGGATAGCTAGCAGGCCCGCCTCACCGATGACGTTGCGCAAAGCGAACGAGCAGAGAGCCGTTCCAACAGTGGCGGTGGAAAGCACCGACGAAAAACGGGCGGAACCAAGGATCGCGGCACCCGTCTCGATGGCAACACGATAGCGCGGAGGGGGTTGGATCATGATGGGCGTACCGCCCAGTCTGGCCGTTTCGTCTTGACGGCAATGATCACGAGCAGCGCCAGCCCATACTCGCCGAGAAGCCTGCTTTCGGGGATGCTCTGCACGACCAGCGCCACCATCAGCAGCACTGGGAGAAGTGACAGCGCTGAGTATGGTTCCATAACGGCCGGAATCCGTTGCGGTCGGTCAATGGCGGCCAGCCATGCTCTCACTAGTGTCGAGATGACGAGGGCGGCGAACACGAAAACTCCGATGTAACCGAGCTGCAGCCACACATCGAGCCACGCGTCATGGGCTTGAACCTGCACGACACCATTGCGGACGACGCGGTCCTTGAACGGTTCGACCCAGGGCATCCAGAAGCTGATCCAGCCCCAGCCGAAAGCCGGGCGCTGCTCAGCGAGCGCGATGACAGACTGCCAGATTTCGGCACGGCCCGTGAGATCGCTGCTCTTGCCCAGCAAGCCGAAAATAGTGTCCCGCAGGGCAAAGGCTGCGCCAGCGCCAGCAACCGAGATTGCAACGAAACCGACCGCCGTGAGTCGCCGGGCCCGCTCAGTATGACGACTGCGGATAAGCAGCAATCCCAGCAGGGTGACGACAGCGGCCGCGAGCGCCACCGAGACGGTCGCGGAACGCGTGAGGAACAATGTCAGTGCTGCCAGCGTGATCCAGATGATCGACCAACGCTTGCCAGCGTTTCCAGTAGCCCACTGAATCGAGAACGCAATGAGGCCCAGCAGCGCGAGGAATCCCAGGTGATTGGCATTTCCCACAATGCCCTGAATTCGGCCATCATCGAGAGTTTCGAAGAGGTCGTTGCGCGACCAATACAACATCAAGGGGGGAGTGTCGTAGCCGGGCACTGCCACCTCGGGTTGTGCCGTCCACGGCAAGATCGGGGCCCGCACGATGGTCGCGACCACGAATTCGAAGAGCAACGAGAGCGTGATCAGAACTCGGATGACGCGTGCCATGCCGTTAAGCAACTCCTGCCAGGTGAAGCTGACAGCGAGCGCGAGTGCACCAAGCACCGTCAACCACGTGGTCAGGAGTCCCAGCGCGCTTGCCGCCGGATACTGTGACCAGCCAAGTGAGACGGTTGCCAGCGCCATGAAGACAATGAACGGATAGGGCAGGCCGCCGATGCTCCAATGTTGTCGTGCCTGGATGAGAATCACCAGAGAAGCCGCGGCGACAGCAGCGGCAACGACTCCCCAGACGCCCCACCCCACTGAATACCGCCAGGCATCCCCGCCGAAGAGGATCAACAGCGCGAGAGTGAGATACCATGGGCGCGCCCGTGGGTGCTCAATCAGTCGCATTACGCAAGATTAGACGAATGCCGCCTTGCCTGTGATTGCACGACCCACGATGAGCGTGTTCATTTCGCGAGTTCCTTCATAGGAGTAGATTGCTTCGGCATCCGCGAAGTGGCGCATGACCCCATAATCGAGCACGATACCGTTACCGCCGAGCAACTCGCGGCACCATGCAACGGTCTCGCGCATCCGGCTGGTCGTATACTCCTTCGCCAACGCAGCGTGTTCATCCTTCTGGACTCCCTCGTCGAGCATCTCGGAGACTCTCGTCACCATTCCGAGAGAGGCCGTGATGTTTCCGAGGCTTTTGGCGAGGTGCTCCTGAACGAGCTGGTGGCTGGCAATCGGTTTTCCAAATTGAATGCGCTCGTTGGCATACTTAACTGCGGCTTCGTACGCGCCAATCGAGTTGCCGACCGCGGCCCACGCGACCTCCGCACGGGTGAGTCTCAGCACCGCGGCGGTTTCACGGAACGATTCTGACTTCTGCAGACGGTTGGCTTCTGGCACGACGAGGTTCTCGAGCACGATGTCCGCGTTCTGCACAATCCGCAACGCCTGCTTGTTCTCGATCCGTGTCGCCGAGTAGCCGGGTGTGCTGGTGGGCACGATGAAGCCTTTGACCTGATTGTCGGCTTCGTCGCGTGCCCAGATGATGGTGACATCGCTGATTGAGCCGTTGCCGATCCAACGTTTTGCGCCGTTGAGGATCCAGTTGTCGCCGTCACGCTTGGCAACGGTCTGCAGTCCCTGCGCGGTATCGGAGCCCGAGAGGGGCTCGGTCAGCCCAAAGGCCCCGAGCAGCTCGCCAGAGGCAAACTTCGGCAACCACTGTTCGCGCTGCTCTTGCGAGCCGGCAACCGCAATGGAACCCATGACAAGCCCGTTTTGCATTCCGACGAGGGTTGCGGCGCTGGCGTCGACCCGGGCGAGCTCCAGAGCGACCCAGCCACGAAAGACGGCGGAGTTCGGGAACTGTTGCGTCTCGGGCCAGGGGAGGCCGAAAAGACCGAGGTCGGCGAGCCCCTTGACCACAACATCCCGATTGAAGAACTCAGCTTTGGCCCACAAGTCGTTGGCAATCGGGCGCACCTGACTATCGAGAAAGGCACGCAGCTTCAGGATGGTCTCTTTTTCCTGATCGGTGAGTGCGTTCTCGTAGCCATAGAAGTCGCTGCTGAGGGTCTCAAATGCCATTGTCGTCGCTCCATCGCTTGTCGAAATCACTGCGAGCCTAAAGCGTGAGCACCCATCGGTTCTAGAGGATTGGTACTTTGGGCTAATGCTTCGAGAAGAGTGGACACAATGTTTGTAGGCATCACTAACACGCCCCGTGATTATGCGTGGGGCTCCGCCGGTGAAATTTCCGCTCTTCTCGGGTCCGCAGCGACGGGTAAACCAGAGGCTGAGTTGTGGTTGGGGGCGCATCCTGGCAGCCCCAGTGTGATCGTCGACCCCGAGCAGGCCGGTGGCGCCGGCAACCTCCACGAGTGGATTGAGCGTGACGGTGCGGCCATTCTTGGCGCCGACCTTGATCGCCTCCCTTTTCTGCTCAAGGTGCTTGCCGCGGGCGCGCCGCTTTCGCTGCAAGCTCACCCAACACCTCAACAGGCAGCCGAAGGTTTCGCGAGGGAGAACGCTGCAGGGGTTCCACTAACCGCGCCCTATCGCAACTACAAAGATGCCTCGGCCAAGCCCGAACTCATTGTGGCGGTGAGTGACAAATTTGAGGCCCTGTGTGGCTTCAAGGCAATGGCAGACACTCGCGCAGCCATCGAACGACTCGCCGAATTGGATGCTCAAAGCAGTAACCCGCAACCGCTCTTGTTCGAGCAATGGTTGACTTTTGCTCAGGACGATACGCAGATTCGGTCGATGTTTGAGTGGCTTATTTCGTCGAACGATCCTGTGCCTGAACTGGTGGATCGGGTTGCAACGCTCGCCGCGGATGCGGGGGAGGAGTTCGCGCTCGTCCGCAAGTTAGCGGGGTACTACGCGGGAGATCCTGGCGTGCTGATCGCGCTGATGCTCAACCACGTGACCCTGGCCAAGGGGCAAGCATTGTTCTTGCCAGCAGGTAACATCCACGCCTACCTGCGTGGCGTAGGTATTGAGCTGATGGCGGCATCAGACAACGTAATGCGCGGGGGCCTCACGCCGAAACACGTTGATATTCCCGAGCTGTTGAGTGTTCTCGACTTTTCGGCAAGTCCTGTGCCCTACCTGACTGCGGAGTCGGTGGGGGAAAGTGCTCGTGCGTTCCGGCCACCGGTTCGCGATTTTCAGCTCATTGAGGTGAGCGAACGGGCAACCCTTGAGCTATCGAGTGTGGCGATCCTGCTGTGCACAGATGGGAGTTTTGTCGTGGAAGTGGCCGGTGAGTCGGTGACGCTTCAGCGGGGAGATACCGTTTTTGTCCCCGTCACCAGCGGCGTGCTGTCCGTGCGGGGTGCCGGTCAGCTGTTTGTAGCGGCAACGCAATAGTGTTGCTCTCATGACTGCGCGGGGAGGCTTCGCTAAACGCATCCTCGGCTTTGCGGGGCTGCCATTTCTGTCGCTGATCACCCCGTTTCTGTTTCTGCCGATCCTTGCTCGGGTCGCCGGTGCCGATGCGTGGCTCGCGATTGCTGTCGGCCAGTCCAGTGGCGGTTTCTTTGCGCTAATTGTGGCTCTAGGTTTCAACACGGTTGGACCGCCGCTGATTGCCTTGGCCAAGCCGATTCTTCGTCCCCGGCTGTTGGTGACGAGCTTGCACGCGCGGGTCTTGGTGTGGTTGCCCAGTGCGGTGCTCGCTGCTGTTATCGCCGCTGTGGTCTCGCCGGACGACTATTGGGTGGATGCTGCGGTGATGGCCATTGCCATGAGCCTCACTGGCTTGTCGAGTGCCTGGTTCATGATCGGACTCGGGCGTGCGAGCCTGATCGCGATCTATGAGATTTCTCCGCGAATCGTCGCGACGGTCATTGCGGCAATCGTGGTTCTTAACGCTGGCGACGTGCTCTGGTATCCGCTGCTGTTGGTCGTGGCATCCGTGCTGAGCGTCATGCTGTTCGCCACCCGCACGGCAGGTGTTCGAGAGCTAATGCGACGCGACGTGCCCGCGATCCGCGCCGTGTTCCGTTCCAATCGCTCCGCGGTGACAACGGAAGTAGCAGGAGGTGCCTACAACTCGCTGGCCGTCACTTTTGTTGGCGCGACTGCGGCGAGCGCTCAAGCGGCCGCCTACGTTTCTGGGGACAAGCTGTATCGGATCGGCCAGTACTCGGTTTCCGCGCTGGGCAACGCGCTTCAGGGCTGGGTCGTCGAGGCCGGCGATGTGGAGTTTGGCCGTCGAATCAGGCGTTCCTTCTTTGTGCATGCGTGTCTTGGGGTTGCCGGGCTCGTAACGTTTGCCCTGGTGGGGCCGTGGCTGTCCGAGCTGCTTTTCGGGGCGGAGGTCGCCATCGACGAGGCCACTGCGCTTGGTCTTGGTGTGGCAACGTTGGGAATTGCCCTCGGCACCACGCTGGGGCGCATCACGCTCGTGGGCATGGGGGCTCGTCGTGAGTTCATGCTGAGCGTCCTGTTGGCCGCAGCGGTTGGGGTGCCAGCTATCTTGACGCTCAGCGGCACCTACGGTGCTGCGGGCGGCGCGTGGGGGCTGGCTATCGGAGAAACGGTTTCGGTGTGTGCCCAAGGGGTGTTTGTGTGGCGATTACGCGTGAAGGCCGGGGCATTCATCGTCGCCGCTAAGAGTGCGAATGACACCCCAAGCGGGCCCTAGTTGGCGTCGCCGCAGGCGCGCTCAGCATCACCGCTCAAGTTCCAGTAGCGTTGTTATGGCCGAGGTGTCGGCTTCAGACCAGGGCTATGTCGGCCTCAAGCAAGAAAGTTCACTATGAAGCGCGCATTCATCACAGGTATCACGGGCCAAGACGGCCTCTACCTTGCGGAGCTGCTGCTCTCCAAAGGCTACAAGGTCTTTGGTCTCATGCGAGGGCAAAATAACCCCAAGCGTGAGTTGCTGGAGCGCGTGGTTCCGGATGTCGAAATCTTGACCGGGGATCTCACCGACCTCTCAAGCCTCATGCGGGCGATGAGCGTTGCCAAGCCTGACGAGTTCTACAATCTCGGCGCGATTTCTTTTGTGGCCTACTCGTGGGAGAACGCGCACCTGACAAGCGAAGTCACGGGGATGGGCGTGCTCAACGCTCTTGAAGCGGTTCGCTTGCACACGGCCGCTACCGGCCAGCAGGTGCGGTTCTATCAAGCGTCCAGTTCTGAGATGTTCGGCAAAGTTCAGACCGTTCCGCAAGATGAAGACACGTTGCTGTGGCCCCGATCTCCCTACGGCGTCGCGAAGGTTTATGGCCACTACATGACCATCAACTACCGGGAGTCCTACGGTATGCACGCCTCTTCTGGTGTGCTCTTCAACCATGAGTCGCCTCGTCGGGGTCCCGAATTTGTGACGCGCAAGGTCACCCGTGCCGTTGCCCGCATCTCGCTTGGCCTCCAAGACACCCTTACACTCGGCAATATCGATGCTCAACGGGACTGGGGTTTCGCTGGCGACTATGTCGAAGCGATGTGGTTGATGCTGCAGCAGGATGAGCCTGACGACTACGTGATCTCGACGGGGGAGACCCAGAGCATCCGAGTGCTCCTCGACCATGCTTTTGCGGCCGTAGGAATAGACGACTGGACTTCGTACGTCGACTTCGATGAGCGCTTCATGCGCCCTGCAGAAGTTGATCTCCTGGTTGGCGACTCCAGCAAGGCCAGATCGAGGCTGGGTTGGGAGCCTCGCGTGAAGTTCCCCGAACTTGTCACGATGATGGTCGAGGCAGATTTGGCGGAGCAGAAAGAGCTCGCCGGCCTCAAATGACGCGCGCACTCATCACCGGAGTCACCGGTCAAGACGGTTCGTATCTGGCCGAGATCCTGCTTGCCCAGGGGTATGAGGTTCATGGCGTCACTCGCGACGTCGACGAAACCGTCACGCCAGGGGTGGTGGTCCATGAACGCGACCTTGCCGCCGATAGCGCGATTGGTGATCTCATCCAAGACATTCAGCCTCACCAGATCTATAACCTCGCCGCGCTCAGTTCGGTGTACCAGTCCTGGCAGAATCCGACACTCACCTCGCGGCTCAATGGTGCGGTGGTGTCCGAGATGCTGGCCGCGGTCAAGGCGATTCATGACCGCGGCGAGATCGATATTCGTTTTGTGCAAGCCTCAAGTGCTGAAATCTTTGGTGCGCCGGCGCAGTCGCCGCAGGATGAGAACACCCCGGTGCGCCCCACCAGTCCGTATGGTGCTTCCAAGGCCTACGCTCACGCTCTCGTCGGCGCGTATCGCACGGCCGGGGTCGCCGCCTCATCGGTGATTCTCTACAATCATGAGTCGCCCCGCCGCCCCGAAACTTTTGTAACGCGAAAGATCACCGCGGCTGCCGCGCGCATCTCTCGCGGCCTGCAGGACACCCTCGAGTTGGGAAACATGGATGCTCGACGAGACTGGGGGTGGGCGCCGGACTACGCTGATGCACTGGTGCTGGCGGCGCAACATTCGCAAGCCGATGACTTTGTAATCGCAACGGGCAAATCGCATTCGGTCCGTGACTTTGTTGCCGCAGCCTTTGAACGAGCGGGAGTCGACGATTGGGCTGACCGCGTCCACGTGTCGGATTCGTTGCTGCGCACCGGTGACGCACCGCTGCAGCTCGGAAATTCCAGCAAGGCGAGGCAAACTCTGGGTTGGTCTCCGACCGTCGAGTTTGATGGAATTGTGTCAGCGATGGTCGATCATGATCTCTCGCAGCTGAGTTAATCCATCTCACGGCGCGCCATAACCCTGAACTCTTGGTAGAGGCAATTATGATCCGCGACTTGACGCGAGGGTAACTACACGGGTGTAATTATGTAACGCGATTTGATGCGAAGCATTGAAAGCGGAGGGGAGACATCAGATGGGCAACAGCGGTTACCGCGCGGGAGTTCCCGACGACTGGTTCGTTGACCCCGTTCGACTCGGGGTTCCCGGAGTACGCCAACCGATTGCGGACGAAGACGACAACGCTCTGTCTTGGCAATCAGACTCACTCTGTGCTCAGACCGACCCTGAAGCGTTCTTCCCGGAAAAGGGCGGATCCACTCGCGACGCTAAAAAGATCTGCTCATCGTGCGAAGTCCGCAGTCAGTGTTTGGAATACGCTCTCGAAAATGATGAGCGATTCGGAATCTGGGGCGGACTCTCGGAGCGTGAGCGGCGCAAGCTTCGCAAACGCGCAGGGTAGCTTTCTGTAGTCGCTGGCGTTTCTTGCGCGCCTGCGAAGTTGCCCCATCGCAGCCTGAGCAGGCGGAGACTTGGGCGTCTCGTCTAGCCAGTTCTCAGACTCGGTTTTCTGCAGCGAGTCGGCGTCACAACACCGCCCCCGACGCATAGTCTCGAACAAATGCAGCCGAGAGTCACCGCAATACTCGTAGCCCGCAACGGGGCGAAGTATTTGCCGCGTACCCTTGCCGCGATTGCGGCGCAGACTCGGCGACCCGATTCCGTTGTCGCGGTGGATGCCGACTCGAGCGATAACTCCCTCGCGCTCATGGCGGAGTCCGCACCGGCACAGATCTCGGACTCCCACGGTCAGAGAACATTTGGCGGGGCCATCTCGTCGGCGTTGCATTCTGCACCGCCGCAAGAATCCGACAACGAGTGGTTGTGGCTGCTGACCCACGACAGCGCACCCGACCCCAACGCGTTGCGGGCGCTTCTCGGTGCCGTTGAGATCGCACCTTCGGTGGCCGTCGCCGGCCCCAAATTGGTGCGCTGGGATGATCCCACTGTCATCTCCCACTTTGGCGAAACGCTCACTCCGTTGGGGCGATCCATTGGGATCGTCAGCAACGAACTCGATCAGGCGCAACACGACGTGCAGAGCGACACTCTGGGCGTTGCTGGGGCTGGCATGTTGGTGCGTCGCCAGGTGTGGACCGCGCTTGGTGGCTTCGACCCGAAGCTGACGTCGGTGGATGCGGCGCTCGACTTCTGCGTGCGAGCACGCCTGGCCGGTCACCGGATCGTAGCGGTTGCGGATGCCAAGGTGGCGAGCGCGGGCGGACCAGAGCTTTTTGGTAAACGTTCTGTTTCTGCTGCCGCACACAACCGCATTCAACGCTTCGCTCAGCTGCACCGCCGCCTCGTCTACGCGCCAGGCTTCACCGTCCCGTTGCACTGGCTCACGCTGCTACCGCTGGCGATTGTCCGCTCGCTCGGCCACCTCGTTGGCAAGCGGCCGACGGCGGTCGCCGGGGAGCTTTCGGCCGCACTCGCGGCCATCTTTGATGGTGGAGTTATTGCGGCCAGACGCAATCTCAAACGCAACAATCGGGTGGGTTTCGCTGCCGTCGATCCGCTGCGCATGTCGTGGGCGGAGTTGCGCGAAATCCGCGCCCACGAACGTCACGGGGAATCACCAGACGCAGCATTCGATGTGCTGAGACCCAAGTTCTTCGGTAACGGTGGCGCGTGGGTGGTGTTGCTGGCCGGCATCCTCGGGATTGTCAGTTTCTCTCGATTCGTCGATGCCGCTGCCCTGACCGGTGGCTCGTTGCTGCCGCTCTCGGCAACCGTTGACGAGCTCTGGAAGCACATCGGATACGGCTGGAATGATCTTGCTCAGCAGGTTGTCGCTGCCGATCCGTTCGCTGCCGTTCTTGCGCTGATGGGGTCACTGACGCTGTGGAATCCCTCGTTCAGCATTGTTGTGCTCTACTTGGCGGCGCTTCCCCTTGCCGCCTTAGCGGCGTGGCTCTGTGCGGCATCAATCTCGGAGCGAACTTGGGCACCGACAGTGGTAGCCGCAGCCTGGACTGTTGCGCCCAGTTTCTTAGTCTCGCTTGGCGAAGGACAGTTGGGCGCAGTTCTTGCCCACATTCTGCTTCCCTGGCTCGTATTGGCGGTATTGCGTGCGGCACGTAGTTGGGCCATGGCAGCGCTGGCAGCGCTTCTCTTCGCGATGATTACGGCGTCAGCGCCGAGCCTCATTCCTGCGCTCCTGATCGCACTCCTCGTGTGGATAGTCGTTCGCCCCAAGTCAACGCATCGCTTGATCTGGATCGCTATTCCCGCCGCAGCGCTGTTTGCGCCCCTAGTCGTCCAACAACTTGATCGGGGCAATTTTTGGGCGATATTCGCTGACCCTTCAGTTCCGGTAGTGCGCACCGCGTCGAACGGATGGCAGCTGGCGATCGGAAGCGTTGTGCCTGGATCCAACGGCTGGAGCACGCTACTGGCGACCCTCGGCCTCAACGATCATTACGGTCCGCTCCTGGTGGCGTTGTTGCTTGCTCCGTTCGCCGCCCTCGCACTGATGAGCCTGTTCGTTCCCGGTTCACAACGGGCGCTGCCGTCGCTCGGACTGGCTCTGCTGGGATTCGTCTCCGCGGTCGCCGCCACGCATATCTCGGTCAGCACAGCAGGCGAGTCGCCGGTTGTGCTCTGGGCAGGACCTGCTCTTAGCCTTTACTGGATGGGGCTGTGTGGCGCCGTGGTCGTCGCAATTGACAGTTTGGGCCGCCACGCAGCGCTTCCCGCGATCGTGGCGCTCATCGGCGTTCTCGGGCTCGCTGCCGCGCCTGTCTGGTCGCTGGCGTCGGGCGCTAGTGCCGTGACGACAAGCAACGGGCGACTTCTGCCCGCATTCGTCTCGGCGGAGTCGACTCAACGTGACGGGTTGGGCACGCTCCAGCTCACGGTCACCTCGTCATCCACCATTTCCGTTCAACTTCATCGTGGTCGCGGGTCGGGGCTGGACGAACAGTCGACGATAGCCGCCACGAGCACCGAACTTAGTGACGCGGATCTGGCTATTGCCACCCTTACCGGCAACATCGCCTCCCGAAGCGGATTCCCTATCGCAGAAGAACTCGACAGCCTTCAGATCGCGTTCATTGTGCTCTCCCCGGCAATCGACGAGGAGGCAAGCGAAACCCGCCAGCGCATCATCGAAGCGCTCGACGGGAACAGCACGCTCAGTCCTATCGGTGACACCGCGCAAGGGTACCTCTGGCACTATTCGGGTCTCACCGAGGCGGTGGTTCCTGTCGGCCCGAGCAATACGGAATCCCAGTGGGGAACAACGGTACTAATCGGTGAGGCAATCGTCTTCGGGTTGACGCTTCTGCTGGCAATACCGACGACTCGCCGACGACGTGTGCGGGCGGCGAAAGCAGAAAGCGCCGTAACAGCAATTGAGGCCAACCAATGACCGGACCCGATTCCAGCAACGACGAGGCAGCAGCAGTGCCCACTGAACCGACAGGAACCGAGTTTGAGGATGACGCTGAGCTGACGGCTGCGACCGATTCGACCTCTCAGCCGCGACGACCGGTCTCCGCCAAAGCGGCGGCAGCGGTCGGCGCACGAGTCGTCGTCGGAATTATCGGTATCGGCACCGCTGCGGCAGCTGTGCTCGGGGCTACCTTCCTCGAGCTGCCCTCCTACACCGCTGCGCCGGCGAGTGAGCTTGTCGTTCCCGTGCCGACCGCCCAACAACTCACCTGCCCCGGACCGCTGTTGCGTTTGTCTGATGAGTCGGGTGCCGAAGCGTCCTCGGTATTCACACTTGGTGAAGCGATCACTAGCTTCTCCTCGAACACGGGTGCTGTGGAACAGGCCAGAATCACCCAGTCGGATGCCCAGACCGGGGAAGTATCCGCAGAACCTCTCGTGTTGAGTGCAGCCGCTGACGGTCGACTAACTGAGACAGTGGTGCGGCTCAGCGGTGCCCAATCGCAGTCGGTGAACCTCGGCGATTACGTGGGTTTCGCATCCGCAAGCTGCCGCGCTGTTGGTGGCGACAGTTGGCTCGTGGGTGGGGCGACGACCACCGGGCGCACGACGCTCATTTCGCTGACAAATCCGACAGAAGTCGCTTCGACGGTAACGCTGGACATCTTTGACGAGAACGGAATCGTGACGGCTGCGGGCACGAGCGGCATTGTTGTGCCGCCGAACGGGCAACGGGTCTTGTCGCTGGCAGGTTTCGCCCCAGGTGTTGCTTCTCCCGTGGTGCATATTACGAGTTCGGGCGGTCAGATCACGGCAGAACTTCAGCAGTCGATCGTGCGCGGTCTGGATCCCGGCGGGATCGACATTGTGGGCGCGACGCAGCCTCCCTCGCGCTCGGTGATCATCCCGAGCATGATCGTGACAAGCCTCGAAGGGATCCAAGCGCTGCGGGGAACCTCAGCCCAAACCGATGACGTGGTATCGGCGGTTCGGGTGTTCGTTCCTGGCGAGGAAGCTGCGAGGATCACCACGACGCTCACGCCCTCAGATGCGGCAGGCGTACCGATTACGTTCACTCGTGACATCAGTGCCGGAGTCGTCACGGACATCCCGATCGAAGAATTGGCCACGGGTACCTACACTGTGCGGCTCGAATCGGATCAGCCGATTGTTGCCGCAGCACGCACAACTTCAGCCATGGTTGGCGACAATGAAACGATTACGGCGACAGACTTTACCTGGTTCACGGCGAGTCCCGCTCTCAGCGAAGAGACCCAGTTTACGGTCGCGGCTGGTCTGGAAGCCGTGCTCAATGTCACAAACACCAGCGGGGGCCCCGTTGACGCCACGCTCACCTCCGCAGCGGGAGTTGACGAGCAGCATTCGATCGAGCCCGCATCCACATGGCGAGTACCGGTGCCGAACGGCACCACCCTGACGCTTGCCCCCAGCGCCCAGCTGTTCGTCAGTATCACGCAGGCAGCCGATGGCCTCATCTCTGCCTACTCGGTTGACGCCCAGACACCGGGTTCGACACCGCTGAGAGTCTTCCCTTAGCAGTCAGCGCCAGCACCGAACGAGGGATTCCCACGCGTACGCGTCTAGTAGTGGCGAAAACGTTCCGGCGCGAGCTCCCAAGGATCCTTGCCGATGTACTCGGCGACCGCCCGGAAGACACAGCTCTCGATCAGCATCCGGCGGTGCAGCTCGTCGTCTCGGTGCAACCGAGCCATTCGTTCGATGGGAAGCCGGTAGACAATGATCCGCTTTTCGGCCGGAACCACCAGCCACCGATCAACCTTGCTGCCTTCTGGGCTGCTGCCGGGCATCAGCCCGATCTGAAAGCGTGCTCCGGCGAGTTCTTCTGGCCACATCTCTTTGAGGAATTGGGCCGCAGAGGCCACGGTCATCTCAAAGTTGCCGTTGCGGCTGGTAAGCAACGGAAGATGGGGGCCGGTGACGGCAGCCCGAATGCCGCGACCATGACGGTCGCGCCAGGTGCCCCGCACAGAGCGTGTTGCTGCTCGCCTCGATGATCTCGCCACGTGCCCAGTCTACGGCTGACCGTTGCCCAAGAGTCGGCGCGGAGTCGTAGGCTAAGGGCACAATGAATCAGCGCCCGTGTAGCAAGGTCTCCTGCAACTCAGAAGCAGAGGCCACCCTCACCTATGTCTATGCGGATTCGATGGCTGTTCTCGGGCCGCTGAGCTACAGCGCGGAACCTCACGCCTACGACCTGTGCGCGCGTCATGCGCAGCGGCTGTCCGTGCCTCAAGGATGGCAGGTCGTTCGCCATGTAGTTTTGGGGCATGAGCAAAGCTAAACCCATCGATCTCGCCCCGTTTATCAAGGCCTACGACGTTCGCGGCCTTGTCGGCTCCCAGCTCACCGACGATGTGGTCAAAGCACTCGGGGCTGCGTTTGCTGATGAAGTGGATGCCGCCGGCGGCGAGATCATCGTCGGACACGACATGCGCGACTCGTCTCCCGGTTTTGCCTCAGCGTTTGCAGCGGGTGCTCGCCTTCGTGGGGCAAACGTTGTTCTCATTGGGCTGTGCTCCACCGACGAGACCTATTTCGCATCCGGGTCGTTGAATGCGCCGGCAGCCATGTTTACGGCGAGCCATAATCCCGCAACCTACAACGGCATCAAATTCAGTCGGGCGGGGGCTCAAGGCATCAGTTTTGCAACGGGATTGAGGGCGATTCGCGACCGAGCTCAGGCGTACTTGTCGTCGGGGATCGACGCCGTAGCAGCCCCAGGTTCGCAGCGTGAGGTTGACGTGTTGGGCGCTTACGCGGCGTACTTGCGCGAGCTTGTCGATCTGAGCGGTATCCGCCCCATTCGGGTTGTTGTAGATGCCGGCAACGGCATGGGCGGAATGACCGTGCCAGCCGTGCTCTCGACGCAGGCCGGTTTGTCGGCGTTACCGATCGAGATAATCCCGATGTATTTCGAACTCGACGGAACCTTCCCGAACCACGAAGCTAACCCGCTTGAGCCGGCGAACCTTGTCGACCTGCAGAAGGCGGTCATCGAGCACGGGGCGGATCTCGGTCTCGCGTTTGACGGCGACGCCGATCGTTGTTTCGTGGTTGACGAGCGCGGGAATCCGATGAGTCCTAGCGCGGTTGCCGCGGTCGTGGCGCTGCGCGAAATCCAGCGAGTGCGTGCCACGGGGCATGATGGTGACATCCACGTCATCCACAACCTCATTACGTCGCGCATTGTCGCGGAGACGATCGAAGCAGCTGGCGCGATTCCGGTGCGCACGAATGTTGGTCATTCACTGATCAAAGACCAGATGGCTGCCACGGGCGCCATTTTTGGCGGCGAGCATTCGGCGCACTACTACTTTCGCGACTTCTGGGGAGCCGACAACGGGATGCTCGCCGCGATGCACCTTCTGGCTGAGTTCGGTTCGCAGCCGGAGCCACTTTCGGTGCTCGCGGATCGCTATTCACCGTATGCCTCTAGCGGCGAAATCAACTCGGTGGTGGTGGATGTGCCAGCGGCTCTCGACCGGATTCGTGCGGAGTTTGAGAGTGAGGCGGAGTTTGATGAGCTCGATGGTCTCACTGTTACCGACGCGACCGGTTCTGGCAAGGAGTTCTGGTGGTTTAACGTGCGCCCCTCGAACACGGAACCGTTGTTGCGTTTGAATGCGGAGGCGGGATCACAAGCCACGCTTGACGCAGTACGCGACCGCGCGCTCGCCCTCATTCGCGCCTGACGTCGACGTACGTAGCCCGCAACTGGGCCTCGCGTTCTGACGCCCGGTAGAGCGTCTAGCCGCGGTCGCGGGGAAAGCCGCGTGGCATCCCAGAGAGGGCGGGCCCGAGGGTGTCGAGCCTAGCTTTTCCGGCATCTAATGCGACAGCTTCGCGCTCTCGCCGCACCGCGCTGACGGCGGCAAGAAAGACTTCGGCTTCGGTCTGCGGCAGGGGAGAGACGTAGGCGGATGCTTCGTTCGCGAGGTCTGTGGCGTGCTGCCGCCGGGTTGCCGGGGTATACCCGTCGGCGGCGACGAGGAAGTGCGAGATGCGGCGAGCAAGAGTGTCGGGCATGGTGGCGACGTCAGCGGTGCGTGCCCACTCCGTAAGTTGTCCGGGAAGCTGCACGATCGGATGGGCGAACGTGCTCACCCGTTCGTACTGGCTGTACGTGCCCGCCACAAGGTCACCAAGGCGCTGTGCACGAGTGTTGAGCAGCCCGACAATGGCGGCCAAACCGCCCGCGGTCATGAAAATTTCTAGCACGCCGAGCAGGGCACGGATGAAGGCGTGGCGGAACCCGATGGCGCCGCCATCGTGACGAACGATGCGTGCGCCAATCGCTAGTTTGCCGAGTGACTTTCCGCGGCTCAGTGTCTCTACTGCGGTGGGAATGACAACCAGACAGATCACAGTGGCGGTCACCGATAGGGCGGTGCCGACGGCCTGGTCGAGGCCCGCTGCGGTCGCAAAAGAGAACGCCCCGATCAACAGTCCAACCAGAGCAGCGCCGTAGACCAAGAAATCGATCATCGCACCGGCCGCTCGCAGCACGAAACTGGCGGACCTGAGCTCCAACGCGACAGCCTCTCCGGTCACCAGCTCCTCAGGTTCATCCCCGTACGCGAATGTGTTGGTCGATTGGGTGGTCGGCATGCCATCATTTAAGCAGATGGATCTCGACTCTTACTCAGCCGCGCACCGCGAAGAATGGGATCGTCTTGCCCAGTTGGCATCGCAACATCGTCTTTCCGGGGCCGAGGTTGACGAGTTGATCGATTTGTACCAGTCTGGCGCGACGCACCTGTCGGTGATGAAGACGAGCGCTGGGCAGTCGGCTCAGGCCGACCGTCTGTCGTTGACTCTCAGTCGCGCGCGATTGCGATTTACCGGGGCTACCGCCAACCTTCTCAGCCAGCTGCCGCAGTTCTTCATCGCGCAACTCCCGGCCGCACTGTACCGAGTGCGATGGATGTCGCTCGCCCTTGCCGCTGCCACGTTCACTGTCGGGTTTCTTTTCGCCTGGTGGGCAATCTCTAACCCACAACTCTTGGCCGGCTTTGGCACAGCAGCCGAGCGTGAAGCTCTCGCCCGTGACGATTTCGTCGGCTACTATTCCGAGTATTCTGGCGGTTCGTTCACCAGCTTCGTGTGGACGAACAATGCGTGGATCGCTGCCCAATGCGTTGCCTTCGGGATCGTGGGGGTCTATGTGCCGTATTTGTTGTTCAGTACTGCACAGCAGCTTGGATTCACGGCCGCCATCATGAACGAATTCGATCGACTCGACGTCTTCTTTCTCTACATTGCGCCTCACGGCCAGCTCGAGCTGTATGCCATCTTCGTCGCCGGCGCCACTGGGGTGCTGATTTTCTGGTCCTGGGTCGCGCCAGGCGCTCGCACGCGTCTGCAGGCACTCGCAGAGGACGGCCGTGCGCTCTTCTCGATAGTGGTCGGGCTCATTCTGGCGCTGCTCGTCTCGGGCATCATCGAGGGGTATGTCACGCGTCAGGATTGGCCGTGGCCGATCAAGATCGGCATCGGCACCATCGCCCTCGCGGGCTTCTTGGCCTACCAGTGGATCCTCGGCGGGCGCAGCGTGCGGGCAGGGAACACCGGCGACCTCAGCGAATTCGATGCGGGTTCCACTCACGTCGTCGCGGACTAGCTAACTCGATACTCGCGGTCGAGCGCAGAGGCGTCTTCGATGCCTGTTTTACAGCTTGCCTGCCGCTTTTAAACTGATGTAGTGGTCCGCTAAGGCCAGAGGCAGTTCGCTGGGGCGTTTGGCAACGACAGAGGCTCCGAGCTGGTTGATCGCCGTGGCTACACGCGACTGATCGAGAAGGGCACGCTCGGCGGCCGCAGCCTGATAGACCGCGTCGCGGTCAGAGCGATCCAGTGTCGCATCCACTGTCGATGGGTCGGTGACGGATGCGACAACGACGGTGTGTTTGGTGGTGAGCTGGGGGAGCATGGCTAGGAGGCCACGACTCGCCCCAGGGGAATCAGCGGTGGTGGCCAGCACCACAAGGGCGCGCTGGGTTGTTGCTTGACGCACAAGTTGCGGCACCGTGTTCCAGTCCATCTCGATGAGCTCTGGCTGCACCGGAGCCATGCCTGTGACCATTTTCGACAGCAGGTCCGGCCCACTGGCGCCTTGGACTCTGGCACGAATGCGTCGGTCATAGATCATGAAGTCGACATGGTCGCCAGCGCTGGAGGCGAGGGCGGCTAAGAGTAGAGCCGATTCGAATGCGGTGTCGATGCGAGGCTCGTCCTCAATTCTCGCCGCCGAGGTGCGGCCGCTATCGACGATGATCACGACGCGCCGATCGCGTTCGGGACGCCACGTGCGCACGACAAGCTCTGAACGGCGCGCCGTCGCTCGCCAGTCGATTGAGCGAACATCGTCACCGCGCACGTAGTCGCGCAGGCTGTCGAACTCGGTGCCCTGGCCGCGGATCATGACGCTTGTCGCCCCATCGAGTTCACGGAGCTTGGCGAGACGTGATGGCAGGTGCTTACGCGAATTGAACGGTGGCAACACGGTAAAAGAACCGGGAACCTCGAGCGTCGTTTGGCGGGCAATGAGCCGAAACGGTCCGTAGGAACGCACCGTGACATGCGCTGCCTCACGGGTCCCTCGTCGTAGCGGGGTGAGCGTGGTGGTCAATTCGCGACGTTCACGGGCTGGCACTATGACGCGGACTCGGTTAGTGCGTGCCCCTGCTGACGGTTGCCAACCGTCACGCACGATGGCGCGTAATTGGCGGCGGTTCGGGTTTGTGATTCGTAGCGTTGCACTGGTCGTCTCGCCTAGTCGCACGCGATCCGGAGAAAAGCGTTCAAAGTGCAGCGACCGCACCGATACGGAGAGCGCAAGATCGACAAGGCCGATCGCGACCGCAAGAAGAACCCATAGAACCAGCACGACGGGGTCGCCGAAGACGACGATCGGAACGATGCCGAGCGCCACGAATGCAACGAACCATCCGGAGAGAGCCATCGCTAGATCGGCACCTGCACTTGTTGCACAATCGATCGCAGAATCACATCAGCAGAGACACCTTCGAGCTCCGCTTCTGGTCGCAGCTGGAGGCGGTGGCGAAGCACTGGCAACACCATGGTTTGAACGTGATCAGGGGTAATGGCATCGGCCCCGGTCAACCAAGCCCATGCCTTTGCCGCGGCAATCAGGGCGATCGTTCCTCGGGGACTTACGCCGAGTTTCACGGAAGGGCTTTGGCGTGTAGCGCGCGCGAGGTCGACAGCATACGCAACAACGTCGGTGCTGGCCCCCACCTGGGCAACGGCTGCTTGAGCGGCGGCGAGCATGGACGCGTCGAGTACGGGGGTGACGCCGGCAGCGGCGAGATCGCGTGGGTTGAAGCCGGCTGCGTGGCGGGTCAAGACCTCGATCTCGCTATCGCGCTCCGGAAGATCGAGCACGAGCTTGAGCAAGAAGCGGTCGAGCTGCGCTTCTGGCAACGTGTAGGTGCCTTCGTACTCGATCGGGTTCATTGTGGCGGCGACCATGAACGGAACTGGAAGCTTCAGCGACTGGCCGTCGACCGAAACTTGCCGCTCCTCCATCGCTTCGAGAAGCGAAGACTGGGTCTTGGGCGGGGTGCGGTTGATCTCATCGGCGAGCAAGATATTGGTGAACACCGGTCCCTCACGAAACTCAAACTCGCCAGCCTTTGAGTCGTACACGAGTGAGCCGGTGACATCGCCAGGCATAAGATCCGGCGTGAACTGAATACGCTTAGTGTCGAGCTGAAGCGCGCGACTGAGCGTGCGCACCAATAGTGTCTTGGCTACTCCCGGTACGCCCTCAAGCAGCACATGGCCCCCCGTGAGCAGCGCAATCGTGAGGCCGGTGACGGCCGCATCCTGACCCACGACGGCTTTACCTACTTCGGTGCGGAGTTGAGTGAATGCGTGCCGCAGTTGCTCGTCAGTCATATCTCGATTCTTCTCTATTTCTGGCTCGGTGGGTTTCGGGTGAGGCGGAGTCTCACAGGTTAGATGGGCCGGATGGCGCGCTGCACGCTTTCTTCCAGCACGAGTAGTTCATCGGAAAGCGCAATGAGTTCGTGATCCGACTGCGGCACTTTTTCGACAAGCAGCTGCCGCAATTGCGCAACGGGGTGATCGGTCAGGGGCGAGACCCTAAGGATGACATCGTCGACCGAGGCAGTGCTTGCCATTCCACACAGGGCAGCGAGGCGTCGGATTGTGCCGATTCGCAGGGAGTCCACCGCGTGCAGCCGTGCGCCGGACTTCTCATACAGTCGAGCCCGCCCCTGCATCGTTTCGCTGGAACGCACCGTCACGGGCAGCTTCTCGATCACCAGTGGCCCGAAACGGCGGCCTCTCCACAGCGCTGCCGTCAGAAGGGTGAGAATGCCAAGCCACACCCCTGGGAGAACCCAGCCCGGTGCGAGTTCGTCGGCCGACTTGGTGCCGCCACCGGCAACGTCGGTGAAGCTGGGCGTGTACCAGACCAGAGTGGTGTTGCCGCCGAGGAGCTTCACCGCGAACGCGGCATTGTCGGCGGCGGTGATGTCGCCGTTGCTGAGCGCGTCGGTGGCGCCGAGCAGTACAAGCTCGGTGTTTGCGCGTTCGAGAGTCACTAGCCCGAATCCGTCGTCTTCAGTTCCGTAGCACGTCATAGCGTTCGCATCGGGTTCGACAACCCGCAAGGTCGTAGGTCCGCTAGTGATGGTGGGAGCATTCGATGCGATAGGGGCTGAACATGAGGCGTCAACCGTGGCGTAGCTTGCTCCTGCCTGTGCGACCTCAGGGGCGACCGCGAGCAGAGCGGAGAAATCCGGATCAGCAAAGACAACCGTCTCGGCTAGGGATACAACTTCGACGATCTGGTCGTCATTCAAATAGCCGTCTGCGTTCGAAAAGAACAGACTGCTCTCGCCGGAAGATTCGAGGGCGTTGCGCGTGCCATCCAAGGTGGTTGTAACGACGACATCGACCCCCTGCTGGCGCAAAACTTCGGCGAGCGCCATTGTGCCGTCCTCCCGCGGACTGGTGGGATCTAGCGGGGGTCCTTCGGTCGCGGTGCCAGCAAGATTCATGCTCACAATCGCGACTGTAAGCAAGAAGATTCCGGCGGCGATCCAAAACAGAGAACGCGTGGCAGTCGTGCGCAAGCGTGGTGTTAGTACCGTCGTGTCTGGCTCAGTTTCGCTCACGATGTCGCCTCGACGAGATCCGGCGTGGCGGCCCGCACCCGAGACTCCAGCATCCGAAGTTGTTCATACTGGTCGTGAGTTGCGGGTTTGCGCATGTATCGCACGAGGTCGAAGGTGTCTGCGCTGCTGGCCAGCTCCTGAGCGTGCTGTGGAAGCACCTGTGCGGCTTGTACGGCGAAGCCGTGCGCCGTGGTGCCGGGGGTCATACTCACCAGAGTGCGTTCCGAGAGTCCACGAGCGATCGAACGGAACATGTCGCTGATGGCAGAAGCAAGGTCTCCTCGCGCCGCAGCCTGCTCCGCGGCAGACCGCAGTTGAGCGGCGGTTCGGCCGTCGGCGTCCCCAAAGAGGACGTCGTCGTGGTGGCTCTTGCGATTCAGCCGGGGCAGCCCGTAGACGGTGATGGCCGCAATGATCGCAATCGCGATGAGGGCGATAAGCACGATCGATACCACCGTGGGAATGCCGGTCCCCTCGCCAATGGTGAGGCTCGCTAGCCAGTCACTTACGGCCTTAGAAGCGCGGTCAAATAGCGTTGGTTTTGCCGCTTGGTATGGTGCCTTTGAGAGTTCATCGATGAGCCAACCGGTCGCCTGCTCGGAGTCAGGGTCGACAGGTACCTCGCTGGCTGCCAAGCGAGTGAAGCCGTGCTTCTGCAGCAGTTGCGTTGCTGCGGTGAGGGATTCCAACGTCATGAAGTCGCGGATGGCGATCCGTCGCCTGCCCGCGTGCTTGTGTCTTCGCCGGTGGGGTACGGGTCCGGAACCGAGAAGTCTCCCGCATTGCGCGCTTCGACAAATCGCGTGAGGCTAAGGTCGAACCCTTCCTTGCGCATTCGCAGGTCAATGTAGAGCAGCGCTGGGGCGGCGGATTGGATGATCACCGTCACCGCACCGACAGCGATCGAGAGGATGAGGGTCACACCGTAAAGCGCAATGAAGGTGGCAACTGCTGCTTCTTCGTTGCCGGTGGGGTTCAAGAGGCTGGCCCCTAGCCCTCCGAGGAAGCTGACCGGGGCGGTGACAATGCTCGCCACGGTCTGAACGATCACCAGAATCAGCAGGAGGATTCCAAAGATTCGCCAGAAACTACCCGAGACCAAAGACCAGGAACGTCGGATGGCGCGACCCAGTGTCAAACGCTCAATCATGAGTGCGCTTGGGACCAACGAAAGGAAGGTGCCGAGCCATGCCATGACGGCGACGGCGACAAGCACGCCGCCAATGACGCTCAACACCCCGAAGACAATGCCGACCGTTCCGCCGACCGCAAACAGCAGCGCGGCGACTACCGTGAGCACGGCAACTCCGATCATCACGGCAAGGGCGACAAGGGCCGACCATCCGATGAGTGCACCTAGCCGACCCTTGGCCGCATTCCAGAGGCCTCGAAGGCGAAGGCGCTCACCGACGGCACCCCTAGCTACCTCTAGTGAGACGATTCCTTGAAGAATGGCGCTGCCAACTAGCGACAGTGCGGCGGCGAACAGGGCTGCCAGCAGCACGCTCGCGGCGGCCCCGGCCTCGATTATTTCCGCATCGGCACCGCTGGCGCTGAGGGTTCGTTCGAATCCGGAAAAGGTGACGATGCCGACAAGCGCCACTGAGGCGATCGTCACCACGCCCATGACCAGCAGCGCGAGACCGAAGATTGGTCGAGGATTGCGGCGCAACACCATGAGCGATGCGGACAAGATGGTGCCGAGGGTCATCGGACGCAACGGAATCAGACCCGGTTTGGATGGGGGAGTCCAGCTTGGCGACGGCGTGCCGAACTGGGGGGCTCCTGCCGGTGCCCCGTTCGCACCAGCCTGGTGAGGATCGAGCGGCCCGTGCTGCTCCGGAGTTGCGGGCAGTCCACTGCTATCTGGTGACTTCCACGGACTGTTATCGCTCACGTCTCATCCTTGATTGTCGAACTGTGCCAATTCAATCGCACTCATGTTTTCACACTCGACTACTGTTATGCGAAAGCTTCTCACTCTGTTCGCCCGAGAGCTAGAAAGTATTGAGGACCCGTGAACCCGCGAATTCTTGTAGTCGATGATGACACTGCTTTGGCAGAAATGATCGGAATCGTTCTGCGCACAGAAGGTTTCGAACCATTTTTCTGCCAAGACGGTGCCCTAGCCTTTGATGCGTTCAAGTCGGCAGCGCCCGATTTGGTGTTACTTGATCTCATGCTGCCGGGAATGGACGGCATCGAGATTTGTGCCCGTATCCGCGAAGAGTCCGGTGTGCCCATCATCATGCTCACCGCAAAAAGCGACACCGCGGATGTCGTGAAGGGCCTCGAGAGCGGCGCTGACGACTACGTGGTGAAGCCGTTCAACCCTAAAGAGCTTGTTGCGCGCGTGCGCACCCGCCTCCGCCCGGCCAGCGACGCAGCAGTGGGTGTTCTCACCATCGGTGACCTCGAGCTGGACATCACGGGCCACGAGGTGCGTCGTGGCGACACGAAAATCAACCTGACACCGCTGGAATTTGAGCTGTTGTTGGCACTCGCTATGAAACCCGAGCAGGTGTTTACCCGGGAAATGCTCCTCGAGCAGGTGTGGGGTTATCACTACAAGGCCGACACACGTCTCGTGAATGTTCACGTGCAGCGGCTCCGTGCAAAAGTCGAGGAAGACCCTGACAACCCGAAGATTGTGATGACGGTTCGCGGCGTTGGCTACCGCGCCGGCAGCAGCGCGTAGCTTTCATGCGCGAATTCGATTGGCGCGAATGGGTGCGGCGACTCGCCACCCTCTGGCGTTCGTCGCTCCAACTACGCACCGTCGCGATCACCGTGCTGTTGTCATCGGTGGCTGTCGCGGTGATTGCGGGATACCTGTCGCTCAGCGTCGGCAACAACCTTTTTGACGCGAGCCGTGACCAGCTCATCCGCACCTCGGTAAACGCCACCCTGGCTGGCCAGCAGGTGTTCGACACCGCAGATGAGGGGCTCGGTCTCGAGGATCTCGATGACGTGATGCGGGAAACCGCTGGCGTGATCGAGAGTGTCGCATCGAGCACCGGTGGCACGAGATACGCCATCCTCCGAACCCCTGACCAGGAGGGCGCCAGAGTTCCCGCGGATGTGCAGACGCAGGGCTTCTCTTCCGTGGTGCAGATCTCACAAGAACTGCGCGACACCGTAGCCAATTCCACCGAGAAGCGCACGTATTGGCAGTCGGTAGCTCTGGAGCAGTCAGCGGACGGCTCGGTGCATCCCGGGCTCATCGTGGGGTCGACACTCGACATCCGTGGCGCACAGTACGAGCTGTATTTGGTCTACGACATTCAGGACACCCAAGACATTCTGGTTGTCGTTCAACAAACTCTCGGCCTCGGTGTTTTCGCGCTCTTGGCTCTAATCGGGGCAGTGACCTACGTGGTGGTCCGGCTCGTCGTCGCGCCCGTCCGTTTGGCGGCGGAAACCAGTCAGCGGCTCGCGGCCGGCGAACTCGAAGTGCGCATCCCGGTGCAGGGAGATGATGTGATCGCGACGCTCGCGCGCTCCTTCAACGGTATGGCCACGAGCATGCAACAGCAGATCACCCGACTAGCGGCGCTGTCGAAAGTGCAGCAGCGATTCGTGTCTGACGTCTCGCACGAACTACGTACGCCTCTGACCACTATTCGTCTTGCCGGAGACGTTCTGTACGATCAGCGTGAGAGCTTCCCTCCGGCGACGGCCCGCACCGCAGAACTACTCCACACCCAGGTGGAACGATTCGAACTGCTGCTCGCCGACTTGCTCGAAATGAGTCGTTACGATGCTGGGGCCGTCGAAATGGAAACCGAACCCACCAACCTGGTGCGCCTTGTCGAGGACGCCATCGAGAGCCTCACGTCTCTGGCGGCGAGCAAAGGCTCCGAGCTGCGTCTTGTGGCCCCCGGCGGTTACTTTGAAGCCGACGTGGAGCCCCGTCGCATCCGTCGCATCCTCCAGAACTTAGTCAGCAATGCGATTGACCATGGCGAGGGATTGCCGATCGTTGTTTGGGTCGACAGCGATCAGGACGCTGTGGCAATTGCGGTACGCGACTACGGGGTCGGAATGAGCCAACCGGCGCTGGAGCGGGTCTTTGACCGATTCTGGCGTGCCGACCCATCCCGGCAACGCACGACAGGCGGAACTGGGCTCGGCCTGGCGATTGCTCTCGAAGATGCCGCACTTCACGGTGGCTGGCTTGAAGTGTGGTCGGATGGAGAAAACGGATCATGCTTCCGCCTTACCTTGCCCCGTGCCCGTGGTGCCGAACTGCGTTCCTCACCTCTGGAACTGCCGCCAAGTGACGACGTACCGACGTTGGGAGAGCTGAATGGCTAAAGCGACTACCCGCGCCTACCTCGCACTCATTGCCGCCGTTTCGGTGGCGCTCACCGGGTGTGTAGGCATTCCCCTGTCGAGCGAGGTCCAGACCGGTGCGCTCATCGATGAGCAGGACGACCTCCAATACGAAATTGTGGCGTCTGGCCCAATCACCGGATCCACTCAAGAGCAAATCCTTACCGACTTCATGAACGCCGTGCGTTCCCCGACGCGCGACTACTCGGTCGCCCGTGAATTCTTGACCAGTTCGATGAGCGAAGAGTGGAACCCCGACGCAAGCGCAACGGTCCGTGAACTCGACACGTTGCCCACTATCGCTCCCGCGCTCGAAGCGAATTCACTCACCTACTCGTTCTCGGCGCAAGCAGTGGTCGACGAGCGAGGGCTGTACTCAGAGTTGCGCTCGCCGGTCAATCAAACCCTCGCCTTCGAGTTTGAAAAGGTTGCAGGCGAGTGGCGCATTTCTGCAGCGCCAGCCGGTATCGTCCTGTCCGAACGAGGGTTTGAAGTGAGCTTCGAAGAGCAAGTCTTGTACTACTTCGACCCAAGCTTCAGCTATCTGATCCCTGATGCACGCTGGTTCCCGGTCGGGCAAACAACGCAATCCCAAGCGATTCAGGCTCTCTTGGCGGCAGACTCGGAATGGTTGCAGCAGGGGGTTGTGCTGACGGCGTTCCCGGCATCCACCACTCTGGGATCCACGAGCAGCCTGACGGCAGGTCGCGCAGTGGTCGACCTGAGTTCGGAGGCGCTCGCGGCCAATACCGTCGCATGGGAACGGATGCGACAACAGCTCTCGGCGACGCTGCAGACGCCCATCGTGGTGCTCACCGTGGAGGGGCGCGAACTGCAGAGCACCACGACGGGGCAGAATGCCGCGGTGATCGAGGCGTCATCTGCCGGGCCGCTCGTCGTGGGCACTGGCGACGAATTCGGGTTCAGCACGTCCGATGGACTGAGCGACATCAATGAGCTCAGCGCCGTGATCACCGAGGCGGGAGCGACGACGGCTGCGCTCGCGGCAGACCGACTTTCCGTCACCTATCTGGCCGGTGACGGCGCAGCCTATTTCGCCTCGGTCGGTGTCGAACCGCGCCTCATCGACGAGCGGCAACGGCTCGTAGCGCCATCTCTGGACCCGTTCCGGTTTGTGTGGTCAGCGCAGCGGCAAGACGCCGCTTCGCTCACGACGTTCGAGGTCGATGGCACGGAGCATCCGATTCAGTCATCATTGCCGGCCGACGCCGACATCGTAGCTCTGGACGTCTCACGCGATGGTGCGCGACTGTTGGTGTACATCGCCACGCCGTCGGGACCCCAACTGCTCGTGTACGGAATCGTGCGACAGCAGGGCAACGTTCCGGTGCAACTGGTGGGACCGGTGTCGCTGCCGGCATTGGAGGGGGAGGCGATCGATGCCGCCTGGGTCGGTACAAGCACCGTGGTGACGCTTTCTGCCGCCGACGAATCTGTGGCCGTGACCGCGTTCAGCCTCGGCGGGCCTTCTCAGGACTTGGGCGAGCTAGCAGGTGCGACCCAGATTGTGAGTACCGGAACCAACACTGATGCGGTGCGGGTACTCGCGGATGGTGAAGTATGGCGCCCGCAGGGAAGCCAGGCATGGGTAAGCACTGAGCTCGAAGCATCCTTCATGGCGGTGCAGCAATAGCGACTATCCACGACACGTGGTGATGATCCCACTCGAGTGATTGATACCGGCACTCTTGAGGGATGTCGCGAACACCTCCGTCGAGCAACCACCGACGCTACGGTCCAGTAGTGATGACGGTGGATGCCATTCGCGACGCATGGGCAGTGCTCATGCCCGTCAATTGCGCCGGATGTGAGCGGCCAGACAGGGCGCTGTGCCGCGAGTGTTCTCAATGCCTCGTCGCCGCCACCAGCGTGCATTCCACGCCGCAGCAGGTTCCCGTATATGCCGCATTCCGCTACGAAGGCCGAGCGCGTCAGGTGTTGCTCGCGTTCAAGAACCATCACCGCACGACTCTCGCTCGGCCTCTGGCTGCCGCGCTGGTTCCTGCGCTACGCCGAGCAGTCGAGCAGTCACACGAGTGCACTGGCTCGGCACTGCCGATCCTGATCGTCGGAGTTCCGAGCAGCCGGAAGGCATTTCGCACGCGCGGATATCATCCGGTTTCGCTCGTGCTCCGTGCTGCCGCCGTTCGCCACGCCCGAGGTCTCCGTATTACGCAAAAAATTTACAGCCAAAAATCACTGAGCGCCGAACAGCGTGTGATGAACGTCAGGGGAGCGTTCGTCGCCACCCGTTCATTCGCGGGTATCCGCGTAATCATTGTGGACGACGTGCTCACGACAGGTGCCACCATCGACGAGGCTGCGCGAGCGATTTCTGCTGCGGGTGGAACAGTGATTGCGGCGGCAACCATTGGGTTCACTCCCAGAACGCTGAGCGCTCGTGACAATGCCAGCGGCGAGGACTACGGTATGGAAAAGGGCGCAACATAAACCGCCTCACGGGGCGGCTGCGCATGATGGCTAGGAGGTCGCCGTGGAAATCACCGTCAACGGACGAAATGTAGGAGTCACGGATCGTTTCCGTGAGTACGCGATCGAGAAGTCCGAAAAGGTCTCTCATCTGGCCGAGAAGGCAATCGCCTTTGAAATCAAGGTGAGTCGACACCATGAGACCAAAGGGTCGAATGGGGACGATCGTGTTGAGTTGACGTTGATAGGACCAGGACCGCTTGTGCGAGCGGAATCTGCTGGTTCGGATAAGTATGTTGCTTTCGACTTGGCAATGGCCAAGCTCATCGAACGAATCCGCCAATCGCGGGACCGCAAGAAGGTTCATCGTGGTAACCACCGCCCGACCTCGCTTCGAGAGGCCAGCGCTGGAGGTTTTGCGGTTGTCGACATTACGCCGGCAAGCCCCGACGTGATCGACAAAGTCGCCACTGGTTCGGTGCCCATCCAGAATGACGAGCAAGAGGCTGGCGAAGAGGACTACTCTCCCGTAGTCATCCGTCGCAAGGTGTTTCCTTCGTCTCACATGACAGTCGAGGAAGCGCTCGATCACATGGAACTGGTGGGGCACGACTTCTTCCTGTTCGTCGATAGTCAGACCGATCGACCCAGTGTCGTCTACCGCCGCAAGGGTTGGGACTACGGCGTAATTGGTCTAGAAGAAGAGACCGAAGAGGTTGCTCAGGGCGGTCGTTCACGCGGGCGTAAGGTCGCCAACGGCTAGATACACCAAGTTCTGGGCTTGGAGTTGATACGATTACGAACCGGTAACGTGGCTGTGCGCTGGATGCGCGCTGCGCGTTACCGGGACGTAAGCGTCTAAAGGCTGCGCTTTCGTCGAGCAGTGCCAGCGTCGGACCCGTCCGACAAGAATGGGAGTATTCGGTGGCGAATGTTTTAGAACGCGCACTTCGCGTAGGTGAGGGTCGACTTCTTCGACGCTTGAAGGGCTACGCGCAGGCGGTCAACCATCTCGAAGACGACTTCAAGAGCGTCACCGATGATGAGTTGAAGAACGAGACCGCGGAGTTGCGTGAGCGCTATGCCGCGGGCGAGTCGCTCGACGATCTCCTGCCAGAAGCTTTTGCCGCGGTTCGCGAAGCAGCCAGCCGCACCCTGGGCATGCGTCACTTCGACGTTCAGCTGATGGGTGGCGCCGCGCTCCACCTAGGCAACATCGCCGAGATGAAGACCGGTGAGGGTAAGACTCTTGTCGCGACGCTTGCTGCCTACCTCAACGCCCTCGCGGCGCAGGGTGTGCACGTCATTACGGTCAATGACTACTTGGCCAGCTACCAGTCGGAGCTCATGGGGCGCGTATTCCGCGCTCTCGGCATGACGACTGGCTGCATTGTCTCCGGTCAGTCGCCGGCCGAACGCCGCGAACAATACGCGGCCGACATCACCTACGGAACCAACAATGAGTTTGGTTTCGACTACTTGCGCGACAACATGGCGTGGCAAGCCAGTGACATGGTGCAGCGCGGTCACTACTTTGCCGTCGTTGACGAGGTCGACTCGATCCTGATCGATGAGGCCCGTACGCCGCTGATCATCTCAGGTCCATCGTCAGGCGAGGCCAACCGGTGGTTCACCGAATTTGCGAACCTCGCAAAGAAGCTAGACCCCGGAACCGACTTTGAAGTCGACGAGAAGAAGCGCACCGTCGGTGTGCTTGAGCCTGGAATCGAAAAGGTCGAGGACTACCTCGGTATCGACAACCTGTATGAGTCGGCCAACACTCCGCTGATTTCGTTCTTGAACAACTCAATCAAGGCTCGTGCCCTGTTCAAGAAAGACAAGGACTACGTCGTCATGAACGGCGAAGTGCTGATCGTTGATGAGCACACCGGTCGAATCCTTCAGGGTCGACGCTACAACGAAGGTATTCACCAGGCGATCGAGGCCAAAGAGGGTGTTGCGGTCAAGGCCGAAAACCAGACTCTGGCCACGGTTACACTGCAGAACTACTTCCGTCTTTACAACAAGCTGTCTGGCATGACCGGTACCGCTGAGACCGAGGCGGCGGAGTTCATGTCGACCTACAAGCTTGGCGTGGTCGCTATCCCCACCAATCGTCCGATGCAGCGCATCGACCAGTCTGATCTGATCTACAAGAACGAACAGTCGAAGTTCGAGCAGGTTGTTGCCGACATCGCAAAGCGTCACGAGTTCGGTCAGCCGGTTCTGGTCGGCACCACAAGCGTCGAGAAGAGCGAGTTGTTGTCGCGGATGCTCGCCAAGAAGGGCGTCAAGCACGAAGTGTTGAACGCTAAGAACCACGCTCGCGAAGCCGCGATTGTCGCTCAGGCGGGACGTTTGGGTGCGGTGACTGTCGCCACCAATATGGCCGGTCGTGGTACCGACGTCATGCTCGGCGGCAACGCAGAGTTCCTTGCCGTTGCGGAGATGAACAACCGTGGGCTCAACCCCTCGGAGACTCCCGACGAGTACGAAGCAGCGTGGGACGATGTTTTCGCCGAGGTTAAGGCTGACGTCGACACCGAAGCGGCGAAGGTCATCGAAGTCGGCGGGCTCTATGTGCTCGGCACTGAGCGTCACGAATCCCGTCGTATCGACAACCAGTTGCGCGGTCGATCAGGACGTCAGGGTGACCCTGGTGAGAGCCGTTTCTATCTTTCGCTGCAGGACGATCTCATGCGTTTGTTCAACAGCGGGGCAGCCGAGGCTCTTATGGGTCGTTCCTCGGTGCCTGATGACCTCGCCATCGAGTCAAAGGTGGTGAGTCGCGCCATCCGTAGCGCTCAGGCTCAGGTCGAGTCGCGCAACGCCGAGATCCGCAAGAACGTTCTCAAGTACGACGATGTCCTCAACCGCCAGCGCGAGGCAATCTACAGCGACCGCCGCCACATCCTTGAGGGCGATGATCTGAAGGATCGTGTTCAGCGTTTCCTGAAAGACGTCATCACCGAGGTTGTCGACGTTCACACCGCCGAAGGCCACTCGGAAGAGTGGGACTTCGAGGGCCTGTGGGCGGAGCTCAAGACGATGTATCCGGTAGGGATCACCGTCGACGAGGTGCTCACCGAGGCGGGTTCCCGCGGCAAGATGACAAGCGCCTTCATTGCGAAAGAGATTCACTCGGACGCCATGATTGCTTATGAACGTCGGGAACAGAAATTGGGCGAGCCTGCCATGCGTGAGCTCGAACGTCGCGTCGTGCTCAGTGTGATCGACCGCCGTTGGCGCGATCACCTGTACGAGATGGACTATCTGAAAGACGGAATCGGTCTGCGCGCGATGGCTCAGCGTGACCCGCTTGTCGAATATCAGCGGGAAGGTTTCGCACTGTTCCAGAGCATGATGGGCCAGATTCGTGAAGAGTCTGTCGGCTTCTTGTTCAACCTTGATGTCGAGGTCAGCGGTGGTGGTGAGTCCACGACTGTTCAGGCGCGTGGTTTGGACGCCGCCGGCGCGGCAGCTACTCAGCTCAGTTACTCGGCACCGAGTGCCGATGCCTCGGGCGAGGTCGAGGTGCGTAACGATCGTGGACAGGTTGAGCGAGCGGCAACGGCTCAGGCACAACAACGTCAAGCTCGTCAGCTTCCGAGTCAGCAGGCTCAGCAGCAGAAGGCAGCGCCGGCCCAGGGGGGCGCACGAGGTGCTTTCGGTCAGCGACCTGACGGTGGTGCTCCTGAGGCTCCGTTGAATCGTTCTCAGCGGCGTGCTCAGGACAAGCGCAACAAGTAATCAACATCGCCGCCAGCCGCTTGGCTGCTGGTGTGAATAGATGGATGCCTCGCTCACCCGTTGAGCGGGGCATCCGTCGTTTGCAGGATGAGTGTGGGGTTAGAGCACGTTGATGGCGGTAGCTCGCCATCGTTTATCGAGGCCTTCGAGACGTAACGCGACGGCGCGCGCACGGCCCCTACCGCGAACGATCACGACGGCTTCCACCGCTCCATCGCGTGGTTCACATTGTCGAACGGAACCCATGGCAAAGCTCGGGCGGATGACCGGCTGACCCTTGGCATCACGTGCCCGCGCCGAGAGCACAACACGTTTGAGAAGGTGTCGGTAGACATCATCGGTCACCCAGCGGGCGATCTGTTCGAGGTCTCTCGCGCCAGCCAGTACCTCGATAACGCAGCGCGTGAGGTTCTCAATGAGCGGCGTGGGATCAGGGAGTTCAGAACTCGGTGTGGGCTGGTGGCCAAAGAACTCATCGGGAACGAATCGCGGCCGGATGATTTTGGAGGGAAGCGTGCCAGCGTGCTGGCGCGCGGAGGGCGGAATGTCCACCCTCGGCGATGGCAGTCGAAGCGGCTCGGTACTCATGATCTCCTGGACAAAAGTTCAAGACGGCGATGTATACCCCCAAAAAGGGGGTAGACGACACCTAATCAGGAGTTGAGCCAATTGTCCATGACTATTTTTCAACTGTGGATAACCTCGGGTTCCTCGATCATCGCGCCAGTACCGTCGGTCCATGCGCTGGGACAAACTTTTCGACGACCTCGAAAGTCAGCTGGAGAGTGAGATCACGGCGGAGGAGCTCGAAGTCGAGGCGGAAGAAGAACGGCTGCGGCTGGGGAGGCTCAGCATTCGTGATCGCATCGTTTCGCTGTCGGCATGCGAGACCGCGAACACTCCACCGGTTTTCTCGGTGCTGTTGGTTACGGGGACGCGCGTGACCATCAGGCCAGGGACTATCGGCAGAGATTGGCTGTCGGCAGACGTTGTCGATGACGGCGGCCGTCCCAGCCAGTGCATCATCCCATTCTCCGCTCTAGCAGGAATTTCGATGCGGGCGTCTCAGATTGCCCCGAGCCTCTCGACGATTCCTACCAGTGGGCACCCGAGCCTCTCGCAGCGTCTCAGCCTGAGCTATGTTCTTCGAGACCTGTGTCGGCGACGCCGAGCAGTGTCACTGCGTCTAGTGGCCGGCGAACTGCACGGCACAATCGATCGTGTGGGTCGGGATCATGCGGACATCGCGGTGCACGAACGCGGGGTAGTGCGCCGCGAGACGGCCGTGAAGGAGTACCGTCTGGTGCCGTTTTCGAGCTTGGTGTTGTTGCGACCCTAGAGGCGACGTCGTTCGCCGAAGTTCACTTCGGTAACGCTGGCAAATTCGGCCTGATGCCAGAGACTCATGCGGCGCGTTTGCTCGTACATTGCTTCAATATAGGACTCAAGAACGGAATTCTCGATGCGCCACTGACCCTTGCTGCCTACCTTGATCGCGGGCAGTTCGCCCGACTGGATGAGCTCAAGAACTTCCGACGGAGTGATGTTGAGAACCTCAGCCGCGTCGGCCAAAGTTAGGAATCTCCCAAGACTGTCTGCCGGAGTGATCGCGTTCATGCTTCGATTATCCTCGTGTGCGCATCAGCATGGGGTCGATGTGGATAACTATCGCGCCACTTTAGAACGGTAACCACGATGGTGCCATGAACACGTCGCGAGGCACGGAGGGTTCGCCATGAGCCGGCGCCCCAGCCGCACGCAATCGCGAGCGCGAGCGCGAGCATTTGCTCTGGACCCGAGGCTGGCTGTCGGCATCATCTTGGTCGTCGCCTCAGTCGTGGGTGTAGTGTCCATCGTCGCGGCGAGCGATGAGTCAACAGAAGTGTATGCGGCAGCAACGACACTGACCCCAGGCGATCGAGTGACGGGATCCGAACTTGTGATCCGCCGTGTGAATCTCAGCGACGTGGGTCAGCATTACATCGCACCGGGTGAATTGCCGCAGCAGGGCTTCGTTGCCACGCGCCCGATCGACGCCGGCGAGCTGATTCCCGTATCATCGCTCGGCAGCTACGACAGCTTGTCCCTCACGGCAATTGTCGTGTCCATTCAGGGCGGTTTGCCTGCAGCCGTGGCGACCGGAGCATCAGTCGATGTGTGGGCGAGTGCTCAGGCAGAGGGAGGGCGCTACGCCGCTCCAGGGGTAATCGTTTCGGGCGCGGTCGTGGTGCGGATTGTTGATGATGAATCGTTGGTGTCATCTGCGCGGGGGAGTACGATCGAGTTGTTGGTGCCTCGCTCGCGGGTAGCTCGGCTACTGGAGGCAATGGCGAACGCCGATGTGTTGTCGGTGATTCCCGACAATCTCCCGGCGGGAGGCTGACGTGTCTACGTGTGCACTTGCGATGCCAATGACGTTGGAAGACCAATTCGTCTTCGAGGCAGCACAGCACGGCCACGAAGTCGTGCTCCGTGCAGTGAGCGCCGCCGAGCTTGCGTCGCGAATTGCTGGATCAGCGGCGGACCTTGCGCTCGTCGCCGCTGAGTCTCGCTACCTCACGGATCGCCTAGTTTCGTCATGCGACCGCGCAGGCGTTCGATTGGTGGCGCTAACCAGCAGCGAGCAGGAGCAGCGCTACGCCAGCGATCTCGGACTTTATGACATTGTCGATGCGTCCAGTGGCTGGGCCGGTCTGGATGCTCATCTCGCTCAATCGCAGTGGGGCGCCAATCGTCACGTTCACGAGCCTCGCGCACTCGGCCAAGTGATCGCCGTGTGGGGCCCGCCAGGTGCGCCGGGCCGCACATCCATCGCCATCGCGGTTGCGGCCGAGCTTGCGGCGCTGGGGCACAGCGTTGCGTTGGCGGACGTTGATACGCATGGAGCATCGATCGCTCCCGCGCTCGGGATGCTCGATGAGGCGCCAGGCTTCGCCGCGGCGTGCCGGCTAGCGGGAACCCAGACACTCAATGGCGACGAGCTTGATCGTCTCGGGCAGCGTTACGAATCTCCGGTGGGCGGCTTCCGGGTTCTCACAGGCATCGGTCGTCCGAGTCGATGGCCCGAACTCTCTGCGGAGCGGGTAACCACCACCATCGCCCAATGTCGCCAGTGGGTTGAATACACGGTGCTCGACACCAGCTCGAGCCTTGAGAACGATGAGGAGATCAGCAGCGACCTGTTTGCACCTCGGCGCAATGCGGCGGCGGTGACGGCGGTGCGCTCGGCCGACCACGTGATCGCGGTGGGCGCGGCAGACCCCGTCGGTTTGGCGCGATTCTTGCGTGCCCACGTCGACCTCCTCGAAACAGTCACGACCCGCAACGTGAGTGTCGTCATGAACAAGGTGAGGGTGAGCGCCAGTGGAATGAACCCGCACACTCAGGTGACTCGGACTCTGTCGCGGTTTGGCGGCATCGAGCATCCGATTCTTGTGCCGTTTGACCTCGCGGGCTTTGACGGTGCCGTGCTGGGCGCGGAAACAATTGTGGATGCCGCGCCACGATCACCTGCCCGGGCAGCAATTCGTCAACTGGTGACGTCGCGGCTTGTCCCCGATGACGACGAAATGCCGCCGACACGGACATGGTTCAACAGGATGTTGGCGCGCGGGTAACCTGTAGAGGTGTCGACACTCAGCGATCTAGTACAAGAGCACGGCCGTTCGGATGAAGCAGATATCGAATGGCTCCACATGCTTGTCGGCGATTGGCAGCTGCTCGCTGACCTCGCCTTCGCAGACATCGTGTTGTGGGTGCCAAGTGAGAACGACCAGTTCGTTGCCGTGGCTCATGCTCGCCCCAGCAGTTCTGCGACTCTCTTCTACCGTGACTTCGTGGGGCAGAAGATCAAGCCCGAATGGTTGGCGCAGGTAACGGAAGCCTACGAAACCGTGCGCATCGTCGATACCGCAGCGCCGGCCTGGTACGAAGAGACGCCAACGCGAGTGCGGGCGGTCCCGGTGATGCGCCGCCTCACCGCTACCGGTCATGAGACCACAGAAGTCCCCATTGCGGTCATCACGCGGCACACCAATCTGGGTGATGCTCGCACGCCTTCGCGCCAGGAACTCACGTTCAACGGGTGTGCCAATGATTTATTTGCCATGATTGCGGCCGGAGACTTTCCGGACCTAGGTGCACCGGCGGCACCGCGACGTGGTGCGCCGCGTGCATCCGACGGTCTGATTCGACTGGATGTCGATGGCCTAGTGACCTTTGCGAGCCCAAACGCGTTGTCGGCGTTCAATCGCATCGGATTCTCAGGTGAACTTGAAGCCGAGTCGCTCGCTGAGGTGACCACGAAGCTGATCGCCGGACAGCCAGAAGTGGATGAATCGCTCCCGCTGGTGGTGACGGGTCGCGCGCCGTGGCGCACCGACATCGAGGCGCGCGGTGTCACCGTGTCGCTTCGCACGATTCCGATCCGCGACCGTGGCGAACGTGTTGGCGCGATCGTTTTGTGCCGTGATGTCACCGAGGTTCGGCATCAAGAACGCGAACTTATTACAAAAGACGCGACGATTCGGGAAATCCACCACCGGGTGAAGAACAACCTGCAGACGGTGGCGTCGCTGCTTCGTATTCAGGCCCGTCGAACGCACAGTGAGGTCGCCCGCGAAGCGCTCGGCCACGCCATGCGTCGTGTTGCGGCGATCGCGGTGGTGCACGACACACTCTCTGAGGGACTCAACCAGAACGTTGATTTCGATGTGGTCTTTGACCGGGTTTTGAAGCTGATTGCCGAAGTCGCCTCAAGTCACAACACCACGGTTCATCCGACATCCGTGGGGAGTTTCGGCGCCCTTCCCAGCGAATACGCGACCCCATTGGCCCTCGCGCTCACCGAACTTGTGACGAATGCGGTCGAACACGGCCTTGCCGGCAAGACGGATGGCACGGTTGAGATCGAAGCTCGGCGCACGACTGACAAACTCACCGTTCAGGTGCGCGACAATGGTGTCGGGCTGGGCGAGGGGAAAGTCGGTGAAGGGCTCGGAACTCAGATCGTTCGAACTCTCATTCAGGGTGAGTTGAGCGGAACAATCGATTGGCACACAATTGTGGGCAGTGGCACGGAAGTGACCATCGAAATTCCGCTGGTTTGGCTGACTCGCGCCAGATAACCCGCGAAGAATCACTGGCGCGAACGCAAGCAGCGAACCGCAAGACGACTGAAGGCTTTAGCGGCCGAAGGCTCTGCCGAGCTGTTGACGACAGGCTCCGCCGAGCTGTTGACGGCTCTTAGGAGGCGCGACGGGCGCGTGCTGCGCGACGCTTGAGTGCGCGGCGCTCGTCCTCGCTGAGACCACCCCAGACGCCAGAATCCTGATTGGTCTCGAGTGCATACTGGAGGCACATTTCGGTGACCGAGCAGCTACCACAGACAGCTTTTGCCTTTTCGATCTGGTCTACGGCGGGACCAGTGTTTCCTACCGGGAAGAAAAGCTCCGGGTCAGCGGTGAGGCATGCAGCGTTATCGCGCCAGTCCATGGTGATGCTCCTTACAGTGTGTTGCGTGAGCGCGCCAATATAAAAGATGCACAGAACGGCATCGAGCGCGAGAAAATGTGGGGTCTCGCTCGCAACACTGAGAGCCAGAAATCAACCTCAACTAGAATCGCATATCGGCTAAGCCAAAGCAATGGTTTTTCAGCGATTTAACGGGGAGCGAATGGTAGACGAACTGGTCCCACAGGAAACAACGGGACGTAGGCATCCTTATGTGATCGCGTTGGCTCTGATCATTTTGTTGGAGAGTTCCTTGCTTTTCGCCGGTCTCGGGTTCCTGCTGTTTGAGTTGGGCAGCGAAACGCCGCAGTCATATCCGAGCGCGGTCGCGCTCACCGCGTTGACGGCAATCGCCGCGATTTGGGTTGCCGTAATTGGGGTCAACGTGCTGCGCGGTCAAGCGTGGACGCGTGGCGCAGCAGTTGTGTGGCAGATCCTTCAGATTTCGGTAGCTGTTGGCAGCTTTCAGGGGGTGTTTGCACGCCCAGACATTGGATGGCTACTGCTGGCACCCGCGATCGCGGTGCTCGTGCTGCTCTTCACCCGACCAGTGCTCGAAGCGACCACGCGGCGTGAGGGCTAAGCGACTTCTGTGACCGTTAGTCGAGCCCGAGTTTCTTGCGCAGTGATGCGACGTGACCGGTGGCTTTCACCGCGTAGAGGGGGAGGGCAACGTTGCCCTGCTCATCGATGACGAACGTGGAGCGGATGACCCCAACAACCTGCTTGCCGTAGAGGTTCTTTTCGCCCCAAGCCCCGTACGCCTCGTGAACGCCATGATCGGGGTCGCTGAGGAGGGGAAACGTGAGTGCTTCCTGCTCGCGGAACTTGGTCAGTTTTTCGGGGGTATCGCGCGAGACTCCCAAAACCACATACCCCTCGGACTGCAGGGAGCCCAGCTGGTCACGAAAGTCGCAAGCCTGTTTTGTGCATCCGGGAGTCATTGCCGCTGGATAAAAATAGAGAATCACTTTCTTGCCAGAAAAGTCACTTAGCGAGACGGATTTTCCGTCTTGATCAGGCAGCGTGAAGCCTGGTGCCGGGGTGCCAGAGGCGAGTCGAGTGGATTCCGTGGTCATTGTGCTCCTTAGTCGCTTTAACTCATGGTAACGTTGTTCCTCGGTTGCCCCGAGAGGGGAAATCACAACACGCACCTCTAGCTCAATTGGCAGAGCAACTGACTCTTAATCAGTGGGTTCCGGGTTCAAGTCCCGGGGGGTGCACTTTCTATGAAACCCGGTGATGCGCGCACGCGCATCACCGGGTTTTTTGTTTGCCCAGATGCGGGACATTGTCACTGAACAAACCGGTCTACTGTCCCCCAGGTGGGTGACATGGTAATTTGTGGCTATCACCAGACCGGTTCACCCCGGTCAACCCCGATGGTGAAGAAGAAGGTGGTGCCCCCATCATTCCCCAGCGGCGCTGTTCACCCCCGTGAATGCGCTCGTACTCCCTTTCGTGAGCCAATGGCGGCCCCGATTCTGCAGTCACGTGCGGATGCGTCGTAACGCAATCCCCCTGCAGAAAGCTGCCAATCATGTTCATGAAGAAACTGCTGGCGACAATCGCCAGTCTTGCTCTCACTGGTGGTGCACTTCTTGGTGTAGCCACCCCCGCATTCGCTGATGAGGCAACACCGGTCAGCGAACCCACGGCGAGCGAAACTCCTGCTCCCGAAAATCCTGCTCCCGACGCGGAACCCTCGACGGAGCCTGCTCCCGCAGAGCCTCTTGTCCAGGATCCGGCGCCGCAGCCTCAAGGCGCGCCGCCGACAGGCTCCGCCGCCGTTCCAGCGGCCAGCCAGTCGACCGCGCGGTCGCCCCAACCTGAACAACAAGGACGAGGAAACTCGCCCCAGAAAGTCTGGGTCTGCAAGATCGTCTCGAGCGACAATTCGCCTTCGGGATTCAGGCTCAAAGAGGGTAAGCAGCCCATTCACGTGAGCGTGAACGCCCTCGGAGACGATGTTAACGACACCGGGACGTTTAACGACAGACAGCCTTCGTTCGTTGTCGACAGCGACGACGCGAGCCTCTGTTCTCACACAGAGGAGACCGTCGAAGAAGAGGTTGTGTGTCCCACTGACGAGTCCAACGGAGTTGTGAACATCACAACAACCACCACGCAATACTTTGGTACGACAGTGGTCAGTTCTTCGGCATCCCCGAGCGCTAGGGATCTGACAGATCAGGAACTCCGTGAGTGTGGGCCTCCACCGGTCAAGGTCTATGTCTGTGAGTTCGTGCGAAGTGAGCAGCACCCCAGCGGTTGGGTGCTCAAGCGCGGCGACCAGCCAGTGCCGACCTGGACGCGTGATCTCGGCCGCGGAGTGAACGATACTGGCGACTTTGATCCAGATCAGCCATCGTTCATTGTCGCCAGCGACGACCGCTCGCTGTGCGCATCGATGCAGGAAGAGCGATCTACGGTCGTAACCTGCCCGGCAGGCGACGATGACGGTTTCGCCACCATCACCACCGTGCACACTTATTTCTATGGTTCCGTGAAGGTCAACGAAACCTCGCGCGACAAGTATCGCGAATTGACCGACGCGGAGATGGAGGAGTGCGATCCCTACGTAGAGCCGTTGGTGGCGACCGCTGAGATCAGCTTCGAGGATGCAACCTGCGAGGTGCCACAGCAGTTGATTCTCGGGCCCATTGTGAACGCCACCTGGGGTGAGATCACCGACCCGGATGGCCCAGCCAACTACAGCGTGACGGCGACAGCGGATCCTGGTGCGCAGTTCCCGGCGGTAGGGCCGGCGCTACGTGCTGTGGTGGGCTCGACCACGCTGACGTTTACGGGAATCCTCGAACCGCAGCTCGATCCATCCAGCCCGGAATGTGACCTTGTCACGCTCGGGCTCGTGATGCCCGCCGTCACGTTCTCTCAAGCCAGCTGCGACGCAGGCGGCACCTACACCCTTGGGGTCGCAGAAGGGTACGACCCGGCTCTGGTGACGTTTACCGTCGACGGGGTTGCCGGCATTGCCTCGGGAACCTACCCGGTAGCGGCATCCGGTTCCGTGCTGGTTACCGCTCAGGTCGTTGCCCCTAACGGTTTCGAATTCGGCTGGAGCGATCCTCCTGCATTCGCTTTCGTAGTTCCGAGCGATGAAGACTGCACGGATGCTGCGATCATCACAACCGAGCTACCCACCCTGGCCTACACCGGCGGAGGGTCCTCCACCGAGTGGTGGTTGATCGCCATCACCATGATCGGGCTTGGAGGAGCAGCGGTCTATGTGCGACGCCAAATGAATGCTGATCTGAGCTAAGCAGCAACTAACCGACGATGGCCCCGCCGCTCATCAGCGTCGGGGCCATCGTCGTGTGTCTATCCCGCAGGAGTCGCAGAAGTTACGGCAACCACGGTGCAGGGTCTACGCGAGTATCGAAAACGTAGACCTCGAAGTGCAGGTGGGGGAATGTCGAGTATCCGGTGTTTCCGACCGAACCGAGGAACGTGCCAGCGGCTACCCACTGGCCGGCGACGACTGCTTCAGAGCCTTCGATCATGTGCGCGTAGAGGGTCTTGATGCCGTTTCCGTGGTCGATGATGACGTGGCGGCCCCAGCCGCCGCCGTAGGTAACGCTTTCAACTGTGCCGGAGGAAGCGGCAATAATGTCGGAGCCCTCCGGGGCCATGATGTCCACACCGCCGTGGAACTCGCCTCCATCGCGGTAGCCGAAGCCATCGTTGATAGCACCATTCGCGGGGAAGAACTCTAAGGCGCCAGAAGTGACTCCGGCGGTGACTACTACCTGTTGTTCGACCTGTTCGACGTCGAAGGTGTCGCGAACGACGGGCTCGACCGCAGCGGATGCCGGTGACGCAAACGTCTGGATGTCGTCCGTTGGCGTTGCGCCTTCAGCATCGACGTCCTGTGTCGCGAGTGTTGCTATGTCCGCGAGAGCACTCGACTCGTCGACGGTCGGAAGGATCGCTGCGGGTACCGTGCCGCCGATCAGGATCGCCCCGATGGCGAACATGGTAATAGGTCGTTTCAACAGCATTCCTCGAATTAGGGTCAGGGATAGTTGGCTGCGCGATTGACGGCACCATCGTTGAGAGCCGCGCGCTCACTAGGGTTTGAGCGGCGTAGAGACCCGATGGAGGTGATCTGCAGCGATCTCGCCGAAACCGCTTCGATGCGGTTAGACAGGCGAGTAGGTGAATGAAGTTACCCGGCAATCCTGTGAACGCCACTCAGGAAGCGCCACGCGTGGCATCTCGACCTATATCCTTTGGTTACGAACGTTCTGTTTTTCGGGGAAAGGATGCCACATGGCCACCAGTACGCGACCGGTTATCGGGCTCACCTCCTATCTGGAACAAGCCCAGACAGGCGTCTGGGATCTCCCCGCGTCATTCCTGCCCAAGATCTACTTTGAAGCGGTGACGGATGCCGGTGGAATAGCCGTTCTCTTACCGCCCCAGCCCGTCGATTCCGAGATCGCGACGTCGATCATCAGCGGTCTCGACGGACTTATCCTCACGGGCGGCAAAGACGTGGACCCTGCGCGCTACGGACAGCAGCCGCATCCCACGACGGACGTTCCGCGTAAGGACCGTGATGCGTTCGAAGATGCGCTACTGTGCGCGGCGATCGAGCAAAACGTGCCGTTCCTGGGGATCTGCCGCGGAGCACAAATGTTGAATGTCACCCTCGGCGGCACGATCATCCAACACCTGCCCGACGTCATCGGCTCGGCTCGTTACAGTGCCGGTGGCGGGATTTTCCTTGTCAATGATGTCGCCGTCGAACCCGGAAGCACACTCGCAGCTCTACTGGGAGGTGACGACAGCGTCGCGGTGAAGTCCTACCATCACCAAGCAATCGATCAACTTGCCGAGGGTCTGGTGGTCACGGCTCGGGGAGATGACGGAGTCATCCAAGCGGTTGAGCTGCCGAGCGTTGATTTCGGGGTAGCCGTGCAATGGCACCCCGAGGAAGACGCAAAAGAAGACGCCCGGCTCTTCCGGGGAATCGTTGAGGCTGCCGCAGCCTATCGACAGAAGCAGCTACAGGCAGTCACCCAGTAGTGGAGCCAGACGGACTGGGGAGAACCGTCCGCACCGTGAACGAACCGGTGGCCTAACTACTTCTCCAGTTCGTAGGACTCTTGGGCCTCTTTGGCGATCGTGCCAATCGCAATGGCAACCGTGATGCCCCAGCTGATCCACATGAGGACAAGACGCCAGTCGCGTGGCCCCTCCTTGGAGGTTTGATAGACACTCCAGCCGCCAGCAATTGCGCTGAGGAGACTGCCATTCATCAGGTACTTGCGCATCGTTCCTCCATAGTCGGTGTGCTTCAACGCTAGCGCGGGTGGCGGATAGGTGCCACTCACCTTCGCCATCAGCTCCGCCGTCACGCTCCCGGGTGTTTGACCCGCTCTGCTATTTCTTCGAAACTGCGCACGGCATCGTTTCGTTTCAGTTTTGTCACGGGAATGAAACGATGAGGAAATCAGATCCTCAGCGGTCGCGCAAGACCCGCTGGTAAAGTAGGTGAATGATGGATGCTCAGAAGAATCCTTCCCCTGCCGAGTACGATTTCGTCGTAGTTTCGAACCGGCTTCCTGTCGACTGCAATGTTGAGGACGATGGTTCCCTCACGTGGAAACGTTCGCCAGGAGGACTCGTTACCGCCCTTGAGCCGATTATGAAGAAGGCCGACGGGGCTTGGGTCGGCTGGGCCGGGCGCCCCGATCTAGACATCGAGCCGTTTCATCAGGACGGTATCCAAATCATTCCCGTGCCGCTGAGTACTCAAGACATCGAGGAGTACTACGAGGGATTCAGCAACGACACGCTTTGGCCGCTTTACCATGATGTCATTGCGCCGCCGGCATACCACCGAGAGTGGTGGGACGACTATGTGACGGTCAACCAGCGATTCGCGGACGCCACGGCAGCAATCAGCGCCGAGGGTGCGGTTGTCTGGGTACAGGACTACCAGCTTCAGCTCGTGCCGCGCATGCTTCGAGAGCAGCGTCCCGACCTGACGATCGGTTTCTTCAACCACATTCCGTTCCCGCCATACGGCATTTTCGCTCAGCTGCCGTGGCGCACGCAGATCATCGAAGGGATGCTCGGCGCGGATGTCGTCGGCTTCCAACGCTCGTCCGATGCGTCTAACTTCTCGGCCGCGGTGCGTCGCCTCACGAACCACCCGACGAAGAACCCGGCAATTGAGGTGACGATCGAAGGCCAACCAACTCGTCGGGTTGTCGCCAAGTCGTTCCCGATCTCCATCGATGCGAGAAGCTTTGAGGAGCTCGCCCGCGACCCTGCCATCCAACAACGTGCTCGTGAGATTCGCAAAGGGCTCGGTAACCCGAAGACGGTGATGTTCGGTGTCGACCGGCTCGACTACACGAAGGGCATCCGTCACCGCTTGAAGGCCTACGGTGAGCTGCTGAATGACGGGGCGATCGAGGTGGGCGATGTTGCTCTCATTCAGGTTGCGAGTCCCAGTCGAGAACGCGTGGAGGCGTATATGCACCTCCGCGACGAGATCGAGCTCACCGTTGGTCGCATCAACGGGCAGTTCAGCACGCTCAGCCATTCTCCAATCAGCTATCTGCATCAGGGCTTTCCTCGGGAGGAGATGGTTGCGCTCTACCTGGCCGCTGACGTACTTCTCGTGACCGCGCTTCGGGATGGCATGAACCTTGTCGCTAAGGAATATGTCGCTAGCCGCTTCGACAACGATGGTGTGTTGATCTTGAGTGAGTTTGCTGGTGCTTCTGAAGAGTTACGCAAGGCGCTGCTCATCAACCCACACGACATCGATGGTCTTAAAGAGTCGATGATGAAGGCCATCAACATGCCGAAGGCGGATCGGGCGACACGGATGCGTTCCATGCGCAAGAGGGTCAACGAGCACGATGTGGAACGGTGGTCGAACGCGTTCCTCAAGAATCTGGCGGCGACGCGTTCTGACCGGCACCGTCGCATCGCTCCGCTGGAAATCGCTGAAGAACTCGAGTGGACGATCGAACGAAAGCGAGTCAAGTAATCGTGCACTATTCGACCGCCGATGAGATCGCTGAGGCGATTGATCGTCTTGTGGCTGTTCCGACTCTGCTGATCGCCCTCGACTTTGACGGCACCTTGGCGGCAGAGGTCGACAATCCGCTAGACGCCCGCGCGCTTCCCGAAGCCCAAGAGCAACTGGTGCGCATGCTCAAGCTTCCCGATACGCGACTCGCTCTCGTTTCGGGACGCGCCCTTGACAGTCTCGAGCATGTTGCTCACCTCGGGGACGGTGTGCTTTTCGGGGGCTCGCATGGCTTGGAGTACCGCCTTGATGATGGCGATTCCGCACTGCCACTAAACGACGATGAAGCGGCGGCCTTGAAGCATCTCGACTCGCTTATGCATGAGCTAGCCGCCAGCGCTGAGGGTGCCTGGGTCGAGATAAAACCGGCCGGCCGCGCATTGCACGTGCGCATGTCGAGCACAGGGGATGCCGAGCGCTTGACTGCCGAAGCGGTTGCCAGGGTCGATGCTGAACTGCCGGGACTCACCACCCGATTTGGCAAGAACCTTGTGGAGTTCGCGATTCACGACGCAACCAAGGGCGACGCGATCCAGCGACTGCGCGACTACGTGGGGGCGGACGCAGTGTTCTTTGCCGGCGATGACACCACCGATGAGGACGCTATCGCCGTGCTCGGCCCCGATGACCTTGGTGTGCGGGTGGGTGATGCCCCGTCCGTCGCACGGTTGAGAGTGCCAGGAACAGCAGAAATTGCCCGAGTTTTGGCGATTTTGACCGACAAGAGACAAGCCGTGGTATCCGCACGGACAAACTGACCTAGTTCAACGGCCTAAACTCGAAGCATGCCTGAGAGTGAGTCGATTGATATTAAGCCACGTTCCCGCACCGTAACCGAGGGAATCGAAGCCACAACATCGCGCGGAATGCTTCGCGCGGTGGGAATGGGCGACGCCGACTGGGACAAACCCCAGATTGGTATCGCGAGCTCATGGAACGAGATCACGCCCTGCAACCTGTCGCTTGACCGTCTGGCACAAGCGGCCAAAGAGGGCGTGCACGCCGGTGGGGGATACCCCCTGCAGTTCGGAACCATCAGCGTTTCCGACGGCATCTCGATGGGTCACGAAGGAATGCACTTCTCTTTGGTGAGCCGCGAGGTCATCGCCGACTCCGTTGAGGTCGTCATGGAGGCTGAGCGTCTCGACGGTTCCGTCACTCTCGCCGGTTGCGACAAGTCGCTGCCTGGCATGCTCATGGCTGCGGCACGACTCAACCTGTCGTCCGTGTTCCTGTATGCCGGATCGATCGCTCCTGGCTGGGTCAAGCTCAGCGATGGCACCGAAAAAGACATCACCATCATCGACTCCTTCGAAGCCGTCGGTGCGGTGAAGGCGGGCCGAATGAGCGAAGCCGACGCCAAGCGCATCGAGTGTGCGTTTGCTCCCGGTGAAGGCGCCTGTGGCGGAATGTACACGGCCAACACGATGGCGAGCGTCGCGGAAGCGCTGGGAATGAGCCTTCCCGGCTCGGCAAGCCCCGCATCGGCCGACCGCCGTCGCGACTACTACGCGCACCGCTCCGGCGAAGCCGTGGTCAACCTGCTGCGCAAGGGCATCACGTCGCGCGACATCATGACCAAGAAGGCGTTCGAGAACGCGATTACCGTGGCGATGGCGCTCGGCGGTTCCACGAACGTCGTGCTGCACATTTTGGCGATCGCCAGCGAAGCTGAGGTTGATGTCACGCTCGACGACTTCAACCGCATCGGCGACAAGGTGCCTCACCTTGCCGACCTCAAGCCGTTCGGTCAGTACGTCATGAACGACGTTGACCGTCACGGCGGTCTGCCGGTGCTCATGAAGGCGCTCTTCGAAGAGGGCCTCATTCACGGTGACGCACTCACCGTGACCGGTAAGACCGTTGCCGAGAACCTCGCCGAGATGGACATTGATCCGCTCGACGGCGAAGTTCTCCGCAAGTTCGACAACCCCATCCACCCCACCGGTGGCCTGACGATCCTGAGCGGTTCTTTGGCTCCCGAGGGCGCCGTGGTGAAGACGGCTGGCTTTGATCTCGCCGAATTTGAGGGCCCAGCGCGCGTCTTCGAACGCGAGCGTGAAGCCCTTGATGCTCTCACCGCGGGCACCATCGAGGCCGGTTCCGTCGTGGTCATTCGCTACGAAGGCCCCAAGGGTGGCCCCGGAATGCGCGAGATGCTGGCAATCACCGCCGCGATCAAGGGTGCTGGACTCGGAAAAGATGTACTACTCTTGACGGACGGACGATTCTCAGGCGGCACAACCGGCCTGTGCATCGGCCACATAGCTCCCGAAGCAGTAGACGCAGGTCCTATTGCCTTCGTGCGCGATGGTGATCTGATACGGGTCAATATCGCAGCTCGCTCGCTCGACTTACTTGTCGATGCCGCTGAGCTGGAAGCTCGCCGAAACGGCTGGGCACCCCTTCCTCCGCGTTACACGCGAGGCGTTCTTGCCAAGTATTCGAAGCTTGTGCAGTCCGCCGCTCGCGGCGCGGTCACCAGTTAGCGTCACGCTCACCATTAGATCTAAAGGATTCACACATGTCCTCTGAACCCGCACCGCGGCCGAAGAGCACTACACCGGAGATATTGACCGGCTCTGGTGCGATCTTGCGCAGTCTGGAAAAGCTGGGTGTGAAAGACGTCTTCGGCCTGCCCGGCGGCGCCATCATGCCCTTCTACGACGAGTTGATGGCATCTACCGCCATCCGCCACATCCTGGTCCGTCACGAGCAGGGTGCCGGTCACGCCGCCGAGGGCTATGCCTCGTCGTCAGGCAAACTCGGCGTGTGCATCGCCACCTCTGGCCCGGGCGCAACGAACCTCGTCACGGCAATCGCGGACGCCCACATGGACTCGGTGCCGCTGCTGGCGATCACCGGTCAGGTGTTCTCCACCTCCATGGGAACCGACGCGTTCCAAGAGGTTGACATCTCCGGAATCACGATGCCGATTACGAAGCACTCGTTCTTGGTTTCGAAGCCAGAAGACATTCCGGCGACGCTGGCTGCCGCGTACCACATCGCCACAACTGGCCGCCCGGGCCCAGTACTGGTTGACGTGACGAAGGACTGCCAGCAGGCATCCGCCCCGTTCATTTGGCCGCCCAAGATCGACCTGCCCGGCTACCGCCCGGTGATGAAGGCACACGGCAAGCAGGTGCAGGCAGCAGCTCAGATGCTGGCTGAGGCCGAGCGCCCAGTGTTCTACGTGGGTGGTGGTGTTGTTCGCGCCGGCGCCTCCGCCGAGTTGATGGAACTCGCAACCCTTGTTGGCGCGCCTGTCGTCACCACGCTGATGGCCCGCGGTGCGTTCCCCGACTCCAACGAACTCAACCTGGGAATGCCGGGAATGCACGGTTCCGTGCCCGCCGTTCTCGCCATCCAAGAGTCCGATCTACTCATCTCGCTCGGTGCGCGTTTTGACGACCGCGTCACCGGCAAGCCGAGTGAATTTGCTCCTCTTGCGAAGGTTGTCCACGTCGACATCGACCCTGCCGAGATCGGCAAGATTCGTGCCGCCGAAGTGCCGATCGTGGGTGACGCGAAAGACGTCATCATCGACCTCACCGCAGCATTCACTGATGCGAGTGCCACGACGAAGCCCAACTACACGCAGTGGTGGGAGCGCCTGAATTCACTGCGCAACCAATTCCCGCTCGGATTCACAGAGCCGGATGACGGACTACTGTCACCGCAATATGTGATCCAACGCATCGGCGAAATCACCGGACCCGAGGGGATCTTTGCGGCCGGCGTTGGCCAGCACCAGATGTGGTCTGCCCAGTTCATCAAGCACGATCGCCCCAACTCCTGGCTCAACTCTGGTGGTGCCGGAACGATGGGTTACGGCGTGCCCGCAGCCATGGGTGCCAAGGTCGCGAACCCCGATCGTCCCGTGTGGGCGATCGATGGTGACGGTTGCTTCCAAATGACCAATCAAGAGTTGGCCACCTGCACGATCAACAAGATTCCGATCAAGGTTGCCGTCATCAATAACTCGAGCCTCGGCATGGTTCGCCAGTGGCAGACGCTGTTCTACGAAGGGCGTCACTCGTTCACCGACCTCAACACCGGTCACGACACCGCCATGATTCCCGACTTCGTGAAGCTGGCTGACGCCTACGGGTGCCTAGCCATCCGTGTCACGAAAAAAGAGGAAATCGACCCGGCTATCAAGCTCGCGCTCGAGACCAACGACCGCCCCGTGGTCATCGACTTCGTGGTGAGCCGCGACTCGATGGTGTGGCCGATGGTGCCGCAGGGCGTCGGAAACTCAAGCGTGCAGTACGCCCGCGACCATGCCCCCGAGTGGGAAGAGGAGTAAAGCGATGAGTCACGTTCTTTCTCTACTCGTAGAAGACAAACCGGGTCTGCTGACGCGCGTTGCCGGGCTATTCGCCCGTCGCGGCTTCAACATCCAGTCGCTAGCGGTTGGCTCAAGCGAAATCGAGGGCCTCTCGCGCATCACCGTCGTGGTGGATGTCGAAGAGCTTCCTCTTGAGCAGGTCACCAAGCAACTCAACAAGCTCATCAACGTGATCAAGATTGTGGAGCTTGACCCTTCGCAGTCGGTGTCTCGCGAACACCTGTTGATCAAGGTGCGGGTCGATAACACGACCCGCTCACAGATTCTCGAAGCGGTGAACTTGTTCCGTGCGCGTGTGGTTGATGTCGCATCCGATGCGCTCGTCATCGAGACCACCGGCGATTCGGGCAAGATTCAAGCATTCCTTCGAGTGCTCGAACCGTACGGGATTAAAGAAATTGCTCAGAGTGGAGTGCTGGCCATGGGCCGCGGTTCCAAGAGCATCACTGACCGAGTTTTCAAAAACTAACAGAACAAACAACGAAGGAGAATCACTACTGTGACTGAAATCTTTTACGACGATAACGCTGACCTCGCGCTCATCCAGGGCAAGAAGGTTGCTGTCATCGGTTACGGCTCGCAAGGACACGCCCACGCACTGAACCTGCGTGACTCGGGTGTTCAGGTCAAGATTGGCCTCAAGGAGGGCTCGAAGAGCATCCAAAAGGCTACCGACGCAGGCTTCGAGGTGCTGTCCAGCGCCGAAGCCGCCAAGTGGGCTGACGTTGTCGTAATCCTCGCTCCCGACCAGCACCAGCGTGGACTCTACGCTGCCGACATCAAGGACAACCTTGTCGCAGGCGACACCCTCGTCTTCGGCCACGGCTTCAACATCCGCTTCGGATACATCGATGCTCCCGACGACGTTGACGTGATCCTCGTAGCCCCCAAGGGTCCAGGTCACACCGTTCGCCGCGAGTACGAAGCGGGTCGCGGTGTTCCCGTGATTGTTGCGGTTGAAAACGACGCCAGCGGTTCCGCTTGGGACCTCGCCTGGTCGTACTCCAAGGCAATCGGTGGACTCCGTGCCGGTGGAATCAAGACCACCTTCACCGAAGAGACCGAAACCGACCTGTTCGGTGAGCAGGCTGTGCTCTGTGGTGGAACCTCGCAGCTCGTACAGTACGGCTTCGAAACCCTCATTGAGGCCGGCTACCAGCCGCAGATCGCCTACTTCGAGGTTCTTCACGAGCTCAAGCTCATCGTTGACCTCATGTGGGAGGGTGGCATCGCCAAGCAGCGGTGGAGCGTCTCCGACACCGCTGAGTACGGTGACTACGTTTCCGGCCCCCGCGTCATCGACGAGTCGGTCAAGGAGAACATGAAGGCCGTTCTTGCAGACATCCAGTCGGGTGCCTTCGCGGACCGCTTCATCAAGGACCAGGACGCTGGCGGAGTTGAGTTCCTCGCCATGCGCGAAAAGGGCCAGAACCACCCCATCGAAGCGACCGGCAAGGAGCTGCGCGCGCTCTTCGCTTGGAAGCAGCAAGACTCGGACTACACCGATGGTTCAGCTGCCCGCTAACTCTCGATAGTCACCACAACGGCCGTTCCGCTTCGCGCGGGGCGGCCGTTGTGCGTTGTGTCCTTAGCGAGGCGGCAGCGTCGAGCCGTGATCCGGCCACCGCAGTGTCGGCTCCGCTTTTGGCAGAGGGCCGGGGGTTCCGGAGCCGACCCAGATCACCAGCGCCAAGAACTGTTCCAGCCGGGAACCGATGAACGCGGCCGCGATAAGGGGTGTATAGAGCGCCCCCAGATAGGTGGAGGTGACCACCAGATCCGCGTCATGGCCCCAAACGATGGCAGCCACGAAGGGTGCAGCAATCAGGAGCAACAACAACGGGTGCACGAACGCCCCTACCGCGAGAGCGGCATAGATCGTGAGGATGCCGAGACTCAACTGCGCGATAATCGCTGCGCCACGAGCGCCAGCATGGCGAGCGTAGCGTTCGATTCCCACCGCCGCCCACATGACGCGCGCGCGAAGCTGATGCACGCCGGCATCGACGAGAGCCACCCGGAATATTTCGTCTGCGACACGTCGCATGGCTAGTCGTTGATCGGCGGGGGCAAGGCGCGCCTTGTAAGTCAATGAATCGTGCAGGATCGCTGGCAGGGTTTGTTTGCCAAAGCTGGCGACGAGTCCCCACAAGAATGGCGGAACCGACGCGAAGTCGGTTCTGTTGCCATCGGTAGGAGGAAGCGTGGGGTCGTGCGCGGGGATCTCCAACACTGGCCGACCCTCTCGCGGGTCTCGCCAACAGAATGCCTCCACAACCTGAAAGTCCTGCCCCATGCGATATATCAGCGGGAGGTCGCGCAACTCATTTCCGTTGCGATCCGTGAACGGCATGTGGGGTCTCCTTCATCGGCTTTGCCTGTGCAGACTACTCTGTCGCAGCGGCACAGGGCCCGCTCTACTCCTCCGGCAGTTCGGGGTCGGGGAGGAAGTTCATGACGACGCCCCCACCCTGCAGTACCAAGCTGCCGCCGGTGGGAGTGGCGGTCGTCACTAATTCCAGAGCGCTGAAGTAACGACGGTCGAAGTCCATGAGGACGCTCAGGCAGGCACGCTCAGTTGAGGCGATGGACCCGATAGCGATTTCGTTGGATTCCCCGGTGAAACTTGTTGTGTAGCTATTGCAGGCCGATTGGCCAGCGATGTTGTCACCGACGATCACCAGCGTCACGGTGGCGTCAGTGTCGAATTCGCCAGCATTGTCGACTCCGTCAGCGAAGATCCACGAGCCGTCGATCCCCTCGACGGGGATGGGGGTGTCAGGGGTATCGTCGCGTCCGGAACCGCTACCGGTTGAATTGTCATCGGTTCCGGGTGCCGCGGTGGGCCCCGCGCATGCGGACAACGCGAGAAGGCTTGCGGCAAGCAGCGGGGCAGATCGTGCCAGTGCGGATGTGGTGCGGGCGGTGAAGTTGGGCATTTTTTCCTCCTACCTCAGTAGACGACGGGCTGCGAGGTTTCGTTGTATCCAAGCTCGGGAATCGTCATCTTCAGCCGCGATGAACGCCAGTGCGAGCGCAATACGCAGCACCCATTGGGGTGATCTCGGTGGCATCGATCATGGGCCTATGGTCGCATTGTTGGGTCACATGGCAACGGTGGCTGCCCGTCGCGGCTAAAGTTGCTGTAGTTGTGTATTCAAGCAGCCTTCGTTGTGTTAGTACGAAGTCCCCGCGAATTGAAGGATCAGATCTGTGGCTAAGCCGATCGTTGTGATCGCCGAAGAACTTTCCCCCGCGACAGTCGACGCTCTAGGGCCCGACTTTGAGATTCGAAACGTTGACGGTACTGACCGCGACGCGTTGAAGTCTGCGCTCTCTGTCGCGCAGGCCGTTCTCATTCGCTCAGCAACCCAAATGGATGCCGATGCTCTTGCTGCCGCGCCTGGCCTGAAGGTCATTGCTCGCGCCGGTGTTGGCCTCGACAACGTGGACATCAAGGCCGCTACCGCTGCCGGTGTCATGGTTGTAAACGCTCCTACCTCCAACATCATCTCGGCTGCGGAGCTGACCGTCGGGCACATTCTGAGCCTCGCGCGTCACATTCCGGCTGCCTCCAGCGCTCTCGCGCAAGGGCAGTGGAAGCGTTCGCAGTACTCGGGTACCGAACTCTTTGAGAAGACGATCGGCATCATCGGCCTTGGCCGTATCGGCGGTCTCATCACCGAGCGAATGCAGTCCTTCGGCACGAGCATCATCGCGTACGACCCCTACGTCACGGCCGCTCGCGCGCAGCAGATGGGCGTCACGCTCGTCTCGCTCGACGAACTCCTCGAGCGTTCGGATTTCATCACGATCCACATGCCGAAGACGCCCGAGACCACGGGCATGATTTCGACCGAGCAGTTTGCTCGCATGAAATCGAGCGCGTACATCGTCAACGTCGCCCGTGGTGGCCTCATCGACGAAGACGCTCTCTATACGGCCCTCAAGTCGCGCCGTATTGCCGGGGCTGGCCTTGACGTATTCGTCAGTGAACCGCCCACAGGGTCGCCGCTGCTGTCGCTCGACAATGTCATCGTTACCCCTCATCTCGGTGCGTCGACTGCCGAAGCTCAGGAGAAGGCTGGCGTTTCGGTAGCTAAGTCGGTTCGTCTTGCCCTCGGCGGTGAGCTCGTGCCGGACGCTGTGAATGTTGCTGGCGGAATCATCGACCAGAGTGTGCGCCCCGGCATCCCCCTCATGGAGAAGCTTGGACAGGTCTTCTCGGGTCTCTCCGACAGCCCGGTCACGAACGTCGACATCGAGGTTCGTGGCGAGATCGTGGAACACGACGTCAACGTTCTCAAGCTTGCCGCGCTCAAGGGCATCTTCACGAATGTGGTGTCGGAGACGGTCAGCTACGTCAACGCACCGCTGCTCGCGGACCAGCGTGGCCTCACCGTTCGTCTGATTACGGATGCCGTGAGCCCCGAATACCGCAACCTGCTGACCATTCGCGGTTCGCTTGCTGACGGCTCTCAGGTTTCTGTTTCGGGAACCCTGGTCGGAAACAAGCAGCTCGAGAAAATCGTTGAAATCAACGGTTACGACATCGAGGTTCCGCTCGCGGACCACCTCATCGTCATGATGTACGAAGACCGCACCGGAATCGTTGCCGTCTTCGGTAAGGAATTTGGCGACGCCAACATCAACATCGCCGGCATGCAGATCGCGCGCGAAAGTGAAGGCGGCAACGCCCTCTCGGTGCTCACGGTCGACTCGCAGGCATCGGCCGATGTTCTGGCGACCGTGGGAGAGCGCATCGACGCTCGCTACGTGCACGCGATCGACGTCGTCGACGCTTAGTCATTTCGTTCGCACCGTCTCGGTGTGAGCACCACACAAGGCGCGCCCCGGCAATCGAGGTGCGCCTTGTGTGTGTTGAATGTGCTGGTTGTTAGAAAGTTTCGTCTGATCGCGTCGAGGTGCGACGCTCGCTGACGGTGCCATTCGCGCCATCTGTACCGTTGTGCACGGTGGTGACGGAGGTGCGGTTGCGTAGGGTCAGCACGAGGCCGATGATGAACGTCACGACTCCGGCGCCCATCAGGATGTAGCCGATGAGGTCAAGGTTGACTCCTTCGACTTGGAAATCGAGCGCGAAAGTAAGAATCGCGCCGATGACGACAAGGACAATTCCAGTTCCAATACTCATGCAACCAAATATAGGTGCGCTTCGTACAGGCTGCAATCAGGCAACTCTCAGAAAAGTGCGATTGGCATCTGCGGTGTGAGCCGTGGTGTCAGTGCTCTGACACCAGCATGACTCTCGCAGCGGTACTGTATTTACATGCCTTCTCAGATCAAGCTTGCAGTCATTCCCGGTGATGGTATCGGGCCAGAAGTTGTGGCCGAGGCCCTCAAAGTGTTGAAGGCAACGGGTGTCGATGTCGCCCCCACCGAGTATCCCTTTGGCGCCGCTCACTACCTGGAGTCGGGCACCATTCTTGAAGACTCCGACATTGCAGAGCTTGCCAAGCACGACGCGATTTTGCTCGGTGCTGTCGGGGGAGACCCACGCGACCCTCGTCTCACCGGTGGCATCATCGAGCGGGGCCTTCTGCTCAAGCTTCGTTTTGCGCTCGATCACCACGTAAACCTGCGCCCCACCACAATCTTCCCCGGCGTCACCTCGCCGCTGGCTGACCCCGGCGCGGTCGACTTCGTTGTCGTACGCGAGGGCACCGAAGGTCCCTACGTGGGCAACGGCGGGCGCATCCGCACCGGCACACCCCACGAGATCGCCACCGAGGTGTCGATCAACACGGCGTTCGGTGTCGAGCGTGTTGTTCGGTTCGCTTTTGCTCACGCGATGGAGCGTGCACGCAAGAAAATCACCCTCGTACACAAAACCAATGTGCTCGTTCACGCCGGTGGTTTGTGGCAGACAACGGTCGACAGGGTCGCGGCAGAATTCCCCGAGGTCGAGGTCGATTACATGCACGTCGATGCGGCAACGATCTATCTCGTCACAAATCCGAGTAGATTTGACGTTATCGTCACCGACAACCTCTTTGGTGACATCCTGACAGACCTCGCAGCAGCCATCAGCGGCGGCATTGGTTTGGCCGCCTCCGGTAATTTGAACCCGAGCGGGGAATTCCCCTCCATGTTCGAGCCGGTTCATGGCTCAGCGCCCGATATTGCGGGCAAACAACTCGCTGATCCCACGGCGGCAATCCTGTCGATTGCATTGCTGCTCTCACAGTCCGGTCATCCGGATGCCGCGGCCAAAGTCACGGCAGCCGTGCAAGCCGATCTCAGCGCCCGAGGCGACGCCGCCCGGTCAACGTCTGAGATTGGCAGTGCAATTGCCGACGCTGTAGCGCAGAATTAACCCACCGCCAATGTGGCTGTACGTCATTAAGGACATTTGATGAAGAATCTGCTGGCTGATCGCCCCCTCACATTCATGGTTAAGAAGAACCAGGAGCCTCGCTCCGTTGAAGAGCGCGAGGCAGTTCTCGCCAACCCCGGCTTCGGCGTGAACTTCACCGACCACATGGTCGACATTTGTTGGTCGGAGATGGGCGGCTGGCACCGGCCGCGCGTGCAGCCTTATGGCCCGATCACCCTCGACCCGGCTGCGGCAGTATTGCACTACGGCCAAGAGATCTTCGAGGGCCTCAAAGCGTTCCGTCACGAGGATGGCTCGATCTGGTCGTTCCGGCCGGAAGCGAACGGCGCGCGTTTGCAGCGTTCGGCTCGTCGTATGGCGCTGCCCGAACTGCCGATCGACGCGTTCATCGATTCGCTCAAGCAGCTCATCGCTGTTGACGGTGACTGGGTTCCCAACGCACCCGAAACCAGCCTCTACCTTCGCCCGTTCATGTTTGCCAAAGAAACCTTCCTCGGTGTGCGTGCAGCCAAGAAGGTCAACTACTACGTGATCGCTAGCCCCGCTGGTGCCTATTTCACTGGGGGTGTGGCTCCCGTATCGATCTGGATTTCCACGAATTACACGCGCGCAGGCAAGGGCGGCACTGGCGCGGCAAAGACCGGCGGAAACTACGCGTCGTCTTTGATTGCTCAGCAGGAAGCATCCGCTCAGGGCTGTGCTCAGGTCTTGTTCCTGGATGCCGAAGAGGGCAAATACATCGAAGAACTGGGGGGCATGAACGTGGTTCTCGTCAAGAAAGACGGAACCCTGGTCACCCCGCACTCGGAGTCCATTCTTGAGGGCATCACGCGCGACTCCGTGCTTCAGCTTGCGGAAGACCGTGGCCACAAGATTGAGCGCCGCCGTGTCACCCTCGACGAGTGGCGTGAGGGTGTGGAATCGGGTGACATCACCGAGATGTTTGCGTGCGGCACCGCCGCCGTCATCACCCCCATCGCGCTGCTCAAGGGCGACGGGGTGGAATTCGGGGCGGCAGATGCACCCGCCGGCGAACTGACGATGTCGCTGCGCGAAGAGCTGACCGACATTCAATACGGCCGTCGGGAAGACAAGCATGGCTGGATGATGAGGCTCGACGCATGAAGGTAGCTCGGTTCAGCTCTGGTACGGGAGCCCGCTACGGGATCATCGACGGCGACGAAATTGTCGTTCTCACCGGAGACCCCATGTTCAACGGCTTCGAGACCACCGACGAACGTTTGCCGATGGCGGACATCAAACTGTTGGCACCGGTGATTCCTCGTTCGAAGGTGGTGGCCTTCGGCCGCAACTATGCCGAGCACGCAAAAGAGCTCGGCAACGAGGTGCCGGACGTGCCGATGATGTTCATCAAGCCGAACACGTCTGTTGTGGGTCCGGGTGATGCGATCATGTTGCCGCAGCAGAGTGAGTCGGTGTCATTCGAAGGCGAACTGGCTGTCGTGATTGGCAGCATCGCCAAGAATGTGGCTGAAGCCGATGCCGACAGTGTGATCTTCGGGTACACGGTCGCCAATGATGTGACCGCTCGCGACCTTCAGAAGAAGGACGGTCAGTGGTCACGGGCCAAAGGCTTTGACACCTTTTGTCCTCTCGGCCCTGTGATCGAGACCGAGTTCGTGGTCGGCGCGCAGAGCATCCGCAGCACAGTAAATGGTGAACTCAAGCAAGACGGAACCGTCGACCAGATGATCCACTCGGTGGCTGCGCTCGTCGCGTACGCCTCGGCGGCATTCACTCTGCTGCCCGGGGATATCGTTCTCACCGGAACGCCGGCTGGGGTCGGTGCAATCGTTGACACGGATACTGTCGAGATCACGATTGAGGGCATCGGAACTCTCAGCAACCCTGTTCGTTCCATCGCCAAGTAGGCACTGACAGGCAGCCGCCTCCATGAGGCGGTTCTGCCGCGTAGAATGGGCGCGATGTCTGCGCCATTTTCTACTGCAACCGCTTCCGACGTTCGCGTTCGGTTTTGTCCGTCACCTACGGGTACGCCCCACGTTGGTCTGATTCGCACAGCCCTGTTCAACTGGGCTTATGCGCGCCACACGGGCGGCAAGATGGTGTTTCGTATCGAAGATACGGATGCCGCTCGCGACAGCGAGGAGAGCTACCTGCAGCTTCTCGACGCTATGCGGTGGTTGGGGCTCGACTGGGATGAGGGCGTAGAGACCGGTGGCCCGAACGAGCCCTACCGTCAATCGCAGCGCACGGACATCTACCTTGAGGTTATCGAGAAGCTGAAGGCCTCCGGTCACCTCTACGAGTCGTTCGCGACGGGGGAAGAGATCGAGGCCCGCAACGTGGCCAACGGTCGCGACCCGAAGCAGGGCTACGACAACTTCGAGCGTGACCTCACCGCGGAGCAGATTGCGGCGTTCAAGGCTGAGGGTCGCCAGCCGGCTCTGCGTTTGCGTGTTCCCGACGCTGACCTCAGCTTCGACGACCTGGTTCGCGGCCAGATCACGTTCCCGGCCGGTTCGTTCTCTGACTTCGTTGTGGTGCGCCCGAATGGTGCCCCGCTGTACACGTTCGTGAACCCCGTCGATGACGCGCTGATGGGCATCACGCATGTGCTGCGGGGTGAGGATCTGCTCTCGAGCACGCCTCGCCAGATCGCGCTCTACACGGCACTCATTGAGATCGGGCTGACGGACGCGATTCCGCGTTTCGGTCACCTGCCATACGTGATGGGCGAGGGCAACAAGAAGCTTTCCAAGCGCGACCCCGAGTCGAGCCTGTTCCATCACCGTGACCGCGGGTTCATCCCCGAAGGCCTCATCAACTACCTGTCGCTGTTGGGCTGGTCTCTCGCTCCTGACCGTGACGTGTTCTCGGTCGACGAGATGATCGCCGCATTCGATGTGGTCAACGTGAACCCGAACCCGGCTCGTTTCGACGTGAAGAAGGCAGAATCGCTGAATGGCGACCACATCCGTCTGCTTTCGGCAGAGGAATTCGCTGGCCGTCTCGTGCCGTACCTGGTTGCGGCTGGCGTGATTTCGGCTGAGCCGACCGAAACTGAACTGGCAACGCTGACCAGCGCAGCGCCACTGGTGCAGGAGCGCATGCAACTGCTGGGCGATGCGCCAGCACTTCTTGAATTCCTCTTCACCGCTGATGAGGATCTGCTGGTTGCGTCGGATGCGATGCCAAAGGCCGCGGGCCCTCAGGTTCTGGATTCTGCGATTGCGGTTCTGACGGACCTCGACTCCTGGACGCATGAGGCCATTGAGGCGGCGCTGCGCGCCGAGCTCATTGAAGTAAAAGAGATGAAGCCACGACTGGCCTTCGGTCCGTTGCGCAGTGCGATCGCTGGTCGTCGCATCAGTCCGCCGCTGTTTGAGTCGATGGAGCTCTTGGGCAAGGAATCCTCTCTCGTGCGGTTGAAGGCGTTGCGCGCCCAACTATGAATGAGCAGTTCGACTGGGATGTTGTCATTGTCGGCGGCGGACCGGCCGGACTGAGTGCTGCGCTGAACCTGGCGCGGGCACGTCGACGCACTCTGGTGCTTGACAGCAATCGCCCTCGAAATTCGGCGACGTTCCACTCTCACGGCTTCTTGAGCCGCGACGGTATTTCTCCGCTCGAGCTGCGCAAGATGGGCCGCGCGGAGCTCGAACAGTATCCGAATGTCTCATTCGAGCGCAGCATTGTCGAGGGAATCGTGCCGCTTGACGGTGGCGGGTTCACCCTCACGCATCGCGGGGGAGACGTCACGACCCGCACGGTGCTGATCGCGACGGGGCTGCGGGAAGTACTACCGGCGTTGCCGACGCTGCGCGCGTTCTACGGCACGAGCATCCACTCCTGCATGGAATGTGACGGCTATGAATATGCGGATAAGCCGATTGCTCTGATCGGGCATACGGATGACCTCGCCGAGCGGGCGCTGCTGCTCTCACAGTGGAGCCGAGACCTGGTTGTCTTCACGCAGGGCGTTGGTCACGTGAGCGAGGCTGACGAGGTGATGCTGGCTGAGCGTGGCATCCGGGTGGATCGTCGTGAGGTGGCGGATGTCGCAGGAGACCGTGACGGGCTGACCGGTGTCGTGCTTGCCGACGGCGAAACCATCGCGCGTGAGGCGGCGTTCGTGCGCCCGGACTATGAGACGGCACTCGACTACGCGCAGGGCTTGCAGCTCGCCCTCGACTCGGAGGGGCTGATCGTTGTGGACGCTGTCGGTCGCACCAGCACGGCAGGAGCCTATGCGATTGGTGATGCCACCCCGCCAGGCCCCCAGCAGCTCATCGTGGCGGCCGGCGATGGCGCTCAGGTGGCCGCAGTCATTAATCGCGACCTTCTTTAGAAACGGGATTCTGCGATCTTTCTGGGACTGGGCGCCGGTGTGAACCACAGCCCGCTCAGGATGCGCTAAAGTAGTAACTCGGTTCGGCTGCGGCTGAATCCTGTGGGGTATGGTGTAATTGGCAACACGGAAGATTCTGATTCTTTTGTTCTTGGTTCGAGTCCAGGTACCCCAGCAAAAAATCTAGGGAGCAGCTCCCGCCCAGCCCGGCTCACGCCGGGCTTTTTCTTTGCCTTCGAGTCGAAGGCGCCAACGACTGCCGCGGCAGCACAACCGCAGGACCGTTTCAGGATTGGATCGTGAGCGTTGGTCGAGTCGCGCGAGCTCTTCAAGAGCTAAGCGATAACGTCTCAGTTATGCCCCGCATGCACCCTACGCGCCCCCATGCCGACGCCAATCGCAGCGAGAAGCAAATCTTCACTGCTTTCGAGTCCATTCAGAACCGTGACGACTGGGTGGTGCTTACCGGACTCACCGTGGGGCAACATGTTGCGGGATTGAGCGGCGAAGTCGACGTCATCGTGATAGCGCCAGGAAAAGGCATCCTGCTTATCGAAGTTAAGACGGCCGGTCATGTGGACTACCGCGACGGCCAGTGGTACCTAGCGAAGAATCCGAGCCCGGCGAAGAGCCCCCTCGTGCAATTGGACGGGGCCCGCCGCAGCATCCGCCGTTTCCTCAAGAACCGTGAACTGCTCAACGGCGACGAGCCGATCGCGCGGCTGGTGTGGTTTGCCAATTTGGGGCGCTGGCAGTTCGACAACGGCAGCCCCAACGATCTGACTTTCTTCGAATGGGAGCTTGCGTGGGGTGATGACTTGACGAAACCCGTCGAAACCGTGGAACGGGTGCTTGCCGAGCACGCAGCGTGGTACGGGGCCGCCGAGGGGGTGCTGGTCGATCCAGCATCGCTCACCGTCGAACACGCACAAGACATTGCGGATGCTCTGCTGTCTAACTTCACGGCGACTAGTTCACCGGGCGCGCGCCGCGCCGCACGGCTCATCGATGAGCGGGCACTGCTTGAGTACCAGGAAATCGCCCTCGAACTCTTGGAGACCAACCCCCACCTCTATTTCGACGGCCCCGCTGGCTGCGGAAAAAGCTGGCTTGTAGCCGTTGCCGCGCGCCGGGAGGCCCGAGCGGGAAACCGCACTTTGCTGACCTGCTGGAATCTGCTCATGGCCGAGGAATTGCGCGGGTTGGTGGGCTCGTCTTCGCTCGACATCGAGATCGCCGACTTCAACTCGGTCATGTTGCGGGTGAGTGGGCTGGAGCACAACCCGGAGGGTGCGGACGATCACTGGTACCGGGAAGAATTGCCACTGCTCGCTCTTGAGGCGCTCGCTGAGCATCCGGAGCGTGGCGGATTTGCGGCGATCTGTGTTGACGAGTTTCAAGACGTAGCCGGGGTGCCACTTCTGATGGAAGTACTGCAGGCTCTGGCCGCGGGTGGCGACATCAGTCGGGCTCGTGTGGTTCTCGCTGGCGACGCAGCCCAGCAAATCATGCGCTCAACAGATGATCGCGCCGAGCCACTGAAGGCCGCCCGCGACATCATTCCGGATCTTGTGCACGTGCGGGTGCGGCGCAACTGTCGTGTTGCACCTCGACTATTGCGGTCGATCAGTGGCCAGCTTGGGCGCCCGCTGGATCACGCGGGTGACAGGATGTCCGAGAGCACTGCGGGGCGCCTAGACATCGTGAGGGTAGCGGAGGGTCGCGAGCTGCCCGCTCTGGCGACCGCGCTCAAGGCGCTGCTCGGGCAGTACCAACCCGATGAAATCGCGGTACTCAGCCCGTTCGGCCCACAGTCGTCGCTCGTGGGACGGCTCATGGCGCGTGAGCCTGTGACCAATGAAGAACGGTGGCTCCACGAGCACCTGGGCTCGGAATCCGGAGTTGTTTGGCATTCCATCTTCAAGTTCAAGGGGTTGGATGCCGCTGCAGTCGTGCTCACTGATCTATCGCCGGAGTCCGCGGCGTGGGCCGATGACCGCGGCCTGAGCTGGAACGATCTGCTCTACGTGGGAATGACCCGTGGGCAATACCGGTGCATCGTGCTCCGGGCCGAAGATGCCCCCTGGAGCGGAAAGCTCGATCCCGAACTCGGTGCGGCGCGAGCCCGTCAGGGCGTTCGCGTTGTTGGTAGCTCAGCAACGGCCGGTGCGGCAGCCGCAATGGCGCGGATGGCTGGGCGCGGCCAGTAGTCGAAGAAATTTTCCTCGCCTCAGAGACTGACTTGCCATGGGCACAGCGCCACAGGTTACCCGCGCATCTCGAGCGCGATTTGCGCCGCATCGAGGTTCGCTAGGGCGCTCGCGAGGAGGTCGGAATCGAAGATGCCGTTGCTTCGAGCATCGAGAAGAGCCGTTCGCGCTCGGAACGGGCGTGCTCATCGACGGCTGCCCTGTCGACTTTCGGCGAAATCCGGCGCACCACGGTGCCGATGGTTCCGCCTTGAAGAAGTAGCGACATCGCGGCGACCGCAAAGGCAATCAAGATCAGTGTCGAACGCATCGGAGTGTCAGTCGGGAGGGTCTGTGCTGCGGCGACAGTAACGGCGCCGCGCATCCCAGCCCACACCACTACCGTGCCTTCACGCCAACCGAGCGGCTCACGAAGGAAGTAGTCGATATCGGCGATAGATCGTGTAACCAGCGCTCCCACTCTTGCCGGTAACGCTCCGACCGCACCGGAGTTCGATCCGCATCGTTGCTCCGGGTCAGGATCGAGGGCGAATTTAGACGGTTGTGAATGACCTCCATCCGAGGGTTCATTCGCGCGTGCTGATGAGACTGCCGAGACAGCACACGGAGCAACGGAGCGACGAAAGCGGCACGCACGACAACGGCGATCACCGAGGCGCCGTCCGCGATTAGTGACGCCGTGCTGATGCCGCCGCCATCTCTCTCGACGTCGGTCGAGATCACCCGAACTTGGAGCCCCATCATCAGGAACACTGCACCCTCAGGAATCAGATCGACCATTCGCCAATTTTGGTAGTCCGAAGGCCGGTTAAATGGCGAAATCACGCGAAGGACGCGAATGCCAATAATGATTCCTGCCACAACTGCGGCAACCAGACCGGACGCGTACAGAAGCTCCGCGGCCTTGTTCGTCCGCATACCGGCGCGGAGAGTCCACCTCAAGAATTCGGATGGTTCGGCGCAGTGGCTCGCCAACGTGGCGTGCGGACCAGGTCACCACATCACCTACCATCAATTAGTCCGTGGTGCGGCCCGCGACGACCCTCTCGCGGTTGTGCGTCATCGAATCGAGGTGCAGTTCTGCGCTCACCAACAGTGCGCATAGCTCGGCGATAGGGGCGTCGAACACCGTGTCGAGCACAATCAGCTGAGTCATGCCTAAATCCCAGGATTCACGGTCACGAGCGGCCTCGTACTGGCAGCGAAAGCTCCTATTGGGCGGCAACTATGTCGCCGTATCGCCGGCGCTATCCTGCGCGTTCGATCGCGCATCAGCGGCAAGGGGATTGATGGGGTCGTTTGCAGACGACACGCGTTGTTCTGAGCATCAGATCGCGGTTGGGATGTCGTTTCATGAGCTTGCCGGAACCATCGTCGCCCAGCCAGCTGGCGCTTGTGGTTTCGCATTGCTGACATCAACTGACTGCGGGAAACCCTTAACGCTTAATGCAAAGCCGCTACTAGCTTGGCGGGATGAGCACAATCACCGCGCCCCAAAAACCCGCACGCCGCTGGATTTCACGGGGAGCGACGCTCCTGGCGCTTGCTCTGCTGGGAACGGTGATCGCGCCGGTATCGCCAGCTCTCGCTGCGGGGGGACCCACGGTCGTGATTAACGGTGGTGGTGGCAACTCTGCCGACGGGTCTGACGGCTTGCGCATCGAACTGAATAGACCGCCGAGCGGAGATCCGTTCTACACCGACTTCGAGCAGATCTTCTACAAAGGTGTTCCTCAATACGCGTGGGACGGCGCTGTCGGTCCCCACCTGGTCATTGGTGACAAACTATTCGCGCAGACGGCGGCGCGGGGCCATGCGACGGGCTCGGCTGAAATGGACTGGAATTCAATTCAGGTTGTGACCGTAAGTGGTTCCGCCACAAGCGGAACCACCAGCACCGCAACAGGGTCCGGATCTGCAACGATTCGATATACCGCAAGCGTGGACGGTCTCGACTACCTCCTGGATCGCACTGTGAGCTACGACAGTACGAACCAGTACTTCACTGATTCGTACAGTTTCACGATTCCCGAAGGCAACACCAAAGAGGTCAATTTCTATCAGGGCGGAACGACCACACCGCGACTGTCAGCCGGGAGTCCTACCACCGCTTACGCGGTAATCGCCGAGGGGGCAGATGTGCGGTCGGTGGTATCGATAAATAGTGCCGATCACGGTCACATCGGATACCGGGAAGTGGCTGGGTCTGCCGAGTTCGATGGCGCGTGGACCGGCGGCACCGGGAGTTTCGAGAATGTCGCTGAGGGGCGCGATCTGGGCTTCGTAGCATCTGCAGGCACACCAGAATCGACACTGATGGTGCAGTGGGCCCTGCCGAGCACACCCGGCACGTATAACCGTGCGATGGAGACATTTCTCGGGCAGCAGAACACCGTCGTAACCGCTGAGTTTGCACAACCCGCCACCGGCCAAAACGTTCCCGTTGACCTCGTTTTCACTATCGACAACACGGTCGATAACCCCCATCTCCTTCCTACCTTTGACTACAGTTTCACCCTCAAGCTTCCATCCGGGTTCTTCGTTCCGTCCGGCGCCTCCATCGTTAACGAATGTGGTGGCATAGTCAGCCAAATCTCGCCCCCCGGCGGTGGTCGAAGTGTTCAGCTGGCAGGAACCACGACGCTGGGCGCCGGAATCGAATCGTGCGAAATTAGGGTTCCCGTATCAACATTCAGTACAGGAACTTACACGCTCGCCACATCCGACAGCGGCTTCGTTGTCTCGCATCTGACCAAGGGAACCTTCTCGACCACGGTTGAGGTCGGTGCGGTACCCGCGATGCGCCCCGCGCCGGCGCAGCTGGTGGTCAACGACGAATTCACCGACGCGTTTAGTGGTGCTGCGGACGGCGTGACCTATGCCGTGACCGAGGGAAACCTTCCTGCGGGCCTAACGTTGGCATCCGACGGCACGCTCTCCGGAACCCCCACCGAAGGGGGCGCGTATTCATTCACCCTTAGGGCGTCCAACGAGTTCGGTTCGGCGACAAAGGAGTTCACGGGGGTAGTGCAGCAGCGGGTCGGCTGGGACGATCAAACACTCCCGCCCATGGTGCGTGACGGGGAATACAGCGCGACATTGACCGCTACGGGCACCCCTGCACCCCAGTACGCAATCGTCTCAGGAGCTCTTCCTGCGGGGCTCACCCTGAATCCCGCCGGCAGCATCACCGGAACACCCACCTCCGTCGGCGCCTACGAGTTTCAGGTGCGGGCGAGTAACACCGTGGCTGGAGCGACTGGCTTCGTAGTCCAGACATTTACTGGCAGCGTCGTAAAACCTATTACCTGGGCGCCGCAGTCCCTTCTCCCGCTAGTTGTCGGCACCTCGATGGTGGTGACGCTGACAGCCGAGGGTGATCCCGCCCCCGAGTATGCGGTGACCGCAGGCATCCTGCCGGACGGGCTCTCGCTTGACCGCACGACAGGGGAGATCACCGGAACACCCACCAGCGGTGGGGACTTTGAGGTGACGATCACAGCCACAAACATTCACAGCACGGTCAGCCAAACGTTTGATGGCACGGTCACCGTGTCGACGCAAACAGAGTCGACCGAGACCTCGACGGCTTCGGCGTTGCCGGTCACCGGTTCTGATGCGTCCGCAGTCGCACTGATGGGGCTACTGCTGCTCGTTGTTGGTGGAGCTATGGTTGCGCGTCGCCGCCACGCTTGATGCGAATCGCCGGCCCGGCGCTGTGGGCGATACTTGATAGGTGACCGCTTCAGCTATTCAAACGATCAAGGTAGCGGTAGTCGAAGACCACACGCTCTACCGGGAAATGGTCGTCGCGACGCTGGACCAACGCCCCGAAATTGAGGTGGTCGCCACGGCAACGGGTGCTGCGAACGCTCGCGAATCGATCATTCCCGGAACCGTTGACGTGGCGATCCTTGACGTGGATCTCAACGACGGCAACGGACTAGCGCTTGGAATCCAGTTGCGTCGTGCAGACCCCGACATTGGGATTCTGCTTTTCTCCGCGCAGGACGTGATGGAGCTCCTTCTCGACCTGCCCCCGGATGTGCGGCGCGGCTGGAGCTACCTATCAAAAAACTCGGCGTTGTCCACCGACTCCCTGGTCAGCGCGATTACCGCAACCGCTCACGGCAACACGGTGCTCGACCCGGAACTGCTGCATCGTGCGCAACCTCGCGAAGGATCACCGCTCAGCCAGTTGAGCACCCGCCAATACGAGGTGTTGTGTGCCGTCGCCGCCGGGTACTCCAATACTGTTGTCGCTGAACGGCTCGGGATCGCCGTGCGTTCTGTTGAAGCGCATCTCGGGCTGATCTACGCCGCGCTCAACATCCCTAATGGCCACAACGCGCGGGTTACCGCGGTGCTGCGGATGATTGAGGAGACTTCCCGTGGCTAAGGCACGAGACGTCGATGCCATGCGGTACCGCCGGAGCATGGCCCTCGGCACGCTCGTACTTCTCGTGGTCTTTGGTGGGGCATCCGCTCTGCAGTCAGAGATATTTCAAGTAGCCCGAGACCTGGCCGCGTATGGCGAGATCTATTCTGTGCCTTTGTGGGCTCGCCTCGTCGCGAACCTGACCGCGGCGGCGCTGGTCGCGCTCGGCTTGTGGTTTTTGCCTATCAGCCCCAGTCGGCGCACATCGTGGTTGGCGACCATCGGCGGGGTGACGATTGGCGCCGTACTTGTTCGCGGAGCACTTCAACTTCTGCTCGGCGTCTATCCATTTTCGCAGCTCGACATTGCGTTGGTCGATGTGATTGTTGGGCTGATGTGTGTGCTCTTTTCCTTAGCGGTGGGAGTAGCGCTCGCGGAAGCCTTCAAAAGGGTTCGGACTCAGGAACGGTCGGCATCTCGTCAGGCCCTTCGAGCCAGTTCCGCGCTCGACGCGCTCCAAAATGAAGAACTGCGTGTTCGCCGAGAGGTCGCCGAGGGGTTACACGGCACCGTTCAACAGCGCCTCCTGCTGTTGGGGGTCAGATTTCGGAGGATCATTGAAGACTTGCCGCTCGGCACTCCGATCAGCCACATGGACCTCGCCAGCTTCGAGGAACTGGAGCGCGAGATCAATGAAATCCGCGAGTACGACGTCAGGGAGATGAGCCAGCTTCTCTATCCGGAGGGGCTGAAACTGGGGCTCTTGCGGGCCGTACGGATGATGCTTCGCCGAGTGCCGTCTTCTATCCGTGTCGAGGCAGACATCGATGAGACTGTCATCGAATACGACGACCCTGAATTCGGTCGAATTCCGCAACCGATCAGGCTCGTCGTGGTGCGACTACTCGAGGAGGCTGTCTCCAACGCGCTCCGTCATGGAAACGCAAGCCACATTGCGGTCTCCCTGAAAATCGAAGAGGCCCAACTGCTGACCCTGTTCGTTGACGATGATGGTTCCGGCGTGCCCGATAACGCCGTGTTCTCTGGTCTCAACCGACTCCGCGAGCGACTTGACGCCATGGAGGGTCGGCTGGAGTTGGGTAGTGGCGCGCTGGGCGGGGCTCGACTGAGCGCCAGCGTTCCGCTCCGTCCCAGCTTCGTGTCTGAACAGGAGAGCGTGCCGCGCTGGACATCCGCTGTTGCCGGCTAGGCCAGCATTCTGTCGACCGAGAACTACCCGCGCATCTCGAGCGCGATTTGCGCCGCATCGAGGTTCGCTAGGGCGCTCGCGAGGAGGTCGGAATCGAAGATGCCGTTGCTTCGAGCATCGAGCAGCGCCGTGCGTTGAGCCTGAATGACGGCCAGACGGTGTTGTTTCTCCTCAGTGGACTCTGCCGCGCGCGCCGTGTAGTTATCGGGATGCAGGTCACTACTGGGACCCGACCCCGGCGGGCGCGGTACGCTGCCCGCGCTTGTCTCTAGCAGCGAGAAGAGCCGTTCGCGCTCGGAACGGGCGTGCTCATCGACGGCTGCCCTGTCGACTTTCGGCGAAATCCGGCGCACCACGGTGCCGATGGTTCCGCCTTGAAGAAGTAGCGACATCGCGGCGACC